>Ga0315279_10009310_pt1 | contig 11740 bp, 11 predicted proteins | sample YL17G06_20_MG_FD_203694 | JGI IMG/M metagenome (GOLD analysis project Ga0315279, IMG submission 203694) | Sediment microbial communities from Yellowstone Lake, YNP, Wyoming, USA - YL17G06_20 | ecosystem: Environmental > Aquatic > Freshwater > Lake > Sediment | place: USA: Wyoming | collected...
CTGAACAGCGTCAGGGAGACGGCCTCGCGTTCGCCGATACGCAGGATGCGGGGCACGAGGGCTACGTAGCCGTCGATGGCCGACTCGGTGTCGGAGCAGCCGGCTCCGAACCCGAGCAGGAGGACGACAGCGAAGACAAGGGGTGCGATGGCGAATCTGGCGTATCTCATGGCTTCCCTCCCAGTGTTCTGCCCTTCAGACGCCGGAAGGGAGAGAAAGGTTCCCTGGCGGGAGAAGGCAGCCTGCTGATTCATGGCGTTAGTCAAGATATGTGCTTGTCTCCCCTTTCCGTGCCAGACAAGGAGACAGACCTCGTAGGGGCCAATCTTTGGGTCGGCCCTGGGGCGGAGCTGAAGCTTCGCCCCTACGACCGAGATGTCCCCTCATTCTCTTGATCGGCGCGAGTGGTAGCTCATGCAGTTTGAAGCCGCCGGTTTCAACCGGCTGGCTTACGGAGGCGTCTCTAAGCTGCCCCTAGGGCTAGTGCTCTCTGGCGATGCCGCCCTCCGGCAGCGGCCCGACGGCCGCTCGTCCGGGCGGGCCGGGGCGTCGCTGGCCTGGAGACGCCAGGTGAGCCGCCACCGCCGCCAGGGCACAGAGGCCGGCCGTCACCAGGAGCACCACGCGCACGCCTGTCAGGTCGGCGACGGCGCCGACAATCAGTAGCGGCGGCACCGACGCCAGGTCTGCCACGGCGGATTGGGTGGCGAAGACACGACCCTGGAGCTCCGGCGGCGAGCGACGGTTGAAGACGGTGCGCGCTCCCACGCTCACCACGGTGAAGGCGAGACCCAAGGGTACGGCCAGGAGCATGGTCATGCTCACCACGGAGGAGATACCCAGCCTATCCTCGATCCCCGACAGGTTCAGGCGCAGGTGTTCCTGGACGGCATCGGCCGCGAAGTAGACGTAGCCCAGCCCTACCAGCCCGGCGATGAAGACAACGAGGCCCGCGGTCACCAGGCGCCCGGGGCTGATGAACCAGGCCAGGAGAGGCACCAGCGCCAGCCCCATCAGGGCGCCCACGGCGGACGGGGTGGCGATAAACACGGAGTTGGACGGCGCCAGGTGAAGGATGTCGCGGGTGTAGTGGGGTGTGAGGACTACCAGGGACTTCATGAGGAAGGCGGCCAGGGTCAGTTCCACCATGGCCAGGTAGATGGTCCTGTCGCTGCGGATCACATCCAGGCCGGCCCAGAGTCCGATGCGCCGCGGTGCCCCGGCTTCGGGCGGCGGCGCCTCCTCCTGATCCACCGGCGCGCCCAAGCCCGAGGTCCGGGCATAGGTTATGCCCCCAAGCACGAGGAGGATGCCGGATAGCACGTAGAGCGGGTTCTCGCCGACCGTCTTCAGGAAGGCAGGCGCGATAATCACCATGCCTGCCACCTGGGCGGCCAGGATTACGAGAATGAGGTAGGCGTTGGCCGAGCCCAGGTGCCCTCGGCCCACCAGGCCGGGGAGCCCGGCGCTCTCGGCGGGGCCCTGGAGCTGGCCCACGGCGGCGAAGAGCAGCACCAGCAGGTAGATGTCGCGAAGGCTCGTGCCGTACTGGAGCAGGGCCAGGCAGACGCCGGCCCGCACCAGGCCGACCAGCAGGAGTAGAGCCCGCTTCGGCAGCCAGTCGACGACGAGGCCGGCTGGCACCCCCAGGATCACTGAGGGCAGAGTCATCGCGAGCACCAGCAGGGTGCTCTGCATGCTGGACTCTGTCCGCTCCACCACCACGATGAGAACGGTGTAGAGGATGATGTTCTGTCCTACTTGCGTGGCCAGCTTGGCCCGCAGAAGGCGCCAGAACTGCGGCTCCGAGAGTAGACCGGCCGGTCGCGTCCTTTCGCTGGCTGTGCTCATGTGCTACCGTCCATCGTTGGCCATTATAAGGGCGGCTGCCGGCGTAGAGGTTGTATGATGTGTTGGGTGACGGCCCGCCGAGCGGGCCGTGCGAATAGACAGGGCCTTTTTCTTGGATACCAGTTCGGACCCTTCGCGCGCCGGCACTACCCCGACGGAGACGTCGCTGGAGGCGGTCCTGCCGCCGGCGCTGCGCCGATGGATTCCCACGGGCCGTAAGACACGCATCGGCCTGGGTCTTCTGGTGCTGGTTGCCGTGCTGGGTCCGGCCGTCGTCCTTCTCATCCTGCCGGAGTGGGTAAACCTGGACGAGGAGAGTCTAGGAGGGCTGGGCTACGTTGGTGTGTTCGTGGCTAACCTGGCCAGCACCGTCACCGTCTTCATCCCGGTGCCCGGCCTGACGGCCCTGGGCCAGATCCTCATTCTCGATCAGGGAAAGGTCCATAACCCGGTGCTGGTAGGTCTTGCCGGCGGTTCCGGCATGGCGTTGGGGGAGATCACGGCGTACATCGCGGGCATGTACGGTGGGGAGATGGCAGCCGGCCACACCGTCCCTGGTCCCCGCTGGACGCGGCGACTGGTGGAGAAGGCCATCTCTCTGATCGACCGGCTGATGGATAGTTTCGGCATGCTTACCTTGTTTGTCCTCTCTGTAATCCCCAACCCTGTCTTCGAGATCGCGGGGCTCACAGCGGGGGCAGTGCGCATGCCCTTCGGGCGCTTCATGGCTGCGGTTTTCGTCGGCAAGGTCCTCCGCGGCATAATACTGGCCTTCCTGGGTGCCCACTCCGTCAATGTTTTGGGACTTTAGCCCGCTGCCGACTTGAACACAGCGTGCCAGCGTTCTATTATGCCATTCGTCAGCAGGAATTCGGCCGGGCGGCGGGTGTCGCCCTCCGGCAGCGGAGGGGTCATGGTCAGCGCCGACGGAGTTCAGCTCCAGGTTCGAGACATTTCCATCCACTTCGGCGGCATCGTTGCCCTTGACGGTGTCTCCTTTGATGTTAGGCCGAAGGAGATTGTGGGCCTCATTGGGCCCAACGGTGCCGGCAAGACCACCATCTTCAACTGCATCAGTCGCGTCTATGAGCCCGACCGAGGCTCCATCGTCTTCGAGGAGCGGAACATTCTCCACATGCGCCCCCACGTCGTGGTGAAGGCGGGCATCGCGCGCACCTTCCAGAACGTAGAGCTCTTTCGCTCCATGACCGTGATGGAGAACCTGCTGGTCGGCCAGCACATGCTATTGGGCTCCAACCTGCTGGCCTGCGCGTTCCGCTGGCCCACCGTCGTACGGGAGGAGAAACTGGCCCGACGGCGGGCGGAGGAGATCCTCAGTTTCATGGGCCTGGACAAGCTGAGCGATGTGCCCGCCGCCGCCCTTCCCTTTGCCCTCCAGAAGCGAGTGGAGATGGCCCGTGCCCTGGTCTCCCGTCCGCGCCTTCTTCTGTTGGACGAACCGGCTAGCGGCCTTAACCACGAGGAGCTGGGCGCTCTGGGTGACCTCATCCACCTCATCCGCGACGATCTGGGCGTCACCGTCCTGCTGGTCGAGCACCACATGGGGCTGGTAATGGAGATATCGGAGCGGGTCTGCGTCCTCGACTTCGGTCGCAAGATCGCCGAGGGCACCCCCGCCCAGGTGCAGAAGGACCCCGCGGTTATCGAGGCCTATCTGGGAGAGCGTGCAGAGGATGCTCAAAGTTAACGAAATCTATGCTTCCTATGGCCCGATTGTAGCGGTGCGGGGGGTTTCGGTGCATGTTCCGGAGGGAGGCATAGTCGCCATCCTGGGGGCAAATGGGGCGGGCAAGAGCTCTACCCTTCGGGCCATCTCGGGCCTGGTGCGCATCTCGCGGGGCAGTATCGAGTTCATGGGGCGGCGCATTGACCACCTTCCGCCGGAAAACATCGTGCAAAGGGGGATATCCCAGGTGCCCGAGGGGCGCCAGATCTTCGGCGAGCTGAGCGTGGACGAGAACCTGCGCCTGGGCGCCTACACCCGCCGCGACGGCGGCGGCATTAAGAAGGACATGCAGCTCGTCTACGACTACTTCCCCGTTCTCGCCCAGAGGCGGAAGCAAACGGCGCTCACCCTCAGTGGCGGCGAGCAGCAGATGCTCGCCATCGGGCGTGCCCTCATGGCCCGCCCCCGCCTCCTCCTGCTAGACGAGCCCTCTCTGGGACTGGCCCCTCTGGTTACCCGTGAAATCTTTGAGATCATCCGGGCCATCAACAGTGAGGGGGTCACGGTCCTACTGGTGGAACAGAACGCGCGTCTCGCTCTGGGTATCGCCCAGTTCGGCTACGTGCTGGAGACCGGGCTCGTGGCCCTGTCCGACACGAGCGAGAGCCTTCGCGAGAACGAGGACGTACGGCGCACTTATCTGGGCTACTAACGAAGGGAGAATAGAGGCCCGCAGCTCCCAGCGGCCGGTCTGCGGGTGACATCTGCGCCATCATCGTGCCGGGCACCTCCGCAGCCGTGCGCCGCACGCGCGGCGAGACCCGCCCGGGCGAGATGGCGTTCTTTGTGCGCTTGGCTCTTTGAGAGACAGAGACCGATGCGACCGTACTATCGGCTTTCGTCCCTTTTTGTTTTCGGGGTGGCCCTGCTCCTGGCGGCCTGTGGGGAGGGGGCTTCTTCCGTCGGCAAGGAACATGTTCCCGGCGTCACGGACACGGAGATCGTGTTCGGCACTCACATGCCGATGACTGGGGTGGCGGCAGTCTACGGCACCAGCATTGCCCCTGCCATCCAGGCCTACTTCGATTACGTTAACGAGACCCAGGGAGGTGTCCACGGACGCAGGATCAGGCTTGAGGTGGGCGACGATGCCTATGATCCAGCCCAGGCTGCTGACGTGGTCCGGCAGCTCGTGGAACGAGATGAAGTCTTCGCCATTCTCAGCGGTTTCGGGACTGCCCAACACAGCGCCGTGTACCGTTATCTGGAGGAGAGCGGTGTCCCCGACCTCTTCCCTGCTAGCGGCGCCCGCAAGTTCACGGAGTCAGCGGCCAGGACCCGGTTTGGCTACAACCCGGACTACGTCATGGAAGGTACCATCCTCGGCCGGTACATAGCGGAGAACTTCCCAGGCCAGCGGGTGGGCTTACTGCTCCAGAACGATGACTTCGGGCTTGACGGCGAGAGGGGCCTGCGCGCTGGCATCGGCAGAGCCGCCGAGGTGGTGGCGCGAGAGACCTTCGAGAGCACCACCAGCGACCTGGGCGCCCAGGTGACGCGGCTCAAGGGCGCCAAACCCGATGTCCTGGCCATCTACGCGACGTCCGTCCCCTTCGCTAACGCCCTCGTCTACGCCCGCGCCGTCCTCGGCTGGGACGTGCCTGTGGTGGTCGCGGGGGCGGTGGCTGACCCCGCGATCTTTCGCCTCACCCAGGAGGCTAGCGAGCAAGTGGAGAGGGACGTGGTGGATGGCACCATCACTACTACATACCTCGTGCCTCTCACGCAGCGCGATCATCCCGGCCTTCAGAAGCACCTGGAGATCATGGAAAGCCATGGCATCGAGGCCGATAACTTCACCGTCTACGGCCAGTCGGTGGCTGAGCTAACGGTGGAAGTGCTTGAGCGGACCGGCAGGGACCTGACGCGAGAGTCTCTGGTGGAGGCGGCGGAAGAGGTTCGCGACTTCACCTGCTCTGTGTGTGAGGTGCCGATCACGTTCGGCGATGGCGATCGCCGAGGCGTGGAGGGCGTGCGCCTCGCCAGGGCCGAGGGCGGCCAGTGGGTGCCCTTCGGCCCTGTCATCGGCTACTAGCCGGCGCGTGCCATGTGCCCCACGATGTGCGCCAAAAGGCCCAGGACAAACGGGCCGCCGTACCCCTCGGCGTGTAGCCATTTGGCCTCCGGACGAATCTGCCTCGCTGAGCCCTTTGGAGGGCTCAAGAGGGGATAGGTGGCCCTTAATCCCCAGGGGCCGCCCCACCTACTCTGCCGCTGAACCGGTGGACTGTGTCCTGCCGGCATCGCCCTGGCTCCGAGGGAGCATACGGGCGGATCGCCGGAGGCGAGGGTTGGGAGTTGGCGGACCGAGGGTAGGAGAGGCAGTGCAAAGGCTTAGCATCAGGCTTAAGGGATGCCCCAGGTGTGGGGGCGACCTCTTTCCCGAGTACGATATCACGGGCTCTGACCTGGTCTGCCTGCAGTGCGGCTACATGCAGGCAGTGTCCATGCGCGAGCCCGCGGCCGAGGAGGGCCGGGACATCCCCGTCGCGGCCGGAGCCTCCCGTAGCCTGAGCGAGATGGCCGCCTAGTCGACGCTGGTGGGATGGCCGGCGTCCGGCGGCGCCACCGGCAGAGTGACTACGAAGCGCGTCCCCGCTCCGGGGCTGCTCTCGGCTCGGATCTCGCCTCCGTGGGCGCGGACGATCTCTCGCGAGATGGCCAGCCCGAGGCCGGCGCCGCGCCCGGCTGCGTCCTGAGCTCGCCGAAGGGCCGCGCTCCCCTTGTAGAAGCGGTCAAAGACCTGAGTCAACTCCTCCGGCGACATCCCCTCGCCTGAATCGGCCACTGAGAGCTCCACCCAGCCGTCGCCGGCTGTGCCGGACAGGCGGGCGCTGAGCCGCACGGAGCCGCCGGCGGGCGTGTGGCGAAAGGCGTTGTCCAGGAGATTGCCCAGCACCTGCTCCAGGCGGTCGAAGTCCCCCAGGACGGGCGGCACGTCCCCGCTCTCCACCTTCAGGCTGACGCCTGTCTCCTGCGAACGCAGCGAGAAGACCTCGGCGCAGTGGGCGAAGAGCTCCTGCACTGGTACAGGGGCCCGATTCATGCCCTCCTGGCCGGACTCGATGCGGGAGAGGTCCAGCAACTCCTCGACCAGATGCAGCAGCCGCCGTGACTCGCCTTCGATGACGCGGGCAGCCCTTTCCTCGCCCGCTGGCTCCGTGATCGTGCCGTCGCGCAGGGCCTGCGAGAAGCCCCGGATCGACGTGAGGGGCGTCTTCAGCTCATGGGAGACGTTGGCCAGGAAGTCGCGTAGCGTCTGCTGAGAGCTGTGGACTGCCTCCGTCATGCGGTTGAAGTTTTCGGCCAGGGTGCGGGCTTCGGCGGGGCCCTGCACCGGCACCTTCTCTTGGTAGTTGCCGCGGGCCACGCTGACGGCGGCCTGGGCGACCCGTTGCAGGGGAAGATAGACGGAGCGGGAGAGGACGAGGCCGGCAACGACGGCGACCCCCAACCCCGCCAGGCCTGCCAGGAGCAGTCGCGGCGTTAGGTCGCCGATGATGGAGCTGGCGCTGTCCTTGGGCAGGGCCAGGACTAGGGCGGACGCCCGCAGCGGCCCGGCGGCGAACCGGAGAGGCAGAGGCACGGCCACGAAGAAGAGATCGCGGCCGTCCTGGGTGCGGTGGCTACCTTCGTACAGGTGCCGGAAGTCTTGGGGAAGCTGACGTGGTGGCAGGTCGAAGGTCTCGTCCAGAAGGGAGGGCTCGGCGGCGGCGTCGCGCACCACGCGGCCGCTGGAGTCCACCACCAGGACGATGATGTCGGTCTCCCGGGACTGCTGCCCGAGGTAGAGAGCTAGCTGTCGGGCCGTAAGGTCGTTGCCGAAGAAAGTCACGTTGTAGTAGACCGGCAGGGCGACCTCACGCAGGGTGGAGAACGCCTGGTCCTCCCGGTATCCGCCCAGGGGGAAGAAAAAGGCGAAGCCAGCCACGCCCAGCGTGATCGCGATGATGAGGGCGAAGGCGGCGTAGAGTCGCAGGCGGAGGCTGTTCAGCAAGGGGGCCCTCCAGGCCGCTAGGTGACCTCTTCGGCGGCGGAGGCCGTCTCCTCCACCAGCTTGTAGCCTACCCCGCGCACCGTCTGAATGCCCACGCCGGAGCCCGCCAGCTTCTGACGCAGGTGCTGCACGTGCACGTCCACTGTCCTCGTCTCGCCATAGAACTCGTAGCCCCACACCAGGTCCAGGAGCTGCTCGCGGCTGAGAACGATGCCGGCGTTCTCCAGGAAGGCCACCAGCAGCTCGAACTCCTTGGTGCGTAGAGCCAGCTCCTTGTCTCCCGCGCGGGCTTCCCGGCGCTGCTTGTCGACGGTGAGGGGCCCCAGGCGGAGGGTCGGGCCCGCCCGCTGGCCGCTCTCGTAGCGGCGAAGGATGGCCTTGACGCGGGCCACCATCTCGCGAGGGTTGAAGGGCTTAGTCAGGTAGTCGTCGGCGCCCAGCTCCAGCCCCACGATCTTGTCCACGTCCTCGTTGCGAGCCGTCAGCATCAGGATAGGCACGTCGCTGTCCTGGCGCAGGCGGCGGCAGACCTCGAAGCCGTCGATGGTGGGGAGCATCACGTCCAGCACCACGAGGGCCGGCCTCTGGCGCTGCGCCATCTCGATGGCTTCCGGCCCGTCGGCGGCGCAGGCCACTTGGAAGCCCTCCTTCTCCAGGTAGAGGCTGGCCAACTGGCGGATGGGCTCCTCGTCGTCGACGACCAGGATGAGGGCTCTGGCTGCCACTGGTGTCCTCTTCTAGCGCATTATACGACCCACCGACCGAGGAGGACGCGCAGTCGGCGAGCCGCCTTTGCTGGTGGCCGTCTTGAGCACCACCGCGCTATCTAGCATGGCTCTCCGCCTGTAACGCGCGCACCCATCGCAGGCAAAATGGCGGTAAACTCTGGATGGAAGCGGGGCCGACAACCTTCTCCTTAGCGCAGGGGGCTTTCAAGAGGCCGGGGGGCCATGCTTTAGCCCCGTATAATGACTCTGGGCGGACGTTGCCGGCGCGAGAGTGCGCCTCACAATGTGCCCGGTTGTCCAGAATGACGCGCCAGTATGCCTGGAGAAGCCGCGGCAAGCGGTGTACAATCCGTATGATCTGATCGTCGGAGGCGAGCAATGGTGAGGAACCGACCCTCATCGAGTCAGCCCGATGAGCTGCCAGTTGAAGACCTTCTACTTGACAAGGAGAATGCGCGGCTGGCCTCAAGTCTGGTGGAAGAACCGACCCAGGAGGACCTACTACGGGTCTTGTGGACGGAAATGGCCGTGGACGAGGTGGCATTGTCGATCGCGGCCAACGGATTCTATCCTGACGAGACGCTCCTTGTCATCCCCGAGAACGGAGGTGGCAGGGGGAGGGACCACAAGTACATAGTGGTCGAGGGCAATCGGCGGCTTGCCGCTGTCCTTCTGCTACGAGATGCCGGTCTGCGCAGCAGACTGAAGGCCACAAGTCTTCCGCCCATCAGTGGGAAGGCCCGTGAGGCTCTCAACCGCTTACCTGTCTCAATCTATCCTGATCGTGAGAGCCTATGGGCATATCTTGGATTCCGACATGTGAACGGTACGAAGCCTTGGGACGCATTCAGCAAGGCCAAGTATGTCGCTTACGTGCACGAGACCTTCGGCGTACCGTTGCCGGACATAGCGGGCAGAATTGGAGATAGGCACTCAACCGTCTTGCGCCTTTACAATGGCTACAAAGTCCTGGAGCAGGCTGAGACGAGGGCGGGGTTCGACAGGGCTGACCGAATCAGGAACCGCTTCTATTTTTCACACCTCTATACCGCGGTCGACCAGCCTGAGTTCCAGAAGTTCTTGGGTATCAGCAAGAAGGAAGCCCCGGAGTCTAACCCGGTCCCGAAGAACAGACTGAAAGAGCTATCTGAGCTAATGACTTGGCTGTACGGGAAGCGGTCGACAAACACGCAGCCAATCGTGAGAAGCCAGAACCCAGACCTCAACAGGCTCAGAGAAGTCGTCGGCAATGCCGCGGCAGTTGCCGCACTAAGGGCCGGATACTCGCTTGAGACTGCCCACGACATTAGCATCGGAGACGACCGGCGGTTCCGAGAGGCGTTGACAGCGGCCAAGGAGGAGCTCCAACAAGCCAAAGGAACCGTGACGACGGGCTACGCGGGTGAGACCGACCTGATGGAGATGATCGACGACATCAGCCTGCTCGTGGCGAGCATTCAGAGCGAAATGGTCGAGCTGCGAGGCAGGCCGTCGCGTCCCGCCAGGGCGCGATAGATGCCGCCTCTTCCTCCCACCCCGACGGACATAATCCGACTGGCCGATTGGCTTGAACTGTGTGCGCTTGTCTCTGCAAGCCGCACAGCCAGTGACAGCGATTTGGAAAGGGCCCTAGACCAGGGGTCGCTCTTAGAGCCGCAGGCTCCGGAAGATCGGGAGGCGTCAGAAGCCCTGGAGCAACAGGTAGTCGAGGTCTTCTCCGAGCTGGAACAGAGGGCGCTTGCCGCCGGATCGTCTTATCCGTTTGCCGTCGAGATTCCGCTCCTGCGGGCCCGCAGGAACTGGAGGCCTTGCTCCTCCTACGTGTTCTGCTTATGTCTTTCATACTTTGGATGGACGCAAACGAAGGGCGCCAAGGTGTACCCGCGTAGGATATTCGAAGCACTCTGTGTGAACGTGGCAAGCAGGTATGTCCATGGCAAGGCGATTAGATTCGCTTCGCCAAGAACCTCGGGCACCGTGCCCAAGAGCTTCGCGAGAGCGGTAGACAGACTATGTCGCAATCACATTGGAGAGGGGGAAGGGTTTCGAAAGCAGCCCGTGTTGTCAGGAAAAGACCGCGGTCTGGATGTCGTGGCGTGGCGTCATGCGCCGGATAGGCTTCCCGGCAAGCTAGTCCTGTTTGGCAATTCCGCCTCAGGTTTGGATTGGGAAAGCAAGCTGAGCGAACTTCAGCCCCGCGACTTCTGCGCGGACTGGATGATCAAGGTACCCGTGAGCCCTTTGCTGAAGGCGTTCTTCATGCCGCATCGCATGGACCGGCAGTATTGGGAGCTGAACTCCCGTAGGGCAGGCATCATTTTCGATCGCTGCCGCATCTCCGCGCTTGCGTCGCGGTTGCCTGCGACCAACGGGTCTGGTGACGGCTTGGCGTGGACCCGATCGATGCTGGCGAGGGTGCCAAGGTGAGAAACCGGCTGCACGCGCTGTGCCCCTACTTCGCGATGTTTCCAGAGAGCTTCGTAGAAGAATATGTGCTTCGCCACACCAAGGAGGGGGACTATGTATTCGACCCATTCTCTGGGCGGGGCACGACCGTGCTCCAGTCCCTCTTGATGGGGCGAAAGGCATTGGCCACGGACATCAACCCTGTGGCTTACTGCATCTCCGCTGCCAAGGCAGACGTTCCCTCGCTTGAGTCGGTACTGGAAGAGATTGATGAACTTGACCGATGTTACCAGAACTGTCACCAGGGCAGGCTGAGGGATGAGCGCCGCAGTCTGCCGGCCTACTTCGGGCGAGCATTTCACTACGCTACGCTGGAACAACTTCTGTTCCTTCGCCGGGTCTTGGACTGGCGCGGCAATACGGTGCAACGGTTCATCGCAGCACTCGCGCTAGGCACACTGCACGGAGAGATGGACGGTTCGAGCAGGTACCTGAGCAATCAGATGCCGCGGACTATCAGCCCCAAACCGGCTTACTCCCTACGCTACTGGAGAAGTCACGGACTCTGGCCGAAAAAGAAGGATGTCTTCGATCGGTTGAGAAACGAATCCAGTTTTCGCCTTTCGGCCGAACTTCCGAGGGGGCGGGGTGTGGTTGTCTTCGCAGACGCCCGAGACGCGTCCAAGAAGCTGCGGTCCCTCGAGGGGAAAGTGGCCGCCGTGATTACTTCGCCGCCGTACTTCAACGTAACCGATTGTGCCGAGGATCAGTGGCTTCGGTTGTGGTTCCTCGGACATGAGCCTCGTCCCACCTACGGCAGGATCTCCAGAGATGACCGGCATGAGAACAAAGAAGGCTATTGGCAGTTCCTTTGTGAAGCCTGGGCGGGCATACGCGACCTCTTGCGTCCGTCTGCTACACTGGTTTGTCGTCTGGGTGGTACGCGCATGGATGAAGCCGAGCTCACTCAAGGGCTACTTCAGTCAGTGCGACGGGCTTTCCCTGCCTCAG
>Ga0315279_10009311_pt1 | contig 11739 bp, 11 predicted proteins | sample YL17G06_20_MG_FD_203694 | JGI IMG/M metagenome (GOLD analysis project Ga0315279, IMG submission 203694) | Sediment microbial communities from Yellowstone Lake, YNP, Wyoming, USA - YL17G06_20 | ecosystem: Environmental > Aquatic > Freshwater > Lake > Sediment | place: USA: Wyoming | collected...
TCGCTGAGCGGAAACATTCTACTTGATTGTCCCCTCACTCTATCTCTCTCCCCAAAGGGGAGAGAGTATTTAGTCTCCTCTCCCCAGTGGGGAGAGGACCAAGGTGAGGGGGAAATTCTTTTGACCTGACGGGCTTGATCCTTCGACAGGCTCAGGATGGTGAGCAAAGTCGAACCATAAATCGAACCGCTACAACTTGATTCCCCCTCACCCTAAACCCTCTCCCCCAAGGGGAGAGGACCAAGTTGAAAATCCCGCCAGAGGCGGGGGTGAGGTGGAGATTCTTTCAACCTAACGGGTGCGATGAATTAAGCCCCTACATCCGATTTTTGTTATTAGCTACAGGGCGCGGGTCCTCCAATGAATAGATGGTTGATCAGGTAGACGACATCTGTAACATTAACTACCCCATCCTGGTTTACATCTCCAACCTGTAAGATGGGAATAGGTGGAGGACCACCTATGAAGAGGTAGTTTATCAAATAGACGACATCAGTTACATTTACCACCCCGTCTTTATTGACATCACCGCACAAGAACTGGACATACTTTATGGTGGCATAGTCAACGTTTGTCCCACTGCCGTAACTATATCCGGTCACATAGACATTTCCAGAACCATCCACCGCAATGGCAAAAGCATAATCAGTGGAGTTTCCCGGTCCGTTGTATCTTCTCACCCAGGCAGTATCTCCATCTGGATAATACTTTATGGTGGCATAGTCATAGTTTGTCCCACTGCCCTCACTCTCTCCGGTCACATAGACATTTCCAGAACCATCCACCGCTATGGCATAAGCAAAATCATCCCAGTTGCCCGGTCCGTTGTATCTTCTCACCCAGGCGGTGTCTCCATTGGGATAATACTTTATGGTGGCATAATCATTGTTTATCCCACCGCCCAAACTATATCCGGTCACATAGACATAGCCGGAACCATCCACCGACACGGCATAAGCACCATCATTGCCATTTACCGCGTTGTATCTTCTTACCCAGACAGTATCTCCATTGGGATAATACTTTATAGTGGCATAGTCATAGCTCGTCCCACTGCCCAAACTATATCCGGTCACATAGACATAGCCGGAACCATCCAGTGCTATGGCATGAGCCTCATCACCGAAGTTTCCCGGTCCGTTGTATCTTCTCAACCAGGCGGTATCTCCATTGGGATAATATTTAATGGTGGCATAGTCATAGTCATAGAGTGACCCACTGCCACAACTCTTTCCAGTCATATAGACATTACCAGAACCATCCACCGCAATGGCAAAAGCATAATCAGTGGAGTTTCCCAGTCCGTTGTATCTTCTCACCCAGGCGGTGTCTCCATTGGGATAATACTTTATGGTGGCATAGTCATAGTCTGTCCCACTGCCTTCACTTCCCCCGGTCACATAGACATTGCCAGAACCATCCACCGCCACGGCTCGAGCCCCATCAGTCGTATCTCCCGGTCCGTTGTATCTTCTCACCCAGGCAGTATCCCCATTGGGCTTATACTTTATGGTGCAATAGTCTGAGGATGTTCCGCTGCCAGAACTATTTCCGGTCACATAGACATTGCCAGAACCATCCACCGCTATGGCACGAGCATAATCAGTGGAGTTTCCTGGTCCGTTGTATCTTCTCACCCAGGCGGTATCTCCATCGGGATAATACTTGATGGTGGCATAGTCACCATAACTTTCACCGGTAACATATACATTCCCAGAACCATCCACCGCTATAGCAAAAGCCTCATCGATGGAGTCTCCTGATCCGTTGTATCTCCTCACCCAGGCAGTGTCAACTGATTGCGCAAAGACTGGTGCACTAACCAAAAGCAGAACCACTAAAATGAATAGCTTCCCCGCTTTTGGCGGGATCTTCGACTTGGTCATTTGAGGCTCCTTTTTTAAGGGGTTATAGGTTGACCAAATACCAGTTTTCTGTAAATGTTATCTGATATAAGTATAATGGAAAAGGGGGAAAAAGCAAGGGGAATTTTTTCCCAACAGATGAAAAAGATTAAACAGATGAAAAAACAATGACGAATGATGGATGACGAATGAAAGATGAGGAGTTAAGGCGTCAGCCTTTTATAAAATCCTTACGGATTAACTCCTTTTGAATTTAGCGGCGGATGAAAGCAGATGAGAAATAGGGACCTCTCCCCTTTAGTCCCCCTCTCCACAAGTGTGGAGAGGGGGAGATCGAAGATCCGTAGGACAGGGGGTAAGGTAGGAAGTCTATCCGAATAATGCCTTCATCTTCAGCTTGGCGATGGCTTTGGTGGGGTCTATCTTTTTAGGGCAGACTTCTTGACAATTGAAAATGGTATGGCATCTGAAGACCCCGAAGTCAGAAGCTACGAAGGCTAATCTTTCTTTGCCTGCTCCATCGCGGGAGTCGTCGATAAATCTTAAAGCTTTTGCTAAGGCGTGCGGTCCCAAATATTGGGGGTCGGTGGCTTGAACGGGACAGGCACCATAACAAGCCGCACACAAAATGCAGTCCACCCAGGGATCTATTTTTTTCCTCTCCGCTTCACTTTGAATATATTCTTTTGCAGGTGGATTATTCTTTGGAATCAAATACGGCATTACTTTCTTGTAATTTTCGAAGAAAGGCTCCAGATCCACCACCAGATCTTTAATTATGGGGAGATGAGAGAGAGGTCTTAGGGTGACCTTGCCGCCATATTTGTCAATCTGCGTTCGGCAAGACAGATTGTAAAGACCATTGATGTGCACGGCACAAGAGCCACAGACAGCGGCTCGACACATGGAACGGAAGGATAAGGAGGGATCGATATTCTCAAAGATGTGAATCAATCCTTCCAGAACGGTCATTCCTTTGGGACTATCAAAAGTGAAGGTCTGAAAATAAGGCTCTTTGTCCTTATCCGGATCGTATCGTAAGATTTTAAATTCAGTCATAATTTATATTTCCTTTCTTTAGGTTGATATGTATCAATCTCAGTCTATACTCTCTTTTGCGGCGGACTGCGGACTGCGGACAGCCGACGGCGGACGTGTTGATACGTCTCAATCTATACTGTCATAATCAGTATTTCCTTTCTTCAGGCTGATACTTGGTTATGGAGACATCCTTATATGAAAGCTTTGGTCCTTCAGGAGTGTAGGTGGCAAGGGTGTGCTTCATGAAGTTGGCATCGTCTCTGGTTGCGAAATCTCTGCGAAAGTGAGAGCCGCGACTCTCCTTTCGTGCTAAAGCTCCTGCCATCAGCGCCTCTGCCACGTCCAGATTTCCTTTAATCTCCAGGAACCAAACCTTATCTAAGTTAAAACTCCTGCCGGAGGCAACCGGTCTTATCTTTTTGAATCTCTCCTTCAAGGCTTTAATCTGGGTTACTCCTTCCGACAGTTGCTTTTCATTACGGAAAATACCTGCCTTCTCCGGCATCAGCTTTCTTAATTCGTTATTAATCTTGTGGGGATTTTCTTTACCATTAGACTTGAGCATCTGATTCAGATTATCTTCTTCTCTTTTCAAAGCTCGCTCCAAGGCGTTGGTCCTGGGTTGTTTTGATTTATCTTTTGTGTATCCTGCGGCAACTGCTCCGGCTCTTTTTCCAAAAACCAAGGTATCCAGAAGTGAATTCCCGCCCAATCTGTTTGCTCCGTGCACGCTAACGCAGGCGCATTCTCCCGCGGCATAAAAGCCTTTAAGCGGGCTTTCTCCGTCTACATTGGTATCAATTCCTCCCATGCAGTAATGTGTTCCCGGTTGAATGGGAATAGGTTTTTCAATCGGATCCAAGCCGATGAAATCTAAGGTGATTTCCCTGATTCCGGGAAGCTTTTCCATGATTTTGGCTTTTCCTAAGTGTCTTAAGTCCAGATACACATAGGCATCCTCATATCCGCGTCCTTCCAGAATCTCAGTCATTATCCCTCTGGCAACAATATCTCTTGGACCAAGCTCCATGGCTTTAGGGGCATATTTTGTCAAGAACCGCTCCCCATCCTTGTTAATCAGAGTTCCCCCTTCCCCTCTGCATCCTTCAGTCATCAGGATGTTTGAGGGATAAAGTGAAGTGGGATGGAACTGGATAAATTCCATATCCTTTAAAGGGACACCAGCCCAATAGGGGATAGCCACCCCAAAAGCGGTGGAAGTTATGCCATTGGTGGAGTTTCCATATATTCGGGCGGAGCCGCCGGTAGCAAATATCACGGCATTAGCTCCTATGGCCTGAAGCGTCCCTGAATGCATGTCTAAAGCGATCACCCCGCAACAGGTATCCACATCCTTTGCCAAGCCGATCACCACCCATTCACTGTAAACCTTGACATTATGTCTGACCGTCTGTTCGTAAAGGGTTTGCAGCATGTAATGACCGGTTTTGTCTGACCCGTAGCAGGTGCGGGGGTATCCTGCTCCACCAAAGGGTCTTTGCGCAATCTTTCCTTCCGGGGTTCGGCTAAAAGGACAACCCCAGTGCTCTATTTCGAAGATAGCCTCAGGTGCCTCCTGAGTCATGAAGATAGAGGTTTCCTGGTCTGCCAAAAAGTCACTCCCTTTGACGGTATCGAATGCATGTTTCTCCGGGGTATCGTCTTTTGCCTGGGGATTGTTGGCTAAGGCGGCATTGACCCCACCCTGTGCCTGACCGGAGTGTGACCTGATCGGATAGAGCCTGGAAACTATAGCTACATCTGCTTTCTTTTCAGCGGCGGAGATGGCTGCCCTTAAACCAGCCAAGCCACCGCCGACTACTAATATATCGTGAAATATCATGTTTTCTCCTCTCATTTAGTAAAGCTCGATGCTCGGTTATTGGTGTCGACGCTCGTAACGAAGCTCGTTCCCTCGAAGATTAACGTCTGACAGAAACGTCAGACGCTACACCACTCGTAGCGCCCGATCTCAAGACACAGAAGTCGTGCCTTTGTGTCGGGCGTAGTTCCTTAATGATGCGAAAACACCCTGGGCAAAAAGACGATCAAGGTGACGATCAAAAGAATCAAAAATATGATCATGGCTATCCAGAAGATCGTCTTGTGTGCCTTGGTTACAAAAAGGAAGTCGGTAATGGTGATCCTCAGACCGTTTAAAAGGTGAAAGGCTACCACTGCGGCTAATCCGATTTCCAAGAAGTGAAATACTGGATTCTGCACCGTGGAAAGCCATTTGTTAAAGTTCTCTCCGCCACCCAAAGATGAAGACAGCACAAAGAGATGCATGAAGAGATAAATGACCAAAATCACCCCGGTGAGACGGTGCAAAAACCAAGCCCAAGTTCCCACATTGGGGTTTAAACCGACTTCATCCACATACTTTTTAAAAAACCCAGACTTTGATTCATACATGTCTAAGCTCCTTTTGTAAATGTAACTATCAAATAATATCCCCAAGCGGAGATGGCAATCCCCAAGATCCAAAGCAAGGTTTTGACTGTTCTTTGGATTCCAACCTTAGGTCGATAATCCTGGATCACTTGCCATGATCCGTTAAAGGCATGAAAAAGACCAGCTGGCACAAAGATCAGATAGAAGATCACCCAGGCGGTGCTGTCCAATCTGTGGGTGACTACATCGAAATCGATCTTCCACTCCTTGGTGAAATGAAGGACCTGGAAGTGAAAGATCAGGAAGAAAGCCAAGAAGATCCCGGTGATCCTTTGAAAAAGCCAGCCGTAAGCGCTCCCTTTTTTAGGTTTTTGGTTCATAATGGTTGCTCCTTTGAAGAGGTTAGCGGTTAAAATCCGAAAAACTAATACAGACCCCTCTCCCTAACCCTCTCCCACAAGGGGAGAGGGAATAGCAAGAGGGAAATTAAGTAGAATATAATAAAGATTTTGTTCGTTCGTATTAATCGCCACAGCCAAAAGTTCCTTGTTACTTTTGTCACAAACTAAGAATTTAGTTGATCCTGAACAAAAGTCAACAAAAAAATTATAAATTTTTTGAAATAAGATAAAGATATGGTTTTCTTTTGCCGACAAGAGTAGTGCAAGTCTTATGGGGTGACAGAGAATTTCAGTAAAAAATCGCCTTCCTTTGGAAAATATCTGTGGAAATCAAAGAGATATCCTACGGAGAGTTCCCGGACATTTTTGGTTTGAACAAAAGGTTCAAGCCAGGAGGTAAAAAACTTAAAGTGATTTTGGATGTTTTCATACCCGAAGGGAAAAAAAGAGTGAATTTCTCTTCAGTTTATCGAAAACTCTTGAAATTGCTGCCTACTTTAGAGAAGCATAAATGCGGGGAGGATTTCTTCAAAAATTTAAAGAACCACCAAAAGATTTCCTCAGAAAAAGTGGAAGAGATGACTCACATCGCTCACCTGGTAGAACACGTGATCATCGACCTGCAGTCAAATATCACTAAAATGGATTCTTGTAGCGGGATAACCTGTGGATATAAAAACCCGGAGCACAGGTTTGATCTATTTATAGAATGCAGGGAGGAAGACGTGGGGAGATTTTCCAGCTTCTTTGCGGTCAATTTAATGAAGAAGTTGCTTTTAGGCAAAAACCTGGCGAAAAGAGATTCCCGCATAATTGAATTAGTCAAATATCTTAGAGAAAGAATACCTCTGAGTCAGAAAAGTGAATTAATCAGTTTAGAGTCCAAAGTCGCTTCCGATCTGGGTTGGACTAAAAGATCGGTGGTTTCTCTCTTCAAAGAGTTAAAGAATTTTGGGCTTTGGGACTCAAAAAGAGCTTTGCCAAATTTACCAACTCTTTAAAGGAGTGAGGCGAAAAATGAATAAGCTCCACTGGAAAAATCGTGAGGACTTAAAAACAGACATTGATCAATTGATAGGCTTTGTTGAAAATACCACCAAAGGCGGGGATGAAGAGGAGAAGCTTATCCACTCCACGGCAAAGGTTGAAGATCAAAATCTTAAAGTGAAGATGCCTTCAAAATATGCAACCATTTTAACTTGTTCTTTTGAGAAAGACCAAAAGATGGTGTTGGGCGGGAAACTACTTCCTTAAAGAATTGGAATCAGAAGATGCGTCCCAAAAAAGAGGGGGATTTATCCTGAGGGATTCACCCGAAAGGGGGATCGTCCTGAAGGATTTACCTGTAACGCAAAATAGAACAAAAGAGAGGGGGTGAAAAATATGCAGAGATTCAATTTCCATGATTTTATGACAATAGAGAGAACCCCAATGTCCCCATCCTATCTGCAAAGAAGGATCAGCGACTTGGTGGCTTGCTCGATCAACGCCAAGGTTAAGGTGGACTCCATCAATCCGGAGACGGGAGAGTATCGTATCGTTCTCCATGGTTGCCTGGACTGGGAGAACCCAGAGACCTGGTGGACCAATCGTTAAAATACTTTTAAATTTTTTTCTACCAGCAAGTCCCTCTCTCTTGTTTTGGGAATGTATCTTAGATCAATTCCCGCGAAGCGTGATCCGTGGGAAAAACCAAAAACTTCTAAAATTTAGAAGGGGGTGAAAAAGGGTGAACAAATTCAGATATCAGAATTTTCAGGTGTTAGAGAGAACTCCAACTTCTCCTGCGGCTCTGGAGCATTGCTTGAACGATCTCCTGTACAACTCCACCACCTGCAGGGCGAAAGTGGAGATGGTTAATCCGACTACGGGAGAGTATCGCATAGTGCTACAGGGCACACTGGATTACTGGGAGGAACCAAGACCCACAACTACTCAGTAACAGCAGGTAAAATCCGCCTAAGGCAGGTCAAAAAGGATTCACCCTAACTGGGTTGAATTTTTGAGGAGAGGGGCCCCCGATCGAAGATTCATACGAATACTCATCGGGGGCTCTTTCCCTTGCCTGTTCATAAGGATGCTGGAGTGTCAAGCTTTAGCTTGACACTGGTTTCGCTAAAGCGAAACACTCCATTTGCTTAAAAAAGGAGGGCTAAAATGGCCAGTTATAGAGTTTCATCCCCCAAAAAGAAAACGACCAACAAGAAAAGATTATCCCGGACTTCAGAAAGAGCCAAGACCACCTGGGCTGACCCCATCAGTCCGATAAGCAAGATTTCGAAGAGCAAAGTGACTAAAAAGCAGATCCCGAAATTAAGCTGTTGGTGGTTTGGATAAAGATTGGGATTTTTGCCTCACAGCTGATTAAGAGGATTAAGCTGATACAAGTAATAAAATTCTCGAAGCTCGTTTTAAGGTGACGATGCCCGTATCGAAGCTCGAATCTGGGTAACGAGGTTCGATATTGTTCCCTCTATCGGTGATCCAGCCTTTGGCGGGATTATCATAGAACGTCACGGACAGAAGCGTCCGTGACGAACGAGGAATGAGGAAATGCTTCCTATGTAGTGACTTGTATCCTTCTCTTCTTACGGACAGGAGACACTTTTGTCCTAACAGGCGGTAATTTTTTTACCCTTTTATTCCCTTTATAAAAAATCCCCCTTTCATCCCCCTTTGAAAAAGGGGGATTGAGGGGGATTATGAATCTCTAATATATCTTCCGATCAAACTATCTAAATTTTAACCGCAAGGCGGTGGTCCTCCTATAAATAGATAGTTGATTAGATAAACCACATCGTTAACATTGACCAGTCCGTCAGAATTAGCATCTCCAGCTTGTAGAGGGTTAGGAGCAGGTCCACCTATGAAGAGGTAATTTATCAAATAAACAACGTCGTTTACATTGATTACCCCATCTCCATTGGCGTCGCCACGGATAAAGCCTCCTTCATAAATTGTTAGTAGAGTATCGACGGGGAGTGCTATCAGCGTATCTCTTTGCCCGGATGGCCAGCGAATCTCCAGCGTATCTACTGAAGTTCTCGAACCTAATCCAAACTCAGCCGTCAATGAATTCTGTGAGCAATAGCCTGAGCCACCAGAAATCTCTCGTATCTGAGACAACCCACTGGCGACAGCTCGCACACGGGCTCCAATGGCTGATCTGTTGGAGACAACTCCCACTAAGTTAACGTGAAGCCAGTGCTTTGAGGAGCCCTTCTGGTTTAAGAAGAGTCTATTAGCACCCCGCATGTTGGCTACATAAAGATCGAGATCGCCATCGTTATCGAAATCTCCTAAAGTCGAACCGCTCCATAATCCTGAATCTGTCAAAGCACCGGAAGTTGCGTCTACAAAGACCCCGCTACCATCGTTACGTAAAAGCCTGTTCGGACCCAAAGTCACACCATCACCTTTCGCCAAGAATAAATCGAGGTCGCCATCGTTGTCGTAATCTCCCCAGGCAACATTTTTTGCGTGTCCTCCATCCGCTAAGGGTCCGCTAGTCACATCCACAAAAACTCCACCGCCATCGTTTCGGAGAAGCTTGTTTCCAGTATACCGGTTGGCGAAGTAGAGATCCAGATCGCCATCGTTGTCATAATCCCCCCAATCCACACCCCGACCGTTTCCTGCGTCACCTAAAGGTCCAGTGGTGACATCAACAAATACCAATCCTCCGTCGTTTCGGAGAAGCTTGTTAGCACTGTAATAGTTCACTATATAGATGTCCAGATCACCATCATTGTCATAATCCGCACAAGCAACGCCTTCACCGCTACTGGTATCTCCCAAAGGACCAGTGGTGGCATCAACAAAGGTGCCACCCCCATCGTTTCGGAAAAGCTTATTGGCACTTCCGGAGTTCACCAAGTAGATGTCGAGATCGCCGTCGTTATTGAAATCTCCCCAAGCTACGCCTATACCACATGCAGTGTCCCCCAAGGGTCCGCTGGTCGCATCAACGAAATTTCCCCCACCTTCGTTTCGGAAAAGCTTGTTGGCGGTTCCGCAGTTCGCCAAGTATAAATCCAGATCGCCATCATTATCATAATCTCCCCAAGCTACCCCGTCGCCGAAGTCTGAATCGCCCAAAGGTCCGCTGGTGGCGTCAACAAAAACTCCACCCCCCTCATTCCTGAAAAGCTCATTGGGATTCCCGCCGTGCGCCAAATAGATATCGAGGTCGCCGTCGTTGTCGTAATCACCCCAGGCAACGCCTAAGCTGTAGGTTGTGTCTTCTCCCAGAGGAGGATAAGTCAGATCAACCCACTCGGCGTTAAATGCGGTAATTGCAGCCCGTAGGTCTGGTCGAGGACCAATCCATCCTGATTGTGGACTAACCTGAGGTGTTCCGGTGTTTATCAGAACGGTCCGGACATAATGGGGGGAGGGTGGATTTGCCGAGATATTCGCCTTCCAATACCCCACGCAACAAGCTACCGCACCCGCCACGATCGGAGAAGCACTCGATGTTCCATCGAAGTTCTTCCTGTACCAATAGTTATATCCCTGAGCACTGTATAGATTACCATATCCTGTTGTGGTCACGTTTTCACCCCAGCCTTGAAGGTCAAAACGTCTGCCAAAACTGGAGAAGTCAAGTTTTGCGAGATCCCCTTGAGGCCAAGTGCCTCCAGGGTATACCCCACCTGCCCCTACGATGATGGCACCTGAATTCCCATACCAAGTGAGGTAATTGGTATTTACGTAGCCATTCCCCCCCGCTTCAACCACATGGATGCCATTCGACACAGCATTTACAATGGCGGCGTAAACTCCGTTGAATGACTGAGGATTTGGTGAGTAATTGAGCCACCACTCGATGGGAATGTAGTCGCTTCCGCCATTGGTGTATGCCCATTGCTGTTCTAAGAGAATCACGTCGCCTGGGGAAAGAGCGGCAATGGCATAAGCCATCGCACCAGGGACATTCCAATTGGTAGAACTATTATATACGGTGCCACAGGTTTTCAAAGAAGACCCATAGCAAATCCCTGTGGTTCCCCAGCCATTGTTGTCAGAAACCATCTCACCAATGACAGCGGTGCCGTGGTTTGTATCAGCGTTAACAGGATAGAATATGGGGTTCGGATTGATTTGTGATCCAACCGCCTTGGTGACATCAGCATGGTTGTAGTTCCAACCATATTCCAGATCACATACGGTTACGCCAGCTCCATTCCCCCCGGTTTGAGTCCAGGCATAATCAGCGTCGATGCCCACTGGAGTGGAACTCGCCGAGCGCAAGTAACCTTGACACGTGTCACCGCTGCACGAAGCGTAGTTGGGAGGAGTAGGAAGAGGCATAGGTTTCGGCACGGGTCGGGCAAGTATGATGCCGGGTAATGCTTCCAGCTCCTCACCGATTGCCCACACATCATATCCCTTGGGAATACGTAGGCGATAGATATTGTTCAAATTATATACAGGCTTACTGGTATTCGCTTCACCACGAGCCTGAATCTCGTCTAATCGCTCCTCTGGAACATCACAGATTCGGTACCACTCGAACCAAGTGAATTTCCCAAGCACACCATCGACGCCTGCCAGAGCGTTGGTTGCTTGATCGACCAATGCCCCGCTGCGGAGGCGCACCCTGGAATCCTGGGCAAACATGACCTCGATCAGGTCTTCCTCGCAGGCATAAGGTTGGTTAGTCGGATTTTGCATCGAAGATTCAGAGTCCGGATTGGTCTTGACATCAACCTGAGCCAGACCAGTTGGCACACCCAAGAAAAGGACTATAATACCTACCAAAATGAAAAATTTTGAGAATACCATTTCGGATTCTCCTTTCTTTGATTTAGGGTTTATGAAGGAATGTCATATAGGCAATTATCCTCTATATGTAATTTTAATATCGTCCGAAAGCCCTCTTCTTTTAGTTTACTAAAAAATGTCAAAAAGTCAAGACTTTTTTATCTGGTCTTTCAAAAAGGTTATGTCAAGATAATTGTGTAAATTCTATTTGGGGCATATCCTGGGGTTGATTTATAACATAAGCTATTAAACCATAAATGATTCTTTCTATA
>Ga0315279_10009313_pt1 | contig 11734 bp, 6 predicted proteins | sample YL17G06_20_MG_FD_203694 | JGI IMG/M metagenome (GOLD analysis project Ga0315279, IMG submission 203694) | Sediment microbial communities from Yellowstone Lake, YNP, Wyoming, USA - YL17G06_20 | ecosystem: Environmental > Aquatic > Freshwater > Lake > Sediment | place: USA: Wyoming | collected...
GCGCCGCGCAGCGGTGAATGTTTGGCGCTAGCGCGTCGGCGGCAGCTTGGCCACCATATCCTCGAAAACCTTCTCCGGCGCCTGGTCGCCGTTCAAGGCGATCAGGCGGCGCTGCCTGGAGTAATACTCGATCACCGGCTGCGTCTGCTTTTCGAAGGTTGCCAGGCGCTCGCGGATCACCTCTTCGCGATCGTCGGGCCGCTGGACCAGCGCCGCGCCATCGTTATCACACACGCCTTCCTTCTTTGGGGGGACGAAGTAGATGTTGTAGTTGCGCTTGCAGACGGGGCAGGTGCGCCGCCCGGTCAGCCGTTTGAACAGCGCCTCCCTCGGCACCTCCAGCAGGAACACCGTTGCCGGCAGGCCCTTCTTCTGAAGCATGGCGTCGAGCGCTTCGGCCTGGGCCACGGTGCGCGGGTAGCCGTCCAGCACCAATCCCCTGGCGCAATCCGGCCTCGACAATCGCTCCTCGATCATGGGATTGAGCACCTTATCGGGCACCAGTTGGCCGGCGCGCATGATGGGGTCGGCCAGGCGGCCCAGGTCGGTGCCGCGCTTGACCTGGTCCCTCAGGATGTCGCCGGAGGAAATCGACGGAATGCCGTAGCGCTTCACCAACTGCTCGGCCTGTGTTCCCTTCCCCGCGCCGGGCGCGCCGAGCAGGATCACCGCTCCGGGCGGCGGCGGGGCAGCCGGGTTCTCGAAAGCGATCAGGCACGTGGCAAGAACGAGGGGCAGCATGCCGTTAGTCTACGCCATCTGGCAAGCAGGCCGGACATCCGCGCGCGCAATGCGCTATATTCTTTCGCTGAGAAATTGGCTGGAATTCGGCTCCCGTCCGGGCTCACAATATCCGCTATGCGTATCGGAACGCTGCTGCTTCTGTTTCTCCTTTCCGCTTTCGGCAACGCTCAGGAACTGCCGCTCCTCGGGTTGGCACACGTCGGCTTCAAGGTAACCGACATGGAAAAGGCGCGCGGCTTTTACACCGGCGTTCTCGGCTATCCGGAAGCTTACAGTCTCAAGGTCAACCTGGACGCGCCCACCACGGTCTACCTAAAGATCAACGACGAGCAGTACATCCTGCTGACCGCGGATCTGAAGGACTCTGAGAATCAGCGCGTCAGCCACGTAGCGATGCTGACCTCCGACGTCCGCAAAGCGCATTCGATGCTTTCCGGGCGCGGGGTCGCCATGGAGCCGGTTGTGACCGGCACGGGCGGCAGCCTGTCGTTCATGTTCAAGGACCCCGACGGCAACTCACTGGAGATGGTCGAATACCGGCCAGGCTCGTCCGCGGCGAATGCGCGAGGGAAGTCCATTGGGCAGAATCGGATTTCCCAGCGACTGAGGCACGCGGGCGTCATGGTAGCCAAAGAGCAGGCGGCACTGAGCTTCTACCGGGATAAGCTGGGCTTCCGCGAGACCTGGCGCGGGGGACCCAAGGAGGGCGAGACCCGCTGGATCAACCTACAGATGCCGGGCCCGGGCGGAGATTACATCGAGCTGATGCTCTACTCCCAGCCGCCCAGCCGGCAGTCGCTCGGCTCGATGCAGCACATCTGCCTGGAGGTCCCGGACATAGACGCGGCCTATCGAGCCGTGCTGGCGCGCTCAACGCCCGATTCCATACGTCAGAAGCCGACAGTGGGCCTCAATCGGCGGCGGTTGCTGAACCTGTTCGACCCCGACGGCAGCCGGACGGAATTGATGGAGTCGCGCACCGTGGATCAGTAACGAGGAGCCAGGTGCAAGGGGAGGAGGACCGCACCCCCAAAGTGAGACACATGCGAGAGATCGCCGGCGGGCGCCGGGTTGCCAAGCGCGCTGCCGCACCACCGTGCATTCAATCCGCAATCCGAACTCCGCACTCCGCAATCGGGTGGCCCGCCAGCCGCACCATTCCGGCCCGTACCGCATTGCGCTCCACGTGTGATGTGGCAGGCAACCCCGGGCAGCACCCAGCGATTCCGTCACGGGATGGTCGTTAGCATCGAGCCAAGCCGTATGCCGCGCTCGAGAAAAAATCGCGCAGTTAAGCTGTCTCCTTTCCCCTTTTCCGGTCCCGACCGTCTCCGGGGCCGGCGAACCGGTCGATCTCATGTCAGCCGCTTGGTTTCTTCATGTAGCTGAGGATCGACGCGGCGAATGATGTCTAGAACCAATTCCCGTACCTCGGGGAAGACGCGTTCAAGAACGCTCAAGTCTCTCGTTTGCAGGAACTGGCTCGCCTTTACGAACGGATCGAGGAGCTTCAACACATCCTCGCTTCCGACTTTCTGTGCGAACAAGCTCACGAAACTCTGGAACATCTCGGGCTTGATGTCCAACAAACGCCGAAGAAAATTTCCGATTTGCTTTCCGAACCATTCGGAGGCGTGCCAGCATTTCATTTCCAGTGTCGCGGCAAACAGGCCCCGACTCGTCTGGGTGTCGCCGCGACGCAGGCTGTTCAATGCGACCTCGTACATGAAATCTAAGACCGTCGGAACAGAGTCTGGTGGAATGTGCACCTGAGCAAGAGCCGCGGGCAGGGCCTCCATCAGCGGACCCTGCCGGCCGAGGCACCCAAGGGCAATGAGACGGTCAGCCTGCATATCCCAGTCGTCTGGCTCGACTCTTAGTCCGGAGTCCAAGTCGTACAAACCGCCCTGGAATCGTCCGGCCAGCAGCAGGAGATCTCCGCGGGCATGGTGGTAGTCCCTGGCACTGGAGCCGTGCTCGCGTGCACGCTCTGCGCACTTTAGGGCCTCCTCGAAAGAATCGAGCGCAGCCAGCGTCCAACCCTTCTCGATCCACGCAGTACTAGAATCCGGCTCCGAAGCCAATACTGCTTCTAGGATATTAAGGCCTTCTTGATAACGCCCCAAGCACCGAAGGGCTGCTGCCTGCAAGGTCAGTATTCTCGCAGTGGGTTTATCGACCTCCGCCGCCTTGCGAAACGCCTCCAGCGCACGCTCGTGGTTCCCGAGGTTGGCCACCGCAACCCCAAGCTCCTCCCAGCCTCTCCCACGACTGGCGTTAAGCGCCACGGCTTGCTCCGCGCACCCCAGTGCTTCCTCCCATCGGCCCAACTTATTGAGCGCGATCGCCCGGTTGGTCCACAGAACGGCGGTCGGTTGCCCAACCTCCGCCGCTTTGCAAAACGCCTGCAGCGCCCGCTCGTGATTGCCAAGATTGCCCGCTGCAACTCCAAGTTGTTCCCATGCTCTGCTAAAGCGCGCGTCGAGTGCCACAGCTTGCTCCGCGCACTGCAGCGCCTCCTCCCGTCGGCGCAACTTATTGAGCGCAATTGCCTGGTTCGTCCACAGCCTGGCGGTCAGCCCGCCAAGCCCGGCCACCTTGCGCGCTGCCTCGAGGGCCTGGTCGTAGCGACCAACATGGTAAGCCGCAGCCCCAAGCTCTTCCCAGGCGTCCGCGATGCTGCTATCGAGCGCCGCGGCTTGCTCCGCGCATTGCCGCGCTTCCTCCCATCGGCGCAACTTGTTGAGCGCGATCGCCTGGTTGGTCCACAGAGCTGCGGTCGGTTGCCCAGCCTCTGCCGCCTTGCGAAACGCCTCCAGGCCACGCGTGTTATCGCCGAGGTCCACCAAGCAAACTCCGAGGTATGTCCATGCCTCTGCAGAATTCGGACTCGCTTCCGACCACTGCTCGGCTACTGACGCGGCTTCCTTTTCAGCGCCCAACTCAATCAGTTTGTTGATATCCTCCAGTGCCTCCGGGCATCGACCGGCCCGCAAACGAACTGCCGCTTGGGCCTTGTAGGCGGCCGTTAGACCCAGCTTGTCGTGCTGCTTCAGCGATTCCGCCGCGAAGCACTGGGCTTCTTCTTCGGCCCAGGGCAGTTCCCCAATCTTGATGAGGGTTTCCATTCGACTGGAGAAAGCACCGCAGCGGATCTCCCCCTCGCCGGCCGCCTGAAAGTAGTAGAGCTCATCCACATGGCGGATGATTTCGTCGCGGGGGGCGTTCAACGCGGTGCGCAAGAACTGATCGTGGTGTGAGTAAAGTGCCCGGATTTCCTCCGGCGTAAAGTACAGCTTGAGGAAGTCAGCCAGGAAACGAAACCTCTGCCGGCCGGCCACGGTGGCGGTCTGCCGCCAGATCCTGAAAAGGCGCTCGGTGATGTCGTAGCGAGTTGCCTTTCGGCGCTGGAGCTTGATTGGCTGAACGTAATGGCCCTCCTTCAGCCGCTTTAACTGAGCATTTACAATAGCGACCCGCAGCCTCGCCGCCTCCGCAATTTCCGTGGGCGTAGCGGGGCCGGGCATTTGCGCGATGGTGTCCAGAACCTTCCTTGCCTGGTCGGGCAACTCATCGAACCGGCGCACGAAGTAGTCGCGCACCTCTTCCAGCAGATTGCGCAGGGCAACCTCGATATCCAGAAACGCCGATCGCGTCGCTATCTGGTAGAGGAAGAGGACGAGGCGGGGATTCCCACCCGTCAATACCTCGATTGCCGGGATCTTCTTCGACAGCTCTTCACGCCTGGTTTCGAACTCGGCCTGACGCCCATCTTCAGCAAAACGGCGCGATAGAAGATCGAGCATCTGTTCATTGCTGAGCTCCGAAAGGATGCGGACCTCGAAGAAATCGTGAAAGGCCGCTCGTTGGTCCATCACCTCCCCGAACACGCTCGGCGCCGAACCCAGGATCAACAGAAAATTGTTGCGGGAGAGGAAGCTGCGCAGACGTGCGCGTTCGTCTTCGGGCCACTGCTGAAAAACCTTCTTGAGGTTGTCGACCACCAGGAGAACGCGCTTGTTCCTCTCGGTGTGAAAGCGTTCCAGTCGTTCGAAGCAACAATCAATGACCGCATGGTCGGCCTCCCGGTGTAGATTTTCAGGCAGGCTCCAGAGCTGTTCGGGCGGCAACGCCTCGCGTAGCTTCGCCAGCAGATTGAGCAGAAAATTAGCCAGAGAATCCTGCCCGGCGTATTCCTCTTCGCTGAAGAACGCCGAGACCCATGCTTTCGACGGCCCTGTCCAATTCTGTGGGATTTGAAGGCGACCGGAAACATAGCGCTCAATCAGGCACAGAACGTGGGTCTTGCCGATGCCGCGCGGCCCGACGAGAAGGACGTGGTTGGCAGCGCCTCCCCGCTCGACCGCCGCCAGCCGACCGAGAAAGTCGCGGACGATGTCGTGGTGCCCCACGAGTGTGCGGGCGAGCTGCTCGGAATCCGCCAACCACGGCGAGAAGTGGGGATGAAAAACGGCGGTACTAGGGCCTTGAGGCATGGTAGGTCCTCCACCAATCCCGCATCCAGCGGCTCTTGAATTGCACGCGCCCCTCGCTAATCTCCTCGACATAAAAATCATCCGAAAGCCAGGTCAGCAGGAGGTCGAACTTTGACGCCTCGGCCGTTTGCCCCAGTTCTTTGTGGTATATGCCGAGCAGAGACGATTTCAACAGCGGACCTTTCGCAATGGCCAGGTCGCGCAGGATGACCCTGGCGACCCGAGCCTCATCGGGCGAGTAATAGCGATCCAGGCGCTCGTAGTAGTCCTCGAAGCAAATCCGGAACTCGGGACCGAGCGCCCGTTCTTCGTAGCACTCGCGAATCAAATCAGCCGTCGCGGGCTGCTTGCGCTTGCGCACCTCGGCCGCAACGACGGAAGCCAGAATCTGAATGAAGATAGGGAGCAAGGTGCCGATCTGATCGAGGAACGTTTCCATCACTTCCGGCTCCAGTTCAACGTCCTTTGACCGAAGCAAAAGGGTCGCGAGTTCTTTCGCCTGGGGCCGCTCGAACGGGCCCACCGGCACGGATCGCAGGTCATTGATTTTGGCGGACGATCCGATGAGGGACGCGATCCGGGGCAGGCCTACCGAACCGCCGAGCAATTGCCTGACTTGCGTCAAGAACTCGGGTGCCTGACGGAGGTGCCTGAGCCAATCCAAAAGATTCTGTGCCGATTTCCTGCCTTGATCGTTGCCGGTTGCAACCAGCTTGTGAAGCAAGATCGGCAGCTCGTCGATCACGATCAGCAGCTTGGTGTCGGGCTTCAGGGCGTCGCGCAGGATCGTCTCGCCCTGGTCGCGCCAGGAGCCGGGGAGTTGCTGCCGGAGTTTCACTTTTAACTCCCAGACCTCCAGCTCCTCCAGGTTCGCTACCACTTTCGACAGAAACTTGCCGAGGAGCCCCCTGCCCCGCAGTTTCGCCAACTTGACGGCCAAGTCCGCCACCAGGTCTTCGGGACCATCGTAGTCCTGGCCGTCTAGCCATACGGGTTCAAAGCCCGCTCGCGGTTCTTGGAACAGTTTCAGCATCAAGCTGGACTTCCCTACGCGTCTTGGGGCGGCCAGCAACACGCTATGCTGGCCCAGCACTTCCCAGACGGTTTCGATTAGGTCTTCCCTGTCGAAGAAATCGTCCTGCGTCACTGGAGGGCCGGGCGTGATATTCATTTGCTGCTCCGATATATAACAGTAGGGTTACATAACGAGCTTGCTACATAACAAAGACGCTGTCAAGTATTATTTTAGCTGGAATCCCGGTCGCCGCGTGCGCCCCCAATCCCTTGCCAGTCCGATACCGCCCCGATCCCCGCGACTGGGGTCAACGTCATCGCAGGCAGCGGATCAGGGACAAGTCTCGCGCGGTGACGAGCCCAATGCGGCGGCAACTGCCGGGGGAAAACGTGGCAGGCTGAAGTGCGCGATTTGGTGGAAGACTGCGCGGTTCAGGCTGGAAGCCGGTGCCACTGAATCCGCTGTCCGGACTTTATTTCCGTAGAAAACAGGCGGCCAGCGCCGGGATGGCGGGGCCGGCGAGAGGCCGGCGGGGCGTTGTCCGCAGCACAAACTCACCGGCCGTTCGACCGAGGGGCAGGGCCGCCAGAAGCGGTCGCCAGGGCCGTCAACTCGCGGACGAACAGGCCGTCAAAGAGGGAGACGACCAGCAGGGTCAGGGATTGCCGACGGGGCAGGATCTCCAGAGCGCCGAGGCGCGAGCCGACCAACCCCTGGCGCTCCAAGGCCCGAAAACTCTGGCCGCCGTCATCGGACACGTAGACATTGCCGGTCAGCCGGGCGCTGGCGTAAACCTCGCTTCCACTGCCTGGGCGGAAGCGCACGCCGGGAACCGGCCCGAGCGGCATGCCGTGGCCCTTGCGTTCCCACGTGGCGCCGCGGTCGGGGGAGCGAAACAAGCCCGCCTCGCCGGCCGCCAGCAACAGCTCCCCGGAAAGCGCGACGGCATTCACTCGCCCGGGCATGCCCTCGGCCGGCAGGTAAACGTGGAACCAGTACGCGCCGCCGTTGAAGGAAAGATCGAGGCCGTTTTCACCGCCGGCCACCAGGAACTTGCCGTCGGCCGCCACGGCGGTCACCGGGAAGCGCGGGGAAACGGGGTTCCAGGTAGCGCCCGAGTCGGCCGACCTGAACAACCCGCTGTTGGTGGCCGCATAGACCGGCTGATCGGGACCGGCCTGAAAGAAGTCGTTGACGGTCGCTTTCAGGTAGCCGCCGGGTTCAAGATGACGGGCCAGCGAGGAAAGCGGTTGGTTTGCGGGGGTGGAGGCGGACCGCTCCCTCACGGTCGCGGCACGGTTGGTCGCGGCACGGTTGGCCGTGGAGCGGGCCGGGCGAGGGGGCTCCGGCGCGCGGCCCACCACCCTGCCGACCGGGGACCAGGTGTTCTTGGCGGAATCGAGGGCCATGATGCCGTCGCGCACGGCGGCCAGCAGGCGGGCGCCCGTGGGCCCGCGCGCGTAAATCAAGGCAAAGACGTCGCGCTCATCCAGGCCGCCGTTCACTCGCCTCCACTCGCGGCCATCCTCGGTGTAATGGATGCCGCCATATTCCTTGTCGTTGAGGAGGGCCGCATACAGCCGGCCGCCGGCCGCATCGAACGCGGTTGCCGATACCTGCCGGTGGGCGAATCCCCGGTTGGATTCGGTGAACGATTCGCCGCCGTCGGCGGAAGCCATCAGGCCGGCGCGGTCGGTGGCCAGCAAGAGGCGCGAGGGGTTGTGAGCGTCTATGGCAATGTCGTTCACGACCAGCTTGGGGGAGGTGAGCCGCCGCCACGACTCCCCGGCAGACGCCGTCTTCCAAAGCCCCTCGGTGGTTCCCGCGTATACCACCGCGGGATTTCTCGGGTCCTGCCGGATCACGCGGGTGCGCCGCGCGCTGTCCGGAATGCCATGGATTTTCCGCCAGGCCCGGCCCGCCGAGTCGCCTGCGTAGATGCCGGTGCAGGCCGAGGCGTAAACTTTGTTGTTATTGCTCCAATCGACGACGATGCTGAACACGTCCGAGTCGTCGATCATGCCGTTCTTGAGCGAAGACCAGGTGCGGCCGCCGTCGGCCGTCTTCCAGGGGAGATGCCAGGTCCCGGCGTAAACGACCTCCGGGTCTTTCGGGTCGATGGCCAGCGATTCGATGTTGTGAAGCTCCTGGTGATGGGCGGGAGAGATGCGTTCCCAGGTCTGGCCGGCGTTTTGGGTGCGGAACACGCCTTCCAGGCTGCCCGCCACCAGCAGGCGTGGATGGGACGCCGACTGCGCCAGTGAGCGCACCGACTGGCCGGCCATGCCGGGCAGTGAGCGCCAGGTGCGGCCGGCGTCGGTGCTCTTGAACACGCCGCCCCCGCCGTTCGGTTCCGTGCTCCAGACCCCGGCGTAGAGCGTGCTAGAATCGGCCGCATCGGTCAGGATGTGATCGACCACGAAATCGGGGCGGGCCGCGACTTCCGACAGCCAACGCCAGGACCGCCCCCCGTCGAGCGAAGCGTACACCTGGGCATTGCTGGTACCAAGAAAAAGCTGGGAAAAATCGGGGCCGGCCGCCAGCGAGCGAACATCGCCGCCGTAGGGGCCGATCTGCCTCCACGCGCCGGCCGCCTCGGCGGGCGGGCCCGATTCGGGCGCGCCTTCCAGCGGCGCATCGCCCGCCAATACGGCCATCCAGCACAGCAGCGCGAGGGCCAGCAGGCCGGGGCCCCAGCCCAAGCTTCTCCTCATGATGCCAGGAAGCATACCAGACCCGTCAGACAAAAAAGGCCACGGCCGCGATGCGTTCCCGGCCGTGGCCTCGGATCAGTGAAATTCGCCCAGGGCCCTACGGGGTCTTCGTTGTCGGCGTTTTCTTTCCGGCCGGTGCTTGTTCACCGGCCGGTGGAGTCGTGGTTTTCGCCTTCTTGGTGGCCGGCGCGGCCTTGGCGGCTGGCGCGGCCTTGGCGGCCGGCGCCGCCTTGGTGGCGGGCGCTGCCTTGGCGGCGGGCGCCGCTTCCGTCGTTACGGCCGCCTTCTTGCGTGGCGCCGCCTTCCGAGGCGCTTTCTTCTCCGGCGGCATCTTCTCGGTGGCCGGGGCGCCCGGCACGTCGGCCATGGAGGCGCCGCGCGGCAGCAGCCAGATTTGGACCGTTTCCGAATCGGCGACGGTGCGCACGTCGATGCGCCCGGTGTCGATGCCTTTCTCGCGAACCAGGTAAGCCTTCACGTTGCTGGCGCGCTGCACGTTGAGCGATTGGAGCGCCTTGGTGCGGGCCTCCTTCGCGGTGTGACTGCCGATCAGAGCTGCGCGGCTGCCCGGCTCGTTCTGCAGGCGCAGCGCCACGTCGTCGAGCACCGCCTTGCAGACGTTGTCGACACGCGGCAAGCCGGCCTTGAACTTGCACTCGTTCAGCCTGGCAGCCCGCGGCGGCGGCGGCGGGGCCTGCACGTTGATGGCCGCCGAGCAACTGGCGCTCAGGCCGCGGTCGTCGGCGACCTTAACCGTGGCCGTGTAGGCGCCGGTCGAAAGTCCCGTGGTGTCCCAACGCACCGCCGGTCCGCTGCCGGTTACGCGCCCGCCCGTGACCGTCCAGTCGTAGTTGAGGCGGCGCTTGTCGGGGCTGGTTGCGGTCGCCGAAAGCGCCACTACTTCGCCCGGCGCCACCGAGCTCTTCTCCACGCGGCAGGTCGCCGTGGGTGGCTTGGGCGGCGGCGGTGGCGGCGGCGGGCTCTTCACACTCACCTGGGCGGTGCAATCGGCGAAGCCGCCCTTGCCGTCATCGACGCGAACCGTAACCGCGTAGCTGCCCGGGGCCAAGCCGGTTGTATTGAGGCGTGCCGTCGGCCCGGTGCCCTCGATGCGGCCCGCGGTCGTGGCCCAGGTGTAGGTCAGCGTGCCGCCGCTGGTGGTCGATGCCGTGGCCGTCAGGCGCACCGGCTCTCCGGCCAAGACCGCAGCCCCTTCAGCCGCGCAGGAGACGGTCGGCGGAATCGGAGCCTCCACCCGCGACACGGGCAGGTACGACACAGAGAGCTGCCCCACGAAGCCGTTCTTGTCGCCGCCGTACTGGGAGTGGTTCAGGGTGTGGCGGTAACCGGCGCTGAAGGCCAGCCAGTTGACGGGGTAGGCGCGGAAACCGGCGGTTCCGTCGGTCGCCGTCCCAAGGCCATCGTCGGTCGTCCCACGACCGACAAAGAAGCTGGCCGTGTATTCCAGCAGCAGTTGCAGGCGGCTGGTGCGCGGGATGTTCACACCGAAGCTGACGGGCACCGTGTTGTAAAGCGAAAACTGGCTCTGGCCGCCGGGTTTCGGGTCGGTCACGTGCCGGAATCCGGCGTTGGCGTAAAGGCCCGCGGCCTTGCCGGCGCGCCCTTCCAGCAGCAGGTCGGCGCCGTACTGGAAGCTGCCCGTCTGCGCGCCGCTTTCCTGCAGTTGCTTGAGGCCGTGGCGGGTCGGAATAGACACGTAGGGGCGCAGGCCGACGGCGACGTTGCGGCTGTCGCTGAAGTCGAGCAGGGTCACGTGACCGCCCAGCACGAGTTCCGCGAGGCCATTCTGCTGGAGCGCGGAAGCCCACGGCGTCGCGTTATAAAAGCCGGCGGTGTTCAGCAGCACTCCGGTGTGCGGATCGCGCAGATAGGGGATCGTCTGGCCCGGGAAGGTAGCGACGGGCAGCAGGTAGGTCGGGAAGCAATTGGGCTCGGGACAGCCGCCCTTGCCAAACAGCGTCAGGCGCTGCTGTCCGAAGCTGAGCTGGTCGGCACGCCGCACCAGGACGCGCCGGTTGATGTTCACCTGGTAGTCGAGTGCGAACCGCTGGGTGAAGCTGTAGAAACCGCTGGTGCCGAAAGTGGTGATGGTCAGGTAGCCGGGGTTTCTGTTGATCCGGTCTACCCAGCCGGTGGCGCCAAAACTCCTGGCCGGCAAACCGCCGGCGCCGACCGTCTTCCAGAGGCCGGGGTAACCCCACAGGCTAGGCTGAGGCAACGGTTCATCGCGGGAGGCCAAACTCGAGGTCGGCCGGGCCTTGGTTTTGGACGGCGTTTTCGTCGCCGCCGCCTTCTTCTTTGCCGACCCGCTGCCCTGCTCTTCAGCCGTCGTCTTGGCCGCTCCTTTCGCGGTCTTCTTTGCTTGGGCCAATAGGACCGGCGGGATTAGTGAAAGCACAACAACCAGGCACAACACCCGCAAAAGCACTCTCGTCATCTGCAACCTCCTTCATTTCCTCACCGGGCCTGACCAATCCACCAGGGAAACCCGAATCATCGGCCCGGACAGCCGGCATTCCGCCGTGAGGAACCGCACCCATTATACGCGGAAAGCATACCCCCAATGGGCCAGATCCTCACCACCTTATTATAGTCCGGTTCCGCATCGTTGTCGGCGGAAAATGTTTACACATCCGGTACGCGGCGCGGCACGCCGTTATCGGCTTGTCCGGGCTTCGGCACAGTCGCTATACTTCCTTGAGACACTACACTGGCGGACAGAGGGACCATGAAAGAGTCACCAC
>Ga0315279_10009315_pt1 | contig 11733 bp, 9 predicted proteins | sample YL17G06_20_MG_FD_203694 | JGI IMG/M metagenome (GOLD analysis project Ga0315279, IMG submission 203694) | Sediment microbial communities from Yellowstone Lake, YNP, Wyoming, USA - YL17G06_20 | ecosystem: Environmental > Aquatic > Freshwater > Lake > Sediment | place: USA: Wyoming | collected...
GGTATCGCTGCCGGTCAATGCCACGCCCAGCCAGCCCAGGAAGGCGGCGAAAAAGGGATACAGGCGCCCGGTGCGGGTGAAGGCCAGGCCCATCACCGCATCCATGCCGGAATAGTGGGTCACGTAGGCCAGGCCGAGCATGAAGAAGATGGCCGCCAGCGCGAACCGCATGCGGTGCAGCGTGCCGCCAAAGATGCGGAAAATACGCGCCGGGCTCATTCCCAGCAGCAGGCCGGAAACCACAGCCGAAAGAAACGCGGCCGTCCCCGTGGCCGTCAGCCAGGCAAACTGGAATGGCGCCTTCTCGGCTGTTCTTGCGGGCACCACAGGCACGTCGCGGAAAACCGTGTTGTGCAGCAGCGGGAAGTTGAAGAGCACTGTGGTGTGCTTCTCCAGCGGCGCCTTGATCTGCGGGATGCCCCAGACGATGACAAACAGCGTCAGGATGGCGAACGGCATCCAGGCCCGGGCGGTCTCCCAGGTGGTTCGGGCGGCTGATGCTGGGGCAGCGGCCACCGCCGCGTCCGCCGCCGCCTCTTCCGGGAAGCGCCAGATCGTTTTCGGCCGCCACACGAAGCGCAGGAACAACGCCAGCCCAAACAGCGACACCAGCGAAGCGACGATATCGACCAGGTTGCTGTCGCGGTAGTTACCCCAGTAGAACTGAGTCAGGCCGAAGCCCACCCCGGTGACCAAAATGCCCGGCAGAACTTCGAATGTCCGCTTCCAGCCCACCATGGTCCGCACCAGCCAAAACGCCACCAGCGGGGAGACCAGGGGCAGGATGCGCGCATTCATGGCCGAGATGTCGCTCTCGTTCAGGTTGCTGACCAGGGCCAGGGTGTGAATAGGCGTGCCGATGGAGCCGAAGGCCACCGGCGCGGTATTGGCGATCAGGCACAGGGCGGCGGCGTAAAAGGGGTTGAAGCCCAGGCCCACCATTACCGCCGCGGAAATGGCCACCGGCGAGCCGAAGCCCGCCGCGCCTTCGATGAAAGCCCCGAAGGAAAAGGCGATCAGCAGGGCCTGCAGGCGGCGGTCGGCCGAGATCGAAGCCACCGACTCGCGCAGGATGGCGAACTGGCCGCTGTCCACCGTGATGTCATACAGAAAGACGGCCGCCACCACGATCCAGCAGATGCGCAGCACGCCGAAGGCGGCCCCGTAGAAGAACGAGGCGGCGGCCAGGTGCGCCGGCATGCCGAAACAGGCCACTGCGCAAACCACGGCGGCAGCAGCGCCCGAAATCGCGGCCAGGTGCGGCCGGCTGCGCTTCAACAGAAAGCCGAACAGCACGACCACCGGAAAGGCGGCCGCCAGCGTCGATAGCGGCCACAGCCCCTGTCCCCACGGGTAGTACACCTGCGTCCAGGTCATAATTCTCCAAGTGACAAGTGAGGAGTGACAAGTGACAGGCTGCCGGCCAACGTGTCACTCGTCACCCGTCACTTGTCACTGCGTTTAAAAAGGCGGTTCAGCAGGGAATGGCCCTTCTCCGCGGCCAGCAGGATCTCAAGTTCGCCGGCGTCAAAATAGATTCCGCCGCACTCCTTGCATTTGTCGACCTTCACCGGCCCCATGGCCGTCTCTTCCAGGTCGCTGCCGCATTTCGGGCACTTCATCCAGTGCGATTCCCTGCGGTGCTTGCGCTCGCGCTCGCGGCGCTCGGCCTCGGCCTTGGCGCGCAATTTCTTGATGAGTTCCTGGTCTCGATCGTGGAAATGCTTGTCTTCGTGTTTCCGCCGGCGCTCAAACAGGTCTTCGGGCATGGCGGAAATTATACAGAAAGAAAGGCCGCAACAGGGCGGCGACCGTAGGAAAGCGGTGGGCGAACGTAGTGCCGCCCAGGCCAGCCGGGGCAACCCTGAGCTGGGCACCCAACCTGGGGGTTGCCGGCGAGACGCCCGCGGTACATGGTTCTATTCCGCGGCGGCCGCGCTGCGGGCCTCGGCGGCGGCGGGGACGCGGATGATGAAGGTGCTGCCCTTGCCCACCTCGCTGTGCGCCTCGATGGTGCCGGCGTGCTCGGCCACGATGCCGTAGGCGATCGACAATCCCAGGCCCGTCCCCTTGCCGCTGGGCTTGGTGGTGTAAAAGGGATCGAAAATGCGGTCGATCTTTTCGGGCGGGATGCCGCAGCCGGTGTCCGAGATGGCCACTTCCACGAAATGGCCGTGGTCGGCCTGGCGGGTGACGATGGTGACCGCTCCCTTCTCCTCCATGGCCTGCACGGCGTTGATGAGGATGTTCATGAACACCTGCTGGAACTGCGAGGCGTCGGCCATCACCAGCGGCAGTTGCGGGTCCAGCTCCCTCACGATGGCGACGTTGAAAAACAGCGCTTGCCGCTCGATAAGCGCCAGCGTTTCCTGGAGCACCTTGTTGAGGTCGATCAATTCCTTGTTGAAGGGCGACCGCCGCGAGAATTCCAGCAGCTTCCTGACGATGTCGCGGCAGCGCTGCGCCTGGCGCACCACCTCGGCCAGGTTCTCCCGGCTCGGATCGTCTTCGGGCAGATCCTCCATGGTGAGCGAGGTCAGCGCCAGAACGGCGCCCAGCGGATTGTTCACCTCGTGGGCCACGCCGGCGGCCAACTGGCCGATGGAGGCCAGCCGGTCGGAGCGGGCTACGATGGCCTGCATGGCCACCAGTTCCTCGGTCCGCTGCTTCACCTTCTCTTCCAGCGTCCGGGCCCACTCTTCCAGGTCGGCCGTCATATCGCGGAGGCTCTTGGCCATGGAGTTGAAGGAGGCGGCCAGCAGGCCCACCTCATCTTCCGAGTCGGCCGGAATCTCCTGGTCGAACCGGCCGGCGGCGATATTGCGCGTGGCCGCCACCATCAGCCCGATGGGGTGGGTGATGCTGAAGATCATGTAGTAGGTGATGCCGATGATCAGGATGAAGCCGATGGTGGCGATGCCGAAGAAGGAGAAGATCACCCGGTTGCGCGTCGAGGTGTAGGCCTTATCCAGCACCCCCACGTAAAGGATGCCGATGACCTTCCCCTCCAGGTTGCGAATCGGCTCGTAGGCGCTGATGTACCAGTCCTTGACCACGAAGGCGCGGTCACGCCAGATGCCTCCCTGTTGCAGTACCGCCTCGCGCACCTGTTCCGAGACCTGGGTGCCCAGGGCGCGCTCACCGGTGGCGGTCTTCACGTTGGTGGTGATCCGCAGGTCACCCTGGAAAATCGTCACCGTCCCGACATCGTGGCTGACGAACTGCTCGGTCTGGAACAGCACGTCCCATATGCGATCCACGAGGACAAAGTCGCGGTTCAGCAGGAGGCCGCCATAGAGGACGCCCAATTGCCCGCCGCCGCCGGCCCGCACCGGCGCTGCGGCCACCAGCACCATCCCCGCCGTCTCTTCCGCCTTGCCTTCAGGGCGGGCGTGCGGCGTGGAAACGGTGCTCATCCGGGCGCGGCTGCGCAGGGCGGCGTCTTCATTGGCCAGCATATTGGCCGGCAGGATTTCCGTGGCCGCCGCCGGGCGACCGCCCAGCGCCCTGCGCACCACGCTGAGCGAAGAAACGTCGTCGCCGCGCTGCTCGGGGTGGCTGACGCGCAGCACCACCCGCCCGCCGGCGTCCGTCAGCGCCAGAAAATCGAAGCCCGTTTCCCGAGAGATGCTTTGCAGGTAGGAAAGCAGGGCGCCGTTGCCGCCGGCCTCCTGGTACCGCTCGATTGTATTTCCCGAGGCCGTTACCTCAATGGCCCGCTGCAAGGTCCTCAATTGCTGCTCATACAGCGTGCGGGCTGTCACCAAGTCCCGGTCCACCGAGCGCCGCGCCTGGGCCATGATGGTCGAGCTGACGATCCACGACCCCACCAGCGAGGTGGACAGTCCCCCGATCCCCAGGATCACCAGGTAGCTGAGGATCAGCCGGGCCTTGAGCGACAGCTTCTTGTAGAACAACGCCAGCGGCATAAAGAGTGAAGAGTGAAAAGTTAAGAGTTAAGAGTTACGGATTCGGCGAGCAGCCAACCCACCCGCAACTCCCAATTCTTAACTCTTAACTATTAACTCTTAACTCTTAACTCTCAGCAGGTGCACGGAGCAGGAAACGCACGGGTCGTAAGCGCGCGCGATCATCTCCAGCTTCTTCTTCAGCGTCGGGTGGCTGTCGCCGGCGGCCTGCTCGGCGGCGCAGCGGAAATGATGCTCGATGCTGGCGGCGTTCATGGCCGTCGGGGTGATGACGTCGGCCGACACGATGCGCCCGGCATCATCATACGTATAGCTGTGCACCAGGAGGCCGCGCGGGGCCTCGGTGACCCCGGTTCCCGTACCCGCCCGCGGGCGCACCGGCGCCGGCCGCTCCGGCTGCACGCCCTCGTTGAGCAGGCGCTCGACGGTGGCCAGCGCATACTCCACGTCGAATACCAACTCCACGGCCTGGGCCTTGTTGTTGTCCATGGGGTTATCGCTGGGCAGGGTGAGCGCCAGCTTCTCGATGGCCTTTTTCGCGCGGTCGCTCAGCTTCTCCCGGTGGGCGGTGACCCGCGCCAGCGAGCCGACCATGAACGGCTTGCCATTGAATAGGCTGTGCTTGGCGTGCGAATGCGGGACCGCCTGCTCGTTGGTCAACGAACGGTAATCGGCGGCGGCGAACGTGAGGCCACCGTCCGCCGTTCCATTGGGAAGCACTTCGATCCGGCTGCCGTGGTAGTAGCCGTAATCGGCCGGCGGCTGGAGCGCGGCGAACACCGTGGGCGTGTGGCAGAAATCGGCCGCCGGCAGGGTAGCCAGAATGTCGATGGCCGTCTGGCAGTCGGCCATGCCCTGTTGCAGGTCGCGCCGCAGCGGGATCAACTGCTCCTCGGTGGGCAGGGCGCCGAATCCGCCCACGATGCAATTCACCGGATGCACGGCGCGTCCTCCAACCACTTCCTGGATGGTGTTGCCCAGCTTCTTGATCCGCAGCCCCAGCTTGGCGGCCTCCGGGTGGTCGGCGGCCAGCGCGGCCACGCTGGGGTAATTGAGGTAGTCGGGCACAGCCAGGCAGAACAGGTGCAGCGCGTGGCTCTCCATGCTTTCGCCGCGGTAGAGCAGGTCGCGCAGAAGCTGCGTCTGCGGGCTGGCCTCCACGCCAAACGCATCCTCGGTGGCCTTCAGCGAAGTCAGGGAGTGTGCCGCCGAGCAGATGGCGCAGATGCGCGAGATGATCTGGCTCACGTCCCGGTAATCGCGGCCGCGGAGCAGCCCCTCCAGCAGGCGCGCCCCCTCGAAGATGTCGAAGCGCACGCTGCGGACCGCCTTCCCCTCAAGTTCCACCGTGATTCCGGCGTGGCCTTCAATCCGCGCCAGGTGCTCCACTGTAATGGTTGTGCTCATTCCTATCTCCAGGTCCAAGGGTCCCAGGGTCCAAAGGTCCAGGGTCCAAAGGTCCAGGGTCCAACGCCCAAGGGTCCAATTAGCTCCGACCCTTGGACCCTTGGACCCTTAGACCCTTGGACCTTCCATCGGCGCGAAGGTGCGCAGCTTGCGGGCAATCTCGTCCCGCGGGATGCCCTTTTCGCCGAACATGGCCAGGGCCGAGCCGGTATTGGCATCGTCGGCCGGGCCGCGGCACCCCACGCAGGCAATATTCAGCGCCGGGCAGCGGGCGCTGCAGCCGGCCACCGTCAGGGGCCCGCAGCACACCTCGCCCTTCTCGATCAGCAGGCAGTTGTTCTCCCGCATCTTGCACTCGGTGCAAACCGGGTACTGGGGGAACAGAGGCGGGTTCCCGTTCAGCAGGTGGGAGAGGGCCGAGATGAACTGCTCCTTCTCGATGGGGCAGCCGCTGATGTTGAGGTCCACCTTCACGACCTGGTGCAGGGCGCGGGCGGGCGTGCTGTCGTAAGCGGCCCCGGCCGGGCCGTAGATCTCCGCCAGCAGCCGGGCGCGGTCGCCGTCGCGGCCGCCGTCCATGGCCGCCACCCCGCCCCACACCGCGCAGGTGCCCACCGCCACCAGCAGCTTGGCGCGCTCGCGAATGCGTTGCAGCTTTTCCTCGTCGCGCCTGGTGAGCACCGCCCCCTCCACCAGGGCCACGTCGAGCGGGCACTCCTCGTCGTTGCCCGACGAGGCCATCAGGAAGTCGCGGATATCGAGGGCGGCCACCACATCCAGCAACTGGTCCTCGCAGTTCAGCATCACCAGTTGGTCGCCCGCACAGCCGGTCAGCCCGAAAATTCCTACGCTTGGCTTTGTCATAACAGTTATGAGTTAAGAGTTATGAATTAAGAGTTATAAATTATCTTAACGCGGCTGATTCACTCTTAACTCATAACTCATAACTCTTAACTGCCTTTCTACACCATTTCCGGCAGGTTGATCGCGTCCCAATAAGTAAAGATGGGGCCGTGCAGGCAGGTGTACTTGTACCCCACGCTGCAGTGGCCGCACTTCCCGACGCCGCATTTCATCCGGCGCTCGAGCGACATCAGGATGCGGTCTTTCGAGAAGCCGAGTTGCAGCAGCCGCTTCAGCACGAATTTGTAGACCACCGGCGGGCCGCAGACGGCGGCGTGGGTGGTGGCCGGATCGATCCGCACATGGTCGAACATGGCCGGCAGCAGCGCGATGTGTCCCTTCCAGGCGCCGCTGGGGTCGGCGTCCACGGTGAGCAGGCAGGTGGCATCGACGCGGTCCACCAGCGAGAGCAGCTCCTCGCGGAACAGCATGTCGGCCGGGGTCTTGGCGCCGTACATGAGGATGACCTTGTTGAACTTCTCGCGGTTGTCCAGCGCGTACCAGAGCAGCGAGCGCAGCGGCGCCATGCCCAGCCCGCCGGCCACCAGCAACAAGTCCTGGCCCACAATGCGCTCGACGGGAAAGCCGTTGCCGTACGGGCCGCGGATGCCCACCAGGTCGTTGGTGCGCAGGCGATAGAGGGCGTCGGTGACCCGGCCCACGCGGCGCACGCAAAATTCCAGCACGCCGCGCCGCGACGGCGACGATGAAATCGAGATGGGCGCCTCCCCCGCGCCCGGCACGCTTACCATGGCGAACTGTCCGGGCTTGCACTGGAAGGTTTGCGCCAGTTCGCTGTCGATGAAGCGCATGGTGAACAGGTGGTTGTCCTTCACCATCTTGTAAACGCGCACGATGCGCGCCATCTGCGGCAGGTAGGGGTTGGCCGTGAACACGGCTTGATAGGTCGGCAGGTCAGCGGCTGGCAGCATGTTGGACACTCCGCAACTGGTTGAGGACTTCGACTACGTCGATTTTCACCGGGCAGGCCACAATGCAGCGGCCGCACCCCACGCAGCCGGGGCGGCCGTGCTCGGCCACGAAGCCGCGCTGCTTATGATAGAAGCGGAACTTGACGCGGCTGGGCCGCGCCTTGCGGAAATTCTCGCCGCCTGCCACCAGTGCGTGGGTGGCAAACAGGCAGGAGTCCCAGGTGCGGGTGCGCGGCCCTTCGCGGCTCCCCAACTGCACCTCGTCGGCTACGTCGTAGCAGTAGCAGGTGGGGCACACCATGCTGCAACTGCCGCACGACAGGCAGCGCTCCCCCAGACCCTGCCAGATGTCGCTGGAGTATTCCATCTCGAAGATCTCCGGCAGGTCGCGGATCTCGACGTGCAGCCGGAAGGCCTCGCGTTTGCGCGCCGAGCGCCGCTTGTACTCCTCCACGTCTTGGTGCGAGACCGGTTCGAACAGCGGGCCGGTGGCCAGCACCATGTCGTCGCCCAGCGCCGTGCCCACCAGGGTGAAGTAGTAGTCGCCGATGTCGAAGAAGAACAGGTCGAAGCCCTGCTCGACGAAGTCGGCGCGCATGGAGCGGCAGAAGCAGTGCTCGTCGGGCGTGCACTCGATGCCGATGATGGCGATGTTCTTCCGCCGCGCCAGGTAGTACGGGTCGCGGTAGGCGCCGCCGAACACCAGGTCCAGCAGGTTCAGCCCGTACACGTCGCAGGCGTGGACGCCGAACAGCACGATTTTCTTGTCCAGGCCTTCCAGCACCGGCACGTACCCGGCATCGCCCGCGTATTGCAGCAGCGTCTCGCGCGGCGGCAGGAAGTACTTCTTGGGGGGCAGGATGGTGCGGTTGTAGTCCAGGCGCACCTCGGACCAGCGGCGCACGGGCTGAAACGCAAACTGGCCGTTCTGCTCCACCGGGGCATGCACCTCGCCGAACTGCTGCACCACCGAGGTGAAGAAATCCAGCTTGTTCTTGGGGAGCTTCAGAATCTTCATGCCATCTCCGTTGTGGCCTTAAAAACCAGCGCACAGGCCAGAATGCCCGTGCCACACCGATTCTCATGCGCTTTCCGCGGGGGAGGCGGCCGCCTGCCTGGCCCCCAGCCGGGCGCGGATTTTCTCCAGTAAGGCCTGCATATCGACCGGCTTGGCAATGAATTCGTCGTGCGCCAGCCAACTGCTTTGCGGCTTGACCCGGAACCCCGCCTGTGTTTCGTACAAGGCACTCAATATAAAGATCGGGGTGGCCGCCAGCTCCGGAATGCGCCGCATCTCCTGCACCGTGAAGAAGCCCTCGGTCCGCTCGTTCATCATCACATCCATCAGAATGAGATCCGGCTTCTCCATGCGGGCCAGCTTGAGCCCCTGGCTGCCGTCGCGAGCTTTCAGGACCGTGAAATCGTTGTGCTCCAGGAAGAGGGAGATGGACTCGACGAAGTCGGCATCGTCATCCACCACCAGGATCTTCTTCTTGTTCTCTAGACTCATTTCATCCTCTGTAGGCTGTGGGCTGTAGGCCGTGGGCTGTAGGCTGTGGGCCGCACCGGCGCGCAGCCCAGCCACAGCCTACAGCCCACAGCCTACAGCCTTGGCTTCGGCCTTCTCTTCGCGGAAGGCCGGAAGCCGCACCAGAAACGTGGATCCGACGTTCTCCTGGCTTTCCACGGTCACGGCGCCGCCCATCTCGCGGGCGATCCGCCGGCAGATGGGCAGCCCCAGGCCGGTGCCGGTGGTCGTTTTCGCCCCCTCCCCCTTTACCCGGAAAAACTCGTCGAAGATCATGGCCAGGTACTTCTCGGGGATGCCGATGCCGGTATCCTTCACCGAGACAAAGACCTCGCCGTTGCCGGCCTGCCCCTCGACCGTCACCCGCCCGCCTGGGCGGTTGTATTTGATGGCGTTGACGATGAGGTTGTCGAACAGCACACTGAGGCAGTTGCGGTCGCCCCGCACCACGCACGTGTTTTCCGGCAGCAAGTTCTCCAGCGTGATGCCTTCGGCCCCGGCCATCTGCTCGTAGGTGGCCAGGATGTCGCCCACGATCTGGTTGAGGTCCACCCGCACCCGCTCGTGCGTCAGCTCGCCTTCCAGTTGCGACACCGTGAGCCAGTCCTTGATGATGGCCTGCATCTCTTCGGTGCGCTTCAGGCAGCGGTCAAACCACTCCTGGCGGCGGGCCTGGACTTCCTGGCTGTCGTCCAGCCGCTTCAGCACATCCAGGTACTGGTGGATGGCCACCAGCGGGGTCTGCAATTGGTGCGAGACGAAGGTGACGAAGCGGCGGCGCATCAACTCGCGCTCGATCTCGGCCTGCCGGGATTCCAGCGCCAGCCGGTGGCGCTCCATGGCGCGCTTGACAATCAGCCGCAGCTCGTCGGGGGAAAAGGGCTTCGGCAAAAAGTCGTAAGCGCCGTTCTGCATGGCCTCGACCGCGGTGTCGATGGTGGCATAGCCGGTGATCACCACCACCACAATCAGGGGGTCAATGTCGCGCACCCGCGGGATCACTTCCATCCCGCTCAGCCCCGGCATCTTCAGGTCCACCACCACCAAAGGCGGCTTCAGGCGGGCGATGGCCTCCAGACCCTGGATTCCGTCCTCGAAGGTCTCCACGTGGAAGCCGGATTTTTCCAGAATCTTTCTGCAGGACAGACGCATGGCGTAATCGTCATCAATGACCACGACGGTTCCCGCAGCTTCGCTCATAACCACACTCGCTCACCACCGAGGAACACGGAGAAACACGGATGCGTGTCTATCCATGGGGAAACAGGTTTCGGAAGGAGATCGGAGAAGCCTCGTCTCCACCCGGACGTCGCACTTCTCCAGGGCCTTCCAGCAGGAGAGGCGCATCGCGGAATCCCCGTCGCTCACGATGATCAGGTCCCCCTCCCCCACAGGCTCGGCCATTGGGTTGTCTTACGTATCCGTCCTTTGCGGGGCCGCCGCTATGTCCTGGCGTCGGACCTTGCCCGCGCCGCGGCCCTCTCCACCGCCTCAATCAACCGGGCGGGATCCACGGGCTTGGTCAGATACAGATCGGGTCGAATCATATCCACCTCGCCCGCCCGCCCGTACAGCTCATCGGGGCTTTCCTGGATCGAGGAAAGCATGATGATCGGAATGTCGCGGAAGGCCTCGTAAGCGCCCTGGTACTTGATCGCCTGATTGACCCCGTAGCCGGCGCTCTGGTCCTCCATCATCACATCCAGCAGGATGACGTCGGGCCTGATCTCGGCCAGCTTCCGCAACCCTTCCTTGCCGCAGTCCGCGTGGCTCACCCTGTGGCCCTTGCTTTCCAGAATGGCTCTGATCGAGGCGACAAAGTCTGTGTCGTCGTCGATCACCAGCACATTTGCCTGGACGGCCATAACTCACCCACTCCTGTGCCACGCGGCCTAGATCGAATATACGTCAGCGCGGGGTTGCCGCGCAACAACGAGAAGCCGAGGAAGCGCCAGGCGTGTTGCCAATTGTGGCGTTTTGCCACAGCGTCAAACCACTTCAAAACCACCACAAATGAACACGGGTGCAGATCGATATCCCCGACCCGCCATGCGCCATCGCCTGCTTGACGTGCCTGATCCGATGGCCGTAAACTTAAATGAGCACCCCGGTGCGCCCGTAGCTCAGCCTGGATAGAGCGTTGGTCTCCGGAACCAAAGGTCGCTGGTTCAAATCCAGCCGGGCGTACCACCTCCCAAAGGTTTATTCCCGCATCACTCGCTGAGATCGCGCAGATGGAGCAGCAGAAGGCAGAGCGGCAAGTGCGCCTGTCAGCGGACGCCGAGGTTGCGAAGCAGGAACTGGAGCAGGGTCTGCTCGCCGGCGGGCGGCCGCTCGCCGCCGTCTCCCGGGACATAGAGAACGGCTTTGACGCCAACCTGGTCGCAGCGCTCCTTGATTGCGCGCGCATGCTTGGGGTGATGAACGTACTGGCCTCTGTCCTTCGGCACCCCGCCCGGCTGCGGGCTGGAGAGGTACACGGGCGGATCGTCGGGCGTGATCAGGCCGCGCATGTCCACGTCGGCGCGGATTCGCTTTCCTTCCGGCGACTTCAGGTCTTCCATTGTCTTCAGGCCATAAAACTCGGCGCCTTCCGAATAGAATTTCTCGGCCGCGACGCCCAGCACTTCCTCCCACTGAAGCACGTCATAAGTGAACTGCGCGCTGTTGGCGCCCGCGGCCGACAGGCGGCTTGATTCGCGCAGCACCGGGTCAGGGTTCTTGGGATCGGCCAGGTCGTCATGAAACGCCAGCCACAACGAAGTGCCGGCGCCGGCCGACCCGCCGTAAGAGGCAATCCTCTTCTTGTCGATGTTCCACTCCGCGGCGCGGTACCTGATGTACTGAATGGCGCGGGCGCAGTCGCGGAGGATGTCCTGGATGGGCGCCGTGGTGCGGAAGCGGTAATTGATGGCGGCGAACGAGACGCCCGCATCCAGCGCGTTCTTCACCATGGGGGTGTCGCGCACCTTCGCCTTGTCGCCGCCGACAAAGCCGCCGCCGTGGATGAATACGATCAGCGGCGTGGGCTTGG
>Ga0315279_10009316_pt1 | contig 11732 bp, 9 predicted proteins | sample YL17G06_20_MG_FD_203694 | JGI IMG/M metagenome (GOLD analysis project Ga0315279, IMG submission 203694) | Sediment microbial communities from Yellowstone Lake, YNP, Wyoming, USA - YL17G06_20 | ecosystem: Environmental > Aquatic > Freshwater > Lake > Sediment | place: USA: Wyoming | collected...
AGTTTTCCGACTCCTGGGAGTGTCGGGGGCATGGCGCGCACAGGTCCAACTGCAGAGATGTGGTCGCCTGGTCTTGCTATGTCAACGATTTCTTTGCCGACAATCTTGATGCCCAATGTCCTCGGCAGCTGACCAGGCGGGAGATCTTCGGGCCTTTCTTGGATTCGCAGGTCTTGAGAGTCTATGAAGATGGAGTCTTCCTGAACAAATTCATATGGTCCTTTGGACCTGCAGTTCGGGTCGCTGCACACGAAAGGCGCCCTGAGAAAAAGGCCTGTTTGATTGACCGGAGTTATCGTTGCGCATCTCTTGCATTTGAAAGCGGCGCGCATCACCATGGGACGCACTGGAGATGAACGGACGACGATGCCTTCAACCATGACTAGCTTGCCGATTTGACCGGAACCAAGCTTGCGCAAAGGTGCAGGTTCCAGAAGCTTAACGATTCTAACGTCGACTGTTTCGGCTTTCTCCGCGTACTCGGGATCCTCAATTTGCAGCTGAGCGTATGCCGCATTATTGGCATGCTTGAGATACTCGTCAGGTTTGTCCAGAAGCTCTTCGGCCAGCTGCTGGTCAAAGCCCAAGATGTCTTCAAAATTGACTGTTAATGAAGTTCTTCCGCCCATGGCCATCTGGGATAATCTTTGCCTGTATTCCTCAGTTTTCAGGAAATTCTGAAAACGCTCTTGTGGATCTGTTATTTCCAGTTCTTCTACCATTTACCTTCCGCCCTTGCCGTTGAGTATCTGACTTTTCCAGATGTTTATGATCTTGAAAAGTCGATCGTAGAAAAATCGTTCTTCAGCAGTGAGGTTCCTGAGGCTCCCCTCCGTCTGAGCAGGCGCCGAAGCGAGGGACACGATCTTCTTCAGTCTTGAATTGACTACGTCTCTCGATAGGTGATCAGCGCGTTCGTATTCTCGCATCTTCTCAGGGCTATTGGCCATTCCTTCTCTGATTTCTGAAAGATATCGGCGGAGTTTTGGATAGAAGCCTTCAGGCAGCTTTGACATTTGTCCAGAGGTTTGGACACGTTCTGTCCATTGGATCTTACTTAGTCTCGCGGCATCAAGCAGATCTTCACTGCGATAATGTGCGATTCCCAACCTTACAAGTTCGGATGCTATCCAATAGCTGATTTCATAATCGTTTCCCTCTTCATAGGGGCCTATTGTCAGTCCTGCCAGTCTTATCTCTGGACAGCTCCTGTTAGCAATTACTCTTACTGGTGAATTCTCAAAAGAGAAGTCTGCATTTCTGATTGAAGCCAAGACCTTCACCTATCTAGCCTCTGTTCTCCCCAAACTTTCTAACCTACCGCATACGCATATAAAAACTGTTGTAGAGAAAAATCGACAGGAGATTTGGAAATCTTCAGTAACATTGAAAGCGGTTCCCCGATTGCGCAAGATCGCTCTTTTATCGAAAATTCTGTTTCCACAGACGGCAATGCTTAAAAGCATGTGCTCAGACAGTCCGTGCAGTATCTTTACAAATGTAAAGGTGAATGATATTGGATAAATACATAGAGAGTGTCTACAAGAGCCTTGTTGATAAGGACCCTCTCCAAAAGGAGTTCCACCAGGCAGCCTATGAGGTTCTGTCGACTATTGAGCCCGCGATTAAGAAGTTCCCTAAGTACCAGGAGAACGCCATTCTTGAGCGCATGGTTGAACCAGAAAGGATCATACAGTTCCGCGTCCCATGGAAGGACAAGAATGGAAAGATCCAGATAAACCGCGGCTACCGTGTACAGTACAACTCCGCAATCGGTCCCTACAAGGGCGGATTCCGATTCCACCCCACAGTAAACCTCGGCGTCATGAAGTTCCTCGGCTTCGAGCAGACATTCAAGAACAGTCTGACCACTCTCCCTATGGGGGGTGCCAAGGGCGGCTCCGACGTCGACCCCAAGGGAAAGACCGATGCTGAGGTCGAGAGCTTCTGCACAAGCTTTATGTCCGAGATCTACAGGCACGTCGGTCAGTTCGTTGACGTTCCAGCTGGCGACATCGGTGTTGGCGGACGAGAGATCGGCTACATGTATGGTGTCTACCGCAGGATCACTAACAACCACGGAACATGCGTACTCACAGGCAAGGGCCTAACCTTTGGCGGGAGCCTCGTAAGGACAGAGGCAACTGGCTACGGCACAGTCTACTTCAGCGAGGAGATGCTGAAGACGAAGAATGAGGCAATCAAGGGCAAGACCGCGATCGTCTCCGGCTCCGGTAACGTCGCCCAGTACGCGGTTCAGAAGCTCATTCAGCTCGGCGCAAAGGTCATCACTCTGAGTGACTCCGACGGCTACATCTATGATCCAGCCGGCATCGATGAGAAGAAGCTCGCCTATGTGCTTGAACTCAAGAACGTAAAGAGGGGGCGCATCAGCGAGTACGCTGAGAAATTCAAAGGTGTTACATACGAGGTGAAGAAGACGCCGTGGGGCGTCAAGGGCGACCTCGCATACCCTTGCGCGACGCAGAACGAGCTCAACGATAAGGACGCGAAGCAGCTAGTAGACAACGGCGTCAAGGCGGTCACCGAAGGCGCTAACATGCCCTGCACACTTGAGGCGATCAAGGTCCTTCAAGACGCGGGTGTGCTCTACGCACCTGGCAAGGCCAGCAACGCGGGAGGAGTCGCCACAAGTGGCCTCGAGATGGTTCAGAACAGTCAGCGTTATTTCTGGAGCTTCGAGGAGGTTGACCAGAAGCTACGCGGCATCATGACCAAAATCCACAAGAATGCCTACGACACCGCCAGGCTCTTCGGCCAACCCGGTAACTACGTCATGGGCGCCAACATCGCGGGTTTCCTCAAGGTAGCCGACGCGATGATCGCCCAGGGCGTATACGCCTAAATTCTCCTTTTTCCTTTTTTGATATCCTTAACGCTGTAATAGCGCGCGCGAGAGCATCCAAACCATCTCCCCCTTCTTTTGGTTTTTTATGCAGCAATTCTTGTTCCTATTTCAGTTTTGCAGTAGACTGTAAGCGTTTATTAACGATTCTGCATTATTGAGATCACTAGTGGAGACTTGTCCATTGAGTTTTGAGATGTGGGCGGAAAAATACCGCCCAAAAAATCTGGACGACATGGTGAATCAGAGAGAAATAGTTGAAAGATTGAAGAGTTTCGTCAAATCACGAAATGTGCCACACTGTATTTTTGCGGGGCCGCCGGGCACTGGCAAGACTACTGCAGCATTATGTTTGGCCAGAGATCTATACCGTGAAGCTTACCGAGAGCACTTAATGGAACTGAACGCAAGCGATGAGAGAGGCATTGATGTTGTCAGAGAGACTGTGAAGACGTTTGCCAGAGTGAAATCCATCGGTGAAATTCCTTTCAAGATAATGATTCTTGATGAAGCAGACAACATGACTTCAGATGCGCAACAAGCTCTCCGGCGGACGATGGAACGCTATACTGAGACATGTAGGTTTATTATGTGTGCCAACTACAGTGGCAAGATCATAGAACCCATTCAGTCAAGGTGTGCTCCTTTCCGTTTCACTTATCTCCCTAGAGAGGAGCATGACCATTATCTCAAGGAAATTGCTACAAAAGAAAAAGTGAAACTCACATCAGAAGGTCTAGACGCTGTCTTTGAGGTTTGTGGCGGTGACTTGAGAAGAGCGATCAACACGCTGCAGTCAGCTGCGTCTTTAGGCAAACCTGTGGATTCTAAGGTTGTGTACTCGGTAACTGGAAAAGCCAGCCCGGCAGATGTTCAGAAGATGCTTAAGGTGGCGATGGACGGCGATTTTGTGGAGGCTCGGAAACAGCTTCGAGAGATGATTCAAAAATACGGCCTAGCAGGGAGCGACATTATTCGGCAGATTCACACGGAAATATTCCGAGGCGACGTGCCTGAAAAGTGGAAGATAAAGCTCGCAGACATCGTTGGTGAGGTGGACTACAGACTTGTTGAAGGCGCCGATGAAGAAGTTCAGTTGAGCGCTTTGTTGGCCAAGCTTGTCGAAGCAGGTTACGCGATGAAAACTGGAAAATAGGTGCGCGGTTTGTACAGCGCCTGGACCGCTAAATATAAGCCTAAATGTTTGGCCGAGGTCGTCGGCAACACCGAAGCCATAAAACAGTTTACCGACTGGATAAAATCTTGGGAAAGAGGCGCTCCGAAAAAGAGATGCGTTTTCCTTTGGGGTCCTCCAGGAATTGGGAAAACTGTTTCGACTGAGGTTGCTGCTAACGATTTAAGAATGGAATTTGTGGAGAAGAACGCAAGCGACTACAGAACAGAAGATGCAGTAAACCGTTTCGCAGGCCTGGCTTCTCAATATGGATCATTGTTTGGCGGCAAAAGAATCATTTTGTTAGATGAACTTGACGGTTTGACGGGGACCGCAGACCGAGGAGGCGTCAAAGCCATAACCGACATTGCGAAAACAGCACAATTTCCAATTGTTTTGATAGCCAACAACGCCTACGACCCGCGTTTCACAAACCTTCGAAACTATTGCCTCCTTATCGAGTTCAAGAAACCTGCAGTGGGTGATGTGGCCAAGCGTCTGAAGCAAATATGTGAAAAAGAAGCAATACAGGCAGATGAAGACGCGCTGAAGTTTATTGCTCAGCGTTCAACCGGCGACATTCGCTCGGCAGTGAACGACCTTCAAGCCTTAGGACAAGGCAAGAAGAAACTGACCTACGAAGACGTCTCTTGGCTCGGCTACCGCGACCGACAGGACACAATTTTCAACGTGTTACGAATGATATTTTACGCCAAGACAGTGTCAAGTGCTAAACAGGCGATGAACATGTCAGATGCGGACCCAGACATGTTGTTTGAATGGATCTATGAGAACGTTCCTGCACATTTCACTGATCCGCACGACTTGGCTAATGCGATGGATGCATTGGCGATGGCTGACGTTTACCGCGGGAGAATTCGTCACACTCGGGATTGGAGTCTAATGCGTTACGTCGTTGATTATATGACCGCAGGCATCGCTATGGCAAGACAAAGCACAAAAACGTCAGGATGGACACCCTTCAAGTTTCCCACAAGAATCATGATGTTGTCACGATCCAGAGCTGACCGAGCGATTCGACGCAGTATAGGTAACAAGATCAAACGCAGATGTCACATCTCGGCAGTGAGAGCCTCAAAAGAGTTTCTTCCCTTTTTGAGAATAATCTTCAAAAACAACTCGGAAATGGCTGCAGGCATCGCCAAGTGGCTTGACCTTGATCGAGAAATGGTTGAGTATGTGTGTGAAAGCGAGGGATAGTCTGAAGAAATATTCTAGCTCATGGCTTAGAAGGCACGATAGCGTCTTGGAATCAACGCTCTTTTAAGCCAAAGATGAAGTCGGAAGACGAATGCCTTTTGCCCATGAAAGCTTTGCGACGAAGTGACAGTTGGAAAAACCTGCACTTCAACACCAAATTCTTCTCCATGTTCTGCACTACTCGGATGCCTTCAGTTCCAATAACCTTTTCTAACCAATCTTGCTCTGAGAAACCGTCTTCGTTCTTTCCGCGAGCACTCGTTGTCCACGCTGCCTTTTTCTCTTCGCCATTTTCTCGATCTCTTCAATGATTCCTTTTCTCTCAATCTCTTTAATGTAGCCTTGACTGATAGCCTGATTCAGCAGTTTTTGCGCAGCATGAGTCCTTATGACAGCGGTTGTATAGCCATCGGGAGATCCTATTCCCCCTACTGAGATATCCGCAACGTAATTGGAGAAGTCTGTGCAGGCTAGACACTCCGAACGAACAATCGGACCGAGATCATCCAAATCGATGTGAGTGACTCTTCCATCTTTTAGTCTGACCGTGAAATGATCCTTCAAGTTGATCTTTTCAATCTGATCTAGATCCGCTCCGATTTTGTCCGCAAGGTACTTCCTTCCGTCGTTATGCATCAGGAAGTTTTCGAAACAGAAGAGACCTATAGTAAACCGCACAATATGGCTGGGTACAATGTGCAACAGCTGCATCTTCCGAATCGTTGACAATTGACATGGAGTACCTACGACGGCCAGTCTCGACAGGTCCCGAAGTTTCGGCTCTTTGAGGGCGCCCAAGATTGGAGAATAGGTCGTTAGATCCCCGAGATTATGAATACTTCTAGACTGCGCAAGGCTGGATCCTGCGCACTTGAGCAAGTCTTCGAATTTTGTCGCAATCATGGGTTCATTGTTCCACAAGGTTGTCTTTCTGGAGAGCACTGCGCCATCGATCTTCTTCGCGTCCAGCATGAACTTTAGAAGACTGGTGACTAAGCCTCCATCGCAGGAGACTTTCGCAATCTTTTCATCAGTTGTACGAAGGCTCCGAACCGAGATAAAAGAGCCGAGAAGTCCCTTAGATCCAAATTTGCTTTCGATTGCCGAGTTCAAATCAGGAGTTCTTGGACATATCAAATAACATATGCCGTCTTCAAGACACTTCTTTTCATCGCAATATACGGGCTTATCCTTCTCAATCTTCAAAACGTTGAGTTCATTGGCAGTGCAGAAGCTTACGCAACCGTAGCATGCCGCGCAAATACCAGGTTCAATGATTTCTCTATTCAGGGCTCGGAATGAGAGTCTTTCCTTCACCATATAGACCACGGTTCGCTCAGCCAACGGCTCACTCGTTCAATCGGTCAGATAATTCTTTTCGACTGAACACTCCGGATCAGATTAGGGTTTCAGTCTTGATAACAGACGGGAACTTTCTTATCTCGATGATCCTGCGGTCGATGTCCTTGACGGGTCCGCTCAGCATTATTACGAAGTCGAAAGGTCCGTGAACAAAATCTATCCTCTCCACCTTGGGGTCCACAAGCAACCCCTTGGATAATATCTCATCATTGAACTCTATCTCCTTTCCGGGTTGAATCTGGACCAGCACGTAGGCGTGGGTGACTTTGTCTTGAGGTTTCATACGTGTTTTTCCCACTAGCTGCCTTATTATTGTTTTCCTCAACAGCAGACTTTCTGGATCCTATTCCGCTTCTGGGGAATCGAAAATGAAAGCGCAACAGTAAATGTCAATGCTGTTGGCGCGGGTTTTGCTGTTTTTCACCGGTTTTTTCCGCTTCCACACAATTCTCCTTTCTCATCAAGAATGCGTGGATAGCCTTTGCCGCTCTTCTACCGGCTCCCATGGCACTTATGACGGTTGCTTCGCCTGTGACTATGTCTCCACCCGCATATACTCCTTCGACGCTTGTCTTTCCATTCTCATCTGCCACTATTCCACCCCATTCTGTGGTTTTCAGACCTTCTGTCGTCTGTCCTATTATAGGATTTGGCGTTCTTCCGATGGCCATTATGACCATGTCCACATCCATGACAAAATTCGAACCCTCAATCGGCACTGGTCTTCTCCTCCCGCTTTTATCGGGTTCTCCCAGACGCATTCTTACGCATTCCATCGCTTTGACTGCGCGCCTTTCATTTCCTATGAGCCTCTTAGGGCTTGTCAAGAATTCGAAAATGATGCCCTCCTCTTCTGCATTTTCAATCTCTTCAGCTCTGGCGGGCATCTCTTCCTTGGACCGGCGATAGACAATTCTCACCTCGCTTGCGCCTAGTCTAATGGCGCATCTGGCAGCGTCCATGGCAACGTTACCGCCCCCAACAACTGCGACTTTGCCCCCTCCACATATTGGCGTACCAGACTTTGGGAAATCATAGGATCTCATCAGGTTAACCCTTATGAGAAACTCGTTGGCTGAATAGACTCTGCAAAGGTTTTCACCTGGTATTCCCATGAAAGTCGGAAGACCTGCCCCGCTGCCTATGAAGACCGCGTCAAACTGCTTCAGAAGCTCGTCCACCGTGTACAATCTTCCGATCAACGCGTTGGTTTTCATCGTGACTCCTAGCTTTTCCACATATTCAGCCTCAGCCTCAACGATTTTTTTAGGCAATCGAAACTCGGGAATGCCATAGGAAAGCACGCCTCCAAGCTTATGCAAGGCTTCGAAGATGGTCACTTCGTGTCCAAGCTTGATCAGATCCGCTGCAACGGTCAGTCCAGCTGGTCCTGCACCAATCACTGCCACTTTCTTCCCTGTCGCTGGGCATTTTTGTGGGGTTTCGCAGCCATGTTGTCTTTCCCAATCAGCCACAAACCTTTCTAACCTCCCTATGGAAGTCGGGTCGCCTATCTTTCCAACGGTGCATTTCGCTTGGCACTGTTCCTCCTGTGGACACACACGGCCACACACAGCTGGCAGAATGTTCTTTTCCTTAATCTTCTTAGCAGCTTCCGCAAACTTGCTTTCTCTAACTAGTTTTATGAATGTAGGTATATCTATTTCCACCGGACAGCCTTTGATGCAGGGAGCTTCTCGACATTGCAGGCACCGTTCAGCTTCGGCCAAGGTCTGCTCTTCTGAGTAACCAATAGCTACTTCTCTGAAGTTGTGTGCACGCTCTTCTGGAGGCTGTTTGGGCATCGGAACTGCGTCTTTCCGGATTTTCGGTTTGGGCGTGCTCATTAGTTCCTTCCTTCTTCCTCGCTGAAAACGTATGCAATCTTCTCCTGGGTGGTGTACATTTTCATCCGGGCCAGTAACTCGTCGAAGTCAACTTGGTGCCCATCGAACTCTAGGCCGTCCACGCAAGCGAACAGTGTCTTTTCGCCAACGGTCACTCTGCAGGCACCGCACATTCCCATGCCGTCAACCATTATTGGAATCAGATTTACAATCGTAGGTATTCCATGCTGTCGAGTCAGGTCGGATACAGTTTTCATCATTACGATTGGGCCTTCTGCCACAACGCGGTCAATCTTCTTTTCCTTTAGTAAGTCGCTGAGGAAGTCCATTCCCTTGTATCCTTTCGTTCCGTCGTCTGTAGCTACAAAAAGCTCATTGCATGTCGTCTCCATTTCGTCTAGAAAAATCAGATGATCCTTGGTCGTTGCGCCAACTACTCCGATAACGTTGTTGCCTGCTTCCCGAAAGGCTTGAGCCTGAAAATGCAGTGGGGCCACCATGACCCCGCCACCAACGCAGAGCACAGTGCCATATTTTTCGATTCTTGCAGGTTTTCCCAATGGGCCCAGCAAGTCCGAGACGGAGTCACCTTCCTTCAGCCTTCCAAGCTGTGTTGTTGTTCTGCCGACTTCATGGCAAGCCACAGCTATTGTCCCCTTTTGTTCGTCGGCGTTTGCGATTGTTAGAGGAATTCTTTCCCCATCTTCATCTATCCTAAGGATTACGAATTGTCCTGGCTTAGTTTTTGCAGCTACTTCCTTGGCTGAAAACTCGAACAGGTTAATGTGCCGTGCCAATTCACGTTTCACTATTATCTTGTACAAACTTCGCCCCCTAGCTTAGGTCTGGAAGGGCTTGGTCCAAGTTGTTTTATTACATCAACAAAACCGGTTATCATTGCTGCAAACTTCTGTCCTTCTGATGATGAGGCAAAACCTATTTCGAGACGTCTTGGGTCTATGCCGAGAGAGCCCAAACATTTTTTCATAACGTCCACTCTGTCTTTAGCCTTCACGTTACCATCTATATAATGGCAGTCGCCAATGAGACATCCGGTGATAATGACTCCGTCGGCACCACTCTGAAAAGCTCTCAAAACATGAAGCACATCAACCCTGCCACTGCACGGAACTCGCAGAACTCGCACGTTTGGCGGATACTGGATTCTGGATACCCCTGCAAGGTCAGCTGCCGCGTAAGAACACCATTGACACGCGAAGCATAGTATGACAGGTTTGAAGCTTCCAACCTGTTCTATGCACGTTTCATACTTGAAAAGTGCTTCAATTGCTGCTATTATCTGGTCATCTTTGAACTGTTTCAGTTGCATGGCTCCCATTGGGCATTCTGATGCACACACACCACAGCCTTTGCAGTTGGCCTCAATAATTTTAGGCAGCCCGAAGGGTGAAGCTTCAATTGCGTTGAAAACGCAGGACACTACACATGCATCACAGTTGACGCAGATTTCTTGGTCAACTGATGCCTTGACGGCTCCAGATTTTATCTTTTTGGCAGCCATCGGGATCGATGCCTTCGAGGCTGCTGCATAGGCTTGAGCAAGACTTTCAACGATATTCTTCGGTCCGTGGGCTGTGCCACAGACATATATCCCTTCTGATGCGAAGTCAACTGGTCTGAGTTTTGGATGAACTTCGAAAAAGAAACCGTCCGCACCTAGGGGGACCTTGAGTATGGAGGAAAGCCTTCTTCCGTCCTCATGCTGGATCAAGGGAGCGGATAAGACGATGAGGTCACTTTCTAGCTCGATTTCTGCTCCCAAGCAAGTGTCATAGACTGTTACAATCAGGTCTCGGTCACGTCCAGAAGTGACCTTAGGGGGCTTATTCAGATCATAACGGATGAAGTTCACAGAGTTTTCCATTGCTTCTTTGTAGAGATGTTCGTTTTCGCCATATGTTTGCATGTCCCTGAAGAGTATGGTCACTTCAATACTTGGATCCAGCTTCTTGAGGTGTAAAGCATTGTTTATGGCCACTTGGCAACATATTCTCGAACAATACGTTCTGCCTGTCTTTTCTCTTGCTCCGACACATTGGATCATGACAACCTTTCCAGGTTTCTTCAGTTCTCGCTTTCTCAGAAGTTGTTCAAATTCGAGTTGGGTGATAACGTTTTGATTTTCTTTGTATCCGTACATTCCTACGGGTTTGAATTCCTCGGCTCCCGTGGCCACGATTATTGTGCCCACTTTAATATGCTCAGGTTGATCTGAGTTCTTCGTTTGCAGAGTTACATCGAAATTGCCAATGAAACCGCTTACTTCATGAATAGATGTCGACATATGCAGGTGTATGTTGTTATTGGATTTCACGGCTATGATGGCCTCTCGGAGCACTTGTGAGGCCTCACGCCCTGTGGGCTGCAGCGTGTGCAAGTGTTTTAGCATTCCGCCGAGTTCTGCTTCTTTGTCGACTAGATGAACTTGGAAGCCCTGCGTTGCAAGAGACCTGGCCGCAGTAATTCCGGCTATGCCGCCGCCTATCACTAGGGCTGAAGGGGTTATGTCGATTTCCATCTCTGTCAGAGGTTCAAGGTAACTTGCTTTTGCGACGGCCATCCTAAGGAGGTCCTTAGCTTTCTCTGTAGCTTCTTTTGGAAGGTGCATGTGAACCCATGAGCACTGTTCGCGGATGTTTGCCATTTCGAAAAGATACTTGTTCAACCCGGCTTCTTCACATGTCTTTTGGAACAGAGGTTCATGAGTTGCAGGCGTGCAAGAGGCTACAATAACGCGGTTTAGGCGGAACTTCTCTATCTGTTTCTTTATGGAGTCTAAGCCAGCTGACGAACAAGTATAAAGGCCTTCTTCGGCGAATACCACGTGGGGCAAGGTTTTGGCATATTCAGTAACAATAGGAACATCGATGACTCCCCCAATATTGAAGCCGCACCGGCATATGAAGACCCCAATTCTTATTTCTTCTTTGCCTGCGTCCATGCCGTAACCTCACCGAGCGCGTGAAGTAGCTGTTACTTCTGCGGCTTTCTCTGCAGCGGCACAAGCCTGTGTGACTGACTCAGAAATGTCTTTGGGTGACTGGCAGTATCCGCATACAAGTATCCCGTCCACATTTGTCTCAACAGGCATAAGTAGGGGGTCTTTCGTTTTCAAGAAACCAAACCGATCCAGTTCCAAGCCAAGAGTCTTTGCCAGAAACTTGTTGTCCTCTCTTGGAATCAATGCCGGACAGAGCACGACCAGATCTGCGCACAACTCTTCCATTTTCCCTTCTGGGAC
>Ga0315279_10009318_pt1 | contig 11731 bp, 3 predicted proteins | sample YL17G06_20_MG_FD_203694 | JGI IMG/M metagenome (GOLD analysis project Ga0315279, IMG submission 203694) | Sediment microbial communities from Yellowstone Lake, YNP, Wyoming, USA - YL17G06_20 | ecosystem: Environmental > Aquatic > Freshwater > Lake > Sediment | place: USA: Wyoming | collected...
GGCGGCGGCTGTCGAGAAGGCATTTCCCGACCATCCCAAGCCCCGCGTCATCCCCTCGAGCCTCCTCATCCGCGAGCTGGGCCGCATGGCGGACGCCGGCCGTCTGCCCGGCGTGGCCAACCGGTACGTGCTGTTCTCCGACGGTGGGCATCTCAGCGAGGTCGGCATGTACGCGGTGGATGTGCTGGTCTCGGCCATGCTCTACAACGAACCGCCGCTGGCGTATCCGAGCCGCTACGGGCGGATGGACGCCCAGGGGAACCTGGTCCGCGGCTGGTACGAGAGCCTGGAGATTCCCGACCAGACCGCTCGCGTCATCCGGCAGACGGCGTGGGATGTCCTCGTCACGTATCCTCCCGCCGGCATGGCCACGAGCCTGGTGATCGCCGATCGGCGTCTGCCGCCCGCGGTCGTCGGCCAGCCGTACAAGTCCGGACTCAAGGCGCTTAATGCCCAAGGCGCGTGCACCTGGACCGTGGTCAAGGGCCAGTTGCCGGCCGGGATCCGCCTCTCGGGCGATGGCGTGATCTCGGGGCAGGCTTCGGCGAGCGGTGTTTTCCCCCTCACACTGAAGGTGGCCGACACGAAGGGGAGCTACGAGCGGGCGCTCGACCTGCGTGTCAGCGAAGACCGGCCGCCCGTCATCCGCGAGACGGCCCTGAAGCCGGCCGCGCTCGATGACTACTCGTTCCAGGAGCTCAAGGCCGACGGCGGCGTCGGCCCGCTACGGTGGGACCTGGCCGAGGGCAAGCCGCCGTTCGGCATCCAACTCACCGGCAACGGAATCCTGGTGGGGACGCCGGGAGAGGCTGGCGAGTTTCGCTTCACCGTCCGCGCGACGGACGCGCATCCGGCGGGCGGCCGCGCGTTCGCGCGGGTGCTGGCGTGGTCGATCGGGCCGGCTTCGCCCCAGGCGCTGCTCCTGAAGGCGCTGCGGCTTGAGAGGGGCGCCAAGCTCTCTGACCTCGTCAAGGTGGACGGGAAGCTGGAGGAGCCGTTCTGGAACCTGGACCAGCCGATCGCCCGGAAGGTGGCGGGTTCTCCGGCGAAGAAGGCCGGCTTCGGGGCGTTCTGGGTCGACCGAGGCAAAGGGCAGGGGGAGGCGGTGTACGTCGCGGTGAAGGTGACCGACGGCCCCGCGGGCAAGACGCCGAAGGACGCCGTCCACTTGTTCCTCGACGGCCGGCACAACCGGGAGGTGATCTACAACGCCGATGACCTGCACGTGGCGATTCCCCGCAAGGGCAGGCCCGACTTCGTCCGCTCGCACACCCCCTGGTGGTTCATGGAGACGGCCGTCGCCGAGACGGGGGACGGGTATGTGGTGGAGATCAAGATCGGATCGGCGTATTTTCAGGGCAAGGGCATCGCCGTTCCGCTCGGCAGGAATGCCGTCTACGGGTTCGACGTCGCCGTCGATGAGGGCGACAAAGAGGTCGCCCGGCAGGTCTGGCGCGGCACGGAGAAGAATGACGAGGACACCAGCGGCTTCGGCAGCATCGTGCTTACGGACGTGCCGGTCAGGTAGCCGGCTCCCGCGTCCCGCCTATTCCGCGGGATGGCGATGAGCGGCCCGGAACCATCCAGATGGGAGGAGAAGCGTATGCCCCGTATCCAACCCTCGGGCCGACTGCTGCTGGCGGCGGCGATGCTCGTCCTGGCGGCCGCCGCCCCCGCCCTGGCGGCCGACCCTAACGCCCCGGCGGAGCTGGTCGTGACGACCACCGTCGCACGCCCGGCCGAGAAGGTCCCGCCCCTGGGGCCGAACAACTGGGGCGGCGTCGGCGCCGTCGAGTGGGCCGCCAACAACTTCGTCCGCAACGCGGGGAACGAGCCCATCGTCTGGCGCAACCTCCACCGCGTCGCGCGGTGCGGCCTGGGGTGGTTCGAGATCGACGGCCCCGGAACGTCGTGGTGGGACCTCTGGAACTCAGGCTTCCTGAGCGGCGCGACCCTGCGGATCTACCGACTCGTCGACAAGGACGGCAAGGTCCTTCCCCCGCGGGCCGACGGCAAGAACCTCGAGCTGGCCAACGCGGACCACGCGATCTTCGTCGGCAAGGGCCAGGTGATCCCCGAGGGCGCGAAGGACTTCCCCGACGGCGGCTGGATCGCCAACACCTACGTCTCGCCCACGCCCAACGCCTGGATCCGCCACGGGAACCTGTCGGTCACGGACTCCCTGGCCATCGAGGTCGGCAAGACCTACTGGTACGCCGTCGTGGCCGTGAGCGCCGACGACCAGGAATCGGACCTCTCCAATGAAGTGAGCATCACCCCTCAGGTCGTGGCCGACGATGGGCCGCACCTGGTGGTCGCGGGCAACGACGACAAGGTGCCGCCGCTCCTGCCGGGGGCGAAGTTCGAGTTCACCCCGATGGTCATCGGCGGCGCAGGGCCTTACCGCTGGGAGGTCGAGGGCGAGTTGCCGAAGGGCCTCGCGATAGACGCCGCGACGGGCAAGGTGAGCGGCTCGACGACCGAGGTGGTCGAGGCCGCCACCGTCCGCCTCAAGGTGACCGACGCGAAGGGCCGTGGCGCCACCCGCCAGTATGTCCTTGGCACGGGCGAGCCGCCCAAGCCGAAGGCCAAGGCGCCCGCCGACGCCAAGGCCCCGAAAGGGCCGAAGCCTGCGCCGCCCGAGGACCTCAAGGTCGTCGCGGGCAAGGACTGCGTGACCCTCACCTGGAAGCCCAGCCCCACGCCGAACGTGCTCTATCGGCTGAAGCGCTCGAGCGCCCTGAAGGTGAAGCAGATGCAGCGCGTCTTCGTGACCGCCGACACACCGAAGCTCGATCCGTGGGACTACATCGTCCTGGAGCGGCGGCTCGTCAACTTCGACATGAAGTACGCCAACCCGCGGATCCGAGGCATCGGCAACCCGCCGGACGCCCCCGCCTGGTACTGGCATGGCGACCTCTCGAAACTCAAGTTTTCCCTGGTGCCGCACCCCAAGCCGGTGCCCGCCGAGATGGTCGATCCCGGCGAGACCTGCCTTGAGGTGAAGGCCGGGCCGGGGGAGCAGACGATCAGCCAGATCGTGCTCATCGGGACCCGCAAGGGCGGCGAGTCGCTGTGGTATGGCCAGCTCGAGCCGGGCAAGACGTATCGGCTCGAAGCGTGGCTCCGGCAGGAGGGCCTTGGCGAGGGCGGCGCGGTCACGTTCTCCTATGGCAAAGGCTACCCCGATATCCGCCAGGCATTCCAGGTCACCGGCCAGTGGAAGAAGTACACGTACGACTTCACCGGCCCGGAGCGCCCGGCCGACACGTGGCACTTCGGCCACCAGTTCGCGTTCACCGGCCCGGGGACGCTCTGGATGGACAACGCCCGCATCTTCCGCGTGGACCGGCCCGAGGACGCCGACAAGCCGTACGTCCCGAACGCCACGGTGCTGGAGGAGATGCTGAAGAGCCAGCCGGAGAGCGGCCGCAAGGGCACGCACCGCATCTGGTTCCTCTCGCGCGACGCGACGATGGCCTCGATCCTCTCCTGGCACGCCGGGTCCGAGGTGCGGCCCGATTGGCGCACGGGCGTCGACGGGACGATGCAGATGACCGTGCCGATGGGCTTGGCGTTCGACCTCGCCACCGGGCCCGATCCGAAGTCGCGCATGCGGCCCTGGCTCGTCCTGCAGCACATCCTGCACAGCGAGGCCGATTGGCAGGCGCTCGTCGAGTACCTGGCGGCCTCGTACGACCCGAAGACCGACACGCCCGAGTCGAAGCCGTGGGCCTACAAGCGCACGCAGCAGCGCGGCACCGGGGCGCCATGGACCGACGAATTCGAGACGATCACCATCGAGTTCGGCAACGAGACGTGGCACAACGGCCACTTCGACGACTGGCTGGGGTTCAGCACGCGGAGCGCCGTCCACGCGGGCGGCCGGGAATACGGCCTCTTCATGACATATCTTATAGACCACATCAAGAAGAGCCCGTACTGGAAGTCGCAGAAGCTCGACGGGAAGATCCGGTTCGCCCTCGGGGCCAACTACGATTGCCGCATCGAGAAGGACGGCACGGTGCGCGGCTACGGGGAAGAGGCGATGCAGGCCTGCCCGGGCGCGACGTACCTGGGCCATGCCAACTATGTCGGCCCCAAGTGGGAGACGGGCGACTACTCGGCCCGCCACTATGACGACCACGGCATCCAGGAGTGTCTCCTGAGCTTTCTGCGGGACCCGGAGCCCGGCCAGATCCGGATGGGGAAGGCCCGCGAGATGCTGGCCAAGTCGCACCACGAGTATGATATTGCGGCCTACGAGGGCGGGCCCGGCGGCTTTGCGCTGCCCGGCTCGGCCTCGCCCCAGCAGGTTGAGACCAATGAGAAGTACGGGAAGTCCCTCGCCCAGGCGGTCGGCGCGCTCGACGCCTGGATGCGAAGCTATCTGTATGGATGGACAGACCAGTGCTACCTGGTCTACGGCCAGGGCCGCCTGTGGGCCAGCCACACGGTCTTCTCGGAGGGCTTCCGCCCGTCGGCCGCCTGGCTCGCGCTGGCGATGCGGAATCGGTACGCCTCGGGCGACCTGATGGTCGTCGAGGAGCGTTCCGTGCCCACCCTTCAGCACAAGAAGGAGACCTACCCGCTCGTCGGCGCCTACGCCATGCGCGACAAGGACCGATGGTCCGTCTTCGTCGTCTCGCGGAAGCTCGGCGGCAACCACGACGGCGCCGACTTCGGCGACGGGTCGACGCCGGTGAAGCTCGCGCTCCCGTTCCAGAAGGCCGGGAAGATCACGCTCCACAAGCTTGCGGGCGACCCGCGCCTGACGAACAACGACAAGATGAGCATCGCCATCCAGTCGCAGGACGTCCCGGCGTCGGCGCTCGATAAGGGCACGCTCGCTGTCAATGAGCAGACGGGCGGCGCCAAGGGCGGCATGCCGGCCGGATCGATCTTCCTGTATGTCTTTGAGGCGGCTCAATGACCGCCAGGAACCATGAAAGGGGAGTCTCCATGAGGCAGCGTATCCTTCTCGGCGTGACGGCGCTGGCGGCCGCGATGGTCCTGACCGGCCTGTCGCCCGCGGCCGCCGCGGAGTCCGGGTACAAGATGATCGACCTCAGGGCCATCGTCAACATGGACTGGCGCGACGAGGTTTGGGGCGATGGGCACGGTGGCTGGACCGACCAGGGCGACACCGACATGCGGAACATCGAGGTCGGCACGAAGACTTTCTTCGGCATCCCGTTCGAGGTGATCGACCCGGCGAAGAACGGCGGCAAGGCTGTGCTGACGCTCAAGTCGAAGAAGTTCCCGCCGGGGCCGGTCACGGCCACCGCCGCGGTCGGGATGAAGGCCCGGAGCCTCTACTTCCTCCACGCCTCCGCGTGGACGGGTGGTCACATGGCCACGTACATCGTCCACTACGACGACGGGACGACCGCCGAGATCCCGATCCGGGCGAAGGAGGAGATCTGCGACTGGTGGGGCCCCGCCCACGGGGCGAAGTACCGCGTGGCCTTCCAGGTGCCGAACGCGAAGACGGACGCCGTCGGGATGCTCGTCTTCGGCTGGGACAACCCGGCCCCCGACAAGCTCATCAAGTCGGTCGAGTTCAAGAGCCAGATGGCCGACGGCATCGTCCTCGTGGCGGCCCTGACGGCGTCCGACAAGCCCGTCAGCCTGCCCGACCCGAAGGACATCCCCGTGGCGGACTACCTGAAGAGCGACCTCGACACGCTCGACAAGGCGCAGTGGTTCCCGGTCGAGGTGGTGCCCGACAAGTTCGAGGATTCGCCGATCGACCAGGCGGCTTCGCTGGACGCCCCCGCCGGGAAGCACGGCTTCATGAAGACGGTCCAGGGCCGCTGGGTCTTCGAGGACGGGACGCCCCTCCGCCTCGTCGCCACCATGCAGGGCACGCCGCGCGACAAGAAGGAGTCCGAGTACCAGGCGCGGTGGCTCGCCAAGTACGGCTTCAACATGGTGCGGATCGGGCACCTCGTGACGGGGCCCGAGGAAAACTCCGCGGTCGACTGGCACGAGCCCGACAGCCGGCACCTCAACCCGAAGACCATGGACCAGCTTGACTACCTCGTCGCGGAGCTTGCGAAGCGCGGCATCTACAGCCGCCTGACGATGCTCTGGTACCGCAAGGCGAAGAAGGGCGACGGCCTCGACGGATTTGACGAGTCCGTCGCGTACGCCGACCAGAAGGCGAAGCGCACCCGAAAGCCCGGCGAGGAGGCGGTCTTCGACACGGTCGGCTCGACCTTCTTCGACGCGAAGGTCATGGAGCTCAACATCGAGCTTGAGAAGGCCATCATGACCCACAAGAACCCGTACCGTGACAACAAGATGTATGGCGAGGACCCGGCCATCTGCCAGATCGAGGTCACCAACGAGGACGGCGTCTTCTTCTACACGATCGACGGGATGTCGCCTTTCTACCAGAAGCGGCTCGACCGCGTGTGGGCCGACTGGCTCGTCAAGAAGTACGGTACGCAGGAGAAGCTCGCCGAGGCCTGGGGCAAAGACCTCGCCGCCGAGGAGAAGCTCGCCGACGGCGCCGTCAAGCGGCTCATCATCTGGCAGTTCAATAACGTGCCGAAGGAGAAGCTCCCGCGCGCCCGGGACCAGCTCCGGTGCTACGCCGAGATCGAGAGCGCCTACTTCAACAAGACGAAGGACGCCCTCCGGGCCGCCGGCGCGAAGCAGCCGATCTGCGGCACCGGGTGGTTCGGCGTCGGCGCCGGGTTCTACCCGGAGCTCTACTCGAACGTGCCCGGGATGGACTACATCGACCGGCACCACTACTACGGCGGCGGGCCGGGCGGCTGGCAGATCCTCCAGGGGCTGCCGTTCAACGACGAGTCCGCCCTGAAGAAGCCCGAGTGCATGCTGAAGCTCAGCCAGGAACGCGTCCTGGGGATGCCCTACACGATCAGCGAGTGGGCGAGCGTCCTGCCGAACCAGTGGCGCCTGGAGGCGCCGCCGCTCATGGCCTTCTACGGCAACTGCCTGAACGGCTGGGACGCCCCGATCCATTTCGCCAGCGAGGGCGGCGGCGGGGGCTTCTCGCGGTTCCTCAAGTGGATGTGGCCCATCGGCGAGCCGTCGACGCTCTGCCAGTACCCGGCCCTGTCGCAGGTGATCCGGCGCGGCGACGTGAAGGAAGGCGAGGAGGTCTTCGTGCGGAACCTCCCGGACGGGAAGCTCTTCTCGGCCCAGCCGCTGAAGGACGTGGCCATCAAGCTCGACATCTCCGGCCCCTACGAGATGTCATCGGCGCAGGGCGTCAATGCCCGGAGCCTCGCGGCCTTCTACGCCGCCGCCGTCGGCAAGACCGGCGTCCGGTTTCCGAAGGAGGACGCACCCGACTTCTCCATCGACCTCACAAAATACCTCGATATGCAGAAGAAGGAGATTCGCGCGGCCACGGGCGAACTCTACTGGAACTACGGCGCCGGCTACGTGACCGCCGATACGCCGCGCACCCAGGCGGCCGTCGGCTTCCTCGCGGGCGTTCCCGTGAAGCTCGGCGACTGCGAGATCCGGACCTCGAACCGCATCGCCTCGGTCCTCGTGACCTCGTGGGACGGAAAGCCCCTGAAGGAGAGCCGCCGCATCCTGATCACGGCGGTCGGCCGGTCGCGCAACACCGACATGGCCTACAGCCGCGGGGGCCAGCGGCTGATCGCGATCGGGAAGTCGCCGGTCCTCCTCGAAGGCGTCAAGGGCACGGTCGTGCTCTCGCGCGCCGGCAAGTGCACCGTCACGGCGCTCTCCCCCTACGGCTACAAGACCGTCGAGGTCACGCCGCAGGCGGAGGGCGGAAAGATCACGATCCCCATGACGGGCGAGAACAAGGCGGCCTACTACGAGGTCAAGTTCGAGTAGGGCCGCCCTGGAGGGGCGATGCCGAGGGCCGCGCCGGCCACGGGGCCGGAGACTCGGCTTCCTGTCGCGGCGGGTCGGGAGGCCCTGTGCGTCCCGAGAATTCCATCCAGGGTCTGCAGGGTGAGTGACGGGTGTCGGCGGGTGTCATCTGCGACAACCAGATGACAGATTCTGGCGCGAAGGCCGTCCTTTCTGGTTGGAAGGCCTCAATCGCAGCCGCGAAGAGCATGGCAGACAAGAGACGTAAGTGCTTGTAGAATAAGACGGACGAAATATTCGCGAGGGACAGCCGCCATCAGCCGCGCCTGGAATCGTTGCGCGCCTGGCGAGGCATAGGTCCGCCACACCAGTGCTGGGAGGAGCGAGCATGGGACGGGCCGTGCTTGCGAGGACGCTGGCCGCTCTCGCCTTGTCGTGGGCGGGCGGCGGTTTGCTTGCGGGGGAGCGGGCCGCCGGCCCCGCCCCGGTCGCAAAACGCGGTCTGGCCCAGGCGGTCATCGTCGAGAAAGGCCCCGAGATCGACGGCACGCTCCGGTCGCCCGTGTGGCAGGCCTGCCCGCCGCTCCCGCTGGGCGAGTGCACGACCGCCAAGCCGGGGCCCCTCGCGACGACGGCCCGCGTCCTCTTTGATGCCACGCATCTATACGTCGGCTTCGACTGCACCGAGCCCGATACGGCGGGCCTGAAGCAGGACGTCGCCGAGCGCGACGGCAAGGTGTGGGAGGACGACGGCGTCGAGGTTTTCGTCACGGGCGACCCTCGCGAAGGGTACTTCCACTTCATCGCCAACCCGCGGGGCGCCTTCGCCGACGCCGTCACGCGCGGCTCCAGGCGCGACGACGCTTCGTGGAACAGCACGGCGGCGGTCAAGGCGTGCGTCGTGCCCAACGAGCGCTGGACCGTGACGCTGGCGGTTCCGCTCAAGGAGTTGGCGGCCTGCGTAGGCGAGAACCAGACGTGGGTGATGAACCTCAACCGCACGCGGCCGGCGCGCGGGAACACCCCGGCCGCGGAATGGTCCTGGGCGATCCTGGGGTCCAACGACTATCACCAGGTGCTCGACTACGGCCGGATCGAAGGTGTGCGGATTCCGCGGCGCGAGGACGGCGTCACCCGGCAGGCGCCGCCGGTGCCGCCTCCACCGCTCTACGAGCAGGGCCGCGAGGACGGCGGCGTAACGGTCTACCACCGTTTCGACGAGATGACCGTCCCAGAGGATCGCGATGGGCTCGCTAAGACCGTCGAGCTTCTGATACGCGATTCCGACGGGTTGAAGGTGGCGTTCCTCGCCCGCGCGAAGGGCGGCGTCAGGACGGCCGCGCTCAACCTCTACGATGGGCGCTCCGGGGACAACACCACCAGTGATGCCTACCGCTGGATGGACGCCCAGTGGCGGCCCGTGCTGTACCGCTGTGACCGGTTCCTCTACAACGACGGCATGAACCGGATGGTAGCCCGGGCGACGAGCTATCGGAACCTCCGCTTCCACGGCGCGAAGACGCCCGACGGAAAGGGCCTGCTGGAGCTCCGCCGTCTCGTGATCTATCGCGGGGATGATGCTTCTGGTCCGACGGCGCCCGCGAACCTGGCGGCCGGGAGCGCGACTGAGGGCGTCCTGCTTTCCTGGAAGGAAGCCACGGATAACGTGGGTGTGGCGACTTACGTGGTCTCTTGCGCGGGCGACGACGGCAAGTTCGCCAAAGTGGGCCAGTCGTGCGAGCCCGCCTTCGTCGACAAGCCCGCGGTCGCAGGCCGGTCCTCCTACCGCGTGCTGGCCGCCGATTTCCAGGGCAACCTGGGGCCGTGGTCCGAGGTGGCCCGCGTCGATGTGCCGCGCGCGTTCGAGCCGCCGGTGCCGGGCGCCGAGGAGCGCGACCGGCTGGCCTATGCCGAGAAGGTCCGGGCGATCGCGGCCGCCGGCGCGGGGAAGGTCGTCCGGGACCGTGTCCTCTGTTTGGGCGATTCGATCACGGGGGCCACCAACTACCGCCGCTACGTCGAGTCCGCGCTGGGCCTGTACGACGTCTGGGCGCGCGGCTACGAGGCCCAGCGGACCGACTTCGGGCGGCGGAAGATCGACGAGGACCTGAAGGAGGTCCGGCCTGAGTTCTGCCTGGTCATGCTCGGCACGAACAACTCGAAGGCGGCCAAGGACATCCCGGCTGCCATGGAGGACCTTCTGGCCATCGCGGCAAGTTGCGAGAAGGCCGGCACCGTCCCGGTCATCGCCACGATTCCACCGCGCGGGTTTGACGACCCGAAGTCGGCCCCGGAGGCGGGTTACAATGATGCGGTCATGAAGATGTGCCGCGAGAACAAGATTCCCACGGCGTACGTCTTCGAGGCGTTCCAGGGCGGCGGCGACCGCCGGAAGCTCCTGGCCGGCGACGGCGTCCACCTCGAATCCGGGGGCTGGGAAGTCACCGCCCGGGCATGGCAAGCCGCGATGGCCCAGGTGAGGTTCGCCCTTCTCGACCGGCTGTGACAAGGCGTGGCATATCCATATCTTAATGAGGAGGCTGCCCATGGCGAGGCCGATCAGGCGTGCCTTCTGCTGGGTGCCGCTGCTGGTCGTCCTTCTCGCCTCCGCTTCGAGCGCGGAGATGGTGACGCGGCGGTGGGGCACGCCGCCTGCCGGACCGCCGAGTGCGGAGGTCAAGGCCCCGAGGGCCGAGCCGCCGACGTGCTACGTGGCGGCCGTCACGGCCGCGCCCACGATCGACGGCAAGCTCGACGAGGCGGCATGGAAACAGGCCCGGGGGTATCCGCTCGCGCGGATGCTGGACGGTGCCGCGACGGCGCCGGAGCCGGCGGAGGTGCGGCTGCTGCGCGACGACAAGATGCTCTACTTGGCGCTGCGCTGCACGGAGCCGCTGCTCGGGAAACTCCAGGCCTCGCAGCGAAGTCCGGACGGCGCGATCTGGGAGGACGATTCGGTCGAGTTCTTCCTCGGCGTCGGCGGGGCGTACTACCACTTCGGCGTCAACGCCCTGGGCAGCACCTACGACGGCAAGGCCAAGGACGCCTCTTGGAACTCCGGTTTCCAGGCGGCCGTTGGGCGCGAGCCGGGCGCGTGGACCGTGGAGGCGGCCGTCCCGTTGGCGAAGATGGTCGGCCCCGGCGCGGCGCCGGCCGAGTGGACCGCCAACTTCAACCGGAACCGTCACTCCACCGGCACGTGGCAGGAATCGGCCTGGTCGCCGACGTTCTCGGGTGAGAGCCATGTGCCCGAACGGTTCGGCAAGATGCTCTTTCGCGATCCGCCGCCGGCGGAAGCGGGCGAGAAGGTCGGGAAGCCGGTCCTCCGGAAAGAGGCCCTGACGATCTCGCCCGCCGAGGGCGGCGCGGGCGTCGTCCGCTTCGACCTCTCGGCGCTCCCGAAGGACGCCAAGGTGTACCGGGCCGACCTCCTGATCGCCCGGACGGCCCGCGTGGACGGGCGGATGGACGAGGCGCTGGTGGACATCGAGGTCTACCCGTTCCTTGATGCGTTTGCGGTGAGGGCCGACTTCGGCGGCAAGCCGCTCACGCTGCGGCCCCCTTGGTACGACCGCTTTGATGCCACCGAGGCGGTGCGGCAGTGGGCCGCGGGCAAGCCCGGCGGCGGCTTCTTCGTGAAGGCCTGCCCCTTCTGGAACGCCGAGGCCACGTGCCTGGACGTCTGGTATGAAAGTAAGCCGGAGAAGCTTCCGCCGCAGGTCGCCGGCCTGGAGGTCTTCCACCGCGCCGGCCAGACGTTCGTCGTCTGGAAGGAGACCGACGATCCCGTCGGAAAGGACGAAGTCGCGTGGGGCGAGCTGAAAGGGATCCTCGACGGCCTGGACCGGCAGCGCCAGGTCCGCTACGGCGTGTACCGGAACACGCGGCCCATCACCGCAGCCAA
>Ga0315279_10009319_pt1 | contig 11731 bp, 8 predicted proteins | sample YL17G06_20_MG_FD_203694 | JGI IMG/M metagenome (GOLD analysis project Ga0315279, IMG submission 203694) | Sediment microbial communities from Yellowstone Lake, YNP, Wyoming, USA - YL17G06_20 | ecosystem: Environmental > Aquatic > Freshwater > Lake > Sediment | place: USA: Wyoming | collected...
GGTCGTGTACCAGGAGGAGGGGTACAAGTTCTCCACCCTCGGCGAAGGCGACGAGGCTGCGCAGATCGCGGCGGCCGTGTCCACATTCGACGAGGTCATCTACCCGCGCGAGGTCGCACTGTTCGGACCCTGTCCCGACAGAGACGACAACGGCAAGGTGATCCTGCTCATCACGCGCCGCTCCGGGGCCCAGGGGCTGTTCTTCTCCTTCGACGAGATGACCGAGGAAGGGGCGCTGCGCTACGGTTTCCACTCCAACCAGGGCGAGATCCTCTACCACGGCTTCGTCGAGCAGGGCAACCGCGCGAACTGGAACATCCGGGGGGTGGCGGAGACGTTCCACCGCCTCCTCCACTTCGGCCACGACCCCGCGGAGACCGCCTGGAGCACGCTGCTGTCCAACTACATGCCGTTCATGTGCGAACTGGCCTCGGCGCGTCTCCTGTGGGGCGACGTTGACCCCGAGGGTCGGGCGCACGCCCCGGCGGACCCGTGGACCGGGAGGGGTTGGTCGCTGCTCTTCGTGGAGTACCTGCGCGACAAGCTGGGCCCGGACAGCCTGCGAGACCTGGCCGCACGCCCCGAGACGGGGCTACCCGGCCTGACCAAGCTGCTGGCGGAGAGGGGCGACCCCCGGACGCCCCCGGACCTGATAGGTGACTTCGCGATGGCGTGTTGGCTCAACGAGCCGACCCTCGCGGACGGCCGCTTTGCGTTTGCATCCGTCGTCCCGCCGCGACCGCTGCCCGCAGCGCGGGCGACCGCTTCCCGGCCCACCTCCGGTGGGGTGGACGTCGGCGTCGGGGGCATGGTCTTCTTCGTCATCGACGGTGACGGCGAGCGTTCCTTCCCCCTCACGCTCCAGGGTGACCCCTCCACCCGCTGGGTCGGGCGCGCCGTGGAGTTGCGCCGGTTCGGCCCGGACCGGGAGCTCCCGCTCGAGTTCTCCGCGGCCGGCCTCGCGCGCTTCGAGCTTCCCGACCTGGCATCCGGAGACCGGGTGGTGGTCGCGGTGTCTGCCGTTCCCGGCGACTACCCGATGATCGACCACCGGACCCTGCTTCTGCGCTGGGGGGTGGGTTGGGTTCCGCACGTGCCCGTGGACCAGAGCCGCGGCATGCTCGCGGGCCTTGTCAAGAAGGCACTGCCGGACGGTGGAGAGGTCGCGCGGACCAGGCTGATGGCAACCGTGGACCGCCTTGGAGGAATGGCCGCGACGGGTGTGGAGGGTCCGACCGTCTCAACCCGCTACGCCTGGGCGCCCGGGGCCGCTTCCGTACTCGAGGTGCTGGAGCAGGAGGCCGGGCGAAGGGGCCTGCCCGTGCGCCGCGAGACGTTCACGCGCAGTGCCCCAAACGACGTTCGGCAGGAGTGGTCCAATGTCATCGTCCACCTTCCGGGCAGCGACCCGCGACGGTGGCCGGTCGTGCTGGCCGCCCACTGGGACGGCGCGCGGGGCGACCTGGCGGACTCGTACCTGCGGGCGCTCAACCTGAACGACAACGCGTCGGGGGTCGCCGTGGTGCTGGAGGCCGCCGGCGCAATGAGCCGGAAGCCCCACCGCGCCCCCATCATCGTCGCCTTCCTGGCCGGCGGCTATCAGGAGGCTGCGGGTGCACACGCCCTGCTCGAAAGCCTCGGCGGCAAGGTCGGCGCCTGGATCGAGCTCGACGGAGTCGGCGTACCCGAGCGCTGGCCCTGGAGCTTGAACGTCCACCTCGAGGGCGGCGGGAAACTCGTGAGGTTCCCGTCGAGCGTCCACCAGGAGTTGCGGCGCGTAGGCCTGGTGGTGAAGGGTGAGACGGAGATCACCGCCCCCCACTCGGGTGGCAGACTGGCCGCCGCGCGTGGCATCCCCTCGTTGGTGGTGCGGACACGGCCCGGGGACGAGGCCGCGGATCTGGACACGCCGCCCGCCATCGAGCGTCAGCGCCTTTCACCCGAACTCATGGTGTTGCTGACCAAGGTGCTCGCCGGCACGGTGGTGAACCTGGCCGGGGCCCCGTGAGGCGTTGGGAGCTTTGCGGCGGGCACGGTCGTTGAGGAGCACACTCCCATGGACTTTCTGACGGTCAAGGTCGAGAAACCCGAGGCCACGAACTTCATCCTCGGTCAGGCGCACTTCATCAAGACAGTCGAGGACATCCACGAGGCTATCGTGTCCACGACGTCCCAGATGCGCTTCGGCGTGGCGTTTTGCGAGTCCTCCGGGCCCGCGCTCGTGCGCCGGTCGGGCAACGACGAGGCCCTCATCGAACTGGCCACCCGCAACGCCCTCGCCGTGGGCGCCGGGCACAGCTTCTTCGTTTTCATGGAGAACGGCTTCCCGATCAACGTGCTCAACGCGATCAAGGCGGTCCCCGAGGTGTGCCGAATCTACTGCGCGACTGCCAACCCCGTCGAGGTGGTGGTGGCGGAGAGCGGCCACGGGCGCGCCATTTTGGGAGTCGTGGATGGGTGCTCTCCCAAGGGCGTCGAGGGCGAGCAGGACGTGCTTGCCCGCCTGCGCTTCTTGCGCGAGATCGGGTACAAGCTCGGGTAGCTCCCGTTGCCAGGCCTGACCGTACCGCTGTCGCTGCCGGCGCTCGTGGCGTCCGCGTTCCTGGTGTCCCTCGCCACCGTCGCGATCCCCGGCCCCATCACGCTCGTGGCCTCGCGGCTCGCCCTGGCCCGCCACATGTCGGCCGCGATCTGGTTCCTCATCGGGGTCACGGCGCTCGACGTCACGTTGTTCACCGCCCTGGCACGAGGCGCGGCGCCGGTTCTGCGCCAGATCGGTGCCCTGCCGATGGTCGAGATCGTTGGTGGCATCGCGCTGATCTGGGGTGGCTTGAGCTCGCTGCGCGCGGCGGCGCCGCGCCGCGACCCCGAGCTCAAGGTGGACATCGAGGGCCGAAGCCTATTCGGCAGCTTCCTGCTCGGTCTCCTCGTCGCCGCAGGCAACCCCCACTACTGGATCTGGTGGGTCACGGCCGGGCTCGCCTTTGTCGAGGCTGCGCGCGCCCACGGCGCCCCGGGTCTCGTCTGGATGCTGGGTGCGCTGGTCGGCGGCGTGGTCAGCTGGTACGTGCCGCTTCTCTGGGCGCTGCACCGGGGTTCCTCGCTGCTCACGCCGCGCGCCGAACACCTGGTCACGAGAGGCATGGGGGTGACGCTGCTGCTGCTCGGCCTCGGTCTCGCGGGTCTCGGGACGTGGCGCTTCTGGGTGGCGCACTTCTGAGGCGAGCCCCTGCGAGTTGGTCGCGGCGCGCGCCTCGGCGCCTGGGCTAGACAACCACCGGGTCGGTGAGCGGGCGGGCGTAAATGCGCGCGTCGGCGAACACCTTGACCAGCGCCGCGTCGAGGAACCCTCGCTGGGCCTCATCCTCCAGGATGGCCAGGGCTCGCTCCGGAGCCACCGCGTGCTTGTAAGGGCGGTCACCGGTGGTGAGCGCGTCGTAGATGTCGGAGACCGTCATCATCCGCACCTCGGGCGGGATCTGCTCTTCGACCAGGCGGTTCGGGTAGCCCCGCCCGTTGAGCTTCTCGTGGTGCCCGTAGGCGATCCTTGGAACGTCGGCGAACCTCTTGGGCCAGGGGATCGTGAGCAGGAACTGGTAGGAGTGCACCACGTGCGACTCCATCTCCCGCCGTTCGATCTCGTCCAGCGAGCCCCGGGGCACCGAGAGAGCCCGCGCCTCCTCGGGGAGCAGGAGCGGTATGTCGGCGCCGTCGTCGCCGACGAACGCATGCCTCTGGAGCCCGCTCAGGATGTGGGCGGTGGCGTCCTCGAGAACCGCTGGTTCGTTGGCGGCCAGTACAACGGCCAGTTGGTTGTCGAGGTCCGCCTTGACCTGGCGCAGGGAAACTTCGAAGTTGGTGAGGTCGGCGTCGGTGGGTGCCCGTCCGAGTTGCTGCAGCGCCTCGAGGAGGCGGCGGAGCATCACCACCTCGTGCGCCCGTGCGGCATGACGGAAACGTTCCTGGACGAGGGCGAGCCGGTCAGGCTGGAGCTTCTTCGCCTTCGTGAGCACCGACTCGCGCACCCCGATCTTGCCGAAGTCGTGCAGGAGCGCCGCGTAACGCAGCTGGGTCATCTCGTCGCGGGAAAAGCGAAGGCCCCGGTAGGGCTCAGGAGGCTCCTGCTCCACGGCCCGAGCGAGGGACGTGGTGTAGTGGGCCACACGCAAAGAGTGGCCCGAGGTGGAAGGGTCGCGCTGCTCGATGGTCACCACCGCGGCGCGCACGAAGCCCTCGAAGAGGTGCTCGATCTCCTGCACGAGCCTGGTGTTCTCGATGGCGACTGCGGCCTGGGCCGCGAGGGCCCGGATGAGCGCGACCTCCCCATGACCGAACGGCCGCACCTGGGTGTCCGCGGCCTCGGTCGAGAGGATGCGCGCGTGCCGGTCGAGTTTGCGGTTGATGAGCTGCAGTACGCCGATCACCTGGCCGGAGCGGGTGGCGATGGGCGCCGTGAGAACCGAGCGCGTGTGGTAGCCGATGGCCAGGTCGAAGCTCGGGTTGAACCGGTACGGTACGTCGGGAGGCAGCCGCCGAACGTCCTCAACGCCCACCGGCTCGCCCGTGGTGGCCACGTACCCCGCGAGCGAGCCCGTGTCGAGCGGCATGGTGGTCGTCACCATGCTCGCTGGCACCGAATCGTTCTGGGCGAGCACGAAGCGCAGCAGTCGGTCGCCGTTCCTGTCCTCGATGAGGTAGAGGGAGCCGGCGTCCGCGTTGACCAGCTCGCGGGCCGTGGTCAGGATCAGCTGCAGAAGGCGCTCCAGGTCGCGCTCCGCCGTGAGCGCGATGCCGACGCGCACCAGGTCGACCTGGCGCTCGTGCGCGATGGCCGTCTCGCGGCGTTGGTCGGCTAGCCGCTCGCGCAGGACCAGCACCTCGAGCGCCGACTCGATGGCGCTGTCCAGATGAGCGTCGGAGCAGCCCGCCGGCAGCTTCAGGAACGGCCTCACCGCTGAGGATGCCGCGCGGGAACCGAGCACGATCCAGACCGCGTCCTGGCTGGCGCCTCCGCCCCAGGCCGCCAGGGAGCGCTCGGTGGTCACCACCACGCCACCCGCCACCGCGTCGCCCGGCCGCACCACCCGATGCGTCCGCGCGGTGCGCTTCGCCACCTCCGCGGTCATCAAGAGCTCGTTGGGCATCGCCTGCTGAGTATACCGCCCGGGCGCCGCAAAGATTCCTCACCCTCCCGCGCTGGGCGGGCCCGTGCTGCGGGGCCTCACTGGGATGGAAAGTAACCGGCGATCGTGCGAGCCGAGAGCCCCTCCCCTTTCACCTCGACGCGGACGGTGCGGAACTGATCCGGGTTCTTGGTGGACGGGGAACGGTAGGTCAGCAGGTACTGCGCGCGCAACTGCTCGTCGATTCGCTTGTAGACGTCGGCCAGGTCGCTCTTCTTCGGCGCGTAGAAAACCTCCGCGCCGGTCGCCTGTGCGAGGTCCTTGAGCCGCTGGCGGACTATGAAATCCAGCTTCGAGATTCGGTAACCGATGGTGAAGATCGGTACGCGAACTGTGCGCGCGTAGCGAAGCGCCACATCCCAGGAGGCCCGTGAGGCGTTGTCGTCACCGTCCGAGAGCAGCACAAGCGCGGACCGGCCGCGCTTGCCCCGGAACAGCTCCAGGGCCCGCACCGCCGCGTCGAACAGCGCGGTCCCGCCCTCGGGTGTGACCCGTTCCAGCGCACCCATCAGACCCTGCGGATCGGTGGCCCAGTCAAGCTGCATTCGGGGCTCGAACGAGAAGGTCATCAGGAAGTAGCGGTCGCCGGGCCGCAGCAGGCGGCTCGCAAACCCGGCCACCGCCTGGCGCACCTCCGGGAACTCCTCCAGCATCGAGCCGGAGGTGTCCACCAGGATGCCGAGCGCCAGGGGCAGTTGCTCGGTCGTCGCGAAACCCTCGAGCGGCACCTCTCTGCCGTCCTCGAGGACCCGGAACGCGTCCCTGGGGAGGCCGGTGACCAGCTTGCCCTCGCGGTCGAAGACCGTGACCGGCAGCTCAATTACCTCGACGCTCACCGACTCGGTGTAGCCGGTGACTCCCAACACGCGCACCGCCTCGCCCCGCAAGCCGTCGCGGTTCGTGGCCTCGGCCGATAGCACCTTTAGGTCCTTGAACGTCTCGACCGGCAGCTTGACCACGCACGGGCAGGCAGTCCAGCGAGCCACCGCTTTGTCGTCCGCGCGCAGCACGACTTCAGTGATGCCGGGCGCGCCCCCGACGGACACGGTCACCTGGCGTCCCTGGCCCGCAGCGAGCTCGGGTCCGAGCAGAATCTCGACCGGCAGCTGGTTCGAAGGGGCGTTGAGAACGACGGCGTCTTCGCCCAGGAAGCTGCCGTCCTTGCCGTAGGCCACGGCCTTCACGGTCGTCCGCTTGGCGATCTGCCCGAGCGGCACCGAGACGGTCCACGGCGGGCGCTGCCGCTGGTAGAGCAGCTGGTCGTTCTGGTAGAACTCGACGCGCACCGTGCCCTCCGGGGCCTCCACCTCGAGCTGCATCGCCTCGATCCCGCCGGAACGCACCGGCGTCCGGAAGTGCACGGTCCCACTCGCCGGGGCGAGCGGTGCGAGGGCTAGGGCATCGGGAGCCCCGCCGGGCGTCGGCTCGAACGGTTTGGTTTCGACCGGGACCACGACCTTCCCGACCCACCCGCCCCGCGCGGTAAGGTCCAGGCTCGCCACGGCGACCCTCACCTCACCCTCGCCCGGAGGCCACTCGCGATAAAGCATCGCGCTGCCGTCCTGCTCCAGGTTGACGACGGCTTCCCCGCTGTCCACGACCTTGCCGCCCTGAACAAAGGAAACGCTCACCCGCAGGCGGTCGCCGGCCCGCGCTCGGTCCTCGGGCGCCACCTGCAGGGCGATCCCAACCACGGTCGCATCCGGTCCCCGACCGAGCGGCTGCACCTCCACTCTCAGCGCGAGGGGTGGTGCCGCCGCAGCGGCCGCCGCCAGGATCATCGCCAGCATCATTGTGCCTCCCGACACCCTCAACGGGGGTCCACGTCTCGAAATGCCCTTGATTCACTTGCACTTGGACAGCATGAGCATTCAAGGCTAAGATATTCGCGTCGCATCAGGTGAGGACTTGACAAATAGTAGCTCATATCCTACGTTGACCTCCGAGAGCCCGCGGAATGGGTTCGAAAACGGAGGACGATGCCATGAGCACCATCGTACGTTGGGACCCCTTCAAAGAGGTAGCCACCCTGCAGGATCGCATGAACCGGGTGTTCGGCGAGGCGTGGGGTCGGACCCACCGGCCGGACGAGGACTACATCTCGGGCAGCTGGATGCCGGCCGTTGACGTTCGCGAGAGCAAGGACGCCCTCGAGATCTCGACCGAGCTTCCGGGCATCGAGCCCAAGGAGGTCGAGGTTTCCGTGGAGAACGGCGTGCTCACCCTCAAGGGCTCGCGCCAGTTCGAGAAGGCCACCGAGGGCGAGACCTACCACCGCGTGGAGCGCGCCTACGGCTCCTTCGAGCGCTCGTTCAGCCTGCCCACCAACGTGGACCCGGAGAAGGTCCAGGCCGTCTACCGCCACGGCGTGCTGCACCTGACGCTTCCCAAGCGCGAGGAGGCCAAGCCTAGGTCGATCTCGATCAAGGTGGAAGACAAGTAGGCCACGAACCACCGCTTCACCTTTAGAAACGCCGGGGCTTCCCGGCGTTTCTTCTTTTCTGGTTCTCACGTTCTCAAGTCACTGCCTGATCGCTCTTTCTTGCCACGCGGGTGCGCGGCCAGCTCCTTTTCTCCACTCTTTGGAGGCTTTGAATTGCCGGCGCCGCGGGTGGCTGGGTGCGGCCTTGTTCGCCCCCGCGCACTACGGCCGCACACTCCTGCGCCCGCGACCGGAGGGCGCGATCCGCGTCGTGGCCCCTCGGCGTTCACATGAGGCCGCGCCGCCGTCTCCCCAACGCGGCTCGCGCGTCCGACGCCCGCGGGCTCCGGAGAGATTTGCCACCCGCGGCACCGGCGGATTGAAAGCCCCCCTCCCGCGCGCCAAGGCGTAGTGCTTGGGTGGGAGGTATCCAATCCGCCCGGCGGGTGCCAGCGGCCATGCCTCCGGAGGCTGCGGGTCACCGAGCGGGTGTCCCGCGGCGGGGTATCGCTGGCGTGGCTTCTTACGAACAGCGAGGGGCCCCACCGTGGGACGTCCCTGCTCGGTCGCAGCCGGAGGAGTCTCGGCGCGCAGCGAGCGGGGGCGAGCAAGCGCCGAGTGGCCACGCACCCGCCGGGCACAACAAAGGCATTGCGCAGTGAAGAAACAGAATCCTAGCCGGGCACCCGCTTGGGAAAACAGAAGCCGCGGAGCAACACAAACGGGTTTTGGAAATGGCCCTTGGGGAAGAAACCCCGGTCAGGCCGGGGCGGTCGTGTCGAGGTCGCGCAGCGCCCTCGCGATCACCATCCGCTGCTGCTCGGAGAGCTCGAAGTCCATTGGCACATTCTACGCACACCGCTGCGTCGCCCTTCCCACCCGCGCCGCGCTCGTGTACCTTCCCAACGTGGCGACCGTCCGCCTGCTGCCCGACGCCCTGATCAACCAGATCGCCGCCGGCGAGGTCGTCGAGCGCCCCGCCTCGGTAGTCAAGGAACTGGTGGAGAACTCCCTCGACGCCGGGGCCCGCAGCGTGCGCGTCGAGCTGGCGGCCGGCGGCCGGGACCTGGTCGTGGTGGAGGACGACGGCTGCGGCATGGACCGGGACGACGCGCTGCTCGCCCTCGAGCGCCACGCAACCTCGAAGATAACGAACGCCGAGGACCTCGCCCGCATCTCCACCCTGGGCTTCCGCGGCGAGGCTCTCCCCTCGATCGCGGCTGCCGCGCACCTCACCCTCGAGACGGCCACTGCGGACGGCGAGGGTACCCGCGTGGAGGTCGAGTTCGGGCGCGTCCTGGCGGCGGAGCCCTGCGTGCGCCCGCGCGGTACCCGCGTGGTCGTGCGCGACCTGTTCGCCCGGTTGCCGGCACGTCGCAAGTTTCTCCGCACCGAGGGGACCGAGCTGCGCCACGCGGTCGCCACGCTCACCGGGCTCGCGTTCACCCACCCCGACGTGGCGTTTATCCTCGAACACGGCAACCGCACGCTGCTCCACCTGCCGGCCGTCCGCGAGCTCGATCAGCGCCTGCCCGACCTGGTCGGGGCAAAGCGCGCACGCGAGGCGCGGGCGGTCCGCCAAGCCTCTGCGGGTCTGGCCGTTTCGGGTTTTCTTCTTCCGCCCAGTGGCGCCCGGGAGATCGTGATTGCAGTCAACGGCCGGGTGGTGCGCGATCGCCTGCTCATCGGGGCGGTCAGCCGCGCGCTCCGCGGTCCCTCCGGCACGAGCGAGGCCGATGCGTACCTCCACCTCACGGTCCCCGCCGGCGAGGTGGACGTCAACGTCCATCCCACCAAGGCCGAGGTCCGCTTCGCCGACCCTGGGCGCGTGACGTCGGTCCTCACCCAGGCCCTGGCCGCGGCCCGCTTGACGCTCCACGGCCCGGTCGAGGTGCGGCGCGTGGTCTCGCTGCCTCCGGCGGAGCCGGGGAGCCGGCGGCTCCCGCTCGGTGGCAGTTACCCGACAGCCTCGGGTGCCGCCGGTGCGAGACCCGGCGTGCGCGAGGAGCTCCCGTCGCAGTCGATCTCCGAGACCGCTCGGTCGGCCCTCACCCGCTGGGGCCGCTACATCGGCCAGTATCGCGACACCTACCTGGTGCTCGAGGACGCCGAGGGGCTGATGCTGATCGACCAGCACGTCGCCCACGAGCGTGTGCTTTTCGAGCGACTCCTCGGCACGGGCTCCAAGCCCGCGGTGCAGGGGTTGCTGCTGCCGGAGATCGTCGAGCTTCCGCCGGCCCAGGCGGTGCTGGCGGCGGAGGCAGCGGGCGAGCTGGATACCCTGGGCCTCGAGCTCGAGCCCGCCTCGGGCACGACCGTCCGCGTTCTCGGCGTCCCCGCCGCGCTGCCAGCGAAGCGGGCCGCCGAGATCGTGCGGCAGCTCCTCTCCGACCTCGCGGGCGGCGAGACGCCGGGCGAGAGCCTGCGCGAGCGCGCCGCCGCATCCCTCGCCTGCCAGACCGCGATCAAGAAGAACCAAGCGCTCTCGCGCGCCGAGGCGGAGCACCTGCTCGCGGAGCTGGCCGAGGTGCGGGACCCGCACCGCTGCCCCCACGGGCGGCCGATCGTGCTGCGCCTCCCCCACCCCGAGATCGAGCGCCGGATCGGCCGGCGGTAACCGTGGGCGGACCACCGGCAAAGGGACCAGAGGTGGCTACGGCCAGCATCGGGGACGAGGGTCTCTTGGAGGCGATGGTGGCCTACCAACGCGGCGACATGGAGGCGTTCGGAACGCTTTATGCTGCCCTTCGGGGCGCCCTGACGGGCTACCTGCGGGCTCTCTCGCGGGACAGGGCTGTCGCCGAGGATCTCCTTCAGGAGACTTTCCTGCAGCTCCACAAGGTGCGCCACACCTACCAGCCGCCGCGGCCCGTCAAACCGTGGGTCTACGCCATCGCGCGCAACGTATTCCTGATGCACCGCCGCGCTGCATATCGACGGGGCCGCCACGAGACGATCGCCGAGGATGTCCTGCCGGAGGTCCCGGTGCCGCCCGAGATCGAGAGCCTGGGGGACCGGGAGACCGTCCAGAAGGCGCTCACCCGGCTGCCGGAAGGTAGGCGCGGCGCGCTCGTGCTGCACCACATGCTGGGTATGAGCTTCAAGGAGGTCGGAGCCGTGCTGGGCATCAGCGAAGGAGCGGCCAAGGTGCGCGCGCACCGGGCCCTTGCGGAGCTCCGCGAGGCCATGGGCGTCACCGGAGACGGGTCGTGAGCGGGCGGAGTTCCTTGCCTGACGGGCTCCGGCGGGCGCTCGACGCCGACCACCGGCCGGTGCGTCCGCTCCGGCGGGCGTCGGTTCGGGCTCTCTGGGTGGCGCTCTGGGCGGCGCTGGCGCTCGCGGGCCTGCCTGTAGTGATCGGGATGCGAGCCGACATCGCAAGCCTCGGTTTCGCTCTGAGCTGGGGTGCAGCGGTGTTCGAGTGCATTGCCGGCCTCGGGCTGGTTGTCCTGGCACTGCGCGAGGCGGTGCCCGGCTCCGGGGTGACCCCGCCTGTCGGCTCAGCGGCACTGGCCGCGGGGATCGCTGTCCAGGTTCTGGTGGCCGTGCTCTCCTGGCTGCAGCGCGGCATGCCGAGCGGCTCGTTCCCGCCTGGGGGCGCCCACTGCTTCCCGATGGAGAGCACCCTCGCACTCCCGGCACTTGCCCTCACGATGGTGGTGGTGGGGCGCGCTTACGCCGTGCGGCCCCGCTGGGCGGGGGTCCTGGGGGGCGCAGGCGCAGGCGTGGTGACCGACGGCATCTGGCACCTGATCTGCCCGTTCGCGGATCTATCCCACGTGCTGGTCTGGCACGGAGGCGCGGTCCTGGCCCTTGCCGCCTTCGGGTGGATCGTCGGCACGGCGGTCGAGGTTGTGCGACGGCGCGCTCTCTCCTCTCGCCACTGACGCATGGTTTCTCGAGGTGCCTCAGACTCGTCAGAAGCCGCTGGCCCAGACGGTGGGGTCGTGCACGCCGGCCTCGGCAAACCCGGCACGGCGCAGGCGGCAGGCGTCGCACCGGCCGCAGTGCACGAACGCCACCGGCGGGTCGTAGCAGGAGAGGGTAAGCGCGTAGTCGACGCCGAGGCTGGCACCCAGCCGCACGATCCCCGCCTTGGAGAGGTGCAGCAGCGGCGCGTGCACAG
>Ga0315279_10009320_pt1 | contig 11730 bp, 19 predicted proteins | sample YL17G06_20_MG_FD_203694 | JGI IMG/M metagenome (GOLD analysis project Ga0315279, IMG submission 203694) | Sediment microbial communities from Yellowstone Lake, YNP, Wyoming, USA - YL17G06_20 | ecosystem: Environmental > Aquatic > Freshwater > Lake > Sediment | place: USA: Wyoming | collected...
TCTCTGTGATCTTCTCCTGGAGGAAGGTGATAGCCTCCCCGTTTGTGCGCTGGATGACCACGTCCGAACCGATATTCACGAGGATCTTCTCCGGATCGCTGACCTTCGCCCTGACCATGGTCCCCCCACCCAGGGGGAGGAGAACCGGGGAATCACTGTCCCCCGCGAGGTTCTTCATCGTTTCGATGGCCGCGAGGGACTCGATCCTCTTCTGCTCGATCATCTCCAGCTGCCTGGAGAAGATCTCCGCCTGCTGGCTGTACTCGTTCAGGTAATACTGGAGGGTCTGGAGATCGGCCTCCGGCTCGGCCATCTCACTCACCCTCGAAGGGCTCGACCCTGCCCACCTGGATGTCCCGGCGCTTCAGCCGGTGCTTCGATCCCAGGAGGGTGTAGGTCCTCTCCCTCGCCTGTTTCTCGTTCGGGGCGCTGATGACCTTCTTGTACGGCCTCCATGCCCCATCGATCCTCGCGGTTCCCTCCACACGGTAACTCTGCGCTTTCATATTGATCACTCCAGAAATCCCAGTACCTCTTCGATTCTCCCGAGCTCAAAACCGCTCGTCCCGATGCCCGCGAGGTAGCCCCTGCTGTTCGCAAGGAGGCCGCTCCCCACGAGCCCGCTCCCCATATTCACCGTCCCCACGCCGATGGGAATATCCACAGCCTCCTCGAGCCGGGCTATCTCCACGGGGTTTGCCCGCGGGTGGACGAGGATCCCCCGGTTCGTGGCCACCGCCACCTTACCCACCACCCTGTACCCTGCAAAAGAGAGGCGGAGCACAGGAACCCTGAGAAACGAGCCGATCTCCTCTGCTATCTCCAGGGGGAGCTCGGGGTTGACCGCTGCAAACGTGTCGTTTGCAAGGATGATGTTCCCTGCGGCATTCATCCCTTTCTCGAGGACCATCACGTCGCGGTGCTCCGAGATGCGCGCCACCTCCTCTCTCGAGGCGAGCCCGCTCACCACGATCCCCCGCCGGTTGCCCGCGGCAAGGGCCCCCACGATGGCCGAGTCCTGGATAGTGGTGTCCACGACCTCGGCATCCAGCTCCTCCTCTATGGCTGCCCGGAAGGCCTCGGGGGCCTGTGGGGCCACGATCGCGAGGTCCTCGAGGACCCGTGCAAAGACACCGATGTGGGGGTCGCCGGCAAAGGCGATCGTGGTGCTCATCTCACTCCTCGGCGAGCTCTGCCTGGACCTGCCCGTCCTCGAACTTCATCGCCCTGACGCGGATCCGGGACGGAGGCTTGTGGCTCCCCCGCTCCCAGACCGCCTCGTTGATGTTCTGGTCGAGCTTGATATCCTCGCTCTTCATGTGCCGGGCGAGGTAGTCGCGGATGGCCTTCATCGACCGCTTCCCCCGCTCCCACCGCGGCGTATGCTGCACGTCGCGGAGGGGGATGATGTAGATCTGCTCCTTCAGCTTCTCCACCATGGCTCACACCTTCAGGGTGGACCGTCGCCAGGTGCGGCGCTTCGGGTGGGTCGTCACCGCCCGTTTTGTCTTCATCGTGACCCATGCGGGTACGCGGCGGTTCTGCTCGCAGGCTTTTGCAAGGCGAATCTTGAGACCTTTTGTGACTCTGCTCATACTTCACTCTCCAGGGTTGTATTCTCTCCAGGGGCCGTTTTCAGGGTAGGACGGGGAATTTCCCTCCGCCCGTCACATCCTCCGGATATTCCATTCCTTCTTCTCGGGGACCAGCTGCCGGAGGAGCTCCTTCAGCTGGGCATCGGAGATCTTCTGCTTCAGCCGCCCGCTCTGGGCGAGGGCGACGAGCTGCTGCTCGATGGCACGGGCGAACTCGGGTTTGGTGAGCTTGATGTTTGCAAGCCGCTCGCGGGCTTCGGGCTCCAGGATCTGCAGGAGGACGTGGTGGATCTGCGCCTCGGCCTGCTTCTGCCGCTGGAGCTGCTCCTCCATAGACTGCTGGTCCAGGGACTGCCGCTGGAGCTGCTCGAGCCTCCTCCTCCGAAGCTCGGCGAGCTCATCGTCACCCATCAGGCATCACGTCAGTACTTGGAAAGCCCCGCGACCTTCTCCTCGGCGTTCTTCCGGAGGCCGTGGGCGACACCGTCGAGGAAGGACCTCCCGGCAACCGAGAGGCTCCTCCCGTTCTTGTCCTTTGCCACGAAGCCCGCGGCCTCGAGCTGCTGGAGGACCTTTCTGAGGGACGACCCGCCACCCTTCCGGAACTGGAACGGGCTCGAGCCCCTGTCCCTCTTGCCCCCGTACGCGGTGCGCATCCGCTGCACCCCCACGGGCCCGTCGATATAGAGCCTGCGGAGCACCGATGCGGCCCGGATGAACCACCAGTCGGGCTCCTCGGGCGGCATCTGCTGGTGGACCCCGGCCTTGGCGAAGGCTGCCCACACCGGTGGCTGGATCTCCTTCCTCTTCTTCAGTTCCTCGGCCACCTTCGGGATGAGGAGCTCGGCCGGGATATCATAGAGCGTTGTCATACAGTCACTCTCGCCCTCGCGTCATCTCTTCGCAGTCTTTACATATTCGTCAGTTGCGCTTTTATATATTTCGAGGCGTGCGAGGCCTACCGCCTCCTTGCAAGGACCACGGTCCTTCCCCTGACACCGAGAACCTCCCCGCCCGTCTCCCTGGCAAGGGACTCCGGATCCATCTCCGCGCCCCGGAGGAAGCGCACCTTCACCGGCTTCCGGGACTCGAGCTGCCGCCGTATCTCGGCCACTGCCTCCGGGGTGCACCCCTTCTTCCCGATCCAGACCGTGGGCTTCAGGGTCTGCATCGGGGATTTATCCGTCACGGGGCCTCACGACCCGGTACCGCCGGTGCCAGCTGCACCGCATGCATGTCATGACCACCTTTCCCCGGTGCACCCGGACCCGCACCGTGGATCCGGGAACGAGATAGGCTGAGCACCGCCTGCAGAACCTCATTCTGAGGTCCCGGGGGATCCGCACCCTCTGCCGCATGGCGATCCTCCTGGCAAGGTCGACGCAGCGGTCGCTCCAACGGGGGTTCTCGGGGAAGAACTCCCGGGCGCGTTCGAAGAGGATCTCGATCCGCTCCCGTGCGAGCCTTCTTGATTCCGGTGTCTGCGATCGCCGTCCCATCCAACCCATCCTTGGTTCGCAGGCCCTATAGCAGTTGCGGGGGTTACCGGATCACGGGCTGATGCGGGGACCGTGGGTCACCAAGAGATCCGGGACCGGGGTCACCAGGGGATCCGGGACCGGATCTCAGTGGATAAAGACCAGGCGCCCCCGGATCTCGAGTCTCTCCTCGCAGAAAAGCCTCACCGCCTCGGTGAGGATCCGGTGCTCCTCCACGAGGATCCGCGCTGCGAGGGCCTCCTCGTCATCCTCCTCCTCGACGGGGATGCACCGCTGGATAATGATGGGGCCCGTGTCGGTCCCCTCGTCCACGAAGTGGACGGTGCATCCCGATAGCTTCACCCCGTACTCAAGCGCCTGGCGCTGGGCATGGAGGCCGGGGAAGGACGGGAGGAGGGCCGGGTGGATGTTCATGATCCGGCCGGGGAAGGCTTTCACGATGGCCGAGGGCAGGATCCGCATGTAACCTGCGAGGACGAAGAGATCAGGGTCGCACGCTTCCATCTCCATTTTCAGTGCCTTCTCGTATTTGCCCCTCCCCGAATACGAGCCAAAGTCCAGGACCGAGACAGGGATCCCGGCGTCCTTTGCCCGCTTGACGGCATGCGCCTCCGGGGTATCGGTGATGAGCCGGCTGATGACGGCTGAAAAGTAACCGGATCCGGCGGCATCGATGAGGGCCTGGAAGTTGGAGCCCCTTCCCGAGGCAATGACGGCGATTTCTTTCATGGATGAAGTCCTCCGGGCTGCATCTCAGCCCTTCCCTTGTGCGGATCCGGCGACGCTCACCTTCACCCGGCCGACACGCCGCCCGAGCATCTGGATGACCGTGATGGTGATCTCCGCACCGTTGATGGATACCGAATCCCCGCGCCTGGGGATGTGACCGAGCCTCTCGGTGGCAAGGCCCCCCAGGGTGTCATAGGATGCCTCGAGGGGGAGGGAGATCCCGAGCTGATCGTTCGCATCCTTTACCCTCACCTGGCCGTTGATGAGGTAGACGCCGGGTTCCACGGTCTGTATCTCCGGCTCGTCCTGGTCGAACTCGTCCAGGATCTCCCCCACCAGCTCCTCCAGGATATCCTCGACGGTGATGATCCCCGAGAACTCCCCGTACTCGTCCAGGACAAATCCCATGTGGATCTTCCTCTTCTGGAGCTCCTTGAGGAGGTCGTCGATCTTTGCTGTCTCTGGGGCGAAGTAGGGTTCGTGCATGAGATCCCGTATGGTTACCCCCTCCCTTCTCTCCAGGACCACCGGGAAGACCTCCTTTACGTTCAGGAGGCCGATGAGGTTCCCCTTCTCCCCTGAAAAGACAGGGAGCCGGGAGAAGCCGGTCTCCTTGAAGATCTCCACGGCATGGGGAAGGGTGTCCCTCTCGTCAATCATCGTGACATTGACCCGGGGTGTCATCACCTCCCGGGCGGTGGTGTCCCCGAACTCCAGGACATTGAAGAGCATCTCCTGCTCCTCCTTCTCGAGGGTCCCGTCCTCCTGCCCGAGCTCGATCCACCCCCGGATCTCCTCCTCGGTGATGGCTGGCTTCGCAAAGGCCTTGGTGAGCTCCATGGAGCGTGCGAGCCGGTCAAAGACCCAGATGAAGGGGGAGAAGACGGTCGCAAGGAAACGGATGATGGGGGAGACACCGAGGGCGACCGGCTCGGTGAACCGGACGGCAAACATCTTCGGCCCGATCTCGCCGAAGACGAGGAGGATAAGAACGACCACCCCGGTCGCGATCCCGATGCCTGCATTCCCGAACCGTTCGATGGCAAGGGAGGTTGCGATGGAGGCCGCTGCAACGTTCACCAGGGTGTTTGCAATGAGAACCGTGATGATGATATGATCCGGAGACCTCTTCAGGTCGGCGAGGGCCTGGGCACTCCGCCCGCCCCTTGCAAGGAGGGTCTTCACCTTGGCATGGGTGATGGAGAGGAGCGCCACTTCGGAGCCGGAGAAGAAGGCAGAGAGGATAATGCAGAGAAAGAATATCAGGACCTGGATCTCTGAAGCCATGGGTTTCACGCGGGAACCGGGGGCAGGGCACGGTTCGGCGTCCCCCTTCCCGTCCACCCAAGAGTGGGAGAGGGATGAAATAAAGGTAGCGAATTACCCGGTGCTCGCGCGGATGAAGGCCGCCTCGCGGGCGAGAAGGCTGACCTTCTCCTCCAGGGAGAGGTCATGGTCGAAGTTCCGGTCCTCGATCTCCAGGGTGAGGGATCCGGAGTACCCCGCTTCCCTGAGGGCATGGAGCACGGCCCTGGCACTGGGGCTCCCGTCCAGGGGGAGATGGGTCTTCCCGTCCTCGCTCCGGGAGAGGTGGATATTCGCGAGCCTGTTCCCGCACAGGTCGATGAAGCCCGTGACCTCCTCGAGCGAGAGTGCCATGGCATGGGATACATCCAGGGTGAAGGAGAGCCAGGGCTCCCTGTCCAGGAGCTCCCGGACCTCCGACGGGCGCGAGAGGAGGGAGTTCACGGCCCGCTCCATATTTTCCATGGATACCCTCACCCGTCTCCCGGAGGCGCCCGCACGGAGAAGGTCCAGGTAACGCTCGAACCTCGTATACTCTGGTCCACTCGGCGGCCTCTTCGCCGTCCTGCGCCCCGGGTGCACGGTCACCACCTCAGCCCCGATCCGCTCGGCGAGCTCGATGGACTCGGCGGCATAGGCGAGGCTTGCCTGGGCCACGCGGGGGTTCACGGAGCAGGGATTGAGGTCCAGGATGGGGGAGTGCACGTTCACGGGGGCGAAGCCCGGGTGATCCCTGAGGCAGGCCAGGAGTTCCCCGACCGGATGCCCGTTCAGCCAGAAGTGGGGGGTCTCGACCCAGAACTCGATGCTGTCCAGGCCCGCCCTCTCGATGGCGTCGAACCCCTCGTCCATCGGGTACTCGTGGAAGAACATGGTGGAGACGGCGATTCTCACCATACCTGATATTCCCCCTTCATCCCACATGTTCATATCCCGCTCCACCATAATAGGCATGGATGGATCCGTTCCCCGCTGGCATCCGGCCTGTGCCCGGGCCCGCGGTGCTGGGTGTTGCCGAGATCTCGGGGATCATCTCCGATGCCCTTGACGACGAAAGGTTCCAGGATATCTGGATCCGCGGGGAGATCACGAGCTACAAGCACCACCACTCGGGTCACCGCTACTTCTCCCTCTCCGAGCAGGTGGCGGGAAGAAACTATGCCATCAAGTGCATCATGTGGCAGAGCCGGGCGCAGTGTCTGGACTTCGAGCCCCGCGACGGCCTTGCCGTCATCGCCCTGGGATCAGTACAGGTCTATGAGGCCCGGGGAGATCTTGGTTTCTATGTCCAGGAGATGCTCCCTGCGGGCGAGGGGGAGAAGCACCTCCTCGTCGAGAAGTGGAAGAGGGAGCTCGCGGCAGAGGGGCTCTTTGCTGAGGAGAGAAAGAAACCACTCCCCCCGTTTCCCTCCCTCGTCGGGGTTGTCACAGCCCGGACTGGCGCCGTGCTCCAGGATATCTTAAACGTCATCGGCCGGCGGTTCCCTGTCGGGATCGTGCTCTCGCCCACGGCGGTGCAGGGGGATCTCGCCCACCTGGAGATCGCGAGGGCAATCCGTATCCTGGACGGCAGGGTGGACGTGATCATCGTCGCCAGGGGCGGCGGGTCCTTCGACGACCTCTTCCCCTTCAACCACCCCGACGTGGTGAGGGCTATCGGGTGCTGCCGGACGCCGGTTGTCTCTGCGGTAGGCCATGAAGTGGACCATGTGCTCTCGGACCTCGCTGCCGACCGGCGGGCTCCCACGCCCTCGGCAGCGGCAGAACTGGTCGTACCCGACCAGGCTGAGCTCGCAAAGGAGATCAGGGACGGACTTGATCGCATGAAGAACTCGCTCGAGAAGAAGGTCCAGGCCGCGGCCCTCCTCCTCGAGGACCTGAGGCTCCGCCTACAGCCGAGGAGGATCCAGAGGAGGATCAACGAGAACCGGGAGGAGGTGACCGAGCGTGAGGAGGACCTCAACCGGGCGATCCAGGTAAAGATCGAGCGGGGCAGGAGCGATCTGGACAGGCAAAAAGCCCTTCTCGAGGGACGGAGCCCTCTCTCCATCCTCTCACGGGGGTACTGCCTCGCCGAGAGGGATGGGAAGGTGGTCCGGTCTGCACGGAGTCTTAAAACCGGCGATCGGATCAGGCTCCGGATGTCAGGGGGCGGCGCGAAGGCGCGTGTCGAGGAGGTGTACCATGAGCAGGAAGTTTGAGGAGATGCTTGGGGAACTGAAGGAAGTGGTGAAGGAGATGGAGGACCCTGACACAGGGCTCGACGAGTCCATCGCCCTCTACGAGAGGGGGGCTGCCCTTATCCGCGAATGCGAACGGAAGCTCGCGGAGGCGGAGCTGAAGGTGACCGAGGTCACCGAAACGTAGCTTCTTCCACCACGGCGACCATCTCCACCTCGAGCTCGCTGCCTTCCCTGAGAGCCCGGATGAGCTCCCTGGGAAGGGTCGCGGCAACTTGATCACAGTGGATTGCCACGGTCCTCTTGCAGACAAAGCTGCTCCTCCGCCACACGAGATCGGTCGGGTGTTCGAGGGTCACCCGTGAGGAGCCTCGCCCATGCACCTCGACCGAGAACCCTCCGGCGGTGAGCCTCGTGAGAAGGACTGCCCTGTCATCGGCGAGCACCCTCCTGAACTCCGGCGAGAGACCGGCCGCGCCCCTGTCAGCCCGGACGCCGATAATGCAGTCCCCCTGCCGGGTGAGATGGTCCTCTATGGTCACCTCGAAAGTCGTCGGTTGGGTTGCCCTGACAAGGGGATGGCCCCAGCAGGTTATCCTCTCCTCTGCCTCCATCAGTGTATAGGGTAGGGCGGTCCCTTCCTATAAAGTGATAATTTTTTCAGGGAAGGCGGTCCCTTCCTATAAAATGTATTTTTTGAGGGAAGGGGCGGTCCCTCCCTGCGAAATGATGATTTTTTTTGGGAAGGGCTGTATCCCTTCTTAAAAAATGATAATTTTTTAGGGTGGAGGGCTCCATTCATATAAAATGCATATCACCCTCACCTGCCCCTCCTGCGGCGAGGAATGCGAGCATCTCCTCGTGGACGAATCCCGCAACCCCGTCGTCCGCTGCACCATTTGCGGCCACACCCACCGCGGGGTGCCCCCGAAAGAGGAGGAGATCCCGGTCAGGGTTATCGTGAGCCAGGAAGGGGAGTCCCGCGTTGGCTCGGCATCCCTGGAGCCGGGGGAGTTCGTTGCCGTCGGAGACTTCCTGGCGGCAGAGTGCGGAGAGGAGGTCTCCGGCGTTGAGGTGACCTCCATCGAGTCGAAAGGGAAGCGGGTGAAGAAGGCGAGGGCGAAGGATGCCTCGACCCTCTGGACGAGGGCGATCGACCAGGTCGTGGTCAGGGCCTCGGTCCACAAGGGCTGGGTCACGAGCCCTGTCTCGGTCGTCTGCGAAGGGAGTGAGGAATTTTCCGTCGGAGAATCCTGGACCTTCGGCCCCCTCCCCTTCCGCATCACCCACATGAAGCTCCGTGACGGGAGGGTGCTCCGCAGGGACGGGCAGAGGGCTCCCGCCCGATCCGTGAAAAGGATCTACGGGAACCGGTTATAGGTACTCCTTCACGGCCGCCTCGAGAATAATGCACCCCTGAGATCCAAGTGTTCGTGCCCTGTACCGGTTACAGGTACTCTCTCAAGGCCGCCTCGAGCTCCTCGCGGTGGACGAGTCCCTCGAAGCGTCTCTTCTCCTCGCCGTTCTTTAGGATGATGATGGTGGGGGTGACACGGAGGTGGTACTGGGCCACGAAACGCGGGTTCTTCACCGCGTCGATCTCCTGTATCTCGATGTGTGAGGCTTTTTCCACCTGTCGGTTGATAGGGGACTGCTCGGAGCATCCCATGCACCCCTCCTGGTCGAAACAGAGGACCGCGACTCCCATAAGAGAAGGATAGGGAGGAGGGGGTAGAAAAGGATGGAGGTTCTTTATTTGAATTCCTTTACCGTGACATCCGCTGACGGGTAGCGGTGCTGAACCTCCAATGCATCCTCGGTCTTGTTGACCACAGTGGCGATCCTGAGCACGGCATTCGTTGGAGTGCTGTTGTATTCCTCCAGACCCTTGACGATCGGGGTCTCCGAGAAGCCCATGGGAATCGGTTCGCCAATGGTTATGGTGGAGAAGTTCCCGCCCATAGCCGTGAACTCATCTTTCGCAAGGAGGATGGTGAGGGGATCGGAGAAGGTAAAGTGGATGGTCTTCGTCTCGCCCGTCTTCATGCCCAAGACCCCAGCATCGAGCTCATCTAGTTCTAGCCCGTGGATCCCGAACCTGATCTCCTCGCCCAACTGGCTCATGTAGTAGTTATCCGCTTGTACGCCGGTATACGCAGGGTTTCCGATGTACCCTGCCCGGACCGTGAGGGGGCTGGTTAGGAAGGAGTAGGGGTATCCGCGGGCAAGGGCGGTCTGGTAGAGGTTCTGATCCGTGGTGAGGATCGGCTGGCCCATGGCGTCACGGAGCGTGAAATCGATGGTAACGGTGTCGTTGGCCATCACGGTCCTAAAGGACTGGAGCCAGCTCATCCCCATGGCGGAGAGGACCATCATGGCGATAAAGAGTACCCCCACCGCGATGACGAAGACTTTTTTCCAGGGAAAGATCTCTGTTTTCTTCTCCTTTTTCATCTGTACTTAGGAGGATTCACGGCGAGATAAACTCTTTCATGGGGCCCGGATTCGGATGTACGCGGGTTCCGGGCGAACCCGGATCCTGGCAACTACGGGATGGCATATCGGGGGAACACATCCGGATTCACCGGTTTTCACCCTGCGCATGAGATTCGTAGATCATCGTATTCTTAAAATTGAGAGTTGGGGAGATCTATATATACTCTCGTGGCTACCGGTAGTTACCCCATGCCCCAGGGCATGGACGATTCCCATCGTGAGCGGAGGAACTGATATGGCGTGGAGACGGAGATATCTCTTAGGTCCGTTCTGGAACGAGTTTGACGATTTCATGCAGGATATGGAGACCCAGTTCAACGAGATGCTCGAGGAGCTCGCCACCAACAAGGCCCTTCCCGGAAAGGAGATGAGGGCGAGGATGCTCCCCGCGATACGCGGCGAGTTCCGGGTGGACGTGAAGGAGCACGATGACGAGATCATCGTGGCTGCCGATCTCCCGGGCGTGGAGAAGGAGGACGTGAGCCTCGAGGTCCTGGATCCCCGTACCCTCAGGATCGCGTTCTCGCGGAGGGCAGAGACCGAAGAGAAGGCCGAGGGGTACTTTGTCCGGGAGAGGACGTACGGGTCCATGGATAGGGTGGTGAAGCTCCCCTCGGATGCGACAGAGGAGGGTGCAACAGCGACCTTCAAGAATGGCGTCCTGGAGGTCAGGCTGAAGAAGGCCACCCCCGAGTCCGGGAAGAAGATCCCCATCGAATAATCCTCTTTTTTCACCGATCAATTCAAGTAACCGGAACGTCCAGACTTGAGTAATGGACAAGAAGAAGGTCAGGGACTACATGACCTACGACGTCGTGACCATCGACGTCCGTGCCACGGTGAAGGACGTCATCGAGACCATCCAGACGACGAAACACGACGGCTTTCCCGTGACCGACAACGGCGAGGTGGTAGGCTACATCTCTGCCCGGGACCTCCTCTTCGTCCACCCGAGTACCCCGGTAGAGCGGATCATGTCCACCCACCTCATCGTCGCCGACCCTGACATGTCCATCAACGACGCTGCCCGTGTCATCTTCAGGAGCGGGATCCAGAAGCTTCCCGTGGTGGACGAGTTGAACAAGCTCCTGGGGATCATCTCGAACGCGGATGTCATCCGCTCCCAGATCGAGCACGTCTCGCCCGAGAAGGTCTTCAAGTTCATCGATACCCTGAGGAAGCTCTATGGTGTCGAGCCGAAACTCCATCGTGACCAGATTGAGATCGATAGCCTCCTCCCGACCCAGACCAAGATCTACGAGGACGAGCTCGAAGGCAGGATGTACGAGATCAAGAAGGGGCTTGCCGAGCCCTTGATAGTCGTCAAGCGCCCGGGCCGGTTTATCCTCGTCGACGGCCACCACCGTGCCATCGCGGCGAAGAGGCTCGGGATCGCCCACCTCGAGGCCTATATCATCGAGATCGACAAGGATATCGAGCTCGGGATGGAGCGGACGGCCCGGGCCATGAACCTCTCAAGCCTCGACGACATCAAGGTCATGGACTACGCCCGCCATCCCCTCGTCGCCCTCACCCACCGCCTGGTCCGGCACGGCTGAATCAGGAACCCCCGATGCTCGGGTCGAACTTCGGGTTGAGCACATGCTCCCTGACGATCGTCTTCTCGTCGACTGTCACCTCGGGCCAGATCCGGGTGCCCGAGTGAACAACGACCCCGTCCCTGAGCACGACACGGGGCCCGATGATGGTATCGTTCTCGATGCTGCACGCCTCCCCCATCACGGTATCGGTATCGATGACTGACCCGCTGACTGTGCAGTTCCTCCCCACCACGACACGGTTATAGATGGAGGACGAGAAGATCTTCGTGTGCCCCCGGATGGTGCACCCCTCCCCGATGGAGGTATAGGGGCCGATGAGGACGTTCCCTTCGATGGTGGTGCCCGCTCCGATAGAGACAGGCCC
>Ga0315279_10009323_pt1 | contig 11729 bp, 17 predicted proteins | sample YL17G06_20_MG_FD_203694 | JGI IMG/M metagenome (GOLD analysis project Ga0315279, IMG submission 203694) | Sediment microbial communities from Yellowstone Lake, YNP, Wyoming, USA - YL17G06_20 | ecosystem: Environmental > Aquatic > Freshwater > Lake > Sediment | place: USA: Wyoming | collected...
GAGGAGAGGGTCGAGGTCGCATGAGCTAAGTGGCTTCGGGCTACGCCCTTCGCCACTTAGCTCACCAAGGAAATGCGAATTTACAGAACTTTCAGGACTTGACTCTTGAGGCCAATTGGCGACTTATGATGTGCATGAACTCCTCGGTCCTGAGCTGCACGTTCCGTTGTTGGCATTTGGGATCATTGCCTGTGCCTCTTCATCGCCCCAGGCTGAACTACGGCACGCTGTATATCGTTTTGGGTGATGAGGTGCGAGTCTCTGTGACGGATTGACGTCCCCCCTTAAAACTAGTCCAGCGGGAAAGTGAGAATTCCGGCAGAATCTACGAGTCGAAGAGGAGGTTTTGCCGTGAAGCGGAAGCGGTTTTCTGTGGAGCAGATTGTAGGGGTGCTGAAGCAGGCAGAAGTGGGAGTCCCTGTGGCGGAGCTGATCCGCAAGGTAGGGATTTCGGAACAGACCTTTTATCGGCGGAAGAAGCAGTATGTTGGGCTGGAGGCAGACCAGGTGCGCCAGTTGAAACAGTTGCAGGAGGAGAATCCGTCAGCTGACGGACTGAGGCGACTGGTGGCGGACCTGACGCTAGGTAAAGTGATGCTTCAGGATGCACTGGGGAAAGAATTCTAAAGCCCTCGGGCGTGGCGGGAGGTGGCGAAGGTGGAGTCCCACCTTTGGGAGCTCTTTCCGCGGGCGGGGTTCATCTTGACCAACTTGGAAACGGACAGCCGGGGGGGCGGTTCTACAACAGGCGTGGCAGGGCGGAGCAGTGGATCAAGGAAGGCAAGCTGGCGGTGAGTTGGACGCGTCTTTCCTGCCATCGTTTCCAGGGGGATGAAGTGCGTCTGTGGCTGAGCGTGATCGCCTATAACTTGGGGAGTCTCTAGCGGCGATTGGGGTTGCCGAGGCGGACCCGCCGCCCAACGAGCCACGCTTGCCACCCAAGCGTGGCTAGGTCCCAGAGCGGTCCGGCGTTGACACGAGAGGGCGGCGGGCGTATGGTTTTGCGCAAAGATAAAATTGAGATCGGAGATTCGTGTGAATATGCGCCTTTCCTCGTCCTGCTTGTCCCGTTCCCTGCTGTGGGTGCTTGCCGGGTGCCTTTGCGCCGGTTCGGCGGCACAGCAGAATGATGGACCCCGTCGGTGCTCACACGGGGGCCTTCGTGTTGCGTTAGCCCAGATCCCGGTTGAGGATGGTGATCTGGCGCGAAACATGCGTTTAGCTAAGGCCGCTGCTCGCGAAGCATCACGACACAGTGTGGATCTCTTTTGCCTTCCAGAGGCCGCTGATTACGGCTGGTTGTACCAGCAGGCGCGGCGTGACGCCCTCCCGATCCCCGGGAAGTACACAGATTTCCTGGCAAAGCTGGCAACGCGGTACGGGATGTGGATCTCCGCCGGATGCCTTGAGAAAGACGGTAACAAGGTCTACAACTCTGCGGTCATTATCGACCGCCGTGGGCGCATTGTGCTCAAACACCGGAAGATCGAAACGCTTCCCCATCTGACGCAGCATCTCTACGACGCGGGAACGGTCGACGACATCAAAACGGTCGATACGGAGTTTGGTCGGATAGGGTTGACCATCTGTGCCGATAACTTTGACCTTGGAATTCCGGGGCGGGTATCGAAAATGGGCGCATGGCTGCTGGTCGCCCCACACGGATTTGCTGCTGCAGAAGGCGAAATGCCAAAGAACGCGGTGAAGTACCAGGAGCACATCCGCAAGGTCGCAGGGAGCACGGGACTATGGGTAGTCGGGACCGATGCGGTCCTCGGGAGGATCAAAGGCGGAGAGTGGAAAGGGTATCTCCACAGCGGGTGCTCGATGATCGCGCGCCCCGACGGGAGCGCCGCCGCTGTTGCCAAGTTCAAGCAACCAGACCTCATCATCTATGACATTCCAGCGGAGAACGTCACCGCATGTGATAACGAAATCAAATCAACCTTGAAACCGTCGGAGGCCGGTCCATCCGTGAAGTGAGTTAAGGGAATCCGCGTTTGTATCTCTTGTTCCGGCGGGCGAGGGTCGAGTTGGCTGATCGTGAGGCAGGGGGCCCGCAGAATATGCACACGCATCCGCCACGGCGGGAGGCGTCACTGCGGCCAGGGGATTGTCCGGATCGGGAGTGATCTCCCCGATGGACCCCACTTTCAGCGCCTTTTTCTCGCGGGCACGGCGAGCTGGGGACGGCCCCTGCGGGCCTGCGGCACGGCGGGCTTCTGCTTCCGACCCGCTGAGGGGCTTCAAGCTGAGTACATCTGGGTTGTGGGACGGGAGCACTACCCACTCGCGCTCCCGCAACCGGGCTAACGACCCTACCGCACACACGTCAGAGTTCGTTGAGCTCAATGCTGAAGGCTCCCTTGTGTTCAATGATACGCAAAACGTCGCCGCCGGATTGGGTGTCTGTTACCATGCGCGACAATTCAGAACCCTGGTGGGAAGGCCGGACTGACGGTCACCAGGGAGTAGCGTTAACAGATTCTAACAAGCTTCTGACTCAAGTCAGCACATTTTTCCCCGCAGGCGGGTGGGGAGGAGGATTGGGTCAGTTTGTCACGTCTTGGCGCCTGGAACGCTTCCCTGCAATTCACCTCGGCCTTGAATGGCAGCCAGGCACGGATACTGCCTTCTATTAACCGACACCTCTTTAGACAGGCGAAACGGCGGATTCCGCGTTTGTGGATTCAACGGGTTGCGGAGGGGGTTGCAGCGGGGTTTTGTGACCCCCGGGCCGGAGGCTTCTTTCAGCACCTCGCAGATGCTGCCCTTGCTGACCCTCATGATCTGGTCGTTAGCCCACCCGTCGCCAGATCCTTTGCACCCGGTCCTTGCCGACCGGCCATCCCGCCCTTGGCAGCAGCACGGTGATCCGCCGATAACCCTACCGCCCGTACTGGCTCGCCAGCGTGATGATTGCCCGTGTCAAGGCATCCTCATCGCGGCGCAGAATCGGAGCATACCGTTGTGTGCTTCGCCCTTGCCCCAGCAGCCGGCAGGCATGCCGCTCGGAGAGTCCGTACTCTTCCCGTGCATGCTCTACCGCACAACGCCGCCGCTCAGGGCTTAGTAGTTTCCCTGCGCCACCTCGCGCAGAACTTGCTTCTCCAAGGAAAGTTCAGCCACTAACCGCTTCAGCCGGCTATTCTCTTTCTCCAGCTCCTTCAGCCGCCGCTTTAGGCGGCATTTTGGGGTAAGCTGTTAACGTTCCTATCTTCTCGCGCGTCTCCCAAAAAGGAGATGCGTGTGATTGGACTGTGGCTTTGGCCTACAATCTGGGCAACTGGTGGCGGCGATTGGCACTGCCCAAGCGAATCGAGCAGTACTCGCTGACGAGTTTGCAGCAACGGCGGATGAAGACCGGAGGGCAGATAGTGAAACATGCGCGTTCCTAATGGCTGCCGCTGGCAGAAGGACATCCGAACCAGCGACGGTTCGGAGCGATGCTGGGGCAGATCGCCGTGCTGCCGGTACCGACGGGATAGCGGATGCTGGTCAACTTCACATCGGAATCGGTGTCCAGCGCGTTTGGATAAGGAGTGGTGCTGCAAAAGTTCGTCAGAGCATGGGGAAATTTGCGCTGTCCCAGTGCGAGTCGTAGACCGTCAGGGGGCGCTGCGGATGAAAATTCTCTCACCCTATACAAGGAGAAGGGCTGATGGTATATTCGCTGCCCTTTTGGAAGCCCAAAACGAGGGTCTGGCTAAAGCCCGGCACCGCCGCTGGTATGGAGAAGACAAGTGCGACTTAACAACCCCAAATCGGAGATCCATGTCCCTGATGGCTCGCCCCTCGATGTGGCACTGCCTCGCACGACACACATGGGGGTCGGGGCTCACCCCGACGACCTGGAAATCATGGCTTGGCACGGCATGCTCGCCTGCTACGGCAAGAGTGGTCAGCACTTCTCCGGTGTGACGGTGACAAATGGTGCGGGGAGCCCGCGGGACGGTGTTTACGCCCACTATACTGATGAGAAGATGCAGGCTGTCCGCCGCGCCGAACAGAAGAAAGCAGCGTATGTCGGGAATTACTCTGCGCAGTTCCTCCTCGACTATTCGAATTCGGCGGTGAAGGATTCCTCCAGCCCGAACCTCGTCGATGACCTGAAGCAGATCATCACTGCTACGACGCCCCACGTGATTTACACTCACAACCTCGCTGACAAGCATGACACTCATGTCGCCGTGGCTCTCAGGGTGATCCGCGCACTGAGAGAGTTGCCGCTAGAAGCACGCCCAGAAAAGCTCTACGGCTGCGAAGTGTGGCGCAATCTCGACTGGGTGAACGACGAGGAAAAAGTGGTCTTCGACGTCTCCGCTCACGAGAACCTGGCGGCCTCGCTCGTGGGAGTCTTCGATTCGCAGATCGCGGGTGGGAAACGCTACGACTTGGCCACGCTGGGTCGGCGTCGCGCCAATGCCACATACCTCGAATCGCACGCCACCGACGCGGCAACCGCCGTGATATTTGGCATCGACCTCACGCCGCTGATCGTGGATACGACCCTCGATCTCAACCTCTACATCCGTGGCCTCATCGATCGTTTCGCCAAAGATGTTTCTGACCGCATCGGGAAGCTGTCCTGAATGGTTAGCGGCTAGGACCGCACGCGGTATGACCCGCTCCCTCCATCCGGGGCGTCTCTTGCTGCCTTGCTGCTCTTCAGCAAGGCCCAAACTCTCGACGCAATGTGGTTGGACACTGTCCACATCGGCTATTGCGATCTCAATCCCACAATTAGGGTCTGCTCGCCTGTCTCGACGGAGACGGGTGAGCGAAACCTCGACAGTTCCACCTCTGGTCGGGCTCCTTGGAGGCGTTATGGTCAACTCCGCAGCCAGTAACGAGGTGGCTTTCAACGGATTCCCATTGTCATATTCGTGGCCGGAGTTCCTTTGGAATGCGCGTCCGAACGACTTGGACAACACTGGTTTCTGGAGAGACTCAGACTGCGCGGACAAAACCGGTTCCGTTGACGTTCGGAGACCTCAAGCCTATAGAACTCACCAAAGTGATACTAACGGGGCTTCGCCCCAGCCAGACGAGGCATGTTTAACAAAGGGATAAGCACAAGCTTGCCCCAGTGGCTTCGGCGACGAGATCGGAGAAGGTTTTACTTATGCTAACAAAAAAACAAATCCAGGATGTTCTTTTGCGCAGTGGCATGAAGGTTGGAAATCATTTGCTAGTTCACAGTAGCCTCAGGCAAGTTGGACCGATCGACGGCGGAGCGGATGCTTTGATTGATGCGTTGCTCGAAACTGTGGGTTCTGAGGGAACTCTGGCAATGCCTGCATTCAACTACACACGACCTTTACCCGTTCCGTATTTTGACGTGCGCTCGACTCCGAGTAGGGCTGGCATCCTTACCGAGATTTACAGGAAAAGACCTGAAACACTACGCAGCCTCCACCCTACGCACTCTGTCGCAGCCCAAGGCAGAAGGGCGGCAGAGTTTCTAGCGGACCACCTTAAATACATGGCGTTTGGTGTGGGTTCACCGATCGATCGGATGATGCAAGCAGGAGGGTACGTCCTGCTGATTGGAGTTACGCACTTGGCCAATTCTTGTATCCACATTGGCGAGTCGTATTCGGGTGTCACAAGTGTTACTGAAAAGAAGGCCCTCTGCCTGTCGCAAAGGTATTGATGGCCGACGGGAGGGTCGTCGACCATGCGCTAGATTGCTCATCTAGTTGCTCGATGGCATTCAATTCAGTGGAATACTCATTGCGCCGCAAAGGGTTGATCACCGACTTGACCATTGGCGAGGCCTTGTGCTTTCTGATGAGGGGGAAGGAGACTGTTGAGACCGTGGTGGAGCTCATCCGTGAAAGACCTGACGCGCTGTTATGCAATCGTGAAACTTGCCGTCCTTGCTCTGCGTCGCGAAAATACATAGTGGATACTTCCAAATCACGGGAGGAATTGAGCGGCAAACCCTGACTAAGGAACCAAGATCGTGGGAGGAAGGAAGGTGCAGAGCCACTTCAATAATCCTGGGGATGATGATGGGAGACTGCAAGGGCAAGTTAGCGAACTACCTTAGTGAATTCATCCGGATTGCAGGCCGCAGTTCGGCATCTGGCGGAGAGGAAGGCGAACTGCAGCAACTATCGCCGCCAATATGTGCAGAGAACGTCAGAGTGCCAGGGCAGCTTCTGCGGTGTGCGTCGTCAGCACCTCTGAGACTTATCTAGCTTTCTTCTGAGCTGCCCTTCCGTCCCCAGTTCATCCCAGATTAGATTCGGTGCCCGGCCCAGATTGTACTGGAACCGACTCTCCAAGGTGGCCTGTTTTGTTCGTTCCTCCGCTTGAGAACTTCTTCCCGTCTACCGTAGTAGACATCCGCCGGCGCCACATTGCCGATCCCTTCGTGATAGCGCCGGTAGTTATAGAACTCGAGTGTCCGACGTCAGCCAAAATAGGACTGTTGGTTGAAGTTGGCTAAGCTATGGTTTTTGCCCTGGTTCACCCCTGAACCCGCGCTAGACTGTGCGGTTTTGAAGAGGAGTGAACCATGAGGGAAGAACCTACCGGAGTAGGAGGAAGCTCCCCCGCCCGGGCGGGGGAGGCGGCACGCGAATTGATTCGCCGCACCCGGCAGGTCACCCGACGCAAGTTTCCCGCCGAGGAGAAGATCCGCATCGCCGTGGAAGGGATCCGGGGAGAAGTCGCCGTCTCTGAACTGTGCCGGCGCGAGGCGATCCACCCCACGATCGACTGTGTGTTTCCCAGGCGTGGGAGTTTCAAATAGAGGAGAGAATCCACGTCGTTTCGGTAAGCTGATCCCTTGGCGCCCTATAGCATAGGGCCGCAGTTCATGCTAAGCTACCACCAATAGAAAAGGCCCGCTGCCAGGCGGGCCTCTGAGAACTCGTTGGGTACAGTCCAAGGATAGCACAGGAGTGTGCCCAATGCGAACAAAAAGCGAAAGTCAGGCCTCCAAGCAGGCTGCATTTTCTCGACCAGTAGACCGGCAATCTCACATCCCGCGCGGCGGTCCGACTGCGATGATCCAGACGGACCCGTCAGCGGGCAGCCGTCGAAGTGGGACGGGAAACCGAGTGTGAGTGCGCAATCACGGATGCTGTTTTGAACGGCGGTCATCTAAACGTAGGACGCTCGACCCTGTGTCGCGAAACGCAGGCCCACACTCTGCCCGGCGGACTACGCTGGGAATAGGGTGGGCCGGAGTCGACATGTACAAGCCAAACATCTTCTTTGGGACCGTGCCTGCCGCTTGCGCGCGCTTCCTTGGGCACACGATGAAGAATATCAACCTGCCCCTGATCAACCCCTGTGCGGGTGAGTTCACCATTCCCCAGGCTGCTATATCTGCGGGCGTCGCTCCTGACACGATCTGGACCTCCGACATCTCCCTCTATACATCCATACTCGGGACCCTTGCCGACCCTCGCTGGGATTTCTCAGAATTGGGAATCAGGTTTCTCGAGGAATTGCCGGGGCGCGATAGCCTCACTGATAATCTGGACGTTGCCGCGCAGGTTTGCTTGTGGCTGAAGTTCAATCAGCTTCCCGCAACGAAACTCTTCGGCCTGAACCAGCGCGATGAAATGTGGGCCAATTGGTCGGCCTACCGCGCGGCATTGCGCGTCCAGCTCGAAGCCCTAAGCCGATCCCTTTCAGGAATTCACTACGGAGTGCGCGACCTGTGGCAAGTCATCGAGGCAACTAAGCAGGAGAATGCAGTCTTTTTTGCCAGCCTTCCGAACGTGACGCGCGGCTATGAGAAGATGTTCACGAACGAAGGAATCCAATGGAACGCTCCCGCAACTCCACAATTCGAACCCAAGAGATTCGAGGAAGTCCTGGCCCAGCTTGAAACTCGGCCGGCCCCGAGCCTCATCTACCGGACTTTCCCAGAACTTCCGCAGGTTCCGCAAAACTGGCAACTGGTGTACTCCCACCCTACAAAGAGAAGGCGCTTCAATTGCGTGCTCTCGACGCGCGGCTTACCGTCACGCGCTGAGCAGGCGGTTGACGCTAAACCTCAACTGTTTCCCGTCTATGATGACGCCGAAATCAGGCCCGACTCTACAGTTGACGTTGTCAACGTCGACCCACAAACCGCGCTCTACTATCGTGACCTGTTCGTTCATCGTCTTGGAGCCAAAGTTACTGCGCGTATGTACTTTCTGATTCTAATTGACGGCCAAGTTACCACGGCTTTTGGCCTGCTAGACGACCAAGCAGCGCTCTTCAAAGGCGAATACATCGACGAGAGCTTCGGGATCACCCGCACCTCGAACCGCTATCACCGCTTGGCTAAGCTGTTTATGCTGCTACTGACCTCAGGCGAAATGCGCGACCGGCTGCTGGGTCTGCGTAAGCTCTGGGCCCAAAACCCGCGCGGCATTCAGACGACTTCGATCACCCAACACGAAGAGGGCAAGACAGATCGCTCAGTAATGAAAGTGTTCTCTCGCGAGAAAAGGGAAGAGGGAGGCTGGAGAATCGTTTACCGAGCTGATTGGCGAAACGATACCTTTCAGGACTGTCTGAGGCAATGGCTCAAACGGTGGGGCGATAAAAAGCGATGAAAGAGAAACTGCTTGAACTCGGGCAAGGCTTGGAACTCTGGAAAACATCCGTGGACGAACTGCGCGAGCAGGACACGAACGCACGCTCCATGTCGAAAGAGATGTTCCAGCGCCTCACTGAAACTATCGGCCGGGACAAGCGACTGGAAAGCCTGCCCTTCTGTGCTCTTACAGAGAAAGGGATCGAAATTGTTTCCGGGCACCATCGGGTTCGGACCGCGCGGGCTGCGGACGTTAAGGACGTCTACATCCTCTTGGACGTGACAGGACTCACGCCTTCCCAGATCGCCGCGAAACAATTGGCGCACAACGCGATTGCAGGCGTGGACGACGAGCAATTGGTCCGGGAAATCTACGCCAAAATTGGAGATGCCGCCTCGAAGCTCGAAGCCTTCGTTGACTCCAGCCTGGACGTCAAGATTCCAAAGGTGGAGATCGACCATCTGAAGGTTCAGTTCACTTTCAAGACGGTCGCACTCACCTTCCTTCCTCGGCTGAAGGCACGGGTAGACACGGCGTTGGAATTTGTCAAGCAAACGATTCCCTGCTACGACGAACTGTACGTGGCAGCGCAGTCGGACTTTGAGCCTTTTACCGACTGTGTCAGGCGAATCTCCAAAGAATACGAAATTAGAATCGTGTCGGACATCGTGGCGAAGATGGCGGAGCTGGCGCAACGGCAGATGGGTCAGCCCGTTGAAGACGGTGTGCGTGTCGCCCTCAGGGATCTGCTTGGTTCTACCTACATTCCGGTCGAAGCAGCAAAGGTCGTTAAGCAAGCCGTAGACAAAATGGAGCGCGAGGGCAATGTCGGTCCAAAAAACCGCTGGCAGGTGCTGGAAATGTGGGCCGCGGATTATTTGGCTGGAAACTAGACGCAAATGGGAGAACCTTGGGAGCGGCAAAAGCGTGAAAGGTCAAAGGCTTACGAGCACTTCTGCGGCTATCGCGACATGGGCCCGGAACGCTCCCTGGCGAAGATGACGGGTATCGGTAATGCGTCGGTAAGTCGTCGGCAGCTCGAACGCTGGTCGAGCGAGCACCGATGGGTAGAAAGGGCGGCGGCCTACGACGCGGACTTTGACCGTCGGCGCAGAGCCAAGCTGGAGAAGGAGCGGCAGGAAATGGCGGACCGGCACTCCAAGTTGGCAGTCCTCGGGCAGGGCACGGTCTTGGAGGCCCTGAGGCGGATCAAACCTGAAGACCTCACCCCCTCTCAAGCCGTGCAGTGGTTAGACACGCTGGCCAAACTCGAACGTCTGTCGCGTGGTGAGGCGACGGACATCCGGAAGTCTGAACATTCAGGACCGGGTGGCGGGCCTATTGAAGTAACCGATGCCCTATCCAAACTCCTCGACAAGCTCGCTCGCTGAACTGTTCCTCACGCTCCCCCTGGAAGAGCGCAAGGCCCGGATTGCGTCTCTAAGCCAGGAGGAAGCTGACGCCATCCTGTATAACTGGGATTTCTGGGCGCGGCCTTCGCAGAAACTTCCGCCTGGGGATTGGCGTGTCTGGCTGATAAGGGCTGGCCGCGGTTTTGGAAAAAGCCGGGCGGGGGCCGAGACTGTACGCATCTGGCAGCGTGATTTCCCCATCGTCAATCTGATTGGGGCCACTGCAGACGACGCTCGTGACATTATGGTCGAGGGCGAGAGCGGAATTCTCGCCGTGTGCCCCAACAACGAGCGTCCGCAATACAAGGGCTCGAAGCGGCAGCTTCTTTGGCCGAATGGTTCGAAGTCTTTGATCTTTACGGCGGATGAACCGGACCGCTTGCGCGGAAAGCAGCATTACAAACTCTGGTGCGACGAGTTGGCCAGCTGGCGTTTCCCGGAGGAAGCTTGGAATCAAGCGATGCTCGGACTTCGGCTCGGGGCGAGTCCTCAGGCTGTGGTTACGACGACACCGAAACCCCTCAAAATCATCAAAGACCTCATGGCCGCGCACACAACTTACGAGACGCACGGCACGAGCTACGAGAATCGGGTCAACCTCGCGCCTGCCTTTCTTGGGCAAATCATTACGAAATACGAGGGGACACGCCTGGGAAGGCAGGAGTTGAATGCCGAGCTGCTTGAGGACAATCCGGGCGCACTCTGGCATCACGACCAGATCGACAAGTTGAAGGTCGAGAAGGCACCGGAACTAGACCGGATCGTGGTCGGCGTTGACCCCGCTGTGACCTCGACGGAGGATTCCGCCGAAACGGGGATCATCGTAGCGGGGAGGGGAAAGGAATCGCCGCCGCACTTCTATATCCTGGGTGACCTCAGCCTGCGAGGAAGTCCTGACACTTGGGCTGAAAGAGCTGTTTACGCCTACAGGACGCACCAGGCGGATCGGCTCGTGGGCGAAGTGAATAACGGCGGGGATTTGGTCGAAGCCGTCCTGCGGACAAAGGACCTGCAGTTCGCGTACAAGGCTGTCCATGCGAGTCGCGGCAAGCTAACCCGTGCTGAGCCAATCGCAGCATTGTACGAGCAGGGCCGGGTTCATCACGTCGGTACTTTCGGTTCGCTTGAGGATCAGCTGTGTGACTTCGACCCAAATGTGGCGCAGAAATCCCCGGACCGCATGGACGCCGCCGTTTGGGCACTGTGGGAAATCAGCGAGGGGGCGGGGTCAGCCTTCCCCGCCATCGTAGAACCTGGCCTCGTAGAGTGCTTTCCAGGGGGATTCCGCGAACACGTCTGCGAGAAATGTGCCTATTGCTGGACTTCCGAGCTAGCAGCCGTGCCAAAACGCTGCCCTCGATGCGGAAGTGGCAGATGGGAAAGCGAGCGTCTGTTTGAGCGAGTTATGCTCGGCGAAATATTGACCGAAGAGGAAATCGATAGATTATAGTATATCCAGTTCCTAGCTCGCAGAGTAACTATTCTTTTTGCGAGGAGGCTAGCTTCGCGAGTTCTTCTTGTCCCTCCAAAAAGTCACTGACGAGCGCCATCCCGTAAGATTGCACTTCTCTATCCAGATTCTCGAGATTCTCGAGTGAGGCAGGGGGGTACCTCGACAACAAAAAGTGCATGCCTATTCCCCATGCTAGGCGCACAATTGCATTGTCGATCGAGCCTGGACTATAGTGGACCCCGAAGTCAAGACCATTTTTCGTCGGCAATAAGTTAACGTCGGCGAAGTCCGGTTGTGTCATCCCTTCAGCGG
>Ga0315279_10009327_pt1 | contig 11723 bp, 15 predicted proteins | sample YL17G06_20_MG_FD_203694 | JGI IMG/M metagenome (GOLD analysis project Ga0315279, IMG submission 203694) | Sediment microbial communities from Yellowstone Lake, YNP, Wyoming, USA - YL17G06_20 | ecosystem: Environmental > Aquatic > Freshwater > Lake > Sediment | place: USA: Wyoming | collected...
GGCCATTGTGGAGGCCGTGCACCACTACGATGAGCCCGAGCTATTGGCCAGGGTATCCAAAGGTCTTGGGGCAGCCATGAAGGGGCTGGATGCCGCTACCATACCGGAGGCCGAGGCTCTGCAGACGAGGGGCTGGTAAGTGCTCTGCATTGGGGTCATCGCCCTGCAGGGGGACGTCTCGGAGCATGTCCTGGCCATGCAGAGGGCATTACAGGGAAGAGGCGAGGTACTGGAGGTCAGGAGGGCCGGCCAGATGGCGCAGTGTGATGGCCTGGTGCTGCCGGGCGGAGAGAGCACCACCATCTGTCGCCAGCTGAAGAGCTCCGGCATGGCCGAGGAGCTGCAACGAGCGGCATGGTCAGGAGTGCCCATCCTGGCCACCTGTGCCGGACTGGTGCTGGTCTCCAAGAGAATCGAGGGCGATTGCAAGGTCAGGCCGCTGGGGCTCATGGACATCAAGATAGGCCGAAACGCCTTCGGGTCGCAGAGGGAGTCCTTCGAGGCGGATCTAGAGGTTCAGGGACTGGAGCAGCCCTACCGGGCGGTCTTCATCCGCGCTCCGGCCATAGTGGAGGTGGGCGAGGGCGTGCAGGTGCTGGCGCGAGTGGGCGAGGCCGTGGTGGCGGCGCGCCAAAAGAGCATCCTGGCGCTGGCCTTCCATCCTGAGCTCACCAGCGACATGCGATTTCACCAAATATTCCTGAAGATGCTGGAGGCATGAGATGTTCTCGGAGAAGGACCTGGCGGAAAGAAGTGTGGAGGAGATGAGCCTGGAGGCAGAAGAGCTGCAGGCGGAATCGAAGCGGCTGCGAGAGAATTACGAGTCGGCTCTGCTAAAGGAGGAGGAGCTGCGCCGGGAGTCGGTGGAGACCCGCTCCACCAACGCCGAGGTGGCGGAGGCCCTCTGGCAGGAGACGGAGAGGATCAAGGATGAAGGCCGGGAGATGCTGCGGCTCTCCATGGAGATGAAGCTGCGAGCGGCGGAGATCGGGCATCGCATCGACATCCATGATCAGATCGAGTCGCTGAACAACTATGATGAGGTCTGGCGGAAGGCGGCGAGGGCGGAGAGGAAGTAACAACGAAATAGCAGACATATTGGTGAACTGACCAAATCATTTGCTGTTGCAGCGTTCTCACCCGGGGGGAAAGACTTATTTTTATGGCAGAATGGAATTGAAGGGCGCGATCCGAAAGCTGCGGTTGCTCAAGAGGCGGCAGAGGGCAGCGACGAGGGTGCTCTTGCCAGAGTGGTGGCGGGATCACGGGGAAGCGGGACATGGGCAGGGCGGCGAGGGCGTGCAAGTTTATTTGCCTTTGGGAAGGTGGGATTTGCTAAAATATGGTAATAATAGTAATATAGATATTAATAGCAGAAGCTCTTCCCAGTTTCCCTCGATCCACAAAGAATTATTCCTAAGCCTAGTGTTATCTCGATAGCGCTCTGACCATCGTATCCCTCATACTCACCTTGGACACTAAAGCTCGTAGTATCGGCATGAAGCCTCTGGAGTCCCAAGTTGGTAATCGTTCTGCACGCATGAGGATGAACTCCAAAAGAGCACTTCTACCCAAATATCGTCCCCATCCCCGCCTCTGCCGCCTCCGCCTCGTCCCGGAAGGCCTTCAGCAGCCTCTCGCCCTCCTCGCCCTTCAGCTCCTTGGCCGCAGACTCCGCCAGCAGCTTTCGGGCCTCCTGGGTCAGCTCGTCCCTGGCCTTGATGTAGATGCAGATGCCCTCTTTGTCCAGGCCCATGGCCTTGCATTCCCTCACCGTGGGCCCGAGCCGCTTCCAGAAATCCTCGTCCAGCATCTTCTTCATGGCCTTATCGCTATCCATTCCATAGGTATAAACTAGCTCCATTTATATTCTCCAAAAATCTAAAGATCCTGCATTGCTTTTTTCAGCATCTCAGTGCATTTGTCCATGAGATCTGCCGCCTGGTTTATGTCCTGGGCGGCCTTCTGGCTTATCGCCCGAACCTCGGCGGCCCGGTCGCGGAAAGACCGGCTGTGGCTCTCATTGTGCTCAATCCAGTGATGCAGCAGATGCTCTGCCTCATGCCTGTCCAAATCAACCCTCTCCTAATACCTTCGCCTTATCATGTAATCGGCCAGATCCAGCAGCAGGGCCTTGGCCGGTGAGTCTGGAAGCACCCCCAGGGCCTGCTTTCCTCTCTCCACCATCTCCGCCGCCCGAGAGCGAGCATAATCTATCGATCCGCTCTCATCCAGGAGGGAGATGGCCTTCTCAATCTGCTCTGGATGGGCGCCCTTGCGGCCAAAGACATCCACCTTTGCGCCGTGAGCGAAGGCATGAATCATGATCAGAGTCTTCTTGCCCTCCATCAGGTCGCCGCCGCGCCGCTTGCCCAGGACGCTCTCCGGCGCCGTGAGGTCCAAAACATCATCCTGGAGCTGAAAGCCCATGCCGGTCAACCTGCCGAACTCATCCAGGCCGTTGACTACCTCCTCCGCGGCCCCGGCGAGGATGGCGCCCATGCTGGCCGACGCTCCGTAGAGCATGCCCGTCTTCTTCTCGATCATCTCCATGTACTCCTCTTCGGATACTCTGGCCCGATCTTCGAAATCCAGGTCCAGCCACTGGCCCTCACAGATGGCGGTACAAGTCGAAGAGAGCACATTCATGGCCCCCAGGAGCAGCTCTGGCGGAGCTGGCGTCCTGCCCAGAACCTGAAAGGCCTTGGAGTAGAGAGTATCTCCTGCCAGGATGGCTCCCGATTCTCCCCAGAGCTTGTGCACCGCTGGCCTGCCCCTACGCACATCGGCATTGTCCATGATGTCGTCATGAATGAGCGTGAAGTTGTGGATCAGCTCAATGGAGACGGCCGCTGGCGCAAACGCCTCTGCATCTCCTCCGGCCGCCTCCGCCGCCAGGAGCAGCATGGATGGCCGCAGCCTCTTTCCGCCGGAGTCCACCAGGTGCCTGCTTGCCTCGTATAGCCCGCGGGGGTGCACTATCGGCAGCAGCTGCTCTATGGCACCCGATACTAGGGCGGCACGCCTTTCCAGCTCTTTGTCCATCATCATCTCACCTTTTTTTTTCAGCTAATCGATCAGCAGCTCCTGACCGTTCCTCACCAGATGGATGTTGGAGCCCAAGGAATAGCCGGTCTCCTCGGCCATCATGAGGTAGTTGCCGTGGGTGACCAGGTTCCCGTGGCTTGGTATGACGTGCTCCGGATTTATCATCCTCAGGAGCTCCCAGTGATCCTCCCGGCATGCATGCCCGGAGACGTGCACATTATCGTAGATCCTGCCGCCCCGCATCTTCAGCTTGGTCACCACAGTGTGTCGATTGGACTCGTTCAAGGGCTGGGGGATTATCCCTGCGGAGAAGATGATCTTATCCCCGGACTCAACCAGATAATCGGTCTCTCCATTGGCCACCCGGCTGAGGATGGCTCCAGGCTCTCCCTGATGGCCGGTCATGATGGGAAGGTACTTTTCCTTGCCTTCGCTCATCATCCTCTTCATCGCTTTATCCACCGACTTTCTCCTCCCGAACACGGTCACCTCTCCCTGCCCCGCGTAGCCCGTCCGCACTGCTGTGCCCCAGTATTTCTCCATAGACCGGCCTAAGAGCACGGGCCTTCTGCCCATCTTGTGGGCAGCCTCAACGATAGCCCTGATGCGGGCGATGTGGGATGAGAATGTCGTGACCATGACTCCGGATTTCGACTCCTCTGTACCGATGAGCGCATCCCATACCAGGTCTTTGGCAATCTTTTCCGAGGGCGTCTTTCCGGAGATGGCTGCATTCGTGGTCTCGGTAATGAGCGCCAGCACGCCCTCTTTTCCCAGCGCCCTGAGCCTGGCAAAGTCTGGAGGCTCGCCTAAAGTGGGAGACCGATCGATCTTGTAGTCGTTGGCGTAGATTATCGTTCCCTGGGGAGTGTGAATGGCGGCAAAGACGCAGTCCACAATGCTGTGCTGCACGCGAATGAACTCCAGTTCGATGTTCTCCGTAACTTGATAACGCTCTCCGGCGTTCATGGTCTTGAGGGGATTGTTCACGCCGAATATCTTCTCCGACTTGATCTCCTGATGGATGAGATCCGCAGTAAAAGGCGTGGCTATGATGGGAGCATGGTACTTATGGGCCAGCTTGGAGATGGCTCCAATATGGTCCAGATGACCGTGCGTACAGGCAATGGCCCTGACCTTTCCCTCGATGCTGTTCATGATGCTGTCATCGGGAATGGCGCCCATGGCAATCAGGTCTGCGGCGTGCAGCGACTCCACGTCTGTGTCCTCGTGAATCTGCACGCGATCCAGCCGAATGCCCATATCCATTACCACGATATCCTTTCCAATCCTGATCGCCGTCATGTTGCGGCCGATTTCGTTGTAGCCGCCGACAGCGATGATTGCAATATCCTTCATCTTGCCAACTCTCTATAAACAGAAAATTTTCTCGTATCAAAGCCCCGCTCTTCGAGCCACTCCCTGGTCCTTCCTAGAACCACGAGAAGCGCTCCGCAAAGCTGCGGTATGTCCTCGCAGCCCGTGAGGAACATCGAGATCCGCAGCGCCCGGATATAGGCGTTCAATGCCTTCACCACGGCCTGCGAGTCCTCTGTGGCAGGCTTTAACATGGGAAGGGCGGTTCCTGCCAGGCTTCCGCCCAGGGCCAGGCTCTTGGCGACATCCAGGCCGCTTCTGACTCCTCCGGAGGATATGACATCCGCGCCAGCTGCTTTGCATTCGACTATGCTCACGGGCGTGGGAATTCCCCAGCTCCAGAAGAGCCTTCCCATCTGCTCCAGCTCGAAGTCCCCGACTTCCGCTGCCCGATAAGCCTCAACTCCCGCCCAGCTCATGCCGCCCACGCCTGAGACATCGATGATCTTCACTCCGGCCTTGACCAGATCAGAGGCCGCTTCCTGGGATATGCCTGCGCCGGTCTCCTTCACAATTATGGGTACAGAGCCCTTGGCAGCGGATCTTATCGCCTCCAAAACACCGGAGGCGTCTTTGTCGCCCTCGGGCTGAATGCTCTCCTGTAAGAAGTTCAGGTGAATTGCGACCGCATCCGCATCAATCATCTCCGCCAGCCGCTCCAAGATCTCCGGGCCATATCTCTTCAGCTGGACGGCGCCGATGTTGCCCACGATGGGCACGTCGGGCGCAGCGTCCCTGACGGCAGAGAAGGTATCCTCCAGTCTCTTATCCTCCAGAGCCGCCCTCTGAGAGCCCACTCCCAGGGCCACACCCACTTCCTGGGCCGCCTCCGCCAGACGGATGTTGATTTCCTTTACTTCGGGATGGCCCCCGGTCATGGCGCTGATGATGAGGGGAGCTTTCAGCCTTATCCCTAGGAAATGACAGCTGGTATCGATACTTGCCTCGTCGATCTCCGGGAGAGCCTTGTGAACCAGCACCAGGTCTTCGAAGGGCCGGGCTTGCGCCTCTACCGGCTTCTCCAGGCTGATTCTGATGTGGTCGAGCTTCCGGCTGGAGGTGGTCAATTCGCCCTCCGCACCTTTGTGCCCGCGGATTCGCCCTGCAGTGCCGCGGCAATATTGCCCTCTTTGGCGGCGTTGAAGATCACGGATTCGATTCCCTCATCCGCCAGATCCAGCAGCTCTAAAAGCTTTCCTCTCATGCCTCCGGTCACGTCCACTCCGAGGCTGTCGCCAATCTCCCTCTCAAGGGAGGGCAGGTCTTTTCTTGTCAAATCCTTCAAGGACCTGCCCGAGATCAGCACTCCGTCTACGTTGGTGCCTACCGCCACGATCTTCGCCCGCAGGGCCCAGGCAATGTACGCCACCAGCTGATCTCCCGAGACTATTCCCGCCTTTCGGGTTATGTCCATGGCCACATCCCCGTGCAGCACAGGCAAGAGGCCGTCTCTTATCATCTCCTTCACCGGCTCCAAGGCAAAGCCCTCGATCCTGCCATCCCGGAGAAGGGTGCAGGAGAAGGGATGGACAGGCATGGGAGAGGCGCCTGCCTTACCAAGGGCTTCCACCACAAGGTCATTCAGCTTGACCACGGAGTTGTGCGTAACCCTTAACCCTTCTGGGCTGAAATTCTGCGGCAGTCCATATCTCTTGGCAGAGATGTGTCCAAAGGAGCCTGCCCCGTGCACGAGCACCAGATCCTCCACAGACGACGCAATCTCCTTGGCTATACGCTGGATCTCAGCAGGGCGAGCAGCAGCTGGTTTAGTCTTGTCGGTTAAAATACTTCCACCGATCTTCAGAACCTTCGTCACAAGTCCCTCTCCAGCCTCACGCCCTCGCTGCCTGTCTTGACCGAAAAAGCCGTTCCCTTAGCCTGTCTCAGAGCGGTGATAAGAGCTGCCGATCCACCGGTAGGTGGCAGGGCAATCATGCAGCCTCCCCCTCCCGCGCCGGTGAGCTTGGCGCCGTAGGCAGAGCCCGCACCCCGCGCAGCATAAACCAGCTCGCTCAATTCCCTGGTGCCTACGCCCACCGCCTCCAGGAGACCGTTATTGATGTTCATCATCTCTCCCAGCTCTTCCAGCCTCTGCTCTTGGATCAGAGAGACCGCCCGGGTGGAGATGGCGCCGATGGCCTGGAATATGGGCCCGACCAGGTCCGGGTAGCGGGCCAGCAGGCTCTGCACCTTCTCAACCTCCGATCTCGTATCGTGAGCACGCTCTGTATATCCTACTATTATCTCCAGGGAAGGGAGATCAAGGGGCTGGACCCTTCTGGAGATCTGCAAGTAGCCACCGAAGGTGGCCAGAGCGGTATCCATGGGGCTGCCCAGGCCTTGCTGCACCGCCTTCTCCATCCTATGGGCCTCGGATGCAATCTCCTTTCGAGATAACCCAAGGCCGAAGTGCTGATTGAGGGCGGCAATAGTGGCAACAACGATGGCCGCCGACGATCCCAGCCCCGCAGCGGGCGGAAGATTGGACTCCACTTTGACCCGGAGATCATTGGCTTCATACTCCTTTAAAACGGCGGATACATACCTGGTAGCATGCGCCGCCTCGGCGGAGATCACCTGACCGGTGATCAGATCGAAGGAGAATCCTCGAAGCGTCAAATTGTTGGCATCGATCAGGATCCTGCCGGGCAAGTCCTGCAGCGTCACCTTAGCCCGTAGGTCTATGGCCCCTCCCAGCGCTGTGGCGCCGGAGACGACAGCATGCTCTCCGAAGAGAATAACCTTGCCGGGAGCCGATGCTGCAGTCAAAAATGTCCCTCCTCAGGTAAAGAGAATCGCCCCGTACCCGACCACCTGGCTGTGGTCGCCTGTGATATCTCCACTGGTGGCGTAACGAAGCAGCTTGCCGCTGGTGGCGCCAAAGGCCCGTGTGGCGGTTATGGTCGCAGCTATGGGCCCGTAGCCGCAGGCTGTAGCATCATATCGGTAAACCCTAGCATAAAGCTCATTGATATTCATGTTCAGGATGGCTTCCATAAGTTGGGCATCCACCTTGCGGGCGACCTCCTGCGGCTGATAGTGAGTGAAGTCGCTGCTGGCAACCACGGTGCAATTCCTGTTCAGCTTGCGGATGGCCTTGCCCAGTTCCTCCCCCACCTCGATGGCTGTCTCTTCGTCCTGAAGCCCCATGGCTATGGGCAGGATCTTGAATCCCTGAAATCGAGCTTGAAGAAAAGGTATCTGTACCTCGATGGAGTGCTCGCGCTTGTGCGCCAGCTCGTCCTGATCAATGATGGTGCCCGCCAGGGCGTCTGCCAGCTCCAGATCCGGCAGGACGACCCCTAAAGGCGTCCTCCAGGAGTCACGCGAGAGCGCAATGGGCGCGCCAAGGCCGTGGTGGTTGGGCCCAAGGATAACATAGGTGTCTCTTTTGGGCAGGCGGGCATAGACCTCCGCTGCCACAGGCCCGGAGTACATATACCCGGCATGCGGGACCACCGCACCCAGTACAGGAAGCTCTTCTTGCTCTGCCCTTCCTAACATCTCCTCCAGCTGCTGGCGCAGCTCCGCTTCGCTTCGGGGATAAAACTGACCTGCTACAGCCGGATTTCTCATGGATCAAAACTCCATCTCGAAGTCCGAGATAGTGTACTTGAACCTGTCCTCTTCGCCGCGCTCACGCAGCACCTGGCGGGCCAGGAGCCAGTAGATAAGCGTCAAAGCCTTCCTGCCCTTGTTGTTGGTGGGGATTACCAGGTCGACATTGGAGGTCATGTTGTTGGTATCGCAGAGAGCTATCACCGGTATGCCCACATCCACGGCTTCGTTGACCGCCTGGGCATCGCCGCTGGGGTCCGTGACGATGAGCGCATCGGGCTCGATGAAGCCTCGGAAAGCCGGATTGGTCAGGGTATTGGGCACAAACCTTCCTACGTTGGCAGTAGCGCCGATGGCCTTGGCGAACATGGTTGCAGGCCGCTGACCATACTGCCTGGCAGATACTACCAAGATACGGGCCGGATCATACTTGGCCAGGAATTTGGCCGCCAGCCGGATGCGCTTGTCCGTGGACTGAACATCCAAAACGTACAGACCGTCCGTCCTCACCCTGTAAATGTAGGGCATCATGTCATTCGTCTTCTGCTGAGTACCAATATGCACCCCTGCGGCCAGGTACTCGTCGATGGGTATGAGAGTCTCGTATTCTCCCTCTACCGTTATCACCTCATCTTCTTCCAACTAATTCACCTACCTGTTGCGATCGCGTTTTACCGTGATGGGAATTACGCCCAGCTTCATCTCTTCAAGCGCTATTTCGAGAGGGTCGGTTAACTCGGTATCGATCAATACTGGAGCGCCCATGAAAACCTGCAAAGCCCGTGCTCCCACTATGCGCGCACGTTCATATCTGGTATATTTCTCACCCTTCAAATAGCCACCTCAAAAGGAAGAGTATGATGGGGTTGCTGAGATTCGAACTCAGGTCACAGCGTCCCGAACGCTGTAGGATGGACCAGGCTACCCTACAACCCCCCTTCTACTGGTACCGCCTCAGCGTATCCACTATCTCCACATGGGAGAGGAGCATGCGCCTGCAGCAGTATTTGTCTATTCCCAAGTCGTCCAAGACTTTGCCGGGAGCCTCGGTCTTGATGCGCTCCCGGTATTCCTCCCAGACATGGGAGACAACTTTGCCACAGGAAAAGCACCTGACAGGAATCAAGCAGTCTCACCTGTAGGACTTCTGGTACTTGGACCTGGCACCAAGTCCGCCGAACTTCTTCTTCTCCTTCTGACGATGATCGCTGACGAGGAGATTTCGGTCGTACTCGGAGAAGGCCTCCTTGAGCGCCGTATCGCCGGTCCACTCCACGATGCCCTTAGCGATAGCGGTCCGCACGGCGTCTGTCTGACCCATGGTCCCGCCGCCGCTCACAACCACATCGATGTCCATGGCTTTGATCAGATCTCCCGCGATCTGAACGGGCTCCTGGATCTTGAGCCTGGCCAGCCTTGGCTCGTAGATATCCAAAGGCACTTTGTTGATCCGGACGATGCCGTTTCCTTCCTTCAGAGTGGCCCTGGCAGTTGCCGTCTTTTTCTTACCCGAGGAATTGATTATCTTCATAGCGAACCTCTCAGAAGTTTGCGCCCAGCCTCTTGCTCAATAAGCCAAGCTCGACGTATTTGTTATTGCTCTCGTCTCTCATCTTCGCCCCAACAGGCTGCTCGAACTGCATCCCCTTGAACTCCCTGGGAATGCCCACATAGACCCTTAGCCTGGACATGGCATCTCTTCCGCGCCTCATCTTGTGGGGAAGCATGCCGCGCACTGTCCTCTTGAGAATCATCTCCGGCCGGCGGGGGAAGTAGGGTCCTCTCTCCTTATGGCCGCGGGCCCTGGCCTGGCCGTAATCGCTGAAAATGAACTCCTTTCGACCGGTTACAATGGCCTTCTCGGCATTGACGATCTTGACCTCTTCTCCGGCCAGAAGGCTCTTGGCGGTTAGGCTCGCCAGGCGTCCCAGGACCAATCCAGTTGCATCTACTACTATCATCGCTTCACCTCAAAATCTTTATGCCGGATCCCTTGGGATGCTCTTGCATCAGCTTTTCAATCGCCAGGCATTCTCCGCCAGCACTCAGGATCTTGGACATGGCCTGGCCGCTGAAACTGAGGGCAGCCACGGTGACGCTGTGTTCAATGTCACCCGCGGCCAGAACCTTTCCGGCCACAAGCACGATATCATTTGATTGAGTGTGCCTGTTGATCTTGCTGAGGTTTACAGCAGCATAGTTGCGCCTGGGCTTCTCCAGTCTCTTGGCGATGTCGCGCCAGAGTGGAGCGCCATTTTCGCGAGAAGCCGCCTTGAGATCGCCGATAAGACGGACTATCCTTGGATTTGTCTTTTCAAATGTCATTTAGTTCCTCCGCATGGTCTCCATCTGAGACCAACTCACGCGCTGCGCGCGCGTTCGGACCTACCGGTCCTTGCGCCCAGGGCCTCTGGCCCCTGTGCGGAATACTAAGATCGACTATTCGCCAGTATTTAAGTGTTTTCCAAAGCCAGGGGCTTGCCGCAAACAGGCTTTGTCAAATGTCCCTTCCGCCAGCCCGGACGGGTGGCTAACACCGATCAAAGATTAGGATTATAAGTAAGTTATTAACATACTGATGATAACTCCTGTGAATTGCGGCGAAGTAAATGATTGATATCATCCTTGCAGTCTGCGTTGTCTTGGGCTTTATCCTCGGAATCCTCAGCGGGCTTACTCCTGGGCTGCACCTGAACAACTTCGCAGCCTTGCTCTTAGCGCTTTCGCCGCAGCTCATGGACCTGGGCTTGACGCCCTATCAGATGGCGTCGATAATCCTCGCCGCCAGCATCTCCCAGACATTCTTCGATGCCATACCCGCCATCTTTTTGGGCGCGCCGGACTCCGACACTGCTCTGACCGTCCTTCCCGGACAGAGGCTGATGCTGGAGGGCCGGGGCATCGAGGCGGTGCGGCTCTCGGCTTTGGGCAGCGCCGGATCGATCGTAATTGCCCTTTTCCTGGTCTTGCCTCTCTCCTGGATATTCTCCAGCTACTACGATCATCTCATGAAGTACGTGGGAGTCCTGCTGCTGGGCATAGCCCTGATGATGATCAGGGCCGAGACCGGTCCCTGGATCGAGGGGCAGGGTTCCTTGGTGCACTGGAAGTACAAAGCCCTGGCGGCGTTGCTCTTCCTGACCAGCGGCTTCTTGGGAATTTTCGCCTTCAACCACGAGAGCATGCTCTCTTCGCCCCTGGGCCTGGAGCCGCAGGTGCTGCTGCCTCTCTTGTCCGGCATCTTCGGTGCATCATCCCTCCTGCTCAGCCTTTCCACCAACACGGAGATACCGGAGCAGGAGGAGACAGAGATCAAGATGCCCCTGAGCAATCTCGCCACTGCGGTCTTCTCCGGCAGCCTGGGAGGCTCGGTGGTGGCCTGGATTCCCGGCGTCTCGCCCTCCGTGGCCGCGCTCGCCACGCGCCTGGGCGCGCCCTCGTCCGCGGAGGAGTTTCTGGTCTCCATCTCCGGCGTGAATACCGCCAATGCATTGTTCTCTCTGGTGGCGCTCTACGTCATCCAAAAGCCCCGCAGCGGCGCGGCTGCCGCCATCCAGCAGCTCATGACCCTGGACCAGAGCATACTGGCGCAGATGATGATCATAGTGATAATAGTAGCCACTGCATCCTACTTCGCGACCATCGGCACGGCGCGCGGGGCGGCGCAGGCTATCTCCAGGCTGAACTACAGGATGCTCTGTCTGGCGGTGCTGGCGTTCCTGGTGGCCATGACCTTGGCC
>Ga0315279_10009330_pt1 | contig 11721 bp, 11 predicted proteins | sample YL17G06_20_MG_FD_203694 | JGI IMG/M metagenome (GOLD analysis project Ga0315279, IMG submission 203694) | Sediment microbial communities from Yellowstone Lake, YNP, Wyoming, USA - YL17G06_20 | ecosystem: Environmental > Aquatic > Freshwater > Lake > Sediment | place: USA: Wyoming | collected...
GCAACAATCAAAACAATCACACTGCTACTCATTCCCAGTCCAACAAGTAAACCGCTTAATAGAAATAGTTTGCCATCTCTTTTTCTTTCTACTTTAGCTTTAAATAAAATGTAAAATGAAGCAAACGCAAAAAAAGCTGCAACAATTCCCTCCATGAAAATAAGTGACATCGGAAATAATAGTGTGCCAAAACCAGCTATCACCGCTAAGATAATTTTTTTATTTTCCTCTTTTGTAAAATAACCCGAAAACTTATAAATTAGAACGACTGTAAATGCACCAAACAAAGAAGAAGTGAATATAGTAATAAAAATCATTGAAAAATAGATAAAGAACCCTGGATCAATAGGCCAAAAAAAAGTAAATTCATGGACTTCTGTACTATTTATTGCCATATATTCTGAGGTGCCAGAATTATTTTTTTTAAAATCTTCTGGAAAAAAATTGTTATAAATTAATTTCCATGCGAAATATGTCGGTGTTGCCAAAAATGACATGCCCGGATTTTTATCAGAATAATAATGGCCATTGTAGAATGAGCGATCACCAGTATTGTTAAAATAACTATCTATTTCAAATCTTTTTTCATCAACAATTGCTCGTACTAAATCGAAACGGGAATTGTCATTCCAACCTAGCCAATGAACAAAAAGCGAATATATTATGAAAAAAGTCAAAAATATTTTAACTTCTTTTTTATTTAGAAAGTTAGTCACATTTTTTATTTTTAGCAAATTCTCACCTTAAATAATCATTTTTCTAAAATCGCAAGCAAGTAATAAGGAACTGTTATTTGCAATTTTAGTGCTAGTTGTGAAGTTAAATATCTTAATTCAAAAGGCATTCTTCTAAAAAAATCGAGAAATGTTAAAAATGTAAGAAATCTAATCTTTCCAAAGTCTATTTTAGCAGCAATTTTTCTTATTTTATTTTCATCAAAAGTCTGCTTATGAAGATATGGATGAAATTTTTTCAAGCAAAACGGACAAATTACCATATTTTCTTTCAATTCTTCTCTGTATGGAACTGTGATAATAAATCTGCCTTTCTTCTTCAAAACACGAAAAATCTCTTTCATTGAAGCATTTAATTCTCTTTCTGTTAAGTGTTCCATTACTTCCGAAGCAACAACAGTATCAAAATAATTATCATCAAATGGAAGTCTTCGAATGTCAGAAAAGAAAACTTTAATTCCAAGTTTTGAAAATTTCTCTCTAATTTTTTCTTTACCTTTTCTTGGCATATCAACTCCATAAACATCAAATCCATTCAGGTGAAAGTTTTCAATGAAATAGCCTGTACCGAATCCAAAGTCTAGAATTTTTCTTCCTTTAACGAATTTTTTGATATACTCGAATCTTATATCTACAACCTGTTTTCTTTCATAGGTTCTCTCATCTGCAAAAAAAAGTTGCCAGAACTTCTCTCTGTCTTCCATAAGACAATTTATGTTTAAATTGAAATATAAGAACTGAAAGCATGTTGACGAAACCATACTATTCAGTAAAAGCTATGCAAAATCAGAGAAAAAGCCCGGAAAAACTACGGAATCTTCAGTTGAAAAAATTACGTGAAATAATAAGATATGCGCACGAGCATGTTCCTTATTACAGAAATTCCTGGAAAAAAATGAGAATAAATTCAAATAGTATTCAGAAATTTGAAGATGTTAAAAGATTTCCGATTATTAATAGGAAAATCCTTGGTCGAAATCATTCTGATTTCATTTCTGACGAATATGTGAAATATCTTAATTTACTTCCTAAAATGACATCATTTCTTTTTGTAAGATCAACTTCCGGAACTACCGGAGAGCCAATGAGATTGTATTTTAATCCCGATGCAAAAGACTTTTTGGATGCAGTATATGCCAGAGCTCTAATAAATGTTGGTTACAATCCTTTGAAGCCCCTTCTTTACTTTTGGTGGCAGCAAACACCTCAGAAAGAGCTATATCACATATTTCGTTTATTCAAAAAAATTTACGTGCCATCTGAATGGACTGAAGAAGAACAGCTAGCTTTTATGCAAAAAATCAGACCAGAGTATATTTACTATTTTCCGTCAGCCCTATACTTTATTTCTCGTCTGATAATGAGCGAAAACATTGAAATCGATTTTCAGCCCAAATTAATCATATCACATGCCGAAATCCTGACTGAAAGAATGAGAAAAATCATAGAAGATGCTTTTGATACGAAGGTATATGATCAATACGGGGCAAATGAATTCAATAGAATAGCGTGGGAATGCAAGGAAAGGAACGGATACCACATAGATGCGGATAGTGTTTTTATTGAAATAGTTGATGAAAATTATGAAGAAGTTGCAGAAGGTGAAGTCGGCAAAGTTTTGATTACTGGTCTAGTGAACAAAGTTATTCCTTTGATTCGATATGAACTAGGCGATTTTCTAATGAAAGCTGAAAGTGAACAGTTAAATCATAAATGCGGCATCAATCTTCCAGTTGGCATCAAAAGTGTTGAAGGAAGAAAAGAACATTCAAATATCCAGGGAAAAAACATTATTACTCAAAAAAAATTTTTGGAACAAGTTTTAATGTTTTTAGATAAACAGCATAATTTAAGAAAATTTCAATCGCTTGTTGACTATAAAAATAAAAAGTTATTGATAAAATATACTGCTAGTGGTGACGGCCCATTGCAAGATCTGGAAAATAAGATTAGAATTAACAATTATAAAATATTTTGCAAGAAGGTTCGCACGATTAACAAAAACAAAATAACGGGCAAGATATTGCTATTGGAAAAGATAAAAGATTAAATACTTCTTTTTTGAATATAGAATTATGATGGAAAATATCATTATTAGGATTAACTCATTGGTAGCCAAACTCATGAAACCTATAAGAGCAAAAAAGATTGGTCCAGAAATAGTAAGAGCATGCGATTAATCATTCTTTTTTCAGTAAATACCCAATGAAAATGTTCGTTTTTCTTGAATTGAAAATATACGTAATTATATAAAAAATTAGATTGCCTAACACCAAGTGAAGCAAAAATAATGTTCTGAAATAGATTTCTTGCGACGCGAAATATGGATCAAACAGAAATGGAAAATAAAATCTCTTAGAAATGATTTCAAAGCCGTTATCTTTTATTACTTTATCTATATCCTTTTCATTCCTAGTATAAGTCGGATAGTCAGTTTCCCCCTTTAAAAAATTTTTCATATTGAAGTATTCTCTGTTCAAATGTAACAAAAATATGTAGCCATCCTTTTTGAGACTTTTGTAATATTTTTTCATAAGAACAGAAAAATCTCTCGCATCGAGATGATCGGAGGTGGAAACATCAATTATCGCTTCTAGTGATTCTCGTTTGAATGGCCAATTCAAAATGTTATCGTTAATCACAAATTCATTTTTCATGTGATACAGTTCGTGAAATCTATCACAAAATTCTTTTACAAATTCTATGTAATACAGGCGCTTTGGTTTGAGATAGACTAAAATTGTTTTTCTCACATCGGTAAATCTTGCAACAGTCTCATCCCAAAGATCTACTTTGACAACATTTTCGTATTTTTTGTAATCAATGTATCTAAGGAAAAATTCAACTAAAAATCCCCATAAAGGGCTCATAAGATGTTTCCTATAAAAGTTGCTGAGTTTGCTTCGTTGTTTTTCTGTTTTCACAGCGTATTTTAAAAACTTTTTTTTACTTTCTGATTCTTTCATATGGCTTCCCAATCATCATATAAAGTATTCATCGTAACTAATGTAAGGATAAGAAATCTTTTTTCTTATAATATACAACGGATTCTTTAGCAGAGATTTTAGGATAAATCTTAATTCTATTTCCTTAAAAATAGTTTTTAGAGTAATTTTTTCTTTGATTTGACCTTTTTCTGATTTCTCTTCCCACTTCAGACCATCTATTTCATCAAACTTCCAAAATCTATCAAAAAAATTGTATTTACTTGAATTTCTTTCTCGAATTTTTATATTTAGAATTTTTGGCACTAAAAATGCTGTAGAATTTTCTAATAATTGATATGCGCTAGCCGCTGCTGTTGTAGTATATTTTGCCGTTTCTTTTATAAAGTCCAGATTTTTCTGAAAATCTTCATTTGTTTCATAAGGAAATTCTACAATGTAGAAGCAATGCGTTCCAACTCCATACTTATGCAGTAATTTTAACGTTTCTTTGAATTTTTCAAAATCTTTCTTTTTTTGAAGATTCATTTTAGATGAAATTATTTCGCTTCCGCTTTCAACCCCTATCATTAATAACTTGCAACCAGATTGTGCCATCACTTTTATTATTTCTTCATTCAATCCTGTTATTGTTGCAAATCCTCCCCACCAAATGTTCAACTTTTCATATATAATCCTCTCTGATAAAGTTTTCATATACGCAGGATCATTATTGAGATTGCCTTCTACAAAGAAAATGAAATTTGTATTGTACCCTGCTTTGAGCGATTTTATATCTGAAACAACTTTTTCTACCGGCTTGTATTCAAAAAACGTGTTTTTGTATTCGAAACAAAAAGCACATTTATATTTACATCCTCTTGATATCAGATATGGAAGTATCGACAGCCCTTTCACACTTAGCTTTTTATGCAGCTTCAAATCGTCTGGATTAAAGGAAGGATTTGCCTTTTCTTCTATAGGAAAACTGGTTGGCATACCCCTGTGAATTTTTCCATCTTTTTTGTAAAATATGCCTGCACAGTTTTCTATGGTTTCTCCACTTTCAAAATATTTTAAAATTCTTAAAAAAGGTTCTTCACCGTCACCTACTATTAGAAAATCCACAAAATCGAATTTCAGTAAATCGCTATGATCAGTTCTTGACGTTAGAGCGCTACCTAAAATTATCTTTTTGTCATAATCCTCCTTCAAAACTTTGGCAAGACAAAGGGCAAATCTTACATTTATTGTGACAAAATTAAAACCAATAACATCATAATCTGTCAATCTTCCTAATCTAATCATCTTCTCTACTTGGTCTTTTAAAGCATCATCATTCTTGCCGTTCAAAAAATTTATTATTCGCTCATCATTGTCAAATAACTTGAGATTAAAAATTCTTCTGAAAAAAAATCTATTCAAATATCTTACTCTTATAGCAAGATCAATGGTTTCAACTTCATAACCTTTCGATTCTAAGAAAGTTCTTAATATGCCTAATCCCAGTACAGGCATTGGATTAATCATGCAATCAGGTGCAGGCGGGTCAACTAATACTACCTTCAACATTACCAATTATATAATTTTAAAAATAGTTAAATCTCTTCAAGAACTGGTAATATCTACGTAATCAACTGCGCCCCAAGCCCAGTTCAAGCTGTTGCAAGTTCCACCATAATAACTTTCTATTCTTACCTTAATATTTTGGCCTGCGTATTTGGAAATATCATAAGAAAAGTCCTTCCATCCATCCTTTGCACTAACAATCAAATCAGCAATAGTATCTGAATTTCCATTCGAAATAATTTTAATTCTAAAACCATTATCCGCGCAGCAACTTACTATCTCAATAGAATTCGGTATAACTGGTGAAATTGCTTTTGCTTTACCTTGCACATTTGCTAGTCCAATATTCAAGCGATAATTTTTACCAGCTGGTAAGTTTACATTCTGCTCAATGAAATTGGCTTCTGTTTGTGACTTGGGATACATGAGAAACAAATAATCCCTACCATCAACAGATTGATTATACCATATGGCATTGTTACGGTAATCTATATCTCCACCATCATACCAAATAGCCATTGTCGGAAATGTATAAAAATCTGAATCCTGAACAAATTGACCAGAAATTGCTGGTTTAACAGTGTTGATTCTAACTATAATTCCATTACTTAAAAGAAAACCAGCAGCAATGATAACAACAAAAGCAACCACTATAAGCACAATCTTTATCTTATCCTGCATTTAAACCTAAATAAATTGGTTTTATCTATAAAATAAAGCTTACTAATGGCAAACTATTTCTTAAAAGAGAGATAGTTTATTTTATGAAAATTCAAGAGCTCTATATTGATGCTTACGGTTGCAAAGGAGATCTAAACAGTCAGAAATTACTGTTTCCTGTATTTCTAAAAGCAGCTAAATCTGTAAAAGCAAAAGTTGTCAAAAAAATAATTTATCAGTATAAACCATATGGTCTGACTCTTATTCTGCTGCTTGCTGAGTCGCATATATCTTTGTTTACTTGGCCTGAATTTGGCTATGCTGCAGTCGAAATCTTTTTATGTAACGAAAAAATGAGTCCCTTTAAAGCATGGAATATCATCAAAAAAACACTAATGCCGAAAAAAGTAATAATCAAAAAGGTCGTAAGAGACATTAGCTAAGATAACAAAAGCTTGAAAACGTTTTTCGGATTGCAGATAAAGTTGGTGTAAAATGCGTTGACTGCTGAAGTGCTGTATCCATTGTTCATTATTTTTCTGTATTGTTCAGATTTTTCATCGAACCAGATATTTTTGAAATCATAATTCACATCTCTTAGATTTCCAGCAACAAACCTCTTAGAATAGCTCAACCAGACTTCTCCATTTGACATTATGTATGCTGAAGCAATTCCCTCGTAGTTAGAAACATTCTGATTGCTCATCAAATATCTGTAAAATTGTATTCTCAATTTTCGCACAAGCTCAGGAGCATCTTTTCTTTTCAAGTTTGACAGACTAGAAATAAGAAAACTTAATGCCTTTTGATAATCATTAAGTTCAGGAGTTATTTGCAGATCAAAATTGTACAACTTTGCTCGGTTTTCTGCAACTTCGCATATGTAAGAATCAGGATTCAATTGCTGAATCTGTTCATAAATTTGCTGGAAATTTTTCACGTTTAGGTTTGATATAACTGTGTTAAATCCGACAAACAAATTAGAACTGTTCAATGCTTTCAATGATTGGAAAGTTTTCATTGCAAGTTCATAATTTCCCTTGTGGCCTCTGATTTCGTCATGCTGGTTTCCTATTCCATCTATTGAGATGTTGATGAACAACTTGATTTTAGGACATATTTCAAGAATTTTTTTTGTGTTGTCCACGATTTTTTTCGTAAGAATTGCATTTGTTGCGATTGTTATGAATCTTGGTTTTGTTTTTTCGTAAACAATTCTGATGATTTCTACTATGTCGTCTCTCAAAAAAGGCTCGCCGCCAGTTATTGTCACCCAAAAGACTGAACTGAAATTTTTAAATATTTTTTCATATTCCTCAAGTTTCAGTTGCTCTGCAATTTTCATTTTTGGCTTGTTTTTCCATATATTGCACGTCTTGCATCTTGAATTGCACCAGTCATTTACGCTCAAAGTAAGAACCATAGGTAAAGCTTTTGGAAAACCTGTTTTTTTGAACAAATTATAAGCTAGTATTTTTGGAAGAAGTGAAACTGTGCTCGTCATTCTCTCTCCTTAATCATTTCCCATTTATATGGGATTTTGTTGAACAAATAAAAATCTAATGTTCCTAAAATTCTCGCAAATGCCTCCAAGCATGCAGCGCAGAAAATCCAAAGAATTTCTCTGTAATTTCTTATTGACTTAATCTCAAAATATTTGATTAGAGCCATGAAAATCCTTTTGGTGCTCATTGTTGAGACTGCATAGTCATATTCTTTTTTTATGTGCAAATGGCCGTTGAAATATCTCCTTCTTTGTTTTATCAAAAACCATAAATTCTCTATTCCTTGGTTGTTTATCACAGCATCTGGAACGTAAACAATTTTGTAACCTTTTTTGTGGAATACGGATTCCAAATAAGATTCATCAGTTGCAATTTTTTCTGGAATTTCTTTAATAATTTTTCTGAAAGCCATTATCTCCCCGACTTTAGGTTTATCTAAAGAGACTAGATGATGAAGAAGCCAGACCAAATGATTGAAAAATCCTAGGAAATTCTCTTTGCTATTAATCGGTATTGGTCTGCCAGTTGTCATTCCTACCTCTGGTGAAACAAAAGGCTTGAGCAGTTTTTCAATGCTGCCTTTTTTTGGTAATGTATCAGAGCTTTCCACAATAATTATATCAGAAGAAATCTTTTCAAGTGCCAAATTAATTGCCGAGGCTTTCCCCTTTCTTTCTCTTTCTTTTATTACTTCGATTCTCTTATTTGAAAATTTCAATTCATTCGAATAACCGCAAGCCACAATAATGATTTTTTCCAAGTTAAACTCTGTCTTTTCCTTCAGAAGAAAATTTGTTAATTTGTTTAAGTTTTCTTCTTTGTAGGCAGGCAATACTATGGAAAAAGTTGCTTTCATTCAATCTTATTAATTTTTGGAAGATTAAGTTCAAATAATGGCAAGAAGTTTGGTGTGAATATGAAAGTGTTAATTACTGGAGGGACTGGTTTTTTGGGATATCACCTTGTTCAGTCATGTTTACAAAAAAATTTTGATGTTACCTGCTTAGTGAGAAGTTCTGCATTTAAAACAAAAAAGAAAATCATTTCAAATTACAAAATAAATGGCGTTAATTTAGAAGAGTGCGATATTGCTGAAAAAATAAGTCTTGCAAGAGATGACTATGATATAGTTTTCCATCTTGTCGGCGTTTACAGAAGTAAGGATGAAAATGAATTGAATCGAGTGAATGTTGAGGGAACAAAGAATCTCTTATCTTTTTTGTTAAAAAATAGAATCCACCCGAAAAGATTTGTTTTGATGAGCTCAACTGCAGCAATGGGCCCAATAAAATCTGCAAATCCCTTGAATGAGAAAACAGAATGCAAACCGTCGAATTCTTATGAAGCCAGCAAGTTGAAAGCCGAAATAATTACAAAAGATTTGTCAAAAGGCAAAATAAATTACACCATAATAAGAACACCTCGAATTTATGGTCCTTTAGACCCCCAAAATACTTTTTCTCTTTTTGTAAAAGCTGGAAGAATCGGTTTTTTTCCTTTTTTGAATGATGCTGTAGTTCCATTGGCCTATGTTAAGAATGTTGCTGATGCTTTAATTTTAGCTTCAACCAAACGCAAAGCGAGTAATCAAACTTTTTTGATAGCTGATGAAAAGAACTATTCAAGCAAGGAAATTGCAAACACATTGGCAGAGATTCTCAATAAAAAAGGATTTTTTTTGAAAATCCCTAGAGCTCCACTTAAGTTTGTGTCGTTTTTCATTGGCTCGTACAAGTATGTGCTCAATGATGTCAGGTATTCTATTGAAAAAGCAAAGAAGGAGATACATTACAAACCTAAGTATGATTTAGTATCTGCCTTAAAAGAGACAATATTCTAAATTCTTTTAAACTTTTCTATCAGCTAATAATACATATGAAAGGCAAAATTTCAATAATCATTCCCACTAAGAATGAGCCATATATCGCGACTCTTGTAAATGAATTAAGAAAACTCTTTCCTAACGCCGAAATAATTGTGATAGAGAAAGGAAGGAAGCTACCTAAAGTTAAAGCAAAAGTTGTCAGGCAAAGGACTAAAGGATTGGGAAACGCATTTTTGGAAGCTCTGAAGTATGCTCATGGCGAAATAATTGCTAATTTAGATGGAGACGGATCTCACAGAACTGAAGATTTAAAAAAAATGATTGCACAGATTGCCAACGCAGATCTTGTAATTGGTAGCAGATTTGTTAGAGGTGGAAAAACAAAAGATGTTCAGCACAGACAGATTGCAAGCTTAATTGCAAGAAAAATAGCCTCATTCATAATGGGTCTTAAAATAGAGGATTCTACTTCTGGTTTTTTTGTTGTTCGGAAAGAAGTTTTAGATAAATTAAAGATAAAAGAAGTTTTAGGATATAAAATCATTTTTCCTTTAGCTTACAAAGCCCAGCAGCAGAATTTCAAAATAAAAGAAGTGCCGATTACTTTTGTTGGAAGGCAGGCAGGAACTTCTCATGTCAGTGTGTTCAAACTTTCTGGAATAAAAGAACTTTATAGTGAATTTAAAATGGCAATACTTTTGAGACTTGGTTTATACTGAACATAATGAGGATATTGTCGAATTTTTTATTTCCCAAATTTCTATCGGAATTAATACTGTTTGTTCATATCTAAAACCTTTCCAATCTATTTTAGGATACGTCACAGTTTTAGAATATTCTTTCACCTTATCAAACAATCCACTTCCAGCAAATTGGGCATCAAGACCTCCTTCAGAAACAAAATATTTTGGTGGGCACTGACAGCTAGATCTAATAATACCTTGAAGATTGTTTACATCTGAGGGAAGATCACTTATTCTCGTTCGCAGATAGTAAAATCCGTACCAAGTTTTTGAATAAACTCTCGAACAATCAGGAGAATTGTCGTTAATGTATTTCTGCGCTTCGTATTTGACATCATTTATATTTTTATCAATAATTAGCTTTGAGACAGTATCGCCAAAATTAACGTAAGCAAAAATAGCTACAACAAACAATGCAACTAAAAAGAAAATTTTGTATTTCCTTAAATCGCTAATCATCTGGCCAACGAGAAGATACATGATAGGCAGCGCAGGCATCAGATATCTTGGAAACTTTACTCCAAGCGGTGAGAAGAAGATAAAAACCGATGCTATGTAAATGATAGAAAACTTGTGAATATTTTCTGATTTGAAAAAGTAAAGCAGTGCAAGCGGTGCAAGAGCAATTAGCCCAAATGCCGCTTGCTGTTTATCTCCTAAATATTTCTGCGACATGAAAACAAAGATTGCGGCAAAAAGAATTATGAAAATTATTTCATTGAATTTTGTTTCTCCGAATTTCATCTTTTTCAAGAGCAAAAATGCAGATGCGCACAAAACAAAGAAAGAAACTATAGGAAGCAGGAACTCATTGTAAGTATTTTGCAAATAAGAATATATCGGAACATTAATGGACAACTGACCTGTGACATAGCTGCTCCACCAATTCCATAACCAGCCATTAGCAGTAATAAAGTAAAACATCCATATTCCCCAAACTATGAACGGAAGAATTAGATAGCCCATCAAAACTTTGTTTTTCAAATTCTTTCTATCAAATAAAATCAAAAAACCAATCATAGCTGCAGCTGGGAAAATCGTGTATCTTATGAGAACTGCTCCTGATGTGAAAATGCTTCCCCAAAGCAGATATTTCTCTTTTTTCTTAGAATATCCATACCAGTAGAAATAAAATCCAGCAAGCGCAAACAAAGTCGCAGGAACATCAAGCATTCCGAAATCTGAAAAGAACCAATGGGTTGTATTGAACATCAAAAATATTGCGGCAATGATTCCCGCTGTTCTGTTGAAAAACTTGCTGCCAATAATGTAAGTGAGAGTTACTCCAAGAGCTCCAAGCAAAGCCATGAAGACGTGCACTGCTATTTCAGATTCATTAGTAAGCAAAAGAACTGGCACAAAAATAATCTCAAGCAATGGAGGGAAAACGTTTGACCAGCTTCTTCCGTGAATTATGTCTGAAGCATAGCCAACATAATAAACTTCATCTTGTCCAATTCTATTCCCAATCAAAGTAACTCTCAAAATGAAAGCTAACAAAAAAATAGCTAAAATTATAATTCCTTCTTTTCCTTTCAAATTTTTTAACAATTTCATCTACTCACTGATTGGAATTTTGCTAACTTAAAAACATATACCACATAATCCTTATATTCTTTTTTGTGGGTAGTTTCTATATGAATCTTGTTTTGCTGAAAAATGAAAGATTTTTGTTATTCATTGCAATATTTCTTGTTTTTGTTGCGTTTGCTTCTTTGGGAAGGTTTGGAACTAATCCTAGCAGCAGATTTATGCTAACAA
>Ga0315279_10009331_pt1 | contig 11719 bp, 16 predicted proteins | sample YL17G06_20_MG_FD_203694 | JGI IMG/M metagenome (GOLD analysis project Ga0315279, IMG submission 203694) | Sediment microbial communities from Yellowstone Lake, YNP, Wyoming, USA - YL17G06_20 | ecosystem: Environmental > Aquatic > Freshwater > Lake > Sediment | place: USA: Wyoming | collected...
CCCTCATGGTGATTGACAAGGAAGGCAGAATACGTTACCAGCATTATGGAGATTCGATGAGCGATATTCCTACAGACGAAGAAATTCTGTCTTTGCTGGACGATTTGAACAAAGAATCGGCCTAGCGGGGATGCCAGTGATTAAGGGGCTTCCCATCTTACATCATCCGCAAAATTGCGCTGCCTGCCAGTGCCTCGCCGGCAGTGTTAATTGTTACACCAGGAGATTTTATGACCAATCTGAGTGTTTGTTAAGTTTGCCTTGCCTGTTAGTAAACATTCTAAGCTTAAAGGTGATTACTAATTTGGTTAGAATGACACGCCGGAGACAGGCGAGGTGAGATATTCACCAAGTTCCTGGAGATATTGGTCATATCTTCCCTTATTTATCAATGACTTATAATAATCCTTAACTCTGGCAACGTCTTTGACCTCGCCCACTTTGATATCAGGGTCTAGCCTGTGGATAACATCGTGATAGGCTCCGATGAACAGGATACCGGTTTCGCCTTCAGCCAGAGTTTTATTTATTATCCTGGCAATAAACTCATCCCGCTGCTTCAGGAGCTTGCCCCGAGCCAACTTGTACCTGAGAGCGGCGACTTCTCTCTCCTTTAACGACCTGGAGCGTGTCATTTTAGTAATGTAGCTGTATTCCTGCTTTACCAGAGGGATATCCTCAGTTTTCACCAAGACAGCACCCCTCTCCAGAAGCTTCCCCACAACTTCATAATTTTTACTTCCCTGGTTGATGCCCTCTCTGACGATTTTAAGTCCCTCCGCGCCATCGGTGACCAGCCCGTCTTGATAAACCTTGAAATCATTAACATCTAGAGAGTTAAGGAATCGGCTTATGGAATCCCAGAAGACAGAAACAATTTCCTTGTGCTTTTGCCAGATTTCTGACGTCAGCTTGGCAGCAGCCCTATCATCCAGAGTCGACGCCACGGAACCCATATCAGCACTCATGTGGATGATAGGAATAAGGTACAGCTTCCTCATGATTTACCCAGTGCATCCTTTGAAGCAAGCTTAGCTTTCCACTTTTTTATTTCGGTTTATTGCTGACAACCCCTTGCCACACCGTTCTTGCTCCGCAACTGGGGCAGAACTTATGGAGTTTCCAGAAGCGTTGCAGCATGCCACAATTAGGGCACTTGATGGTCCATGGCTCCCCACAATTCGGACAGTAATCAGCATCACCACCAATGGTGATTCCGCATCCCGGGCATTGGTTCCATCCTTCCATCTGGTATTTTCCTTTCAGTCTTCCTTTGTTTCGCCGCGCTTGCGCAGTTTCTTTCTATCCAGGCCGAGAAGATGGCCCTCGTCATCCATGCGGAGTTCATACAACCCCAGCACATCCATGGTATCCGGAATAGCCTTTCTTTCCAGCGCTTCTATCAGGACGGCCCATCCTTCCTTTGTCTTGGATAGTCCGGTGACTCCATCGGTTGGTTTCTTGCCGAGGTGGATAAATTCCTTGCGTGCCTTTTCTATTACCTCGTTAGCGTTCATCTTAAACCTTTGCCTCCTCCTTAATTAAGATTTTTTAGCTATCTCGCTATCCCGAGAATAGAGAAGATTCCGCTCCAGTTCTGATACTTGAGCGTTTATTGGCTCTGCTACTATCTTCTGCTGTCGCTCCGCGGTGGCGATGGCTCGCTGTGCCTCATCCCAGTCCTGCCAGATGCCGTACTTCAACATGGTCTCTATCCCGGCGAGATAGGCTCTCAGATTGACCCCCAGGAGGGGAATACCGGCGACATTTATAATGAGGTCAGCGTTGAGTACCAGCCCCTTCTCCAGCACCCTATCGAGAAGGTCTACCAGTGTGGCGTGAGTGTCCCGAGCAGGTTGCATTTTATTCTCCTTGAACTGAAATAGCGGGCTTGGCCACAAAGCTGTAAGGTGGCCAGGGGCCGGAAAAATGAACCGAGAAGCCGTCGATATTGTTGATTTCCTCCAGTTCCCTGCCCAGGCTGTCGGTTCTCTCTCTGGCTACCAGGCAGGAAAAGTTAAGCAGCATGACCTTGCCATCGTTCAGTTTTTTGGTCTTCTCGACAATAATATCATCGGTGTGCTTCTTAATCCTGGTGTAGAAATCGCTGAACCACGCGTTGGCAAGCTGCTCCATCTCCTCTTTAACGGCTTTTTCCAGCTTTTGTTTGTACATATAGGCCATGCCCGGTGATTTGGTGGCCATCTCAGCCTTTATTTTTCTAATTTCTTCGCTCTGTTCCGAGATTTGCTTTAGTATTAACCCGGGGTCATACGAGACCTGCACGGCATACTCGTCTTTATCCTTTATTTTATTCATCACCACATGGAGGCGTTTATAATCTAACTTAAGCCAGTCCCTTACTACCTGGTCAGGGGAAGCGGCATCATCTTTAGGTTGCAGTATAGTGTCGAAGCCCAGGGGGATGACGATGCCGAGTTGTTCGCCAGCCGCATCAAGAACGCTCTGGTGGGTCCTCACCCAGTTCTTCACTGTCTCGCCATCGATGGACTGATATGGCTCGGTAGAACAACTGTGGACAATAGCGCTGATGTCTTCGTAGGGGATAGTGTAAACCTCGCTGCCCTCTATACCTATCGGCCCCAGCCCGACCCTTTTCTCCCCCACCGCCACACCGTACACGTATCGTCCTCTGTCCCTGGCGCAGCATATCTTTTCCATTGTTTCACCTCCCCGGGAAGTAACTCTTTCCCGGTTAAACCGGCAGGCTCTCCGCGACTTCCTCCCGCCGTTTCTCCGGGTTGATTATGCTATCGATAACACTATCCACGACCTCATCCAGCCCGTCTCTCACTGCCCGGACCGATTCGCCGATGCCCTGCTCGACTTTAATTTCTTCAAGGGCATTGTCCAGTTCCAGCAGGGCTTTTCCCAGCCGCTCACACTCTTCCTCGCTCAGCACCCCGCTCTCTATTCTTTTCAACGCCTGGATTTTCAGGGTATCTTTAATCACCTCGACCAGGGCTATTACCAGACCGAGCACCCCGTGCTTCAAGTTTTTCTCATCGATGTTTATCGCCATAAACCGAAACCTCTAAGTCGCTCGCATTTCCGGGATTGCCCAGGCTTTCTTGGCTCTGGCGCTTGTCCAGCCGCACCAGGGACACCCCTCTTTAAGGAGTTCCTCGGTAACAACCTTTTTACTGCACTGCGGGCAGACTTCCCTGCCCGCTGCGGCCTCCTTCCAGGCGGCCTTCTCATAGTTTGTGCCGCTGGGGAACTCCAGCCCGTACCTGGCGGCTGTCTCAAAGGAAGCTATGGCAGCCCTTATCTTAATCCCCAGAAGCTCGACCCCGGCTAAAGAAACACAGATATCGGCATTGATGACCAGCCCCTTGTCCAGCAGGCGGTCAATAACGTCCGCAAGAGTGGTAACTTCATCTCTGGTTGCCTGTAGTGCCATCTATTTCACCCCCTGACTCTTTTTATACTCTCTCACCAACCTCAGCCTTTCGATTAGCTCGGCTTCTAAGCCTTCGTATTCTTTCTCATTTAACTCGCCGTCCTGCAGCAGCAACTGAAGCTGCTGGAGTCTCTCTTTAATCGATTCCTCGGTGATAAGGCGCTCCTTATCAATTTCATCCTTCAGCTTTGTCAAAATCTCCTTGCCAAGGGTCAGGGGAATACCGAACAGGATATAAAAAGGCAGCCCAATTAACATTTCACCGGCTCCAGCTTCAAGGTAACGAAATTATAAGGCGGCAAAGGTCCGACATATTTGATATTCATTTTGCCCTGGAATCTGGCATCCAGTTCGTAGACCTGTCTCTTGAATTCACTCTCCCGGGACTTCTCTATTAAAAATGAGGCATTCAATAGGTTTTTAATCCCCATCGGATTATTCATTTTAGCCTCATAAGATAGCTTCTGAAGGATGGAATAAATCATCTCGGCGTATCTGGTCTTCCAGTCGCAAACGATATTCTCCACCAATTTGCCGCCTTCGACCAGCAGGTTCCTTACTTCGACAGGAGACGATGCAACATTTAATTTAGCCTTAAGTCTGGAGAGTTCCTGGCTTTCGCCCTGAATTTCTTTCATTACGGCCTCCTGTTCCCAGAAGACCTTCAGCTCTACTTCTATCCTGCCGGCAAGGCGGTGTAATTCACCGAGCAGACCATCGTAGTTATTCTCCAGCAGCCCGCGGACTTCGCCCTCGCCAGTGGCCACCATGCCGAAGCCCATGGGGAGCAGGTTATATTCTTTCATAAGCTCTTCCTGGGTAATGGTATGGGCCTGTACATTCTTTCGGGTTGGGTCTATCTCTGTGAATTCGGTGTCGCTGACTACGGCGGCAGTTCGCTTGTAGTTGATGGTATAGACATCAGCATTTCCGATGCCGGGGAAGCTGAATCTCTTGAAATGAGGTTCCTCGGCAATTCCGTAAATATATTCGCCCTGCGGAGACATCTATTCCTCTCCTTTCTGGGCTTTTAACCAGTTGATAGCCAGGTTAAAATGCTCTTTAGAAATCTGAAGTTTGCTCTTCTTATTTCCCGCCTGAATAGACTCCCTGATAGCCAGCATGGCGGCTTCGCGGCAAATGACCTCTATTTCCGCTCCGGAAAGCCCCTCCGTTTCTTCAGCCAGAACTGCAAGGTCAATATCAGAAGCTAGGGGCTTGCCCCCGACATGAATCCCGAATATCTCCTGCCGTGTCTTTTCATCGGGGAGGGGAAAATCCAGGACAAAGTCAAACCTGCCTGGCCTCAGGATGGCGGAGTCAATCAGGTCCTTCCGGTTGGTAGCCGCCAGAACCAGCACCCCTTTAAGCTCTTCCAGTCCGTCGAGTTCGGTGAGGAACTGGCTGATAACTCTCTCTGTAACCTGTGAGGTATCTCCCAGTCCACGTTCGGGAACCAGCGAATCAAACTCATCGAAAAAAAGAATACAGGGGCTGGCCTGCTTCGCCTTCCGGAACACCTCTCTCACGCCTCTTTCCGATTCACCGATGTATTTTGACATAAGCTCGGGGCCTTTGATGGAGATAAAATTCACCTCGCTTTCATGGGCCAGCGCTTTGGCTACCAGGGTCTTCCCCGTCCCCGGTGAGCCGGATAGAAGGATGCCCTTGGGAGGTTTGATGTTTGCCTCCTGGAATAATTGGGGGTATCGCAACGGCCATTCTACGGCCTCAACCAGTTTCTGCTTCACTTCCCCCAGGCCGCCGACGTTCCCCCAGTTGACATCGGGAACCTCAACAAAGACTTCTCGAATCGCGGAAGGCTCTACCTCTTTACGCGCTTCGCTGAAGTCATTCATCGTTACCTCAAGTTTCAAGAGAGTATCATAAGGAATTTCATCCAGTTGAAAGTCGATGCTGGGCATTATCTTTCTCAGAGCATTCATGGCCGCCTCGCGGCTTAAGGCTTCCAGGTCAGCCCCGACGAAGCCATGAGTAATCTGGGACAGCTTCTCAATGTTAACATCCTGAGCCAGGGGCATGCCCCGGGTGTGAATCTGGAGTATTTCCAGGCGTCCTTTCTGGTCGGGGATGCTGATGGCAATCTCACGGTCGAACCTGCCTGGCCGCCTTAGTGCTGGGTCGAGAGAGTTAGGGATATTGGTGGCCCCGATGACGATTATCTCACCCCGAGACTCCAGGCCGTCCATGAGGGCCAGCAACTGGGCCACCACCCTTCTCTCTACCTGCTTCTCGCCTCCCATCTCCTCTCTCTTGGGAGCGATGGCATCAATTTCGTCGATAAAAAGAATAGCGGGCGCGTTTGTTTTTGCCTCTTCAAAGACCGACCTGAGCCGGCCTTCGCTCTCTCCATAGAACTTGCCCATTATCTCCGGGCCGGTGATATGGGTAAAGTAGGCGGCTGTTTCGTTGGCGACGGCGCGGGCAATCAGCGTTTTGCCGCATCCCGGAGGGCCGTGAAGCAGTACCCCTTTGGGAGGGTCTATCCCCAGGCGCTCAAATACCTGCGGGTACTTGAGGGGAAGCTCAACCATCTCCCTGATTCTATGTAATTCTTTCCCCAGACCGCCGATATCTTCATAGGAAATTTTGAAGCCTCCGGCTCTCGCCTGGGTCTTCTCTTTAACCTCAATCTTGGTTCTGGTATGAACCAGTACCACTCCTTTAGGAACTGCGCTGATAACCGTGAAATCCTGGCTGCGAGTGCCGAAGAGATTGGCGCGGATTGTGTCCCCCTCTACCAGTGGCAGTCCGTCTAATAAAGTGCCGATATACCTGGTGTCTCTCTCCTGGCTGATTGACCTTACCAGTGTCAGGGGGTTTAATAATATCTTATCAGCCGGCAAGAAGCTGGTCTTTTGCACCGTAAGCTTTTCATCCAGAGAGACCTGGGCATTACCTCGCAAGAGCCCGTCCATCTGGATGAATGACTTGCCCCGGTCTTCGGGGTAGGCGGGCATGACCTTGGCGGCTGTCTTTCGCTTACCTTCTACCTGAATAATATCACCTACTTCGGCACCTATCTTTTCCATGTCCTGTGGGTCAATTCTGGCGATACCACGCCCCACATCACGGGGTTTTGCCTCAGCAACACGAAGAGTCAACACCGCGGTGCCAACACTCACAAAAGCCGCCTCCTCTGGTTATTTTTCCTTTTCAAGAGTAATTTCCAGAATGCCATTATTATAGGAAGTCTTTATCAATTCAGGCTTTACCTTACCGGGGAGGAGAATTTCCTTGGCGTATTTTCTGTCTTTGTCAGCAGCGGTGAGATTAAGGATGTCCCCGGCTACCTCTATTTTTATTTCGTTCTCCGATACTCCGGGCAACTCGACAATAACCAGAATATGGTCTTTTTCGTCGAAGATGTCCACTATTGGCTCCCGTACCTCCTCCACTACCGGTCCCCGGGTCGTTTCCCTGATGTTGCCAAAGCTCTCAATCACGGGCTTGCCCGCCAGGGTCTTGATGCTGAATCCATAGACACCTTTGGCGCCCCTGGGTAATCCCCTGATCTCGCCACTTCTCTCGACCCCTTCTTCACTCAACTTTGAGGCCAGGTCAATGAGGTTACCAAACCCCTTGAATAACCCGCCGAAGCTTATCTTGCCCATGCCAAAATCAATTTCAACCTTATCGTCTTTTTCTTTTTTAGACATAATTTGCCTCCAGGTCGAAAGAGGCAGACAGAGCTTCATCTATCACCTGGCTCACCTTTTTCCTGTCCTTTCCAGCAACCTCGGGCATTAAAACATCCAGGCAGATTTGCTTGAAGCCGTTGCTAGTGTCCAGGGCAGTATCGCCTTTCAGTTTTAATATCTTACCCAGTACGATGCAGGCCCGAACCGTGGGGGTTAGCTTGTTCTCCGATTTAGCCTCCCTCACCTTCCTCACTAAACGGACAATATGCCGGGAGTCCCTTGAGGAAAGCTTGGTCTTGGCCCGGGTGATATCGATTTCGGTTTCCTCATCGAAATTGCCGAGTTCTATGGTCACCATGCGGTCGCGAAGGGCATCCTGGCTCCTGTAGACCCCGGCGTACTCCTCGGGGTTAGAGGTGAAGATAGCGGTAAAATCGGGATGCACCTTCAAGTAATTCTCACTGCCCCTGGCCGCGGGCAGGGGCAGAAGTCCTTCTGCCAATATTGAAAGCAGCACGTTGTTTGCCTCCGGCCGCGACCGGGTAAATTCGTCATAGATTAGAGTGAGTCCGTGCTGACAGGCAGTGGTAAGCCGATTATCTACCCATTGCGAGGTCATGCTCTCATCAGTCTTGAGCACCGAGCGGATGTAGTTATCCCTCAGATATTTCTTATGATAGCCAGAAAGTCCACCGACCAGGTCGGAAGTGCCAAATTCATGGTCTCCACAAATTAGCACTACCGGACGCTCTAGCCGGGCGGCTATGTGCAGAGCCAGAGTCGTCTTCCCGACCCCGGCTGGTCCGCTGAGATGGACGGGGAAACCCGCCCTGATGTAATCAAGTGCCCGGTTGGTCAGGTTCCTTATATAAGGCGTTTCCACAAAGTCGTCGCTCGGTTGAGTACTGAGCACTGTTGCTATCTCTCCGTACATAATCGTCACCTGCCTGCTTTCTCGATTTCTCGGCACCACCCGCTTACGGGGTGCCATTTAGTGAGCGCTGAAGAATACTATTGCTTAATATCTCAGTTCCACATGATTAAAACTGCTTTCGCCTACAGGTAGGTTCACCTCTTTGGGGTTGCATCTTTCCGGGTCAGGGCTTTCTCCCCTCCGGCGTCTCTCTTGTAACTCATGCCGTAACTCCATCATGGCTCGGTTTTTGTTTATCTTGGCGGCTAGTTTCTCTCTAGCTACAAAATAGTTTTTCTTGAATTTCTCCACCGTTGCATCCTGGCGGGCAAATTTATCCTTTTCTCTTCTTGCCTCCAGCCCCAGTGCCCTTAAGTCCATAGCCGACCCGAGAGACTCTCGCTCCTCCCTGGTCATGAACAGTGAACTGGCAGTTCTAATATCACGCACCCCTGGTATGTCAGTGCTATTTCTGCTATGAGCCATGAGCTTGATATAGCCCGGCGCTTTCCTTTTCATACGGCAACCTCCTATTTAGCACTCACCGGGAAGTAAAGCATCTTATTTTTACGGATTTTCCGTTTCTCCAGGAGTTTTCGTGACACCCTCCCCAACACGACAGGAGCCACCCCGAGGATATTGGCTGATTCCGCCAGGGTCATTCCTTCACGGTGCTCATTTACCGCTGCCAGCAGTTTTGCATCCAGGTCGGGGATTTCTTCTTTGGCTGCCGGTGCCGCTACTTTTGGTGGAGTCTTTGTCCCGCCTCTCTTCGCCTGCATAGTGGAGCCTAACCCCTGCCATGCGGTTCGAGCTTCCTTCAGGTCGGCAATCGTCTCTTGCCGCATTCCAGACACTTCGCTCTTTATACCATGGTCATAACTGGCTAAGTCTTTCCTTAGCTGTGCGCCCATCTGCTTGTGTGACCCTTGGAAGCCATTGAGCATAGCGTGGGCTTCAGATTTCAGAGCAGCCGCACCTCGAGCCAAATTCTTCCTTAACTTTGCGCTCATGTCCTGGTGAGAAGCTCCTATTTCTTGGCGCAGCCTGGCTACCTCACCCCTTACCCCCTGAGTATGCTCAGCCAGGTCCTTCGTCAATGCTGAACTCATCTCCTCACGCGAGCTTTGAAAACCACTCCGCATGGCTTTAACCTCGCCTCTCATTTCCTTATGAGAGGTTTGAAAACCGTTCCGCATGGTTTTAACCTCTCCTCTCATTTTCGCCTTGTCCCGGGCTAAATCTTTCCTCAACTGGGCGCCCATCTTGTCCTGAGAAGCTTTGAAAGAACCAAGCATTTCGTTAGCTTCTTTCTTTAGCCCCTTAACCTCAGCCATCCTCAAGTCATAAGAAGAGGCAATGTCCTTAGCAATGTCTTTCATTCCTGCTGCGATTCCCATTTTTTGGTCCTCCTTACTTTGTTTTTGCTTTTGCCGCCGTTAACCCTTGCCAGGCAACCGAAAACTCCTTTAATTCAGCCTTTAGTTCCTTGCGAGAGTCTTCAAAGCTATGAATCATGTTCTGGGCTTCTACCCTGGCCCCTTTTACCTCTTCCCTTATTTCACCAATTTTCTTTATCCTGTCCTTATGGGAAGAAGCGATATTACGGGTGAGTTCTTTCATTTCGGAAGCAATCCCCATCTCCGTCCCCCCTTTTTTAAATTAATTTTTTATTGCCGCTAATGACTGCGGCTTTCTTGACGCTGCTGCCTGAAGTGAGACAGCAGCCTGTCCACTTCTTCACGTCGCAGCTCTCTGTTAGCTTTTCTATCCTGGTGAGCCTTAGCTGCTTCCAGTTGTCTCAGGTCTTCCAGTGTCAAAGATTCGCCTCTATCCACAAGCCTTTGCAGTGTGCGGTTGATTTCCTCTTGTTCCTTCTGAAAGTCCTTTAAGCGTTGCTGGAAGTTTCGTAGGATGGTGAAGAGCCGCTGGCCCGTATCCTCATAGCTAGCTTTGATTTTACCTATAACCGCATCGAGGCAACCCTTATCCATCTTTTCCTGGGTTAATTCAACTAACTGCTGCCGCAGGTAACTTGCCAGTTGCTTTTGCTCGTCTAGGTATTCCTTAACCTTTTCTCTAACCCGGCTTTGCTCTTCCTGGATGGCTTCCCTGTTCTTATTGGAATCAGAAAGTACCCTTTCCATCAGTCGGTTAAAGTCCTTTCTTCGTAAAGAGCAGTTCTTGGTCAGCGTTTTCTGTAAACCGGTTTTCAGTCTTTCCCTCTCTTCATCAAGAAGGTCGAAACTCCCATCGGAGGTCTCCGCAGCCTGATATGCCGTTGTCATCAATTCTTCCACCGTGGCAATTCTGCTTTCGTAGGAGGTGATAAGCTCGAAAACTGGTTCCATAATTTCATCCTCATTAAGTCAGGGGAAAGACGTTGGCAAGGTGCGCTTGCTAACCAAGGGTACCTTGGCAATATCGTCCCCTCGATTCTCAGGCGGCCGTAGCCGTAAGGCCAATAGCTTCAGCATACTTCAGGTATGTCTCGACGCCGGCTATGACTATCCTGGCTTCAATGGTGAGGACTTCCAGGCCAAGCAGGGAAACCCTTACCCAGGCATCGATGACGATGCCCTTGTCCAGTATCCGGTCGAGGACCTCAGCCAATCCCGAAGATGCCATCGCGGTCTGTACTGCCATTTTAAGTTTTCTCCTTTCTTTTAGATTTGGACTCAAAGGTGCCTTCCCTGAGAGGAATTCCACAACTCTCAATGAAGCGTCTGTAATCCACTTTATTGATTCGATAATGACCACTGGGCAGTCTTATAGCCCGGAGCTTTCCGCTTTCAATCCACCTTCGCACCGTGGTCTTGCTTACCATACAATAGCTGGCAACGTCTTTTATTTTGATCCGTTTCTGCATGGCTTATTAAATCTGCGAACTGTTGTAAGGAGCTAACCTGACTATTTATCGGTACGCAGACTCCTTATCTTGGTACTGAGTGGCTCTAATTTGCTCTCATAGCTTATCCAAATGTTCATTTGGGGTAAATGTCTCATGTTGTGGCTTTCGTTGCATTTGTGGATTTTTGGCACATAACAATCCTACGGTAGCGGTGTCACAAGCGTGTCACACGGACAAACTGAAAACTCACAAAATTATCACAAAGGGAAAAGGAATCTGACCGCTTGAAAGTGCTACAGTTGGCCTGGCAGGTGTCAATTTTGTCTTGGGTGTGTTGCTAGAGTGGGCGGTAATGGACTCGAACCAATGACCCCCTGCGTGTAAAGCAGGTGCTCTTGTGCGGTTTCAATTAGCTTTGAGCCAAGAGTATCCCAAAGCTGTTGGAAGGTGGGGGAATTCGGTAAAGCAGGTGCCCTTTGTTTCATCCTTTTACCTCCTTTTGTGATTTACTCCTTCTCTTGTCTCTCACAATCTTCTCTAGTATTGCTTCTTCAAGCCACTGTCCTAAGGTCTTCTTTTGAGTAACAGCGGCAATACGGCCTTGGTGGAGAACTTCGGGGTTTATCCTGATACTCGTGTTTGGCCACCGATGTTTTTCTTTCATGCCTCTATGGTAATACCAGCAATACCAAAAGTCAAGTGTTCATAATTAAACCTAGATATAACACATGCTAGACTAGTTAGTTAATTTACAAACCTTCTAGAAAGTAACAACATACTATAATCCTGAAGGTCAATAGCTCCAGCCAAATTTCCTTCTATTTTATCTTCACACCGGTGGGCAGACCCCAGCCTCTCTTTTCCTGGCT
>Ga0315279_10009332_pt1 | contig 11719 bp, 7 predicted proteins | sample YL17G06_20_MG_FD_203694 | JGI IMG/M metagenome (GOLD analysis project Ga0315279, IMG submission 203694) | Sediment microbial communities from Yellowstone Lake, YNP, Wyoming, USA - YL17G06_20 | ecosystem: Environmental > Aquatic > Freshwater > Lake > Sediment | place: USA: Wyoming | collected...
TATGGATATTTAAAAGTGGCTTTGATAAATGATTTTCCGCTTTTTCTTTCTAAAAATCGGGTTGAAACTTCCATTATGCGCATATGTTTGCCCCAGGAATCAATAATCAATTGTTGGGTTTCATTATAATCTTTAATAATGTTGAAAACCTCAAGATATCTGCGGTGAAACGCTATTAAGCCAGTTGTGGCGTCACTCCATTTAAAGCCAATAATTTTAGAAATGAGCCAGGCGAAGAATTTATTGCCGAAATCTCTGTAAAGGGGCATTTTATATTCTAGTTCTCCCATTAGGCGCGAACCGAAAACACAGTCAGCTTTGTCTTCTAAAATTGGCCTGACCACTTTTTCAATTTCTTCTGCTGGACTTTGGCCGTCAGCATCGATTTTAACCGCAATATCCGCTCCCATTTCGAGGGCAACTTGCATGCCAGTTCTGGTTGATGCGCCTAGTCCGTGATTTTGGGGATGAATGATTACTTTTTTTGCTCCAGCTCCTTTTGCTTCTTTGGCAGTACTGTCTTTCGATCCGTCATCAACCACGATAATATCCAAAAAATAGTCTTTGGTATTTTCTTTTTGATAGAGTTTCCGGATATCTTTAATAATTCGACCAATCGAGCCCTCTTCATTATAGGCTGGAATAAATACTACCACATAAGGTAGAGTATTTTTTTCAAATGTTGCCATATGTTTTTTTAATAATTTTGATTATGTAATCTAATTCTTTTTTGGTTAATTGAGGAAACATGGGCAGGGTGATGATTGATTTAGCAACTTTTTCGGTAATTGGGAGATTACTGGTTTTGTAGTATTTTTTATAAAATGGCTGAAGATGAACTGGTGGGTCAAAATGGACTGAGGCCTCGATGCCGCTTTCTTTCAATTTTAAAACTAAATCATCCCTATCGATGTCTTTAACTTTAATTGTATACATTTGATAAACGTGTTTGCAGTTTTTTGCTTCAAACGGAATTTCAATATTTTTAATATTTTGTAAATGTTTATTTAAATAAGTGGCATTTCTTCTTCGCAAATTATTCATTTTGTCCAATTTTTTCATCTGTTCTACGCCGATTGTTGCCAGGATATTGCTCATTCTAAAATTATATCCTGCCATTGTCGCTGCTCTATACCAACTCTGTTGTTGCTTTGTGCGTTGGGCAGTTGTTTTAGCCACGCCGTGGCCAGATAAGGTGCGTATTTTTTGAGCCAAACTTTCGTCATCGGTAGTAATCATTCCGCCTTCGCCAGTGGTGATGTTTTTGGTGGGGAAAAAAGAAAAACAGCCGACATTGCCAAAAGAGCCAGTCATTTTATTCTTAAATGTTCCACCGATTGTTTCTGCCGAATCTTCAATTATCTTTAAATTGTGTTTTTTAGCTATTTTCATTATTCTGTCCATTACACATGATTGTCCGCCAAAGTGAACAGGCATAATTGCTCGGGTCTTTTTGGTGATCTTTTCCTCTATTTTGTCGGGATCAATATTGCAGGTTTTATAATCAATATCCACAAATACAGGCGTTGCCCCCGCCTTGACAATTGCATTGGCGGAAGCAACAAAAGTGAAGCTTGGCAGAATTACTTCGCCTTTGATGTTTAACGCCTCTAGTGCTAGATGCAGGGCCGAGGTACAAGAATTTAGGGAAACAGCATATTTGGTGCCGATATATTTTGCGAACATTTCTTCAAATTCTTTATTTTTTGGTCCATGGGTAAGCCAGTGAGAACTCAATGCTTTTTTAACGGCTTCTAATTCTCTTTTATCTAAATATGGCACACAAAGCGGTATTTTTTCCATATAGAATAATCAAAAATTAAAATCTTTAAATAATTTAGTGGATTTGATATATTCGAGATATTTTTGTAGGCCTCTTTCAAGAGAATATTCGGGGCTATAGCCGAGAATTCTTCTGGCTTTAGCAATATCGAGCGTGCCGCGATTGGGGCGTCTGTCTTCAGGCTCTTTCACGACTGTTTTGATGTTGGGAATGTATTTTTGAAGAATTTCGACAAATTCCTTAATTTTTCTGCTTTCACCTCTGGTAATATTAAAGGTTTCATTTTTTGCTTGAGGCGAAAGAGCGGCCAAGACAAATCCTTGGGCTGCATCTTCGACATAAGTAAAATCAAGTTTTCCTTCCCCACCATCATGTAAAATCAATGGTTCGCCCTTAATGGCGCTTTCAATAAATATTTGAGAGATTCTACGATTAGCATCGGTCGGGCCGTAAATTGCCGATGGCCTAATTATTACATGTTCAACTCCAAATCTGTTGGTAAAACTTTTAATCAAATTTTCTCCGGCCAATTTAGTCGCACCGTAAATATCAATAGGGTTGGTGGGATGTGCTTCGTCGGCTGGTTCGTATTTAAAGTCACCGTAGACAAAACTAGAAGACGTATAAACCAATCTTTTGACTGAAGGATTTTCTCTTATTGCTTCTAAAAGATTAATTGTCCCATTAAGATTGGTTTGAATAGCATCATCAAAAAATTGATTAGAAGCGCTGGCGATGGGAATTCCCGCTAAATGAATAATTATCTCCGGACTTTCTTCTTTAATTATTTTTTTAAGATGATTTTTGTCGCGGAGATCTCCCTTAATAATCTTGGTTTTGTCTTGTATGTCTTTTAGTCTTTCTTTTAGATAAAATTCATAAGTACTTTCTTGGACGGGGATAAAATTTAAAAAGGCATCATAAATGATAACTTGATGATTACTTTTGATTAATTGTTTAGCAATATGGTATCCGACAAATCCGGAACCGCCAGTAATAAATATTTTTTTAGAATTTTCTTTTTCCATGTTTTATCTTCCTCCTCCACGGAGGACGATGTTAATTGTTTTTAGAATTATGCTTAAATCGAAAACAAAAGACCTGTGCTTGATATAATAAAGATCGTATTGTACTTTTTCAAAATTATCTTCAACAGAAGAGCCGTAGCCGTATTTTATTTGTGCCCAGCCAGATAGTCCGGGTTTAATAAGGTATCTCTCTTGGTAGAAAGGAATATGGGTTTTGAGTTCTTGATGAAATTCCGGTCTTTCCGCCCTTGGTCCAACAAAACTCATATCCCCTTTGGCAATATTCAATAGTTGCGGCAATTCATCTAATCTTGTTTTTCTTAAGAATCCTCCGAATTTGGTTATTCGCGTATCGTTTTCCTGCGCCATTTGCGGCCCGTTTTTTTCTGCGTCTTTTATCATTGAGCGGAATTTAATGATTTTGGATGGTTTGCCCCCGCGGCCAATTCTGGTTTGAGTATAGAAAACTCTGCCCGGAGATTCTGCTTTGATAATAATGGCGATGATTAACCAAAGGGGCAGGGTGATTATTAACAAGATAAGACCAAGAATAAAATCGAATAATCTTTTAAAAAACTCGTAAGCCTGTTTATTTTTTTGCGATATATTCTTCAGAAACCAAACCTGATCTATCGCGGTCAGAGGAATTTTTTTGGTCGTGTTTTCGTAAAAATCTGAAAGATTGACAAAATCAATCTTATATCTTATGCAGTCAAAAAGATTTTGGATAATGTCTTGTGATTTATAAACTTCTGGTGCAACTATGGCAATGGAAACTTTTTCCTGCTGTAGGGTTTCCCTTAAATTTTTAAACCCCTGTAATACTTTGATTTCCGGCAATTCGGTCCTGTCTATGTCCTCATGATTTTTGATAATTAGTTTTAATTTGTATCCAAGTTGCGGATTTTTGATTAATTCTTTAGCTAACTCAATTGCTTGGGGATTATAGCCGATAATTGCGGTGTTGATTTTTATTTTCAGCGAGCCAGCAAGAAAATTAAATAAATATCTCCAGCCGTAGAACAAGATTACGAACACTACGATATTTAAAAATAAATTTGTTTTCGGCGTCAGGGAGCCGAAAACAAATTTAGGAGCAAGATAGAAAAACGCCACGGAAATCAATCCGCCGACAATCAAAGCCCTGATTAAGGCAGAAGAGAATTCAACATTATTTTTAGCGATGTCCAATTCGTACAAATCATGGATGTAAAACACAATTAGCCAAGCGAGATAAATTATTGAGAAAGGGATAAAATGCGCCTCAAATATGCTAAAATCAAAGCCGTGATACCTAATAGCAAGGGCAACAGCCAGCGAGACGTATAAAATAACCACATCTCCTAATAAGAGGATTATTTTCTTTGTTTTCATATTGTATATTCATACTATCGCAAATTATCCTTGTTGACAATAGATATTAAATAAATCTATAATTAAATTAATATATGAATCTTTCGGAAAATTTTGCAAAACTGCTCCGTTGGGGAATTTTTGTTTCCCTGTTTTTCCCTTTGATAATTTTTTCCCAGTTTTTGTCGCCGTTTCATTTCGGCAAGATGGTTGTTTTCCGGTCGCTGGTAGAGATGTTAGTGGTTTTTTACATTCCATTGGTTATAGCCAACAAAAATTATCGACCCAAATGGACGCTAATTCTAGTTAGTGTTTCTGTTTTTACCGGCCTTTATATATTTACCGGATTTACGGGAATTAATTTTTATTCCAGTTTTTGGGGTTCATTAGAAAGGATGGGCGGAATTTTCAGTTTTATTCATTATTGGGTTTATTTTATAATTTTAGTCAGCATAATCAAAAAGGAAGGAGATTGGGAGAAAATTTTAAAAGTTAGCGTTATGGTTGGTTTTCTGTCTATTTTGTTCGCTTACGGCCAGCATTTCTTAAAATTAAGTTTCTTTGTCGGCTGGCAGCACGGAGATAGGGTAATCGGCACAATCGGCAATCCCTCTCTTTTCGCCGGATATCTGCTGTTTATTCTGTTTTTGGCAATATTTTTCATTTTGCGCAATCGTACGCCATCGTGGCAAAAAGGATTCTTTGTCGCGGTCCTTATTTTAGGTATGCCAGTATTATTTATGACTGCTTCGCGCGGGGCTATTCTTTCCTTCATTGCCTCACTTTTATTATTGGTTATATTTTTTGTTTTCAAATCCAAAAATAAAAAAATTAAAACATATTTAATAATTGGATTGGTTTTGTTCACTTTGCTTATCACTGCTATTTGGTTGGGCAAGGGTCATTCCTTTGTTCAAAAAATAACTTGGTTGAGAAGAGTCAGCAATATTTCTATAAACACGCCGACCATCCAGACCAGATTATGGAGTTGGAAAAGCGCGATTGAAGGATGGAAGGAAAAACCGATTTTGGGCTGGGGGCCGGAGAATTTTACTTTTCTCCATATGAAATATTTCAACCCCAAACTTTTCGACGGACTGGGCTCGGAAACAATTTGGGACCGGGCGCACAATATAATTTTGGAAATGCTGGCAACAATGGGAATAGTTGGTCTTTTAAGTTATTTATTTATTTTTGTTTCAATATTTGTTTTATTAACAAAAAAACTTAAAGAGAAAAAGATTTCTAATTTTGATTTTGGCGTAATTACAGCAATGCTTTTTGCTTACATTGGTCAAAATCTTTTTATTTTTGATACTTTTGCCAATTACTTTTTGTTCTTTATTGTGATGGCTTATATTAATTATCTGTGCAAAAAAGACGATTTATCTCAACAGCAAACAGCAGTTCCAATACCAAAAACAAAGGAGCCGTCGATATTTTTATGCGCTATTTTATTAATTGTCGCTTTGGTTATGGTTTTTCAGTTTAACATAAAGCCAGCCAAAGCTAATTATGCTTGCACCCGCGGAATTTTAGCTGGCAGAGTAGGAGACGCCCAGGAAGCATTCGATTATTATAAAAAAGCGCTGGATTACAACAGTCCTCAAGGCGCTTATGACATTAGACACAAATTAGCCACTTTTGCTATTCAGGTTGTTGAAAATCAACGTCAAAAAGGGAAAAACATTGATGTAAACCTACTCCACTTCGCCATTGAACAGGTGAAGAAAAACATAGAAGCATACCCACAGGATACCACTCCTTATCTTTATATCGGCAGAATGTATATACTCTTAATTGATAGTGAACCAGAGACAGCTGGGAAATTAGCCGAAGAATACATTGGAAAAGCGCTGAATATCAACAGAAAAAATCCAAGAATTTGGTATGAATTGGGTCAAGCTCAATTATCTTTAAAGAAATATGAGGATGGTTATAATAGTTTTAAAGAAGCCCTGAATTTAAATCCAAAAGTAGCCACTTCCTATTGGTTTTTGGGAGCAGCGGCTTTTGAAACCGGACGCTATAATTCCTTTCGTTATCAGGAAGCGGTGCAATACGTTGAAAAGGCAATGCAGATGGGATATAAATACAAAAATTCCATCAATGATTTGATGCGATTGGTTTATATTTACGATAAAGTCGGAAATTACCACAAAGTTGTGGAGATATATGAGCTGGCATTGTTAGAACAACCGGACAATCCGCAACTACACGCTTCTTTGGCAGTCGCCTACAGAGCAATTGGGAATTACCAAAAAGCCAAGGAAGAAGCATTAAAGTCAGCTGAAATTGACCCAAAATTCAAAGAAGACGCGGAAAAATTTATTAAAACATTGCCGAAATAGGAAATGAATAAAAAAACATTATTTTTTTTGGTGGTATTGTTATTATTTTTAGTAGCCGTTGTACTGATTTATTTTTTAATTATCAGGCCATCGCCAGAGCCCGAAAAACGCAACAAAATCAGCAATGGGTTTTTGGAAAATGACAATTATATAATTAAAGTGCCAGACGGGTGGACGGAAGAGGATAATCTTGGTGCCTATAGTATGATAATTAACAGCAAAGAACAGATAACTGATCCAGATGCCCAGAAGATAAATTTTAGAAGTTATTATTCGGTTGTTTACGATGCTTTGAAAGACGAGAGTTCCGAAGATTATTTCAAAAAAATAATTGAATCATTAAAAAGTTCATTTCCGGGAATCAATATAATCAAAGAAGGGGACAAGGATACTGATGGAAATAGAGTCCATTTTATAAAAGCAGAAATCCGGCAACAGAATATTGATTTTGCGGTTTTACTGGCAGCGAATGTAAAAGAAGAAAACGTATGGATAATATCTTTCAATACTCTAAAGAGTAATTGGAACAAGTACGAGAATTTATTTTATGAAATTGCTGAAAGTTTCAAAATTAAATGACAAAATAAATTGGGCAATAATTGTTTCGGCGATTATTGCTATTATTGTGGTGGTAATTTTTATTTATGTTGATTATCAGAAAAAAAAGCACGAAGCGGATAATAATCCATCAATAACCGAAGAATATAAGCCCCAGCCAATTTCAGCCAAGGACAATCCAAGGCGCTCGGAAACAATCACCTCTCTTTCTCAATACGGCTGTGCCAGTCCAGCTACCATTGAACCAGAAATAATCAAAAATCCGGATTCGGTGTGGCGCATACCCAAAGATGGTTCATCAAACACCATTAGTTTGGGGAAATACAAGATTACCAATTCTCAATATACTATTTTGGATATTCCTACTTTATGGCTTTATTTTTTCAGCGATAAATTGAGCAACAGAGATGATAAGATGTACGCCCTAGAAAGTTCTTATGTTGCAAGAATGAAAATAATCGTAAATGGCCATGAGAAAGAAATTAAGCTCGGCGGTCCGGAATATATGCTGATAGAATTGCCAGATTATCCTCTCGGTGATATTTATCCTTATGACAGAAAAACAATTTTGGAATTCGAGGTTTTGATTGAGTTGAAATGCAACAATTATCAGAAAGGAATTTGTTTGAGCAACAATAACCAAAAACTGGATTTTATAAATAACACTGATGTTCAAGCCCAATTCAGAATTTTTGCCATTGGCTGTCAAGAATTTACCAAAGATATAGTTGTTGATTCAAAAATTGTTTTAGAGTAAAATTTCTCCAAACTCTTGACACACAATTTTATATTTGCTAAGATTAAGGCAGTTGAGTGGGGATGTCGCAAGACAACCTCATGCATACGGGGAAGTGAGACGTCTGGCTTTTGTCGACGCCTCGCTTCTTTTTATTTACCCCGAGTGCGGTTGAGGGGTTTGACCTTGTAATTTTTAATATTTATACTTAAAATATAAGTTGTTTTGCCAGAGGAGTCCGGGAACTAGTACCCACTCAATACGTAGCATTGGGGTTCCTACTTTCCCGGCTCCTTTGGCAACGCAAAATAATTACTTATGATTTCTTTTTTAAAGAAAAATAGACTTTTATTAACCCTGCTGGTTTCGGGCGGGATTTTTATTATTTTTTCTCTTCATGTTTCAGCAGACCAACTGGGCGATAAAAATATTTTCTTTTTAGATTCCTCTTTTGATTTTAATAATCGTGCAAGCATCTCAGCCACCTTAATGAAAGTTTCTACCAACGCCTATTATTATATTGAAGACCCGTACTGGCAGTCGCTTTCGGGCAATCAACAAACAGAATTTTTGGAGAATCTTGACAAGGCGGCTCGGGATTTTGACGAATACGGATATCCGGCGACCCGCAATGTGTTCGGTTCAGAATGGAAGTTGGGAGTTGACAATGACGAGAGAATAACAATTTTATTGACGAAACTCAAATCCAGCGCCGGCGGTTACTTCAATCCCAGAGACGAAGTTCTAAAATCGCAAGAACTGACCTCAAACCAAAGAGAAATGCTTTATATTAATGCCACTCAAATTGCCAATCCAATGATTGACGGTTTTATTGTTCATGAATTTCAGCATCTGATTAATTGGAATCAGAAAGAAAGATTACAAAACGTGACCGAGGATGTTTGGCTGAACGAGGTAAAAAGCGAATATGCGCCTACCGCTGCTACCTATGACAGCGTTTATGTTGGCACGAATTTAGAAAGGAGGGTGAATGATTTTTTGCTTAATTCCAATAATTCTTTGACCGAATGGACCGGAGACAGATATGACTATCCTCCAGTTAATTTATTCGGCCATTATCTGGCTGAACAATTTGGCGAAGATATTTTCAGCCGCATGAATCAAGACAATAAGGTTGGAATTTATGAAATAGAGCAGGCCCTAAGAGATAAGGGGTATAATTTGACATTCCCGCAAGTTTTTAACAACTGGACAATTGCCAGCTTTTTGAACGACGCATCATTAAAAGACGGGCGCTACGGATACAAAAATCCCTATCTCAAGGGCAGCGTCCACGCCACACCCATAACCTACAGTATTGTTGCGACAAGCATCATTAATATCGCCCAGAACATCAAAGATTGGAGTCCTTATTGGTATAAATTTGTAAACAGGCAGGATTCAAAAGCAGAGGCCAAGGATTTTGAAATAGAATTCGAAGGAAGTTCTAATAATGGAAATTTCACCGTAATTTACGTTATTGATTATATTTCCAAGCCTACTGTTATCGGCTATCTGAAATTATCCGGCCAATATGGATTGCTTAAAATACCTGATTTCAAAACAGATGTTGATTCAGCGGTGATTATTGTTTCCAACCAGTTTAAAAAAGGCGATTTTACCAACAATGAACCAGCTGTGCCATTTATTTTGTCTGCAGCAACCACTTTTTTTACTGAACCAGTCAATCCTCCCGAATCAGAAACAGATTCAAATGGAATGGCCAAGCCATCTGATTACGGTCTTAAAGAAGGAGACTTAATTCGGGCGCAGGGCGATTTTGACATTTTTATTATTAACCAATATGGTTATAAGAGATTATTTTTAAACCCAACTATTTTCAATATGTACGGCCATTTAACTGGCGGCTGGAAAGCAGTAAAGACCGTTACCCCGCAAACAAGGGATGCGTTTATTGCTTCTAATCTTTATCGTTATGTTGATTCGTCGAAAGTTTATGAATTAGAGGTGACTGGCGAAGATACCGGTAAATTGTATTGGTTAAATATAACTGGTGAACAATTTTTGTCCCAAGGTGGCAAAGCAGAATCAATTTTCACAATTAATAAATCTGAATTCAACTGGTATCCGAAAGGAGCAGATGTGACGGCACTATAATTATGCTGGAAAAACTTTTTGGTGATCCGAATAAGAAATATTTAAATAAGATTCAATGGATTATAGAAAAAATAAACAAGCTCGAACCAGAGTTCGAGCGTTTTTCAATTGAGGAAATAAAAAACAAAACCAATGAATTTAAAAATCGATTAGAAAATAAGGAATCATTGGACGATATTTTGCCCGAGGCATTTGCTTTGGTTAGAGAGGCGGCCAAGAGGACTTTAAATCAAAGACATTTTGATGTGCAGATTATGGGTGGAATCGCTTTGCATCAAGGGAAAATTGCGGAAATGAAAACAGGCGAAGGAAAAACTTTGGCCGCAACCCTGCCATTATATTTAAACGCCTTAACTGGTCAGGGAGCGCATCTGGTTACTGTCAATGATTATTTGGCCAGAAGAGATGCTGTTTGGATGGGGCAAATCTACTATTTTCTCGGATTGAGCGTGGCATGTATCAATCATGAAACTTCGTTTATTTATGATCCGGAATATAAATCCGAACTTGACCAAGAACGGGATGAGCTGGGAGGATTTAAAGTTGTGCAGGAATTTTTAAAACCCTGTACCAGAAAAGAAGCGTATAATTGTGATATTTTGTACGGCACGAATAATGAATTTGGGTTTGATTATTTGCGCGACAATATGGCTTATGAAAAAGACAACATGGTTCAGCGATTGTTTAATTATGCGATTGTTGACGAGGTAGACAGCATTTTAATTGACGAAGCAAGAACTCCATTGATTATTTCCGCGCCAGACGAAGAATCAGCTGATTTATACAAAAAATTCGCCAAAATTGTTCCTCAATTCAAAAAAGATATTGATTATAAAATTGACGAGAAAACCAGATCAGCAACGCTAACCAATGAGGGAATGGATAGGGTGGAAAAATCTTTGGGACAGGGAAATATTTATGAAGAAAAAGGAATCCAGTTAGTCCATCATTTGGAACAGGCCCTGCGCGCAGAAGTTTTGTTTAAAAGAGACAGGGATTATGTGGTGAAGAATAATGAAGTGATTATTGTTGACGATTTTACAGGTCGGCTGATGCCCGGCAGAAGATATTCTGGCGGACTGCATCAGGCGCTGGAAGCCAAAGAAAAAGTAATCGTGCAAAAAGAATCAAAAACATTGGCAACAATTACTTTTCAGAATTTTTTCAGGATGTATAAAAAATTAGCAGGAATGACCGGTACTGCCTTTACCGGCGCAGAGGAATTTTACAAGGTTTATGGTTTGGAAGTGATTGTTGTACCAACAAACAAGCCGATGATTAGAACTGATATTTCGGATAGAATTTATAAAACCGAGAACGGAAAATTCAAAGCATTGATTGAAGAAATAAAAATCAGGCATGCAAAAGGCCAGCCAATTTTAATTGGCACGATTTCTATTGAAAAAAACGAGCATTTGGGAAGATTATTGGCATTGGAAGGAATTAAATGCGAGATTTTGAACGCCAAGCAGCACGAGAGAGAAGGCGCGATAATTGCCCAAGCAGGAAGATTGGGAGCAGTGACCGTGGCAACAAATATGGCGGGCAGGGGAGTTGATATTGTCTTGGGAGGTAACCCCCAAGACTCTGAGCAAAGTCGAAGGGTTTGCGAAGTCAAGGGTTTGCACATTATTGGCACAGAACGCCACGAGGCAAGAAGAATTGATAATCAATTAAGAGGAAGAAGTGGCAGACAGGGAGATCCGGGTTCAAGTCAGTTTTTCGTGTCATTGGAAGATGAATTAATGGTTAGATTCGGAGGAGACAGGATTAAAAATTTAATGGATATGTT
>Ga0315279_10009333_pt1 | contig 11716 bp, 9 predicted proteins | sample YL17G06_20_MG_FD_203694 | JGI IMG/M metagenome (GOLD analysis project Ga0315279, IMG submission 203694) | Sediment microbial communities from Yellowstone Lake, YNP, Wyoming, USA - YL17G06_20 | ecosystem: Environmental > Aquatic > Freshwater > Lake > Sediment | place: USA: Wyoming | collected...
ACAAGGGCATCTTCCGCACGGAGCGGGGTGGCTGGCGCAACAGTTGGCAGCGCGTCGAGGTCGGCACGGAGGGGAACAAGACGCCCCCGCAAGGGGGCGCGGCTCGCCAGATCGCCGTCGATCCGGCGAACCCGAACGTCGTCTGGGCAGTCATGGACGATGGTGTGTGGCGGAGCTTCGATCTCGGCCCTGAGGACGTCGGGAAGAGCTGGGAGAAGGTCGCCGGCTCGCTGCCGCAGGACCGGAACCCGATCTACGGGTTCGCCACGGGACCGCCGCCGATCGTCTACGCCGCCGCGGGGGGACGCCTCTACCGCCGCGCGGCGGGGGACGCGCAGTGGACGTACTCCCCGGACCTGGAGGGCTATCATAGCTTCCCCGCGGCGCGGCAGGTGGCCGTCTCGCCGGTCGATCCGAACACGGTGTTCGTCGTGCTCACGCAGACCGTATGGGGCACCGCGATGCCGCTCGTCCTGCGGACGACCGACGGCGGGCGGACCCTCACCGTGGTCGGCGTCCAGCGGCGCTCCTCGTCGTCGGTGCAGTCCGCGGGCAGCGGCCTCGAGCGGGCACAGATCACCTCGGTGACGCCCGATCCGGTCGATCGACGATTCGTCTACGCCGCGTCGCCGAAGGGCATGTACCGCTCGACGGACGGCGGCACGAACTGGGAGCTTGCGAACGACGGGCTCCGCATCCCGTACGCCTACCGAATCATGGCGCCGCGCGAGATCCCGGGGACGATCTTCTGCTCCACGCCCGCCGGCCTGCACGTGAGCACCGATCGCGGGCGCACGTGGAGCCGGCCGATCCTCGTGCTCAACGAGCGGTACCTGGCGCGCCGCGAGCAGGGCGGCTACTCGTACCTCGTCGCGTACTGGCCGGGGCGGTACTTCGGCTACATCAGCGACGCGGAGGCAAACCGGCCGGCTGCGCAGTGGGGACAGTGAGCGGTTCGACAGACCTCGTCCGCTCAAGGTACAGGGGCACGAACACGAGGTTCGCACCCAGCCCGACAATATCTCTTCGCGCGTAGGGGCGATCCTCTGTGACCGCCCCGGTGGTTGGACGCCGCCATCGGCAGGGGCGAACACGGTCGAACGCTTCGCGTTCGCGGGTTCGCCCCTACTGTCGGGCCAGTCGGCCCATCCATCACGAAAATTGGGAGGTTATCATGCTTGCACATCTCCTGCTGGCGGCGCTCGCAACCGCCGGCGCGGGCCCGGCCTCGGCCCAGACACCGGGACAGGGACAGGGACGAGATGAAGACATGCACTGGCGCATGCCGCTCGTGCGGAAGGCGGAGGTCATCCAACAGAGCGTCTACCAGCGGCATTGGATCGAGGGGACGTACCCGTCGCTCGTCGTCGTCCCGTCAGATGGCGGGCCGGTGGACTACAGCACGGAGGGCGCGTGCAACATCGCCCATTCCGTCACGTGGACGGGCTGCTACCTCATGGGTGCGGCGTTCCGGTACGGTTGGGCGAAGGAGCACGGCACGCCGCAGGACGTCGAGGCGGCGCTCGACCTCGGCGGGCAGATCGTCAACGGCCTCTACATGCTCACCCACGTGAGCGGTACGCCGGGCTTCGTCTCTCGCGGCATCGCCTACGGGTACGGGCCAACCTACGAGGAGCGCGGCGGCTCCGCCAATTCGGACGCATGGGCGCAAGGCGTCGGGCGCTATGCCGGCTACCGGTTCCGCACAAACCCAAGCCATCATAACTACGACCACACCACCCGAGGGCTCTCCGCCTGGTACTACTTCCTCAACAAGTACAACCCGAACCCGACGGGCCGCGCGAAGGCGGAGATGGACAGCGTGCGGTCCATGCTGACGGAGATCATGAACTACGGGTACAAGTCGCGCGATCTCGTCGTGATGGACTACGACGGGACGGTCAGTACGACGCTGCTCGGCGCCGCCGAGGGACGAGGGAGGCCCTCGACCCGCTCGCTCATGGTGACGAACGCGCTGACGTACGGCGGCTGGATCACGGGCGATCCGTGGTACACGCAGAAGCTCCAGCAGCTCGTCCGCGACCACGACTACCTCGCCCCGGGCGCGGCGGACAGCCTCCAGAGCGACTACGACGATATGGAGCACGTGATCGGCGGGCTCTGGCTCGCGGGTCAGATCGAGCAGGACCCGCAGTTGAAGGCCTTCTACCGCGCCGCGGCGACGACGCTGTTCCGCCAATTCGCCACGCACCGGCGGGCGTACTACAACTACATGTACGCGGACCTCACCGGCGACGTGGCAGGCGCAGACATACCGGGGGCGCTCCAGACGCTCCAGGAGTACCCGGCCGTCACGCTGCTCTACCCGATCATGAACACCATCCGCACCGACATCCAGTTCGCCCCTCCGACGCTCCGAGAGCCGGCCGAGCGGGTGCACGAGATGGAGACACTGCCCTTCTACGACTCGCCGATCGACAACGAGTACGACTGGAAGAGCAATCCGCACCACACGAACGGCTGGCTCGCGCGGCCGGTCTCGTCGCTCGCCGTCTCGGGGGAGAGCCCGATGGTCTGGTTCCTCGGCGACGGCACGCCCACGCTCTACCAGACACTCGACGGCGGCGCGACGTTCGCCGTCAACGACTACCGCGGGAACGGCAAGGTGCGTGGCATCACGTTCGCCGGGAACAAGACGCGCATCGCGTTCATGGCCACGGACGATGGCATCTACCGTACGACGGAAGGCGGCAACGCGAACATCACGAACATCGACTACTTCCCTCGCGTCCGCGTCACGTGGGAACGGGTCGACATTGGCGCGCCCGGCAGCGCGCCGCGGCAGGTGATCGTCGATCGGGCGAACCCGAACGTCATCTGGGCGGTCATGGACGACGGCATCTATCGGAGCGGCGATTTCGGACGCGACCAGATCGGCGTCGTGTGGGAGAAGGTCTCGAGCCCGCTGCCGCCGGGCACGGACGTCGTATACGGCCTCGCGACGGGCCGCGAGCCTGCAATGTACGCCTCGGTCGGCGGCCGGCTCTATCGCAGCACTCCACAGGAGCGAACGTGGACGGGGCTGCCTCCGACCGATCTCGCGCGGCTCGGTGCGCCCCGACAGATCGCCGTCGTGCCGGACAAGCCCGATACGGTCCTGTTCCTCTTCGGCATGACGCGCGGCACCGGGTCCATCTCGTTCGTGGTGCGGAGCGTCGACGGCGGCCGGACGATCCAAGGCGCAGGCCAGGGCACCAGGGGAATGATGGCCGCGCTCGAAAGCTCCGGCATCGGGCGCGCGGACATCACGTCCATCGCCATCGATCCGAACAACCCGCAGAACGTCTACGCGGCGTCGAGCAGGGGATTTCTCCGGTCGGCCGACGGCGGCGCGAAGTGGACGGTCTCGAACTCCGGCCTCCGCATCCCGTTCGCCAACGCGGTCTACGCGCCGCGGGAGGCGCCGGGCACGCTCTTCTGCTCGACGCCGGCGGGCCTCCACGTGAGCACCGACGGCGGACGGACGTGGAGCCACCCGGTCCTCGCCTTGAACGGCCCCGGCGTGGACCGAGTCGACCGCGGCGGGATGGGCTACCTCACCGCCTACTGGCCCGGCCGCTACTTCGGCTACGTGACCGACCGGCAGGTGACCGAACCACCTACGGCGTGGGGATGGTAGAGATCGGCGCTGCGTCCCCGGATCGCGGACCTTGACGCCGAAGCGCGATCCCTCATATCCTCAATGTTTGTGCGCCGCCGGCACGGGGCTGGCGGTCGTCGCCTTCGTACGTCCCTGATCGCCCGCCGGAGACCCGCTCCGGGCGGGTGTTCCTCCCCTTCGCGATAACCTTCGCTTGGCACGATGATCATCCGATGATGCATGGGTTCTGGCCCCCGCGGCCGGACGGGAGGACCGATGCCGCTCATCGTCGTGGAGGATCTCGTCAAGACGTTCCGCGTCGCGGAGCGCCGGCCAGGCGCATGGGGCGCCCTCGCCGGTGTCGTGCGCCGGCGGCACCGAACCGTGACCGCGCTCGACGGCGTGTCGTTCTCGATTGAAGAGGGCGAGCTCGTCGGCTACATCGGCCCGAACGGCGCGGGGAAGAGCACTACGGTCAAGATCCTCTCGGGCATCCTCGTGCCCGACTCGGGCCGCGTCGAGGTCATGGGCCGCACGCCCTGGCAGCACCGCGTGGCGACGGTGCGCCGGCTTGGGGTCGTCTTCGGCCAGCGGACGCAGCTCTGGTGGGACCTGCCCGTCGTCGAGTCGTTCGAGCTGCTGCGCGACATCTACCGCGTGCCGGCGGCCGACTACCGGCGCAACCGCGACGAACTGGTCGACCGGCTCGACCTCGCCGCGCTCCTCGACACGCCGGTGCGGCAGCTCAGCCTCGGCCAGCGCATGCGGTGCGACCTCGCCGCGGCGCTCCTCCACGGGCCGACGATCCTCTACCTCGACGAGCCAACGATCGGCCTCGATGCGGCGAACAAGCTCGCCGTACGCGACTTCCTCCGCGCCATCAACCGCGAGCGCGGCGTGACCATCATCCTCACCACGCACGACATGGACGACATCGAAGCGCTGTCCAACCGCCTCCTCGTCATCGACCGCGGCCGGCTGTTCCTTGACGGCACCGTGGGCGACCTCCGCGCCCGCGTCACGAGCGAACGGCGCCTCATCGTCGATCTCGAGCGGCAGGACGACGCCGTCGTCGATCCCGACGCGGAGCTCGTCCGCCGCGACGGCGGCCGCGTGTGGCTGCGGTTCGATCCGGCCTGCGTCCCCGCGGCGGAGCTGATCGCGCGGGTGACGGCACGACATGCGGTGCGCGACCTCTACGTCGAGAACCCGCCCATCGAGGAGATCGTCGCGCGGCTCTACGGGGAGACAGGCGCATGAGGCCGTATCGGGCGATGTTGAGCGCGCGCTTCCGGCTCCTCCTGCAGTACCGTGCCGCGGCGATCGCCGGATTCGGCACGCAGCTCTTCTGGGGTCTGATCCGCGTGATGATCTTCACGGCGTTCTACCGCTCGACGACCGCGCCCGTGCCGATGTCGCTCGAGGAGACGGTGACGTACGTCTGGCTCGGGCAGGCGCTCCTCTTGCTCATGCCGTGGAACTGGGATGGCGAGATCGCCCAGGCGATCCGCACGGGTAACGTCGCATACGAGCTCGTGCGGCCGGCGGACCTCTACTGGCTCTGGTTCGCCCGCGGCGTCGCGATGCGTACCGCGCCGGCGCTCCTGCGGGCGGTCCCGATGTTCGTCATGGCGGTCGCGTTTCTCGGCATGGGGCTGCCTCCGACGTGGGGCGCCGCCGCGGCGTTCGCCGTCTCCATCGCCGCGACCGTCCTCTTGAGCGCGGCAATCACGACCCTCCTCGTCATCTCGCTCTTCTGGACCATCTCGGGCGACGGGATCGTGCGCCTCGTCGCAGGGGCGGTGATGCTGTTCTCCGGCCTGATCGTCCCTCTGCCGCTCTTCCCGGATTGGGCGCAGCCGGTCCTGAACGCGCTTCCCTTCCGCGGGATCGGGGACGTGCCGTTTCGCCTCTACATGGGCCACATCCCGGCGGCAGAGGCACCGCGCCTCGTCGCGCAGCAGCTCGCGTGGACGGCGGCAATCGTGCTCGTGGGCCGGTTCGCCCTCGACAGGGCGCGGCGCCGGCTCGTCGTGCAGGGAGGATGAGCGATGAGCGGCATCCGGCTCTACCTCCGCTACGTCGGCGTCTCGATGCGGAGCCAGATGCAGTACCGCGCGTCGTTCGTCATGCTCGTGCTCGGGAACATCGTCACCAACGGGATTGAGATCATCGGGATCGCCGTGCTGTTCAGCCGGTTCCGCTCCCTCGGCGTATGGCGGTTCGAGGAGGTCGCGTTCCTCTATGGGATCGTAAACGTGGCGTTCGCCATCGCCGAGGGCGCCGGGCGCGGGTTCGACATGTTCTCCCGCACGGTGCGGACCGGCGACTTCGACCGCATGCTCCTGCGGCCGCGCGGCACGGCGCTTCAGGTCGGCGCGTCGGAGATGCAGCTCATGCGCCTGGGAAGGCTCCTCCAGGGGCTCGTCGTCCTGGTCTGGGCTGCCGGCGCGCTCGGCATCGAGTGGACGGCGCCGCGCCTGGTGCTCGTCGCGTTCGCCATCGCCGGGGGAGCGTGCCTGTTCATCGGCCTCTTCGTCGCGCAGGCGACGCTCAGCTTCTGGACGACGGAGACGCTCGAGCTCCTGAACATCCTCACGTATGGCGGCACGGAGACGGCCCAGTATCCGCTCTCCATCTACCGGGGATGGTTCCGGCGGTTCTTCACGTTCGTCGTCCCGCTCGCGTGCATCTCGTACTTCCCCGCGCTTGCGATCCTCGGGCGCGAGGGCCCTGGTCTCGGCGCGACGTGGTTCGGCTGGGTCGCGCCGGCGATCGGCGTGCTGTTTCTCGTCGCGACGCTCCGGCTGTGGCGGTTCGGCGTGCGGCACTACCGCTCCACGGGGAGTTGAGCGCGCGCTGCGCGGGCTGACGGCGTCATGGAAGCATGAGGACGGCGCGGACAGGGAGGCGAAAACAGCGAGGACGCTCGCACGGGCACCCGGTCGAGGGGGATCGACCAGGGCACGATCCGGCGGGCGTCCTCACACGGCAATCAGGCGGTCAGCGTTCTCGGCGCATGGGCCCCTGACCCGCGCCGCCCTGCATCTGCATGCCCGACGGGTGCCACGTCGGGTTGAGGAACTGCTGGAGTTGATCCGCGGTCAGTACGCCGCGCACCTGGAGCAGGGCGTGGACGTAGACCAGCTCCAAGTCCCGCTTGGCGTTGCTGATTTCGCCGACCTTGGCGTCGATCTGGCTCGCGGCGGGCTGCGGCTGTTCCAGGAGTTGCAGGAGTTCGATGTCCTTCACGTGGATATCGGCCTTCTTCGGGATCGCCTGCTTCTCGGTGTTCTCCATGATGCCGCGGATGCGCGTCACCTGGTCGTCCGACAGGTTGAGGGCGAAGAGCCGGCGCATGAGCATCCCGCCACGGCCCATGCCCATCCCGTCCATCATCCCCATGCCGCTACCCATGCCCATCATGCCACCCGTGCCCATTCCACCACCCATCATGCCCATCATGCCCTGGCACATGCCGGGGTCCGACATCATGATGCCGGCCTCGGGTCCCTGCTGATCGGCCGCGTTGGTCTGCGCGAGCGCCGTCACCGCGACGAGCGACGCCGCTGCGAGCCCGCCGAGCCACCACCCTGATCGCCTCATCACTGCACCTCCGCCGCTGGGAAACTGGCAACCCCATCGACGGAGCGCCGTCGATGAGGTTGCGTCACCGGTGCCGCCTTGTCGCGCTGAACGACCCACCTCGCCAGATCGCCGCATGAGGCGCGTCCGGCGAACACGTCGGCTGTCACATCGTTCCTTCGGACAGGTCGGACTACGACACGACAATGGATACTGCCCACGCCGACAACGGAGTTCCTTCGCGACGAGGCATTGGCGGTGAAGCGATCAGCGTCCGCGGTGGACGGGCCCCGGAGCGGGTCCCCGGCCCTGACAACCCGGCATCTGCCCGCCGGCCGGATTCCACGTTGGGTCGAGAAACCGCTGGAGCTGGGCTGGGGTGAGCACGCCCCGCGCCTGGAGCATGGCACGAACGTGGATCAGCTCCACGTCCTTCTGCGTAGTGCTGATGTCGGCGACCTTGGCCTCGATCTGGGCCGTGTTCGGCTGCGCCTGCCGCAAGAGATCGCCCAACTCGATCCGCTTCACGCGGATGTCGGCCTGCTTCGAGATAGCCTGCTTCTGCGCGTTTTCCATGACGTCGCGGATGCGCGTCGCCTGGTCGCTCGTCAGGTCGAGGGCGAACAAGCGCCCCGCCAGCATCCCACTGCCGGAGCCGTACATGCTTATGCCGCCCCACATGCCCATGCCGCGCATCATACCGTGCGGGCGCATCCCGGGGCCGCAACCTTCCCAGCCGGCCCTATGCGCTCGACAACGGTGCGCGAACGCCGCCAACGCCGCCGCGACAAGCAGTAGCGCCACGACTATTCCACCGATCCACCACACTGATCGCCTCATGACCACACCTCCAGCCTCGAAGGTTGTCCGGAGAGCCCGGCAGACTCGCGCGAGCGCTCCTCACCTGTGGATTGGTCCCGGAGCAGGTCTCTGGCCCTGACGTCCCGGCATCGGCCCGGCCGCCGGGCGCCACGTCGGGCTGAGAAACTTCTGGAGCTGGTCCGGAGTCAGCACTGCCCGCGCCTGGAGCATGGCGTGAACGCGGATCAACTGCACGTCCTTCTGCGCATTGCTGATCTCGCCGACCTTCGCGTCGATCTGGGGCATGTTGGGCTGCGGCTGCTGCGTGAGCTCGCGCAGCTCGATCTGCTTCACGCGGATGTCGGCCTCTTTCGGGATCGCCTGCTTCTGGGCGTTCGCCATGATGCCGCGGACGCGCGTCGTCTGGTCGCTCGACAGGTCGAGGGCGAACAGTCGCCGCATCAGCATCCCGCCGCCGACGCCCTGGCCACGACCGCGCATGCCGCCGCGCCCCATGCGACCTCTCATGCTCGTTCCGCCCATCATGCCCTGCCCGCGCATCCGAGCGCCTGGCGCCATCGTCGCGTCATCGCCAGCTCCGTTCGTGCCGGCCGGACCGGGCTGCGCGAGCGCCGCCACCGCCACGAGCGACGCCGTCGCAGCCACGCCGATCCACCACACTGATCGCCTCATGATCCCACCTCCATCGTGTTGAGAACTGTTCGAATATCCTGACAGAATAGCACGAGGACTCTTTGCCACGGTCGACACCGATGGCCTCAGTCACCAAGTACGGCCGATGTGCCGGCATCATCGGCGCAGTCTCATTGTGCAGAACGTCGGGCGTGAGCAGATTATTGTGTGAGATGCATCCACCGGGCATCAACGTTCCCTTCGGAAGGACCGGACCATGGCGCGAGAATGGATACTGCTGGCAGATGGATGGAGATTCCTGCGCGACGAGGCGCCGGAGGCATGGCGGCCGTCGTTCGATGACCGGTCGTGGGAGACGGTCGGCGTGCCGCACTGCTTCAACGCCGCCGACACGTTTCTCCCGAAGCGCGGGTACTACCGTGGGCCCGGCTGGTACCGGCTCGTCCTACCGGAATTGCCCGCCAGCCGGCGCGTCGAGCTGGAGGCGCTCGGCTCGTTCGCGCTCACGCACGTCTGGCTGAACGGCGCGCTGCTCGGCCGGTTCATGGGCGGCTTCACGGGGTTCTCCGTCGATCTCACGCCGCACCTACGCAGCGGACGGAACGTGCTCGCCCTCCGTGTCTCGAACCAGCACAACCCCGACGTCCTGCCGGGCAAGGAAATCCCCGACTACAACCTCTACGGCGGCATCTACCGCGAGATCGGCCTCACCATCACCGATCCCCTCCACATCGTCGGGCGCGGCCTCATCGCCAGCACGCCCGCAGTGAGCGAAGAGGCGGCGTGCGTACACCTCAACGTCCGCGTCCGGAACGATCGTCGCGGCAAGGCGGCTGGACGTGTGACCGCCGAGATCGTGTCCCCCGATGGACACATCGTCGCCCGGGGCGAGCGGCCGTACGCAATCGCGGCGAAGGGCGAGCGGCTCGTGCATGTCCCCTTGCCGCCCGTGGAGCGGCCCGCGCTCTGGTCGCCCGATGATCCGAAGCGCTACACCGTGCGCGTCGGCCTCCATGACGACGGGGGGCTCGTCGATGAAGGGGCGCGGGAGATCGGCTTCCGGTGGTACAGGTTCGACGCCGACAAGGGCTTCTTCCTGAACGGCAAGCCGCTCAAGCTCCGCGGCGTGAACCGGCATCAGGACTACCCCGGCCTCGGCAACGCGATCCCGGCCAACCTCCAGGCGCTCGACGTCGAGCTCATCAAGGAACTCGGCGGCAACTTCGTCCGTTGCTCGCACTACCCGATGCACCCGGCGTTCCTCGATGCGTGCGACCGCCTCGGCGTGCTCGTGTACGAGGAGATCGCGTCGTGGCAGTACATCGGCGGGGAGGCCTTTGCCCGGAACGCCGAGCAGATGATGGAGGAGATGATCGCCCGGGACCGGCACCATCCGTCGATCATCTTGTGGGGCCTGTTGAACGAGGGCCGCGACGTCGCGCTGTTCCGCCGCCTCAACGATACCGCGCACCGCATGGACCCCTGGCGGCTCACGATCTACGCCGAAAACAACCCTGAGGAGGGCGCGAAGCTCGGCACGACCGTCGTGCCCGACGTGCTGGGCCTCAACTACAAGGTGCCGCACCTCGACGAGCTCCGCGTCGGCGAGCTCGCGGGCATGCGGGTGATGAGCAGCGAACACACGAATGCCAACATCGGCGAACGGCGGCGCGAGCCCGGCCAGGTGCCCGAGTGGGTGGACGACGAGGTCTGGCAGATGCGCCGCGTCATGCAGGACGTCGTCGAGTTCGAGAAACAGGGGTGGATCGCCGGGAGCACGCTCTGGTGCATGCACGACTACGGGACGGACTACGGGCCGGTCTGGCCGCACCACTACTCCGGCGTGATCGACGCGTGGCGCCTGCCGAAGGTCGCCGCACTCGCGATGCGCGCGCACTGGGCGACCAAGCCCGTCGTCCACATCGCCGGCCATTGGACGTGGCCCGGCGACGAAGGTAAGGAACGTCCCGTCGTCGTCGTGAGCAACGCGGACGAGGTAGAGCTTGTCCTCGACGGCCGTTCGCTCGGGAGGCAATCGCGCGCGGACGGGTTCACGTGGCAGGTGCCGTACCAGCCCGGCACGCTCGCCGCCATCGGCCGGTTCCCCGGCGGCGTCGAGGTCCGCGACGAACGCCGGACGGCAGGGGAGCCGGCCGCGCTCCGCATCGAGGCGCTTCACGGCGAGCTCGCGGCGAACGGGACGGATGTCACCCTCGTCACGGTCACCATCGTCGACGCGCAGGGCATCCGTGTGCCGACCGCGAATGTCCACGTGCACGTCGAGGCGGACGGCGACGCGGCGTTCTTCGGCCTCGGCGGCAGGCCGGAGGTCGTCACGCACGCCGGATGGGGCCGCATCGCACTCCGCGCCGGGCGGACGCCGGGCGACGTGCGCGTCTCCGCGTCCGCCGCGGGGCTCGCGACCGTGCACACGACGGTGAGGATGCGCCGCTGATCTACGAAGAACCGGTTGCCGTCGGGGCGGGGTCTCCGCGCCCTTGGTGGGATTCATGTCCCGCGATCGCGACCACCATCATCGCCATTCGACCCGCCTGCGCGGGTACAACTACTCGCAACCCGGCGCGTACTTCATCACCGTGTGCACCCATCGGCGGGTTCGCATGTTCGGGGAGGTTGTCGGCGTCGAGGTGCGTCCGAGCGAGGCGGGGCGGATGGTCCAGTCAACGTGGGATGACCTGCCGAGGCACTTCCCGAGCATCACCGTTGATGCATTGGTGATCATGCCCAATCATGTTCATGGGATCATCATTCTGACCGAATGTCCCACCACGTCGACCCTACCGGACGCGGAGACCGCGCCCCTACGGCCGCCGACCGTGGGAGAGATCGTGGCCCACCTCAAGTACAAGTCTGCGGAGTTGATCAACCAGGCACGCGCCGCGCCGGGTGGGGACGTGTGGCAGCGCAACTACAACGACCGCATCATCCGCGGGGCAGCGTCGCTCGACGCGTACCGGAGGTACATCGCGTTGAACCCGGCTCGCTGGGCGGATGACGACGAGAACGTGAAGAGACGATGACGCATCCGCCGCTCCATTGTAGGCACGATCTCCG
>Ga0315279_10009334_pt1 | contig 11715 bp, 9 predicted proteins | sample YL17G06_20_MG_FD_203694 | JGI IMG/M metagenome (GOLD analysis project Ga0315279, IMG submission 203694) | Sediment microbial communities from Yellowstone Lake, YNP, Wyoming, USA - YL17G06_20 | ecosystem: Environmental > Aquatic > Freshwater > Lake > Sediment | place: USA: Wyoming | collected...
TGTGACAGCGGTGGAGCTTATCGTCGCTCCGGTGACCGCGTCTATGGCCCCGCCGTTCTTCGTCAGCTGCAGGTTATCCAGAGTTTTGCCCGTGAACTGCGCCAGGAACGTGTTTTCTGTGGCCCTCGATCCTATCCCCGTCGTCTCGCTGTGCGACAACACATAAACTCCAACCACTTTGTTTTCCAAATCTACGCCGACAATCACGTTCATCTTCCCACCATATCCTTTCCCCTCGGAGACGACTGCGTACCCAACAAGCGTGCCATTTTCAGCGCAGCTGTAGTACCCGTTTTCCAGAGTGAACTGTCCCCCGGGGAATATCTCGGAAAGCGCCGAGTTCGTCTCCGCATTTTCCGCCCTCTCTATCTCCCCTCTGGTGAGGTCGTGGACAGCCGCCAGCAACCCACCCCAGACCAGACATACGACAGTGAGGACGATTATTGACTGGATGTGAACTCCGAGCTTCATTTGCCAATCACCTTCTTTCCCGTTCCATAGACGCGGGGCCTGGTCACCCTCTCAATCAATGGAGTGAATGCGTTCATGATGAGGATTGAGTAGGCCACGCCCTCCGGGAGCCCTCCAAATGCTCTGATGGCCACGACGAGAGCCCCGGCTCCCACGGCGAATATCACCTTCCCGTTTTTCGTGATTGGCGTGGTCGTGTAGTCAGTCGCCATGAAGAAGGCGCCGAGGAAGAGCCCTCCGACGAGCATGTTGAAGACAGGGTCGTAACCAAGCGCGAAAGACAGGAGTCCGACCGTTCCGATGTAGCAAAGCGGGACTTTCCAGTCAATGTATTTCATTGCAATCAGGAAGAGCCCACCTATGAGGAGCGCGAGCTTTGATATTTCCCCAAGAGATCCCGCCACGTTCCCGAGGAAGAGGTCCGTGTTGCTGACGCTGGCGCCAGTGAGCGGCGTTGCGCTGGTGGTCAGGGTTCCGGGCGCCACCCAGCTGGTCATTAGGACCGGCCATGATAACGCCAGGAAGGCCCTCCCGACAAGGGCGGGGTTGAAGATGTTGTAGCCGAGCCCTCCGAACGCGCACTTCCCTATGCCCACGGCGACGACAGCTCCGACCACCACGGTCCACAGTGGCAGGCTTGGGGGTAGGGTCAGCGCGAGGAGCAGCCCCGTCACGACGGCGCTCCCGTCCATGACGAACTTCTTTCCCATCAGCTTGAAAGCCACGAACTCGGTTGCAACAGCCGAGCAGATGGAGGTGATAACTATGAGCAGGGCGTTGAGACCGAATGCCCAGATTCCAAAAGCCGTTGCAGGGAGTAGGGCGATGACAACGGCGAGCATTATCTCCTTTGAGGTTACCCCGTCCTTTATGTGAGGCCATGAAGAGACGACGCATTTCATTTTTTCAACTTCCTCACGGCCACCTTGCCCTGCCTTATCCTGTCGACGAGCGGGATTTTTGACGGGCAGACGTAGGAGCAGCACCCGCACTCGTCGCAGCTCATGATGTTGTAATCAGAACACATCTCGAACTTCCGGCGCTCCACAAGCTTGGAGAGGGTGACAGGCAGTAGCGACATGGGGCAGGCGTCGGCGCATCTCCCGCATCTTATGCACGGCTTTTCCTCATCTTCCTTCACCCTGGTCTCGTTGAAGACAAGCACGCACGTCGAGCCCTTGACAACGGACGCGTCGCCAGGCTGAGCCACGCCCATCATCGGGCCGCCGCACACAAGCTTCCTGATCTCTCCGACCGGCCCGCCGCACTCCTCTATAAGCTGAGTGAACGGGGTCCCTATCCTCACAAGCAGGTTCTTCGGGTCCTTCACGTCCCCAGTCACGGTCACCACCCGCTCGACCAGGGGCAGGCCCTTGGACAAGGCGTCGTGGATGGCCTTGGCCGTTTCCACGTTCAGAACCACTGTTCCCACATCAAATGGCAATCCTCCAGCAGGGACTTCACGGTCAAGAATAGCCTTTATGAGGTGCCTTTCGTCGCCCTGCGGGTACTTTGTCTTGAGGGCAACCACCTCGAACTCTGCACCGGCCAGTTTTTTCATGTTTTCAATGGCGTCCGGCTTGTTGTCCTCAATAGCGATCACGACCCTCTGAACTCCCAGAACCTTGGCAGCAGCTCTGACCCCGCCCAAGATTTTTTCTCCCTCCTCCAGCATCAGCCTGTGGCCTTCAGTTATGAAGGGTTCACACTCCACGCCGTTGATGATGAGGACCTCAACCTTCTTGTCCTTGGGAGGGTTGAGCTTCACGTGGGTCGGGAACGCAGCCCCGCCCATTCCTGTTATCCCGCACTCTCTGATTTTGGCCAGGATATCTTCCTTTGAGGCCTTTTCCAAATCCAAGCCGGAGGTCTCGACCCACTCGTCTTTCCCGTCCGATTCTATGATGATGCTCGAAACCTCCGCGCAGGCGGGCGTTAGCCTTGGGGAGATCTCCACGACTTTCCCAGAAATGCTCGAGTGGATCGGGGCAGAGACAACCGCTTTTGAATCCGCGATTTTCTGCCCGGCTTTTACTTGGTCACCGACATTCACGAGAGGGTCGCACGGGGCGCCCACATGCTGGCATATCGGGAACACCGCTATCTTGGGCAGGCTGGCTTTCTCTATTTTTTTGTCAGACGTAACCTTGGAGTGCGGGGGGTGAACGCCTCCCCTGAACCTTTGTGACCAGAACATTCCACCACAGTGAAAACTAAAAACAGAAGATTTAAAGTTAATTGGTCTGCGAAAACCGGGGCCTACAATGCCTTGACTTTCTTGACGACCTTCTCGGGCCTGCCTTTGATGAATATTTTCTTGCTACAGTAGGGGCACCGGACGCGCTCCGGGACGCTGTCAAATGTTCTGCCGCAACCCATGCACTTCCAGGACATTCTGCTCGGATGTTCTTATCAGGGGTTAATTAAATCCTTTCTGTGAGTGGGATATGGTGGTACCGTGGGTGAGGACGAAAAGTTCGAGAAGATAAACGGCGAGATGTTCCAGAAGCTGCTGGAGCTGAACCCGGACTTCGCCACACACATCGGCCTGCATGACCCTTATGACGACCTGCTGCCGGATGGCTCTGCGGCCCAGGTCGAAAGGAACCTGAAGCTGGCTGAAGACTGGGTAAGAAGGCTCGGGGACGAGGTCGAGCGCGAGAAGTTGAGCGCTGAAAACAGGATCGACTGGGAGGCCCTCGAGATGGCCCTCGAGTTCAGCAGGTTCTACTTCTATGAGCACAGAGCTTACGAGAGGGACCCGGACGCCCTGGACGGCTTGGGTGGGCTGTTGTTCGTGATGTTCGTCAGGGACTACGCGCCGTTCGAGAAGAGGGTCGGGTCGATTGCCACGAGGATGGAAAAGATCCCGCAGTACCTCGAGGAGTTCAGGGGCAGGTTCAAGAACTCTGTTCCTGTCAGGCTCTGGGTTGCGGTCGCGCTCGAGACCTGTAAGGAGATCCCGGGCTTCTTCAGGTACATGGTCGTGAACTCGATTGGCAAAGTTTCTGGCGGCACCCAGAAGAGGCTAGAGATTGCTGCAAAAAACTTGGAAAAAACCCTGATTGAACACGAGAAATGGCTGAGGTCCCTCCTGCCAATTTCCAGGGACGACTGGCCGCTGGGAAAAGAAAAGTTCGAGGAGCTGCTCCGGATAAGGGGCCTCGGTTTATCTGCTGAGGAGATCCACGGCCTCGGGCTGAAGTTTCTTACGGAACTCAAGGAGAAGAGGGCGGAGATAGCCACAAAAATATCCCCGGGAAGGCCGGTCGATGAGGTTGCAAATATTGTCGAGGCAGACTGTCCAAAAGATTTTGGGGAGGCGCTGGACTTCGTCAAAAAGGAGGTCCAGAGGGCAAAGCAGTTCATAGTCAGCAATGGTTTGGCGACATTGAGCGGGGAGGACGTTCTCGAGGTAAAAAGGACCCCCGACTTCATGGCCACCCTGACCCCTTTCGCCGCACTTTACATGCCAGCAAAGTTCGACAGGCCGCAGGTCGGGATTTACGTTGTGACGGAGCCCAAGGACCCGAAGGATTTGTGCAAGCACCTGAATTATCCCTCAATCAAGAACACGGTGGTTCACGAGGCATTCCCAGGACACTTCCTGCAGGGGGTGGTTTCAAACAGGGGGTCCGTGGTCAGGCTGCTGTTCGGGGCTACGGAGACCGTCGAGGGCTGGGCCCACTACTGCGAGGAGATGATGATGGCGCACGGGTTCACGAAAGACCCGGAGACGGAGTTCGTCCACGTGAACGACCAGATCTGGCGGGCGGTCAGAATAATTGTGGACGTGAAGCTGTCGCAAGGAGAAATGAAGTTTGACGAGGCAGTTGAAATGCTGATGAGAGAAACCGGGATGCCAAGGGAAGCCGCCATGAGCGAGGTGAAGAGGTACACGAAGACCCCCAGTTATGCGCTCTCCTACCTCATCGGGAAGCATCTCATCATCCAGCTGCGCGAGAAGGTCAGGGGGAAGCTGGGGGCGAAGTACAGCGAGAGGTACTTCAACGACAAGATACTGGAGAACGGGTATTTGCCGATGCCGCTTCTTGAGAAAGTTTTTGGGCTGTAGCCTGCTCCACTATCGATTGGGCTACTTTCGTCAAATCTCGCCCTTTTCAACGGCAGTTTTCAAGGATTCCAAGATTTCTTGGGCGGTATAACCCAAGACGAAGGATACTTCAGCAGGAGGCGAAGCAACGGCCCCTCTGATTTTGGATGTAGCAAAACCTTTGAACGGGAACGGCACCTTGTCCAGCTGTTCTTTGACGTACTGCACCAGTTTTTTATGGTGTTCCTCAGATAGACTCGTTCAAACCACCCCAACTGATTGTTTTGTCGGGCAAAGTTTATAATTGTTTCTTTGTCCAGCTCATGTTAAACGAAGAAGTAAGTTTGTAGCTTTTCACAGACCCAGCGGGTTCAGGCACGGGCATCACCAAGCGCGGCAGCGACTTTTCCAAGCTCCAGTTTCAAATTCTCTTGCCCTTCAGCGTCGTTTCTGACAACTATGAGCTGTGCAGGGGCCTGTTTCTTCAGCTCCGCCTCGGACTTCAGGTAAAGCTCCTCGTAGTCGTCGTGTTTGTAGTACTTCTCCATTATATCGGAGGGGGCGATGTGGTCGTCGATGTTTTTCCCGCCTCTTTCCTTGAACCTCCGGACGTTCCGCGCCACGCAGACGTCGAACGGGCAGTAGATGTAGAAGAGCAGGGATTTCCCGAGCACCCACTTGTCAAAGTTCTTGAGGGCCTTGGCGTAGCTGTCCCTGGCGAACTCCACGAATATAATCTTGCCCGGGCGTTCCAGCTCGTGCAGCTTCCGGCTCATCTCCTTCAGGACATCGTCGAGTATCGTGAAGTCGGTGACGACGAAGCCGCCCTCCTTCTTGTAGTGGCGCTTGAACCCCGTGTCCCTGTCGAGGAGCTCTTTCAGCACGGGGAAGTCGTCGAGGCGCATGGTCTCCTTGGTCAGGCCTTTTGATTTGAGCTGTTCAGTCAACGTGCGGAATATTGCCGACTTGCCGGAGCCCGGGCGCCCGAGCAGGAAGATGAATGAAGGCTTCAGGCTTTCACCGGGCAAATGTCTGTGCGGCTCCATAAAAACACATTTGGAAAATTTTTCTCCTTTAAAAGAACCTCCACCCAAAGCTCCGGCGGGATAAGCTTGCTGCTTCTGGTGATGGGGCTCGCGGCCGCCTGGCACCTCGGGTTGGTGGTCCTCGAGCGACGGGTGAGGCCGGGCGGGGACAAGGTTCCCATAACAAGGCTGCTGTTCCTGGCAGAGGCGGATGTCCTCAGGTCGGTCACCGCAGAGATCAGACAGAGGTTGGTGAAAAGGAAGGACGAGCGCCTCAAGCAGAAGCTCGCGGAGGCCGAGGGGAGGTTGAGCGAGATTGAGCAAAAATGCTCCAGCGCCTGATTTCACCGGGCTCGTGGACGAAATTTTGGAGTTGCCCCAGAGCGACGTCCAAAAGGCAGGGGAACTATGGAAGAAACTAGATGGCCAGCTTGAGGCTCTGGAAACCGCGGTGAGAACAGACAAACCATGCAACAATCGGCTGCTGGCAGTAACGACGAGGCTGAGGAGTTCGGCGTCCAAGTTCATGAGGTCCCTGGCCTGCTGTAAAGGCGGTGGCCCCCTGCGCAACGACTGGGTGAGGTTCGCGGAGCGGGACTTGGCAGAGCTGAAGGACGAGCTGCTCGCCCTGAAGGAGTTCCTTGTCGAGGAGGCGGAGTTCATTGAGTTTGCGCTCGCCAGGGCCCGGCTCTTGTTCTCCGGCAAGTGCGACCCCGAGAGGCTTTTCAGGGAGCTCCACGAGGCGGGAGCGGTGAGCGAGAGGACCTGGACGCTGCTGATGTCATACCCGGGCTCCTGGAAAAAGGCCGTTGAGAGGTCCCAAGTTGCGGACGAGCTCCAGCAGATCTCGCGCCTGCTGTTTGACCTGCAGGAAGTGAGGATTGGATCACATGGCACTCCACAGCACTGACAGGGAAGCCCTGCTGGCAGAGCACGGCAGGTGGATCGCCCAGCTTCGGGATGACCTGGCGCTCCTGGAGCAGAGGCTGCGTTCGCTTGAGCGGAGGGTCTCTAGGCTTGAGGCGGGCGCGGCGGAGTGATCGCATGAGGTCTAAAGAAGTCCTGAACTGCGGGAGAAAGCTCGTGGTCCTGGGAGAGCAGCGGGTACTCAAGTTCAAGTGCGGCGGGTGTCAGGGCGGAGCCTCCATAGAAAAGTCCGAGAAGTGCATGAGGGGGGTCCTTGAGGCGCTGGCGGATGAACCGAAAGTCGACGCCGTGATTCTCGCGGATGTTTACGAGCGGGAGTACACGGGCGCCGGGCTTGAGGCTCTGAAGGAGCTCTCAGGGATAATAAAAGAAAATAAAAGGTGGGGCCTGGCAAACCTGACCCCAAAGGACTGCAAGCAGTGTGCGCTCTCGCGGAAGACCAGGTTGGGAAAGATATTGGAGGAGCTGGGCGGCGACCCGGCCCCCGCCATCAAGAAGTTGAAGGAGTTCCGGTACGAGACTCTGGTCAGAGAGAAAAGGGGAGCAAAGAAATGCTCCAAGTGCAGGGCGGAGTTCCTGAAGAAAAACTTGAGCCCGCTCGCTTCGAAGCTGGAGGCCTCGGAGTTCATCCAGACCTGCAAGCGAAGGGACGATTACTCCCGCCTCCTCCAGCCGCTCGTCAGGCCGTGCTTCCTCTCATCCAGGCTCCAGCTGGAGGTCCCGGAGGGCTGCGAGGTGGTCGACTCGTACGAGGTAGACGGCTCAGAGGTGAAGATGTACAAGGTTTCGGACCGCCTGCAGAACCTTTACTTCCTCATCCCTCCCGAGTACCACCTCCCCCACGAGCATGTGGAGCTGATGCAGAAGGCCAGGGCGCTCATGCTTGAAAGCCAGCACGATTTTGACCTGGAGCCGCTTCACGCCAGGGAGCAGGTCGAGCACCTGCTTCTTGATATCACTAGCAAGCTTGCGGTCGAGGACGGTTCAAAGGTTTCCCGTGAGGAGGTGGGCTGGCTTGCAAAATATCTGGCGAGGTTCACGGCCGGGTTGGGGTTGTTAGAAATCCTGCTCGCGGACCCGAAGGTCCAGGATATCTACGTGGACGCCCCCATAGGGAAAACTCCCGTCCACATCTGCCACAGGGACTATGAAGAGTGTATAACGAACATTTTCCTCACGCCCGATGATTCCGAGTCTTTGATCTCAAAGTTCCGCTCGATAAGCGGGAGGCCTTTCTCAGAGGCAGACCCAATCCTGGACTTGAACTTGGGCAATGTGAGGGTGGCGGTTGTCGGCTCGCCGCTCAGCCCCTCCGGGCCGGCCCTCGCCATCCGCAGGCACAAGCCCACCCCCTGGACTTTACCTCAATTCATCCAGGCAGGTTTTCTGAACCCGTACGCGGCGGGGCTCCTCAGCCTTCTTGTTGACGCCCAAGCCTCCATCTTGCTCACAGGCAGCAGGGGCGCGGGAAAGTCGTCCCTGTTGGGCGCGCTGATGCTTGAGCTCCTGCCAAAGTTCAGGATAATCACGGTCGAGGACACGTTGGAACTCCCCATCGAGCAGTTCCGAGAGCTGGGGTTCAAGATCCAGGCCCTCCGCGTCCAGTCAGCCACGTCTACCACAAGCGCAGAACTCGGGGCGGGGGATGCACTCAGGGCCGCCCTCCGCTTGGGAGAGTCGGTCTTGGTGATTGGAGAGGTCAGGGGAGAGGAGGCGAGAGTTCTGTACGAGGCGATGAGGGTCGGGGCCGCCGGCAACTCTGTCATGGGGACGATTCACGGCGCAACCGCCAAGGATGTATTCGAGCGCGTCGTCCACGACCTAGGCGTCCACCCGAGCTCCTTCAAGGCCACCGACGTCATAGCTGTTGCCGCGCCCATCCGCCTGAAAGGGGGGATGTCCAGAATGAGGAAACTTTTACAGATAACCGAGACACGGAAGGACTGGCGCACGGACCCCACCGTTGAAAATGGATTCTCTGACCTCATGTACTACAACTACCGCTCGGGTGAGCTCGTGCCCGGCCTGGCCCTTCGCAGCGGGAGTTCCGGGCTGATGAAAAGCATCGCCAGGAAGTGGGGCACCTCCGTCCAGGATGTCATGCTCAACATGGAGTTCAGGGCAAGGGTCCAGGAAGCTCTGGTGGAGACGGCGGGGAGGCTCGGAAGGCCGGAGATTTTGGAGGCCAGCTTCACCATGAAGTCCAACCTGGCCTGGCACGGGCTGTTTGACGCGGAGCTGAAGCGGGAGAATGTGGATTACGAGAGACTGCACAAGGAGTGGCGCAAATGGCTGAAGCAATCATTGGGGGACGGGAATGCAGCTCCTGCAAAGTAAGGGCACGGATGACCTGAAGGCGGCCGGGGAGGCCCCAGCGCTCGTGAGCTACCTGACCATGGCGATGAAGCTGAGCCCGAACCTGGAGCGGGCGTGCGGGTTCGCGGTCAGGCTGTTGAAGGGCAGGATGGGGGACGACCTGAAAAGAAAAATCTCGGAGGGCAACCTGCGCCTTTACTCCGGAACAAGCGAGGCCCTCTCCAAATTCGCGAAGGGCTGGGGGAAGACATGCCCCGAGCTGGAGCGCGCCGTACACCTGGTCCAGAGCTCCGCAAGCGAGCGCGAGCCGTCGAACCGGGCCAGAACACTCGACCGGGCGCTGGACCTGGCATTGGAGGGGGCCAGGGAAAGGTTGAGAAAATTCTCGGCGTCCATCCACACGCCGACCCTTCTCCTCTACTGCATGGGAGTTCTCATGCCGATGATCCTTGTGGGCATCCTCCCTGTCCTCTCCGTGACCGGCGGAGGCATCGGGCTGCCGCAGATTGTCGTTCTCTACTGCGTTGTCATCCCACTGCTGGTGTACATGTTGAGCCGCCAGATTCTTTCCAAACGGCCGTCATCCCTGGACCCACCGAGCGTGAATGTTGATGAATACTCCCCCAAAGCCATACTTGTTTCAATTGCCGTGGCCATACCCTTCGTAATCCTGGCCTGCATTTTCAGAGCTTCCCCGGAAATAGCTGGCCTGGCTGTACTCTGGAGCGTCGCGCTGGCGGTTTCCGCGTACTTTCACATGACTTCGGCCCGCGCGTTCAGGAGCTGGACGGAAACAACGAAGATGGAGGACGAGCTCCCCGACGCTCTGGTCCAGCTGGGGAACAGGATAGGGGAGGGACGCCCGGCCGAGGAGGCCTTTGAGCAGTTTGCCAGGACCACAGGGGAAAAAGGGCTTGGGAGCGTCTTCAGGGAGGCGGCCGCCAACGTGAGGCTCGGGGGGATGGGGCTGCGCGCTTCCCTATTTGACGAAAGCAGGGGGGCGTTGGCGCATGTTCACTCGGACATGATCAGCGGGATCCTCCGGATGCTGGTGGACTTCATGGAGCGGAGCACCAAGGCAGCGGGGGATGCGATGCTCCAGACTGCAGAGCACCTGCGAAAGCTCGGGGAGGTCAGGGCGGAGATGAAGAGGATGATGGGTGAGATCGTGAGTTCCATGCGCTCGGTCGCCCTTTTCTTTGCCCCATTGATTGCATCGGTGACTGCCAAGATGCAGGGGGTGCTGGCATCCAAGACGGCATCCTCGGCGTTTTTGGGCTCGGAGATACCACCGGCAGCGTTCCTGATCGTGCTCGGCGTATACATCCTGATTTTGGCCGTGCTTCTCACGAACTACGTGGTCGAGATAGAGTTCGGGGAGGACAGGGTTGCCAAGCGGGTGGCGATAGCGAACGCCCTGCCCGTGGCCCTCGGGGTCTTCACTGCCGGAGCGGTCATCGGGGGCCAGGCCCTCTCCTCGTTGGTGGGTTAGGAAATCCTTAATTGCGCTTTGGTAAACTTTTCACGGGCGGCGGTGGTCCAGCCTGGTCTAAGACTCAGCCTTGCCAAGGCTGCAACGCGGGTCCAAATCCCGCCCGCCGCACCACCTTTTCTGGGACTTGAATTCCAGTTTTGTATACTCCTTTTCAGCCGTTCTGGAGAAAGCCTAAATAGAAATGGGACAATATACTTTTAGTGAAATTAAATGCAGAATGACGAACGTGGGCAGGCAGAACAAGTAGTGTTTAAAATCATTGTTGCTGTGGCTGTTTTTGTTGTTGTTGTAGGAATAATTAATTGGTGGGACACAAGACCCCAAGACAAAATAGCAATTATAGGGGATCCTAGTTTTGGAAACCCAGAACGTTCACCTGGTGAATCAACAACGTTAACGGTTCAAATAAAAAACATGTCGGACGTTTCCACGGCAGAAAATGTGCTAGTTAGCGTAACTCCTAGCACGTCGGTCATACAGGTGACAAGTGAAAACCAGTTTGTCATTGGTGATTTAGGGCCAGGTGAAATGAGGTCGCCAGTATTTTCTATTTTAGTTGCTCAAGATGCAATAAATGGAACTTACAATGTTACGGTGAACGTCTCGGTTGACTCACCTTTTCAAGGTGATAGTAAAACGAGTGTTATAACGGTGACGACTTGAGTCGAAAACAACTCGGGTCGGCCAATGGAGTAAAACCACAATTTAATTCCTTAGCAAAAAAGTTAGTAGTCCTAGCCAGAACTAGCAATTTTTATGATAGTTTATGAGATAAGCTGTAAAAGAAGTGTGGGGCAAAGACAATGAAGTACAAGGTTTTCCTTAGTTACAGTAAAGAAGATACTGCAAAAGCAAAAAATATTTATCAAAAATTGAAAAAAAAGGGATATTTGCCTTATATGGCAGAAGTGTATCCTGAACCCGGCACGTTTCTTTGGGAGAGAATTAAACGTGAAATTGAAGACTCGGACTGCTTAGTTGTTTTATGGACAAAAGAAGGAGCGGAATCCCAATACATAAATCAAGAGTTGGGATGTGCAAGTGCTTTTAAAAAACCGATTATCTCAATAATCAATGGAGGTTCCAAGCGCGTTGGAGTAATAGAGGGATTTGAATATATTCCATATAATAAGAAAGTTAATCGAAGATTACTCAACAGATTATCCGACCTCAAACATGAAAAAGAGCTTTTATACGAAAGAATAGATGAACCAAGATATAAGAGAAGTAATAGAATCGCATTAGCGGTGATGTTGATAATAATAACATATTATATTATTTTACTAGTCACAAGATCAATATAAAGATTGAATTAATTTTCTATTTAATGTCTTCATATCTTTAGCCCCCATGGCGAGTAGAACCATCATGTTTTGCCAGCACGCTTTTTGGAATCCCGCCCGCCGCACCACCTTCCTGGCCTAGAA
>Ga0315279_10009336_pt1 | contig 11713 bp, 14 predicted proteins | sample YL17G06_20_MG_FD_203694 | JGI IMG/M metagenome (GOLD analysis project Ga0315279, IMG submission 203694) | Sediment microbial communities from Yellowstone Lake, YNP, Wyoming, USA - YL17G06_20 | ecosystem: Environmental > Aquatic > Freshwater > Lake > Sediment | place: USA: Wyoming | collected...
TGGTGCGAGGTGCACGAGGCAGTCTCCGTCCTATCCCTTCAACGAGTCGAGAACAGCCTTGACGAATCGTTTCCACTCCTCGTGTCGACCCTTTTCACGCAAGCAGAAGAAACGCTGTCCAAGTGTTTTCCTCGTGGCTTCCATAAGTGTTGAGCTCTCATCAACTGTGATGTAGAGAAAGGGCTTCTTAGTATTCTCGAACTGTTCGAAGTATTTGGCCACATGTCCATGCGGCTTCTCGAAGTCTAGCTCACTTCGTTCAAGAGTATTGTCCTAGCGTCTGTCTTTGGCATCTATCTCCACATTCTCCTGGATTCACCTCTATATTCGGATATCAGACCGTTTTACCCGATCGAGTCTAATCCTCTTCTAGGCCATGGCATGTTCGTCGGCCTCGAGATCTACACGTTCTGCGTTCTGTCGTTCCTTGGAGGTGCAATCGTTTACGCGGTAAGAATCGCTTTTGCAAGGAGAACTTGAGAAGTGAATGTGACATTACGGTGTAGGAGGGAGGGGAATAGGAGCGAGCGCACGAGGAGCGGGTCCTAGATCTCAGAAAGCCGGACAATCTCACCTCGCGAAAACCAGCAAGACATTGCCTCACCGACTCGTGGGACACCTTGTTGGCCATCAAAGATGCGTGGAATAGGTGGCAATAGTCTTGATCTGTTTCACTTGGGACTCAGACTGACGTACCGTCAGTCCCCTTTTTCCATTATAGTTTGCAGCAATACTCCACGCCGGCATGATTTCGAGTAGTGGGAAGGTTCTACAGTATCACGGCAAGAAGGTCTGCATCAAATGCAACCGCATCACCGACCACACATGCTTCCACATGAGATACCGCAAATCCGAGACAAACGATGACGCCTACGCCAAGACTGAGACATGGAACTGCGACGCCTGTCACACAGACAAAGTCATCGTCAAAGAGATTCCAATTCCCACAGAGAAGGCGATGCTCGTCAAACTCCTCATGTCGCTCAGCGAGAAGTACGAGCTCGAAGGCTCCACAGTTGCCGTGTGTGCACGCGAAGTTAGAGCAACATTTCGTTTCCCCGAACATGACTTACCGAAGCTCCGCGATATCGCGGACAAGTGGGCCGAACGAGGCTACATCAACGCGAAGCATCTGCTCATGCTCGAAAGAGCCGGCATGGGTGGTTAAGGGGGGATTGAATCGGCCGGGTATCCGGTTGTATGATTCAAGGATTCTCTAGTCGAACACGAACGCCGTGAGGCACGCTAGCAGCGATTGTATCCACCTGACCTTGATCTATCTGGGTTAGGAGGGGCACCCGGAGCCTATAGTGGAAATAGGGTCCTCCAGCCGGGCCTAAAGATTCTCGCTGTGGGATATCTTTGTCCGCTACTCGCCTAACGCCGAGTCTGTCAACGACTTGAAAGATCTGATCTTCCACTTCAATCAGGTGGGCTTTGTCAGTCTCGAACTCGAAGACCAAGTTCGGCTTTGCCGCTGTCTGAGCAACTCGTTTGAGTGTTTCTCCGATGCCTGAGAAGAGTTTTATGAAAACAACGGCAAGGACGAATGCATAGCCTGCGGCAACTAAGAATAGTGCAGGTAAGACCAATGCCACGGTGGCTACCACTCGCACATCGAACGGAAGAATCTCCTCTCCCAAGCCAATTGTGACTTGGCGGCCATAAAAGCCGAGTATACTCCCTTGAAGCGCGTACACAGAACCCCCAAGCATGAGCAACTCAATCGAAGCAACGACTGCGGACTCAGCTTCTCTGCTTCTCATGTAACGAAAGATCTGCTGACTCATGTGCAATAGAATCGCACCGTAGCCTACAGGAATAGCGATCTTTATCGGAAACAGTACATCAGCGCGGTTCAGCCACAGTGCCTCAACCGTCACAACGATAAACGCTCCGAACACCGATACTATCGAGATTATAGCCCAAATGGTAAACCAGTTGAACTTGAATAGACCCATCAGAAGCGCTAGGCTCCAAGAGACAAATCGAGCTTTCCAGCCCGGTCGAGTTGCAGACATACGTCTAGATTAATCGCATGTGCATTAAAGGGTATGTCGCGTCTGTCTGAGCGTTTTGCGAGTCTGTTTCGGCTGATAGGGCTAGATGCTGGGCGGGGATTTCCCGAGCAAACAGAATCGGAACGTGTGGCATACCTTCTTTTCGAGGCAACCTCTTCAACCCAGCCACACAGTTTCTAGCGACGTTCTGGAGAGACCTCCCGCTCCTCGGAACACAAACGCAAATGGAGGTCGTGAGCTTCTTTTCCGATGTAATCGATGTGGCCAAGAACGATGCTCCGCCCTCCAAAGGAGTGCTGAACGGCATCGAAGGGATCCGGCAAGAGGTCATGAGATTGCAGGAGCTTGAGAGAAGAGGAAAACGGCAGAACGTGAAGCCGGGATGAAGAAGACGAACAGGACGGAAAGAGGCGACCGAAACTAGCTTGATGCCATTAGTGGTGTTGTTTCGTGAGTGTACTAGGCCGCAGCCGCATACAGCCCTCGAAGACATGTAGAAGCTCATGCATGAGGAAAGACAACGAATCCTTCTCTATGAAGATCGTGTACTCGCCAGTGGAACGGTCGGGTCCAATCGTCATACCTGGAGCCTTTCTCGTCGACCAGGTACGGCCGTACTCCAACAGCTGGCCCAGTTGAGGGTTGATGATGCCAGTCTTGGTCAACGACCGGTGAACGTCTCGCCAGTCGCTCCGCGAAAGCACAAGTATCCTGACTCGTGGGACACCCAGTGACTCAACCCGATAGCCTAGACTTTGCACAAATTGCCTAGCCTTCTCGGTATGCCGAGTTACCTCCTCCTGCGGCATTTCACCGTCGATGAGATTCTTCATCCAAGGCGGCAGGGAGTGATAATGCCCTGCTAGGAGTTCCTTGAGGCTCTTTGCACCCCGACTTGGAGAGACCGAGGCGATTCACCACGTTGTCGTACGTGAGGCAGTCATGACGAGTGGGCCTTCGATCCTACGGGGACGAGTCGAACGACTTCAGATTCAGCCTCTTGACCGCATTCTGGACATCTCCACTTTCCCATATCATACGATGTCCGCAATTCCATGATCGTTCCGCAACTCTTGCATGCCGGATGCGCGTAGGATCCAGCGGTCCTCGAGATCTTCAGGATCTGTTCGTCAAACCAGAACATCTTGAATAGAAACCAAAAACCGGCGAGGAAGACAACAGCCAGCATGAAGTAGTCTATGGCAATCAACGTAGGTGGCCTTTCTGCGTTCCAGAGCACAGTATCCGGAGCATAACTCGCCCCGACGCTAACGATCGACAGCACAAGCAGCAAGTAGAATATTGTTCGCCTGCCGCGCATCAACTCATCCCGTGCATTGATGAGCGATCCAATCTTGTCCACGCGCCCCTGCAGGTGCTGTGCATCCACCGAACGCCCTTGCGTAAGCTGAGCTTCTATGTCGCCGGCTAGTTTCTTGAGTTCATCCTTCCCGAGGCGCCGGAGATCTTTCTCGCTCTCCGCGATTCTCTTTCGGTAGATTCTCTCGTAGAACTCCACAGTTACGAGAGAGACCCATGCGATCACAGCGGCAAGTGCCAAAATAGGAACCATCTCGACCATAGAGGCGGACACCCACGGGATCCACCTTTGACGGTCTTCGTTCTTAAGCTGTTACGACCCGAGACTTGGCGGATGCATCAACGGCGCCATCCGATTACTAGGCGACATCCAAGGCTGGATAACGAAAGCTCCTCTGCAGATCATACAGGCTCAACAGGCTCAGCATGAGATCATAGTCACCCGCGCGCCTGAGGCTAGACCTCAGAAGGATCCCTCAATCACAGCTCTCGGCGTAGAACAAGCGATAATCGGCCGTCGCGTCGATGAGATAATCTGTGACGACATTATCGATGAAGATTGGGCGAGCATCGAAACGCTCCGAGAAAGACTCCGTATCTGGTTCAAGAAAGAACTCTTGGAACGATTAGAGCTCGATGGTCGCCTATTCTTTGTCGGAACGAGGTGGTACTACCTCGGACCTTGGAGGAAACAAACGCTTCTTTTCTTCTAGCCGTCTTCTGACATCGCTAGCGTGCAATGCTTACCATCTTTTGATAGGAGATGCAACAGCATCAAGAAGCCTTCGCGGACATGAAAACTCGAAGAGGGCTACAAACGGTGCCCATTCATCTCCCGCCCATGAATCGTTGTGGACTTCTGGGCTCGCCCCCTACTATCTCTCTTGGCAGAAGCTAGGTCTATGACGCCAGGACATCCTTGAATCCTAGCCTCTTTAGCTCCTCGATCGCTTGAAGGAGGGCAACTATGCAAGTCCGCGCTGCTTCCATGGTGGGTGATAGTTCTTTGTGAGCACCCATCTTGTTTCTATACCAAAGTATGACTGAGAACAGGGAAGCAATCACTTGTATGCCAGGATGCTTGCGTTTCTCAAGTTGCTCATCGTTCCACACTTTCTTCAGCCTGTCCCCTTGCTTGCCGACCTTCGCGCCTTCCTTATCACCATACAGGAGTCTGAAGAGGTTGCGACCGAGAACCTCAGAGGGCAGGTAGGCTTTGACCATTGCCGAATCATAATCACCCTTCCAGAACATCTGAATCGCTGTATCGATATCGTTCTGCAAGGATAAAGACAAACTACGTTTTAGTTGATCGTAAGACCTTCTAAAATCTAACTTCTCTTTGAGGGCTTCCATTTCTCTCGTCATTTCCGTCTTTTGATCCCTCGCGCGACCTTCTTCATCACGATGTTGCTTGTCCAATAGTCTTAGCTCTCTGCTAAGATCCTTAGTCATCTGCACCAGCATACTGGCAGGTATTACTTTGAACAACATGTCTGTTGGAAAGCCCTCTCCGTCAAGCATTCCCTTTTCTCTTAGCTTGTCCTGCCCTTGACGATAACACCTGTAGTAAGTGCTGTCCGATGCCCGAGGCTCGAACTTGAAAAGTCTGGGCAAAACTGCGATCAAGGTGCGATGAGGATACAAGATAGCTACCGTTAGAGCTACTTTCTCGTTTTCATCAAGCTGGTCAAAGGTCAGGTCTTGCATGTTTTTCACCGAGCATTAAGAGACAGCGGCGCTTCGTACTTATGTGTTGATTGCAAATGATATTCTACACCGATAGACTTGAACCCAAATCGGACATAGCTGGGAACCTCTCACTAGGTGTGGTTAACCGAGAAATGCAAGTGGAGATTCACTTGTCACCAGCCACGTTCAAATCAATCGCCGAGTGGATGACTGCTAAAGTCAAAGATCTTGAGGCACAACAGAAACAGGAGATTGCGGCTGTGAAGATGGGCCAGCCTCCTGAAAGTATGTACGGCTAACCCTCGTACAGGACGCAAGCCGAACTAGTGCTACCGAATGAGAAGATACGCTAGCACAGCAGCAAAGAACGCAAGAGCAGTAGCTTTGGATCCCCCTGGACGCTTGGCGCACCTTGAGAGAGAGCGATACCTAAACAAGAAGGTTCGTGGAACTTGATAGGTGGAGGATTTCGCAGGTGTCGGTTGAAGACCATAGGGCGACTCTACAATTCTACAACGGTGCTGCGCAATTCTCCGTCACTTCTCTTGTTGCTGTCGCCGTAGTGCAATTCTCGATCCTGCTCCTACTGGAGGGTAAGGCCAAACCTATTGACCCTGCGTCTTTCGTCTCGCTCTACCTTTCTTTGTCGATAGCCTACGTTGCCGTCGTCATCTTGGGTGCCTATTTGATCTACAATTACCTCCTCTTCGCCCACCTATTGGAATATATCCGAGAACTTCCTGCGCTGAGAGAAATCCGCGAGATCGACAACAACTCGCGACGCGCAGTCAGGGAATTCGCTTCGCTTAGAAACAGGAGAAGATCCATCCTGATGGCGTACTGGTCGAAGATAGTGCTTCCGATCATCTACGCGGTTATCTCCTTTTGGCTCCCCTTTTCAGTCTGGTATCTACGTGTCTAGCCTCTTCTAGTCCAAGTTCAGCATGGGATTGTTCTACTTGTATGAAGAGATTCGCCAGCGAACGTTCTTCTTGCGGTCTGTTGAAACGTAGATGCCTAATTGGGTGAGGCTGTCGCTGACCACCCTGAAGTCTTGCGGTCTTGGAGGTCGTTTCGGCTTCAAACTGACGGAATCCAATGTGAGTTTATGGGTTTTGAACCCTAACGGGTCTAGACCCCTCCCGGCTGTTGTGCCGGCTCTAGATGCTTAGCCAATGGTACATGTGTGTGATGTGTGGCCGATGCCTTTGCTCATTGTGCATTGCGAGCTGCTAGGCTCCTGAATCCGAAATACCCTAGGAGTTAGATCTCCCCGCATGGTACATCGGTCGCAATTTCTGTCACCCTAGAGAACCTGAAGGTTCCAAATGCCCTGTGTTTTCAGACTGTTCCAGGCAAATCCACCTGAACGCAGGAGCTGCCTAGCGCGCTTAACGTGAGGTCAGAGACTGGGTTTTGAACCCGAATGGGTCTAGAAAAACTCCGATCATGACGAGACAGTTTGGCATCAGCGAATTACTCGGAACAGGGTCTACGCTGTCTTGCCCGCAGTCGCTATCTGTATCTCGGTTCAAGGAGTTTGTGCCCAGTTGAACCTCCCGCAAGTCGAGTATCTGATCTTTAGCAAGGCATAGCAGCTGACAAGACAACTGAGAAGCGGAAAAGTGTTATTAGCGAAGCAGGTTTGAAGCACACAGGGGATCCTTCCAGAGGATGTCTTGTACGCCAATTGTGGTCTGAAATTGCTAGTGGGTACTTACTTGATGAATCTCGCCTCCAGACTCAAAGTGGTCGGGATCTGCTTCAGCAATCGCTGCAATATGCGATGCAGGCATTGCTATAATTCGAGTGGATCAGCCAAGGGGGACTCGCTCAGTATGAAACAATGGTATGCTCTTGCAGACGCACTGTCATTGATGGAGATCGAAGCAGTCAACTTTGGCGGTGGCGAGTGCCCTCTAGCCAGCGGGTTCGTGGATTTTTGTCGTTACCTACGGAACTTTGGAATCAAGCTCGGACTAACGACAAATGGTTCTTCTCAATCATTTCAGGAAATCGAACGATACGTCGACCTGTTTCACGAGATTGGTGTGTCGATGGATTTTGCAGAGGCAAAGCTTCACGACAGCTTTCGAGGGTACAAGGGAGCATTTGAAGAAGCTGTCACCACAATTGGACAACTTGTCGATTACGGAATCAACACTGAGCTGGTAACCTGCTTGACCAATAACAACTGTTCTCGGAGCATGTTATCCCATCTGCACAGCCTTTGCACTGATTTGAAAGTTGACTACTGGCGCACTACACGATTTCATCCAGTCGGAAGGGGTTCGGCCAGTCTTGATCTCAGTCTGACGCCGAACGCACTTGAACAAGCATACTCATTCCTCTACGAATTGCAACCTGATGGCGTATTTTCCACAGATCCGTTGTTTCAGGCATTGATTGCAGGAACAGACGAAGAATCCCCTTGCCAGTGTGGAAGGGCGAGTCTAAGAATCGGATCAAATGGGGCGGTCACACCAGGCCCCTATATCCATCGCGCAGTTGGGAACGTTACAGAAGAGAATCTTGATGACCTCTTGCAACATTCAGCCTTGCTCCAACAACTAAGAAAACGCGAACTATTCGGGAAGTGTCGAATATGTCCTAAGCGGCATGTATGTGGAGGGGGATGCGGAAGCGCAGTCTATGCCATTGAAGGTCACCTGCAGGCTCCGGATCCTGCATGCTGGGTGCGCCCCGGCCAAGACCCGGATCCGGCAGAAAGTGGAACGAAGCTCACGAAGAAGAACCATGGAACGATCCATGAATACTATCTATGTACGACGTATGTCTCAATCCGGTCTTGATCAGTCTCTTCTAGGGGGAGCTGGCTGCCTAGGTCTCACCGCCTAAAGTTCATCCGGACATCATCATAGCGTACCTCTTTCGGAGTCTTTTCTTTCGCAGACTAAGAGGGACGAAATACATCAACAAGTGAGTCACAATCGAGACAAGAACGACACCATTGAGGGCGAACTGACAAACAAGGGAATCTGAGACGATCAAAGTCAGTCCTGCTGCTACGCTGTCAATGACGGTGATGATCAATACGCATCCAAACGTCACGCTCCCAAACTCGCCGCGGGCCAGGAAGCTCAGCCCAGTCCAAAGGAAGAACTGCTCGTATCCAGGAGCGCTCTTCGCCGCGCGACTCTTGATGTAGTTCATATTTGTAAGACAATCGAACCAGGCAGTTCTGTATCTCAGAAGCAGAAGCACACTTACCAGACCTAGCATGATCAGAAGAATGAGTGGTCCCGATCTCATCGCAATCGAGACAGTGTCGGCGCCGAGCAGTCTGTCTCTGAATACCACGAAATATGTGAGAACGAATCCAACAAATGAGAAGTAGAACTGGAGCACTCTGAGTCGGTCTCTGAGGAACTGCAGGGCCTGGGACTCGGCATAGTGGTACTCTGCGACCACAAGTGACCTGATCAACGTTTGATTCTTGTCTCGAGTACTCTCGTGGGAGGATGAGGCTTCCGCCTCTTGCCTACCTGCTTCTTTTGAGAGCCCGTTGTGGAGATTGCATTGTCTTGGAAGAGTGGTGCCGTTCAATTTGTCAGCCATGTAATGTTGCCCCCAATCGCCGGTACTTTCTACTCCACGATTATAGAACTCAGGCTCTTATTCAGCTTCTCCTTTCGTTCGTAGATCTACTTCTCAAGTAGCGAGATGAGTTTGTTGATCAGTCGCTTGTATGGACCAACAAAGATTCCGATTGAGCAGTGTCGCAGACTCGTCTGGACCGTTGAGTATGGCGTTTCACTTGACCGCCATCCTGATCGCTCCATCTCTGTCGGTTTTCCTTCTGACGCAGAACCCTTATGAAGTCATCTTGGCTAATCGAAGGCGAGAGGGCAAGTCGCTTGCCTCTGGTTTCACCAGAGCATAACGGAGCGTATTGGAGCGTAACAGAGCGTATCCTGCTAAGTCTTGCAATATCCATTTGTGGGGGACTCATCGTTCGCTGGATCTCGTCGAGTGACGCGCTTACGCTCTTGGCGGCAGTCCTATTCCTACTCCTCTCATATCGTATGGCTAACTCTTTAGTCAGTCTCTGGAAAGCGCTTGATCTCTGCAAGATCAGAGGTTCGTTAGCGTCCAGAAGCACAGCATGGCTGGAACATCTCGACGCATCGAATCGCCGCGAGGAGAATATTCGCATGATGATCATTACAGGCGATCGCACATTATCTGGGGAGGAAACAGCTTTCTACAAGAAGTTGATCAGCCTTCCGATCGGCTGGAAGGGGAGCATCAGAATCCTGTTGATTGACCCTGACTCGCCTTTCATCTCGTTAGTGGCCCAGATGAAAGGGGTAATGTCAGATGATATGATCAAGAAACAAATCAACACCGCAGAGGCAAGCATCGAGAATCTGGAGAGAAGTGGACGGCGCATATCGGTCAAGCACTATCGCTCATTTCCTGCCTGGCGCTTTATTTTGTTTAGAGAAGTTGGATATTTCTCATACACGTGTGGAGGCAGCCTTCTACCGGTCTACATTAGGGTATCAGGAGGGACCAACAGCCTGCATCAGCTGCTTTCAGATATCTTCGAGCGGGAGTGGGTCAACGCTCGGTGAGCGTGTGCTGTCGAGCATCAAATCACTTGTGAAAGATCCATGTCGGACCCGAAATCACGTTCGAAAAGCCAAACGCAAGGGGATTGAAACGAAAGGTCCTAAACCAATCGCTTGCCTCGCACCGTTGTGCTGAAAGAGTCTGGGAGCGGAAAGTCGTCTGCAAGCTCGTGGATACGTAATTTAGGTCCAGAGGGGGCGGTCACTGACTCTTTCCATACGGGACTAGAGATCTCGATCATCATGTTCCTGATGAAGAACAACCATTCTCTTGCAAGAGAGATGTTGGATGTGAGAGACCAGTGCGGTACGCTCATCAGGATTAACAGGTACAAGCCTATTGAGTCGAGACAGTACATTTCGAACTAGGGTGAATGCTGGGACCCGACAGGAACGCTCTTGAGCAATGCGAAAGTTGCGTTGTGAAGTGACCCCATAGTCAACATTCTCTTTTCAAAGGTCGAGACTCGAAGAACCCTTGGCTCGGATCTTCGTACCGTCAGAGTTTCACCAGCCGGAGAGATCCTACGATGGGGATATTGGGGCAGGGCTGATGTCTTCATTGTTGATCTCAAGAGAAGGGGACCTAGTGCATCTGAAGACAGCGCCAAGTTCAAGAGGTTCCACACACTATCAACAGTTTGTGATGAGTGCGCCCATGTAGGCGTCTGTCGCGGGAGATGTTTCTGCTCCGGATTGCAGGATGAGCAAACCAACTGAATACCGTCCGATAAGGAGTGACGAGATTCGACTGACTATGAGTTTGGTAGTCAAATGAAGAAACTTGTTCACCCTAGGTACCTATGCACGATCGTACTAGAACCGTCATGAGGCTGAGCCCATGGTGGAAGTTCGTCCAGTTGCCAATTACACGGCGTATGTCTATGTTGTGCGTCACCCGGAACGATCAAAGAACAAAGACTTGGTCTTCGGAAGAACCGGGCTTTCCCTGACTAGCAAAGGTGTGGATCAGACCCAGTGCATTGCTAGGTTCTTGTCGTGTCAAGAGTTCTTTCGACACAAACAAGTCTGCATATTCCTTCCACCAGGTGAGCAGTTGCATTTCGTAGCAGGGATTTTGGCGAAGGCTCTTGGAACGACAACAAGAACGATTGTAGATCCTCAGCTGAGGAGACTGAACCTAGGAGTCTTGGAGGGGCTATCCTATGATGAGGCACGGAGGCTGCACCCGGAAGTCATGAGACACCTGAGAGAGTGGGAGGAAGGAATCGACACCATAGACAATCTGCGAATCCCTATGGCAGAGTCGCACGCCGATTTCCTTGCGCGGGGAAGACAGGCCTGGCGAAAGATATGCGAGTATGGTAGACAGTATGACGTAATTGTTATCGGGTCGAGATCCACTCTCATCCTGTTGCTTAATTTGTTCCTGAGGAGAGTCAATTCCTTGAGAGAATATTCGTACTTCCAACTAGATGTCAGCTCGATTACGCTTCTCGGTCTACGTGAAGACTTGAATTCGGACATTGTCTTCATTAACAGAACCGATTTCTTGGACTTGTCTTCGAAAGGGGAGCACGAATGACCGAGCGTATTCATATGCTGCTGCTAAACCCTCCATCGGAAACCGGAGGAGTGCCGAGGATTGGCTATCCTGCCGTAGTCGTGTGTCAGCAGGGGTTCGAAGTTCTCGTTATTGACGGTAAGGCATTCCCAAGCGAGCCCTGTTGCTGGAGGGGAAGCGGAAAGCGGATAGACCCAAGTCAAGGAGGACGCATGGTAAGACCTATCCAGACTCGAATATGTGAGCGCGCGCAGTCAAGTCCAATGCTCCATCCAGACTTGAATGCCTTGCTGCGCCCTTCGCACGACAGACTGAACAGCTAGGGCCAAAGGCGTCCTTACGCTGTGTCGGCTAGTCGGGATTGCTTCGCCAACTGCTGCCTTTGCAGCATAAACGCTTCATATGAGCTATCTAAGGGATCGGCTATGCAAAGATAGCCATTTTTCCTCTTTCAATGGTGCTGGATTCGGGCTTTCCTTGGTGTAGTTGGGATGGAGCACGCGTCTCGGGCTGCCTCTTCACAGAAACCAAACCCGATGACTTTCCACACCCTATGGGAT
>Ga0315279_10009338_pt1 | contig 11711 bp, 15 predicted proteins | sample YL17G06_20_MG_FD_203694 | JGI IMG/M metagenome (GOLD analysis project Ga0315279, IMG submission 203694) | Sediment microbial communities from Yellowstone Lake, YNP, Wyoming, USA - YL17G06_20 | ecosystem: Environmental > Aquatic > Freshwater > Lake > Sediment | place: USA: Wyoming | collected...
AACCACCAGTTATTAATTCTTATAAAGGTATACAGTAAAATATATATCTACCGCCCTCCATACACCGTGAATCCCCAGAAAGGAGATCCACAATGCGAAACATCGTCGTTGAAGACTTCAAATTGACGCCGCTCGAAAAACAGCGGTTAGAGATAGTTGAAAGAAAAGGACTCGGCCACCCAGACTACATTTGTGACGCCGTGGCCGATCAGATCTCGATTAACCTGTGCAAGGAATACCTGAAAAAAGCAGGGGTCATACTGCATCATAACATCGACAAATCCCTGCTTGTTGCCGGAGAAACCGAAACCAAATTCAACGGCGGCACCGTCAAACAACCAATACTCTTCGTCCTCGGCGACAGAGCAACATCAATCATAGGCGATCAAAAAATCGACGTCCCAGAAATAGCAACCAGATCCGCCAAGAACTGGTTCAAAAAGAACATGCGCTTCATCGACCCAGAAAAACACGTAAAATACCAAGTCGAAATCAAACCCGGCTCAGTAGGCTTAACTGACATCTTCAAGCGAAAAGGCCATGTTCTAGGCGCAAATGACACCTCGGCCGCCGTCGGCTACGCACCAAAGACGAGAACAGAGAAAATCGTGTTGCAGACCGAAAAATACTTGAATTCACCGGAATTCAAAAAACGCTTCCCCGAATCAGGCGAAGACGTGAAAGTCATGGCGTTCAGAGACCGTAACGACCTTAAACTGACAGTCGCCATGGCGTTCGTTGACAGATTCATAAGCAGTGAAGAGGACTACTTCGACAAAAAAGAGAAAATCCTTGAAGAAATCAACAAATACGTTGCCGGCAACACCAACTTCGATCTCGTAGACGTACAGCTCAACACCCTAGACCGAAAAGACAGAGGCCTGGGAGGACTCTACCTCACCGTGCTAGGCACAAGCGCAGACAGCGGCGACTCAGGACAAGTCGGAAGAGGAAACCGCGTCAACGGCCTAATATCCCTCAACAGACCATTCTGTTCCGAAGCCGCAGCAGGAAAAAACCCTGTGAGCCACGTTGGAAAAATCTACAACTTCCTCACCTTCAGAATAGCCGAAAAAGTCTACAAAGAAGTCGAACAGCTTGAAGAAGTCTACATCTGGCTACTCAGCAAGATCGGCAGCCCAATTGACCACCCGGCAATCGCAGCTGCACAAGTAGTAACGAAGGGAGACACCAACCTCGGCAAAGCCAAACAACAGATAAACGAAGTACTAGACAAAGAACTCGAAAACATCGAGAAATTCTGCATGGAACTCGCCGAAGGAAAAATATCACCCTGTTAGATTCTTCAAAACATCCCTAGTTATTTCATAACCTTTTTCCCATCAGTGCACGAGCTTCTTGATCATGATGGAAATGGGATTGATGATCTGAAGATCCATACCTGCGCCCACGTATCTCTTTGTCTCCCAGACCAATTACTCAGGCTGTTTTATGCTCTTCGGAATCATCACACTGTCCCTTCTACGTGACACAAAAATGGGGCCAGAACCAACGATTTTCCATGGACCAGACAGAGTCGCGAATTAGCAAATTTCTCAACTACTTCTGAAATCAACCGTCTGTGGAAAAAAAGGCTCTACAAAGTCTTATCACCTAGCACCTGCAAAAGTAGTCCTTCAGATGAAGACTATGAAAGCTTGGCAAGCCGCACGGAACGCGTTAGAACATGTTCTCAAAGCACAGAAAGGTGAAACCCTCATCATTTTCTGCGACGACGAAAGAAAAAAGATCTGCGAACCTTTCACAATTGGAGCCCTAAATATGGGATTAAAAACCCACTTAGTCATCCTGAAAACTCAACCGGACGTGTTCCGAAGAAGGGTTCCCCTGCAGGCTTGCCAAATACTCAGAAAGCAAACGCCGGACATCAGCATCAACCTGCTGCGCGAAAATGTAGAAGAAACACCGTTCAGAATAGAATTCACAAGAATGGAAACCGAGAAGGGCAAGTCGCGAATCGGACATTGCCCCGGAATAACCTTAGACATGCTCACCAACGGCGCACTGGCACTGAGAGGTGCAGACCACCGAAAAATGCAGCAATTCGCACATAGATTGGTGAGAAAACTGAGAGGCACGGTCAAGCTAGAAATCACCAACGCTTCTGGCACAAGAATCTCACTCAGCGTCAAAGACAGACCATTCTTCACGGATACTATCATCGACCCGAGAATGACAAAATGGATGAACCTTCCAACAGGCGAAGTCACCGTCGCACCGGTTGAGGACTCACTTCAAGGAAGGTTGATCTGCGACATCGCTGTCGGAGGAATAGGTCCGGTAAAGAAGCCTGTCGAGATCAGCGTCAAGAACGGCAAAGTCGAAAACGCCTTTTCGGCAGACGTTGAGATCTTGGGGAAAATAAAGAACTCGCTGAAAACCGATAGCGCAGCCGACGTTGTTGGGGAATTTGCTTTTGGAATAAACCCCAAGGCAAGATTTGTCCGCGAGTTCTTAGAGGCTGAAAAAGTCTGTGGCACGGTCCACGTGGCGTTTGGCGACAACTCAGATATGCCATGTGGCAGAAACCGCTCCAAGAATCACATGGACTTTCTCATATCCAAGCCTTCAGTAACCGTCTACAAAAACGACAAGTCGAGTTTTGACATACTCCAGAACGGTGCGTTCGCAGAATTCTAGTTGCAGATGTTTGAAACATTTAAATGGAGAAAGCAAAACCTAATCATGAACGAGATGAAACCCGATGGCTGAAAACGTTGAAGAAAAACTGCCCATATCCGAATTCTACACGGTCGTTGACCACGTTACTATTTTTAAAAGCCAAAAATGGTGGGAAGCCGTTGTCATTTTCGAGTCATATGGAAAAAAGTCTATAGGGCTGTATCTTTGGCAGAAGAAGCAGGACGTGTGGAAACGAAAACACAAGTTCAACGTTCGAAACCTTGATGAATGGAACAAACTCAAGAACGCCATAGAGCAGCTTACACCAAAACTCGCTTCGAAATAACCAGCAGCTGCCACATATTCAAGATTTGTATTTCAGATCAAAATCCATGATTGAATAGTCTTATTAGCGCACAGACTACTAGGAAAAACCCAAGGCGATCAGTATGGATCCTAAAGAACAACCTGCTCAGCAAAGCCCATCCAACGAACAGCAAGAATGGATAGAGGAAAACTGGGAAGAGCAACATGCCGAACAAGAGCAAGCTCAGGAAGAGAAGACAACAACAAGACTGAAGCCCGAACCAAGAAAAGGCCCAAGCATGTTGTATTTTGGACCAAAACATGAAGCTGACAGAGCCATTTTCGTCAACGGTCTCTCCGTAGGTTTAGGGATCGGATGTATCGTGACTTTCATCGTGATGTGGATTGCAGTCTTCTTCACTCCGCAATTACCAGCAGGAGCAACCTACCAAGACTTGCTGTCAATATTCATTTATCCACTAATCTACCTACTCGCAACGGGACTAATCACTTTGACAGCAGGCATAGTGAGAGAATACTATACAGCCAAATTCAAAACCTGAGAAATCACCAAATTCCTTTTTTCAACCCTGACGAATTGTTTTAATAGACGACAGTTTGAGACTATGTCTGTGGAATGAATGGCTTCTGGGCTGAAACAGACTCTTGAAAAACTTGCGAAAGAAAAGGCTCCAGGACCAAACACGTCGTTTTCCACGTTTCATTTCTTGCTCGCACTTGAACTGATCGCGGAGCAAGCGCTAGGACGAAACAAACTGGCAGAAAAATTAGGAATCGGAGAAGGCGCAACACGCACTCTGATAGGAAGACTGAAGGACCAGAATCTGATTTTGGTTTCGAAACCAGGATGTTCTCCTACGCAGAAAGGGCTCAAGCTCCTCAGCGAGTACCAATCCAGAATCAAAAAAGTCAGCATCGAAAGCAATGAACTTACCTTTTCGGATTATAGTTTCGCTGTCTTAGTCAGAAACAGCGGAGAAAGAGTCAAGACCGGAATAGAACAACGCGACGCGGCGGTAATGGCTGGGGCTAAAGGCGCAACAACGATGATCATGCGACATGGGCATTTGATCTTCCCTACGGTTGACCGACATGTTGAAAAGGATTTCCCAAGAGCCTCTTGCCAGATAATGCAGCTGCTTGGACCACGCGAAAATGACACCGTGATAGTCGTGAGCTCTGACACGTCGTCGAAGGCCGAGCACGGCGTTTTGGCGGCTGCGTGGACGCTTCTGGACTGCAACTGGCGATAAGTGCATTGGACGTTTAGAAGGTGTATTTGTCGCCTTCTGCAAGTACGCGTTCTATGGCTATGTTGAAATTTATAATTCCATCGTTTGTTTTGGCCGAAACAGGAATTAGCGGAGACTGCAAGCCAAGTTTATAGATTGCCTCCATCATGTTTCTGCTGAACAACCGTTTTGTTCCATCAAGTTTCTGGTCAATCGCGGTTGAAAGAGCGGTCTTGCTTGCCGACCAATCGATAATTCTGTCAACCTCTTCTTTCGGAAGAAGATCGCATTTCGAGAGCAAGTGCACTTGGGGAAGCATGAAACGATTAAGCACTGCGCATGATAGAAAAAGATTGGACACATAGTTGAGCGGATTGACCGAGAAAACAGCGTCATAAAGATAGACTATGGCTTTAGGCTCCTTCGTGAGCTCATTGGCGATATAAGGCCCGCTTGCTCTGAACGCGAACAGTTCCATCTGTCCCGACGTGTCGACAAGGACGATGTCCGTTTGCAGCTCTTCAATCTCCTTCGTGATTTCCTCAATCTGATCAGCCACCAAGTCTGCAGCCATCACCAACGCGCCGTTTGGACCCAGATGGTACCGTTCCATCAAATCGGCGATATCAACGTAGTCTCGAACGTCGACTTCTGGCGAGTACGGAAGATCGGAAACGCCAGGATCCAAATTTATGGTTGCAACATCCTGCTTGGACATTTGGAGCCATTTGCCAAATGCCGCCGTGAGCCGAGATTTACCAGATCCCGCCGTTCCTATTATGAAAACGATGAACATACTTCAATTGTACACTCCTGTTCTACTAAGCGCTACCCAGACACTCAAACTTTCATTCTTAAGTAAAAGCCTTTTCTGCTTGAAACATGTTATCACAAGCTCGCTTCAGCTAAGGAAGCATTTTCATAACTCGACAAACGCTTTGTGTCGATGACTGAATGTGCATATTCGATTGTATCCGGCTTTCCTGGCAAATCGAACGGCCTCATCGAGATTCAGCCCGAGGTCTTTTGGCGTGTGAGCATCTGAACCCAAAGTTACCGGAACATTGTGGGCGTGCAATGCCTTCAGAAACTGTAAATTCGGATAAATCTCACGGCAGGGTCTGATCAATCCTTTGGGGTTTATTTCCGCACAAATCTCTGCTCTCGCAAGTGCCTCTGCCGTTTCTTCGTACACTTCGGTGAGATCATTGTCCGGTCTGAAACCAAAGATCTTTATGAGATCCGGATGTCCAAGAATATCGAACAATCGTTGATCACACAGGTCTCGAACAAGCCTGAAATAATCGTCGTATACTTGAGAAAGGTTTCTCTTCGAATATTCTTGGTTGGTTGAAGGTTCATCAATGATCCAACCGTCAATCACGTGAACCGAGCCTATGACGTAGTCGAAGGTGTATTTTTGGATGAATTTTCTTATCTCTCCGACCTTGTCACGAAAGAAATCTATCTCTATTCCCAGCTTGATCGGGATTTCAGATTTTTCTTTGAGCCCCATGAATTCATCGACATAAGTCGGCATCTCTCGCACGAGGGAGTCTGAACGGTCATACAGGTGTTTCAACAGTATGTGGTCTGAAAAACCTATCTCACCAATCTTCTTTTCCTTTGCTACCGCTATGTATTCCTGCATGGTGCCTTCCGCGTCCGAGGAGAAAGCAGTGTGGATATGATAGTCGATGATCATTTTTTCGTACCGGCTTCAGCAGAACTAACCTCTCCGTCGTTGCTTCGAACGAGTTCTGACAACTGCAAAATGGCTTTTTCCAAGCATGTTTTCCCGGTATTTGGATCTTCGCTGGTTGTTGAGAAGTGAAGCTCTATGTGCGATTTTTTCCCTTCAACTTGCGCACGAGACTTCACATAAACATGTGATTTGACATAGACAAGAGGATTATCATGCATTGTTCTGTCGATCAACGGGGCTAAACTCGACTCCATTATTCCCTCAACGTAGAGGCTCGCCTCGTAGAAGGCTGATCCGTCCGTCGCGCCCTTGAGCAAAGGAGCAACAGAGCCGTCAAAGATTGCTTCCATTTCAGGAGGAACACCTGGAAGAGCTATCACCGTTGTCTTACCTGCTTCTGCCAGCATTCCTGGCGCAGTGCCAACAGGATTATTCAGTGGTTTTCCACCCTTTGGAAACGTTGCCATTTTGACCCTCGAAGGAGTCAATTCAACCTTGTCGATTCTTCCTTCTCTTACGAGTGCTTCATACTTGCTTCTTACCAATTCGAGAGCTTTTTCATTGACTTCAAATTCCTTAGCGAGTCCTTTCGCGATTCCCTCCAGAGTCTTGTCATCGAAGGTAGGACCAAGTCCACCTGTTGTTATTATGAAACGCGGTTTTCTCCTCAAGGCTTCGCGTATTGAGGAGGCGATTTCATCAACGTCATCACTGGCCACGGTAATTCGGCGCACATTTGCTCCGAGGGCAGTGGTCCGCCCTGCTATCCAATGTGAGTTTGTGTTCAACGTTTTTCCGATCAACAGTTCGTTGCCGACACAGATTATTTCCACTTCTACCTTCATTGCCAATTCCCCGTTCGACGGTTACTCAAAATCCGTTCGTTCTTTTATGCTGTTTGCTAAATTTCGCCCTGTAAAGCTGAGGAAGCGTTTCACTTTTTCTTGCTCAAATACCATTTTAAGTATTCTTTCTTCTGCTTCTGACGCGCATCTTCTTCAGTCTCGACGTTAGGTCTGAGTTTTTCCCTCAGCTCCATCAGTTCCTGCTGCGTCACAGACAGACCGCAGCTCTTGCACACGTAATGCTTCGTGGCCAGCATGTACTGCATTTCGCCGCCACATTCGGGACAATAGGGCATTTTCAACCACTGTTTCTGCCTCTATGAGTAAAATCAGTTTGAGAAATAGCTTTCGCTTCGGTGAGATTGAGCCTTATGTTATGAAATTCACCAGTCCTGCCTCTTTGGCTAAACTGACGGCCCTTCCCATCTCCGCATTCGTTAACCTTCTACGTAGCTCTGGAACATCACAGGCTTGCCATTCAGGGCGGTATTGGAACATGATGTTCACCCTTGTTTCAACGCCCAGAGTTTTGGCGATCCAGTCCAGAGTTGGTTTTGTGCAGCACTCGAGATGATTTGGCAAGACGAGGACGCGAATGATAATTTCACCGTGTCTCTTGGCTTCAACATGATTGCCAGTGCATACTTTCCAATAACGAGGTGCGTCAGAGATGTTCTCAGCACACTTTCCTGGACCATATTTGAAATCCAAAAGATAGACATCTGCAAAACCAATCAAGAGGCGAGCCGTTTCCGGGCTGTAATAAGTGTTCGAGTTCCAGACAACTGGAACATTGATCTCGACTTGCCTAAACGTCTTGAGCCATTGTTCAAGCCACGGTGTAGGCTCGCCGCCGACAAGATTAATGTTCCTGCATCCGTTCGCCCGCATTTTCGCGATTTCCAAAGCCAATTCCGCTGGCTCATAGACTTGCCCTGTTTCTTTCCACTGAGAGATGGTCCAGTTTTGACAGTGTTTGCAACGCATCGTACAGCCCATTGTGAAAACGGTTCCTGAAGGCACAAGTTCAGGCTCCTCGCCCATATGCTGAAAAATGCTGGATACTTCTATTTTGGAACCACATTTGCAGTAGCCTAATTCTCCCTCACGCCTATTCACCTGACACCTGCGTGTACAAAAATGGCATGAAGAGAGAATCCGGTTGGCGATTTCTATCTTCAAATCATGGTAGGATTTTTCCGGCTTCGACATCTTGCTCAATGCTTTTTCGCCCTTATCGACTGCCTGCTCGGTCTCATAGAACTTCTGTGTTAGGCTCGCGTGCTCCTGCCAAAGATTCTCGATCGTATCATGTTCGCTGAAACTCGCCGGAAGTTTCTTGGAAATCAGGAATTTGGAAGTCTTCTCGTCACTCATTGTGGCAAAGTATCTGCTCAGGCTTTTCTTTGCCATTTCATCCTCAAAAACCGCCGCAGCGTCAGGTCGCAGTAGTTTCCACATTTTGTTTTCAGTTTGATGCAAATATAGATATGAATCAGAAGATCGAGTATGGAACTGAAGGTCCGCCTGGATGGAGTTTGCCCTTAATTGCAATGTCGTGTCCACATACTGGACACCGCATGTCCTTCGTCACGTTCCAACGGGTGATCGCGAAGCTGTAGCGTTTGATTACTGTCTCGTTACAGTTTGGGCAGTAAGTACTCTCGCAAGGATGTCCAGGCACGTTCCCGATGTAGACATAGTTGAGCCCAGCTTCCTTTGCTGACATGTATGCTTTCTCAAGAGTTTCCACTGGCGTAGAAGGAATCGTCGTCAACTCGAAGTCCGGGTGGAAACGCAACAAATGAAAAGGCGTGTCTTTCCCGATCGCGTCTTTGATCCATGTTGCGAGTTCTTTTATCCGCTCAAGGGAGTCGCCTGACTTGGGTACGACTAGGTTTGTGATTTCTATGTGGATGTTGGTGCGTTTCATCTCTTTCAACGCTTCAAATATTGGGGCGACTGCCGGAACGGCTGAAAAAGTCTTGTAAAACTCTGGGTCTGCGCCGCCTTTGAAGTCCACGGTCGCTGCGTCCAAGTATGGCGCTATGGCTTTTACTGCGTCTGGCGTCATGTAGCCATTTGTTACAAACGTGTTGAAGAATCCAACTTGGCGTGCAAGCACGGATGTGTCGTAAGCATACTCGAAGAAAATCGTTGGCTCAGTATACGTGTAGCTTATTCCTTGACAACTGTTCTCTCTGGCTTTCTTGACCACCTCTTCTGGAGGAAAATGTTTGCCATTTATCCTTTTTTCCTGGCTGATGACCCAGTTGTCGCAGAACTGGCAACGGAAGTTGCAGCCCACTGTTGCGACTGACATGACCATGGCGCCAGGATTGAAATGGGACAACGGCTTCTTCTCAACAGGATCTATGCCGGCAGAAATTGCCTTGGCGTAGTTGAGCGAAAAAAGGGTGCCGTCATCATTCTTTCTTACGAGGCAGAAACCTGTTCCCCCTTCGTTTATGCGGCATCTTCGCGCGCAAAGGTAGCAGTTTACTTTCTTACCGTCAAGTTTCTCGTAAAGCATCGCTTCATGAAGCGACATCAAGTTTCACCTCTAGTTTCTGCTTAATTATTCCATTCCGCGGTATAATATCTATTCTTTCATTTCTGCGTCTTTTCTTTGACTTCGAAAACCAGTGGTGGCGAGGTGGTTTTGATGCCCAATTCTATTTCCAACAAGCCTTCTAAGAGACCCGCCCAGATGTCAGATTCATTGATAAAAGGTATTTTGATGAGGATATATTTGTCTTTCAAATAGAAATCGCCGAAACCCTGCACCCGCAGGCGCTTGAAAACGTCTGTCCACTTTTCACGTTCCTGAGCGTGTATTCCCAATGTCGTTTCGATCGACACTCTCATTGCTTCTCCCATTTTTCTCCCAATTTCACGCCATTTATCTTTCGGCGTGTTTTGGATCAGAATATTTAGTAGCTCCACGTTCGCAAATGCGATACGGCTTATGCCGCAGTAATATTCACCTGGAAAACGCCAGTCGTAAATCATCATGCTTCTGTAGACATCGAGCATTTTCGAGATTAAGGGTTTTATGCCTGGTTCTTTTCCCTCACGGATCAGAGAATCGATGTAATCTCGCTCATCTTTGTCCAGAATTATTGTGGTTCTTCTTGCTGACCCTTCGCCTTTGCCTATCATTTCCTCGAGTTTTTTCTCTTTCTCTTCTTGCATACCTGATATATCTTTCAGCATATTTTATATAATTTGTGTCCACGTGTCAGCATACGTAAACATATTCATGAATGGATCATGATCAAGAGCATCTTGAACCTGTCGCCTGCTTTTAATGCATGCGGTTTGTGAGCAGGCATCACAATCATTTCTCCGGTCTTAACAATAGAGCACTTGCCTGCGAGAGTGACTTCTGCTTCGCCATCGACGACAAACACCAAAGCGTCAAACGGTGCTGTGTGCTCACTCAGCCCCTGGCCCTTGTCAAAAGAGAACAAGGTCACTGTGCCAGTTTTTCTGTCGATTATTGTTCGACTCACAACAGAGCCTGTGTTATATTCGATTAGATCGGCCAGACTCACGGGATGACCCAGCTCTTGTTTGGAAGCTTTTCCTTTACCTTGTTTCACCTTTTCACACTCCGCACACCTGGCGCGGATACGGCTTCTAATTGCATTGATTGTGCGTATATTTCTTGCTGATCTGTTTTCACCGAACGACTTTTAACAAAGCTCATGCACCTTTAGACGTGCCGATGACGAGCCTTTTTGTCTGAAAATGGTGATGTACTCTAGGGTATCTGAGGCAGAAACAAACTGTTCAGGAAATCACTTTCTTCTTGATCAGATACCACATCAACACAAGCCCTAAAAAGACGGCGCCAAACCCAACGCCACCCGAAATTATAAAACGCGCCTTTAGGACGTTGTAAAGCACATAGACCATGTATGGTCCGCCGAACAACAAGATCGCCATGATAATCACCAATAGCATCTTCATGTATTTTGAGCCAATTAGACCAGTTTTGGTCTGAGGTTTCTTTTCTGTCATCCCCTAACGCCTTGCAGTGAGTTAAAATTAAGGTCTCCTCTTATAACCCTTCCTTTATCTCGTTACCCAGTGCTTTCATCAGAAATTTGAATACCGCGAAACCTGCACCGCGATCTGCCTTAAACCCAGATGTGGCGCCCAAAAGACAAATCCCGTCTAGGCCTCGTTCTTTGGCAAGCCCCAAGAGCAAACCTGTAGCCCCGACAACTCGCCCTTTACTGTAGATTACTGCACCTTTCTCCATAAAATCCAAAGCAAGTCTTGACGAAGTGGCGGCAACATACACTTGTGCCTTCTCTTCCTTGGCGGGTGCGCCTCCAAGCGTTACCAAGAAGTTGCAGCCCTTTTTCTGGATGAAATCGAGAGTTTCGCTGCAGAGTACATAATGTGCCACAACATCATCGAAAGAAGGCTGTGTGTCGCCCGTCATTATCACGAAATCATTCTTCTCCGTAGGCGCACTGTAAAACTCGTATCTTGGCAAATGGCAAATCCCTTTTGAACTCACTGATACATAATCCGGAAAGGAAGGTGAATACAATTCCGCAAGAGGCTTGGCTCCACTGAACTTCATCAGCAAATATGCCGCGATCTTGCCAACGTTCCCGAAGCCTGGAAGACCCTGAACGAAAATGGGATTCTTAAGTTCAGGACCCGGCATCTGACGGAGAAATGGTTTGTCCATGATGACCAGCACTACGCTGAGTAGGTGAACAATGCAGGTCTAAAAGGTTTCCATTTCGCCCTCTAAATACAGCGCACAAAGGTTGAGTGTGAATATGGATGGTTGCGCCTTAGTGGTGTTTTTAAGGTGTAAGATGTAAGGATAATCTGAAATCGTGCGACATAATACTTTATTAAAGGCTTCGCCAAGAAGTATGACAGGACGAGCTGGTATAGACAAATGCTGGACTCCCGAGATACCAAGAATTT
>Ga0315279_10009339_pt1 | contig 11710 bp, 4 predicted proteins | sample YL17G06_20_MG_FD_203694 | JGI IMG/M metagenome (GOLD analysis project Ga0315279, IMG submission 203694) | Sediment microbial communities from Yellowstone Lake, YNP, Wyoming, USA - YL17G06_20 | ecosystem: Environmental > Aquatic > Freshwater > Lake > Sediment | place: USA: Wyoming | collected...
GCGCTGCATTTGATAAAGCGCAAAAGCAGGCGGAGAGAGCTGGCTCGGTTTTATCATTACAAACGACATAACTTATTGGCTCCGCTAAGAGTTAAAGAACGAAAATGAATATAGACAGTACAAGTAGTATTAGCTTCTTTCTTTTTGATTCTTTTTCTTTCTGTTAGAACTGTGACATTGTTAATTGCAATCTCGCCAGGTGCGGGGTCAGGTCCTGCGTCACTTTTCCTGCTGAACGGCAAGGCTTTGCACAGGTACATCAGTAATACAATAGAAGACATAGAAGATGGGGGTTAGGGTGAGCAGAGGCGAGACTTCGTGCTTCGGTTGGCAAGCTTGGCGAAAGCGGCTTCACCACCCAGCGGCCTGAAATCCGCCACCTTATCCCGACCGCGCCCGAGTATCCGGTACGGTATTGTTTTTTGTTCCGCGATTTGGCATAATATATGTCACTGAGCAATTGTGACAGGACAGATGATGAAAAAGGCAGTGTTCTTGGCTGTTATGCTGATGGGGATAATGGCGGAGCGGGGACTTGCGGAACAGCCGGTCCACTTTCGAGACAAGAACCTCGAAGAAGCGGTAGAGGAAACACTCGGCGTCTCTGATCCCACGCCGAGTAACATGCTGCTACTGACTGCCCTGTCTGCCGAGTGGTCCAATATTATGGATATTGCTGGTCTGGAATATGCAAAGAATCTGGGCTATCTTGGTTTGTCGTTCAATCACATAACGGATATCTCTGCTTTGTCGGCCTTGACCAAGCTAAAATCCCTCTACCTTGACGTCAATGTTGAGCTCAGCAACATTTCGGCATTGTCTGGCCTGACGAATCTGACACAGCTGGGTCTGCAGGACACAGACGTCTCCGACATCTCGGCATTATCCCGGCTGACAAATCTTCAGGTGCTGGGCCTGTCGTCCACCAAGTTTGCTGATTGCTCAGCGTTATCAAACCTGACGCGTCTGACTATGCTCGACCTGTCTTACTGCTATATGGTTCGAGATATTTCGCCGCTTGGAAAATTGACGAATTTGACGGTGCTGGACCTCGATGGCTGCTTCATCAGCGACTTTTCTCCGGTGTCCAGATTGGAGAGCCTCACGTCACTTAGTCTGGGCAACTATTATACCACAGACATCTCTGCGATATCTGGACTTACAAAGCTTACGGACCTGGTCATCATCTCCACTCAAGTTCGCGACATATCCGCATTGTCCGGCAAGGCAAATCTGGCACGGCTGCAACTGCAAAACAATCTGATTAGCGACATCTCAGCATTAGCCGGTTTGATGAGACTAAAGTACCTGGACTTGAGGGGCAATCCCCTGAACCAGGATGCTTGCAAGATTCATATTCCGCAGATTCTCAAGAACAATCCCGGCGTGAAGCTTTACTTCGACCAGTGCGCGCCGCAGGCAGCGGCTGCGTTGATTGGGCTTGAGGTTACTCAGGCCGTCCAGGACCTGATCAACAGCGTACCTCTCATTGAGGGCAAAACGACATACGTCAGAGCCCATATTTGCAGTAAGAGTTCGCAACCGGTCCGCATCGCGGCCCAGCTAAAGGGGTTTCGAGGGGGCAGTGAGTTGACGGGTTCACCCTTGAAAGCGATCAACCCCGATGCGGCTCTTATAGCCAAACCCAAGTCGCTTGCGCGACGTGCCAACCTCAGTGACAGTCTTAACTTTCGGCTCCCACCACAGTGGCTGAGTGGTGCAGTGGAGTTGCATCTCGTGGCCGAGGCCAATGACATTGAATACCGCGACCCGGCCGAACCAGACGGCGAGCCGAATGATGGTGTTGTCCGCCTTGCTTTTGAACCGGCAGCAGAGCTTGAAGTCAAGCTGGTGGCTGTCAGATGGACCGATGCTTCCGGCGCCGTACATAGTCCCACTCTGCAAGACCTATTTGAGCTTGCTATGCGCCTGCGTGCTGCCTATCCAATCAGTCGTATAAACTGGTCTCATGGTCTGCTGAACGTGCCATGGTCAGTTGCACCGGATGTCCGGGCTGTGACCCTGCTGCTGGGGGCAGTTCGCGTCAATGACGGGTGCACCGACAGTGCCGCGTGCCGCCGCCTCTATTATGGCGTCGTGGTGGATGGCAGCGAGAATCAGACGAAAGGGATTGCCGTCGATATTTCAAAGCCGGTGGCGTCAGGTTATATGTCTGCTGACCCATGGGATTGGACTCGAAATCTCCATGCTCATGAGTTGGGTCATTGTTTTGGACTCTATCATCCGGTCCACAGCCGTTACACACCGCCGGGACCGACGCGCGACAAGCTTGGACCCTGCGGTGAACAAGCTCCAGCCAGCGAGCCTGATTTCCCCTATGTCTATATGATCAACGAACATGACAGGGTCACCATCGGACCAATGGACCTCGGCGAGCAGCAGCTAATCTACGGGCTTGACACACACGGGATGGAAGTTGCTGACCCACGGGAGCATTTTGAGTTGATGAGCTACTGCGGCGAGAAAAGCGGACAATGGCAGTGGGTGTCAGACATTACGTATAAAAGATTGCTTAATTCTATCAATAACACATTTGGCAGCTCAGCCGGAGGACAAACAGGACCAGCAAATGCGGGTAGGCAGGATTATCTGCTCGTGCGAGGGCGTGTTGACTTTGATACTGACAGCGTGGAATTCCTGCCTTTTGTTCTTGTTTCAAACCTCTGGGTGCCGCCTGAACCGTCACCAGGGGATTATTCATTGGAGCTTCTGGATGGTGCCAACCAGCCGGTTGTGACAATTTCATTCGAACCCGATCGATTTATACCAGGTTGGCCGGTAGAAGACAGCGCAATTGGTTGTTTCATCATAGCTGTCCGGGCAGATCCGAACATACGCCGAGCGGCTGTCTATCATAATGGGACTCTCCTTACCACTACGGCTGCCAGTGCCAATGCTCCGGCGGTTAGGGTTGTTTCTCCCAACGGTGGCGAAATCCTCGACCAGCAGCAGGTTGTTCTTCGGTGGTCCGGCAACGATAGGGACACAGATACGCTCACATACACGGTTCAATATAGTTGGGATGGCGGTTGTACGTGGGAGACGCTTGCCGTGGACTGGCCCGACACTGAGTATCAAATCGACCGCAGCCTTCTCAGACAGACCAGGAATGGGCTAATCAGGGTGACCGCCAGTGATGGGTTTAACACTGCTGTCGATCAGTCTGATGCGGAATTCACCGTGCCCAATAACGCACCTGAACTGTTCATAGTTGCGCCAAAGACAGAGGCTCTGTTCACGGGCAAGCAGGCGGTGTTCTTCGAAGCAGTCGCACAAGACCGTGAAGATAACCAGGTTTCAGCATCGAATCTGCAGTGGGTTTCCAGCTTGGATGGTTCACTTGGAACCGGGGATGTCTTCAATCTTGGGGCAGACGAGCTTTCGGAAGGTAAGCATTCAATCACGGTTACGGCAACGGATAGTGGCGGGCTAAGCAGCTCAAAATCGGTTAAGATAAACGTCTTCCGTGTATCCTGCGACCTGAACCTGGACGGCGTGGTTGACCTCGGCGATTATGCCGTCTTCTCCGAGCAATGGCTTGGGCCGCCGGCAGTTCCTTCCGCGGATATTGCTCCGGACAGTAAGGACGGTGTAGTTGATTTCCGTGACCTTAGCATACTTGCCGAACACTGGCTCGAAGGAGCAGGACCCTGACATGCCTTATTGATGCTCGACGAGTGGGCTGCAAGACGTCGGGTTGTTCCGAATCCGATGGGTGACTGCTCGGGGGTGAGTTGGCAGAGGGGATTGACACCGTCCAGCGGTGAAATATAATCCTCCGCATGAACTGGGCCGAAAACGAATTCTCGGCGACCCGCACAAGATCAGAGACACGGGTGCCCACCAATCTAACCCACTCATCAATGAAGGAGAATACATTGAGACTTGCAGCTTGTATCCTCATGTTGCTGTCGTTGCGCGGCCAGGCTGCGCCGGACAATGGCAGCACCGACTGGTTTAGGGACGCAAAGTACGGTATCTTCATGCATTTTCTGCCCGGCGACGCGATTGGCCTGATTCGGGTGCGTGAGTTCGACGTCGAGTGTTTATCCCAGCAGTTGGAGATACTAGGAGCGAAGTATCTTATCATCACATTGGGACAGAATTCGGGCTTCTTCAATTCCCCGAATGCCACGTATGACCGATACACCGGCTATGCGCCCGGCGAACGCTGTTCGACTCGCGACCTGCCATTGGATCTTTACCGAGCTTTGAAGCCCAGAGACATCAGGTTGATGCTCTATCTACCCTGCCAGACTCCTAACGGGGATGCTCGTGCCCAGAAGGCCTTCGGATTGCCTGAGGGCAAACGGGATCAGCCGATCAATCTTGAGTTTGCCCAGAAATGGGCACAGGTGATCCAGGAATGGTCAGATCGTTATGGGGACAAGGTGGCAGGCTGGTGGTTTGACGGAGGCTACGAGCATGTCCGCTTCAACGAAGAGATTGCCCAAGTCTATACGGCGGCGGTCAAGCACGGTAATCCGAACGCCATCGTGACCTTCAATCCGGGCGTCAAGCTGGTCCGCTACACCCGGGCAGAGGACTACACGGCGGGTGAATTGAACGAGCCGTTCGACGTGCTCCCTGCCTCGCGATGGGTGGAAGGTTCGCAGTGGCATGCCCTGACCTATGTCGGCTCCCACTGGTCTGCTCGAGACACGCGGTACCCTGCTGAAAAATGGGCAAAATGGGTCCGCGCGGTGGCGTCCAACGGCGGGGTTGTTACCTTGGACATGGGGCCCAACTGGGATCCGCAGTCGGGACCCATTGGCTCGCTCGCGGAAGTGCAGATGGAGCAGGTCCATGCCGTTCGAGCTGCGTTGAAAGCAGGTCCGGATCAATCGGACTCCGATGATCGGGAGCATCCGTCCCGTTCGGCAGTGGAACTGCGCGCCCGCGATGGCTTGCCGAACTTCTTCGCCAAAGCACAGGCCGGTGGGAGAGTGACCGTGGCCTACCTCGGCGGCAGCATCACTGAGGCAAACGGCTGGCGGCCGCAGACGACAGCTTGGCTGCGACAGCACTACCCGAAGGCAGACTTCGCGGAGGTTAACGCGGCCATCGGCGGCACCGGCTCGGACCTCGGTGTTTTCCGGCTCGAGCACGATGTACTTGCCCATCAGCCGGACCTGGTGTTTGTCGAGTTCGCCGTGAACGACGGCGGCGCGCCGCCGGAGCAGATTTACCGCTGCATGGAAGGCATTGTGCGGCAGGTTCGCCGCGCCGATCCAGCCACTGACATCTGTTTTGTCTATACGATGCACGATGGGATGCTGCGCGATCTTGCGGCCGGCCGGTTGCCGCGCTCGGCCTCGGCGATGGAATTCATCGCGGACCACTATGGGATTCCGTCTATTCACCTCGCCCAGGAAGCGGCGAGGCGGATCAACGCAGGTGAATGGGTCTTCACCGCCCCGAAGCCGGAGGTTCCCGCCGATCCGGCCAAGGGTGTTGGGGCACGTCCCGCGTTCGCACCAGACAGTTGTCACCCGTTTGCCGAAACCGGTCACCGGCTCTACACCGAGGCGATTGGACGTTCCTTTGTGGCGATGGAGAGCCTCGGCCGGCCCGGCCCACGTCCGCTGCCGGTGCCGTTCACGCCGGACAACTACGAAAACGCCAAGCTCATTCCCTTGACCGCTGCGCTTCTGGGCGACGGTTGGCAGACGCTCGACCTCCAGACCGATCCAATCGCACGGCATTTCGCCCAGCGGCTGCCGGTCTTGTGGCGTGCGGATAAAGCGGGCACGACGTTGAGGTTCGCGTTCCACGGTCGCTCGGCGGCGATCTACGATTTGCTCGGCCCCGACGGCGGCGAGTTGGAGGTGCTTGTGGATGACCAGCCGGCGAGGTTGGTGCGGCGATTCGACGCGTACTGTACCTACCACCGACTGGGCACAACGGCCGTGTTGTCGCAAACGGAGACTGGCGACCACACGGTAACGGTACGGCTGACTGCCAACACCTTTGACAAAGCCGAGATTCTCAGCCGCAACCAGAACAAGATCGACGACCCTGTCTGCTACGCACCACTGCGATGGTATGCCGGTGCACTGCTGATCGACGGGGACTTGAAACCGGTGCAAACGGCAGATCAACGCGTGATGATGCCCAAACGTCTCAAGCGGGCAGAGAGCTTTCTCGGAATCCATTTCGATTTTCACGCTGGGCCCGACTGCAACGCCATCGGCAAGAACACGACTCGGCAGATGATCGAAAACGTTATCAACCAGGTCCACCCGGATTACATCCAGATCGACTGCAAGGGACATCCGGGACTCTCGAGTTATCCGACGAAAGTCGGTAATCCCGCGCCGGGCTTTGTCGAGGACCCGCTGCGGCTCTGGCGCCAGGTGACAGCGGATCACGGAGTCGCGCTCTACATGCACTACTCGGGGGTATGGGACTCCGAAGCCATTCGCCGCCACCCGGACTGGGGCGTCATCAATGCGGATGGCAAGACAAACGACAGGGCCACCTCGTTCTTCGGTCCCTATGCAGACAAGCTGCTGATTCCGCAACTGCGTGAGCTGGCCGGCGACTACGGGGTGGATGGCGCCTGGGTCGACGGTGACTGCTGGGCCTCAGCGCCAGATTACAGCGAACCGGCGATAAAGGCGTTCCACCAGACTACGGGCATCGAGGATGTGCCTCGCAAGCCCGGCGATCCACATTGGTTTGAGTTCCTCCAATTCCACCGCGAGGCATTCCGCCAATACCTGCGTCATGACATCGCCGAAGTGAAAAAGACGAACCCCAACTTTCAGTACTGCAGCAATTGGGCCTTCACCGATCACATGCCGGAGCCGGTCAGCGCGCCCGTGGATTTCCTCTCCGGCGACTATTCACCGGAGGACAGTGTCAACTCCGCCCGCTTGTCGGGGCGGTATCTGACCCGTCAAGGCAGACCGTGGGACCTGATGGCGTGGAGCTTCTCCCGCAACAAGAGCAAGGACGGTCGGAACCAGAAGACTGCGATCCAATTACAGCGTGAGGCAGCCGTTGTGCTGGCGCTGGGCGGCGGCTTTCAGGCCTACTTCACCCAAAAGCGGGATGGGTCTATCCGTGACGAGCGGGTGCCTGTGATGGCCGAAGTGGCGACCTTCTGCCGGGCTCGGCAGGCCATTTGCCATCGGGCAACACAGGTGCCGCAAGTAGCGGTCCTGTTTTCCACGGCGGCACATTATCGCAAGAGCAATGGGCTCTTCGCACGGGACCTGGCCCCGATCAGCGGCGCGCTGCAAGCCCTGCTGGAAGGCCAGCAGTCGGTCGAAATCCTGGGCGAACATCACCTCACGGGCCGCATGGCCGACTATCCGCTCATCGTCGTGCCCGAGTGGGAATACTTGGAGCCGAAGTTCAGAGACGAGTTGGCCGCGTATGTGAGAGGTGGCGGCAATCTGCTGCTCATCGGTCCCAAGACGGCGGCCATGTTCCAAACGGAACTCGACGTCACGTTGGAAGGAGAGCCGATGCCTGTCGCGAACTGCCGCCTGGCGTACAACGGTGAACTGGCTGCGGTCACTGGAACGAGACAATTCGCGAAACTGGGCCCGAACGCCAAACCGTTCGGCACACTCCAGGGGACCGACGAAGCCAGCTCATCTTCGCAGCCCGCGGCGTCCATCAGCGAACTCGGGCGAGGTAAAATCGCGGCGATGTATTTCACGTTTGGCCAGGGCTATGTGAACGTACGCGCGGACCTGATGCGACAGTTCCTGAACGACCTGGCGCGGCAGCTTTTCCCCAAGCCAATGGTGGAGGTGAAAGGTTCGCCGGACGTCGACGTGGTGGTCAACCGCCTGGACGGCAAGCTAGCGGTGAACCTCGTCAATACCGCCGGGCCGCATCAGCACGAGCCGATTCTGGATTCCATCCCGCCTGTCGGCCCCCTCGATGTGACCATTCGCCATGCCGCGAGGCCGACGAAGGTCATGCTGGAGCCTGCCGGCACTCCATTGTCTTTCGAGCACCGCAACGGCGAAATCCACCTCACCGTCCCACGGGTGGACATCCATGAGGTACTGGTTGTCGAAACGTACTGAGGGAAAGCACTCTTGTCGCTTGTTTGGACATGAGCACAGAAGAGACAGTTCCGCCGCCATTACGGAATACACATGAGCCAACCCCATTGACGGCTGAGTACCCAGTCACGCGATCCAAAGAGGACAAAGCATGAGAAGTAACTCCCTCCTGATCACAGCTATCATGCTCATGGGTATGTTGACGAGTGCGTCGCCTGTCCGCGGCGACCAGCCTACAGATCCAATGGGCGGGCATCGCACCTTTGGTGAGGGCATCGGCCTGTGTGCCAAGTTCTCGCAGGGACAGCCGCTGCAGGACTTGGTCCTTCTGAAGGACCTCGGTGTCCGCTGGGTCCGCGAGAGCGAAGCTTGGGCCAGGGTGGAGCGTGCTGCCGGCAAGTATGAGTTCTCTCCGGTCCTCAAGGAGCGGCTGGCCTTCTATCGCCAGAACAACATCGCCGTAGTGTTCATCCTCGCCTACGACAACAAGATCGCGTATCCGCCCACGTCGGACGACCCGTGCCGCAACATCAACCCGGAAGCGTTCGGTCGCTACGCCGCGGCCGCGGCTCGCTTGCTGAGAGAGTCCGGCGTCCGCTTCGTGCTTGAGATTTGGAACGAGCCCCACAACTTCGTCCTGGGCAAGCAATTGGGAGGCCCCTGGCACGGAGCCCCGCCCTGCCGCTGGCTCGACCACTACCTCAAGATGGTGAGAGAGGCGGTGAAACAGGTAAAAGCCTTCGATCCCACAATCCAGGTGTTGAGCGACGAGGACTGCACCATCCTTCATTACCGCTTGTTGGAAGCCGGTCTACCAAGGGAGCTGGATGGTTTTGCGTTCCACCCCTACCTGAGCCGCAAGAACACGAACCCGGAGCTCGCCAAGGAGGGTTATGGGGCTCCTTGGGAGCGGCCCTTCACGCTCACCGACGAAGATTATTCGTTCCGTTCCATGGTCCGGAGGTTGCGGGAGCAGGGCGAGGCCAAGCTCGGCAAGACCCCGGGACTCTGGATCACGGAATTCGGCTGTCCGGTCCAGCAGAATATCAACACCAACGTCACCTTCGAGCTCGGCAGTGCCTCCGAGGAGGGGTTGGCCGCCATCTTGGTGCGGGCCTTCATCGGGGCCGAGGCCGCCGGTGTGAAGGTGATGACCTGGTTCAGTTTCTGGGATGGTCCGGACGGCCCGATGGGTTTGCTGGCCAAGGATGGACGCAAGCGCAAATCGTACTATGCCTTCGAGACGATGGGCCGGCAACTTGGGGAGTATACCCTGGTCCGGCAGGTCGCCGGCGGCGGGCATCTGACCACAGGGGTCCAGGCCTATCTGTTTCGCAAGGGAGGCGAATGGAAGCTGGTGACCTGGGCGATTGATGGTCCCACATGGAAGCTGGCTCTCACAGGTGCGCTGCGCGAGGCGCAGGCCAAGGATGTGCTGGGTGGAGCGGTGGATGGCGGCAACGATTCGGAAGGAGTGCGGCAACTAGAACTTGGAACATCGCCCTTGTACCTTTGCAGCGTGCGAGGCGAGGAGCCGGTGGAGGAGTGTTTTCGCAGATTGGAGTTCTTGTCAACGGCCGGAGTATCCCAGACCTACAGCACCACGTTTGACGGTGACGAGAATCCGCTCTCTGAAGGTGGAAAGTGGATCAATAATGGCCTCGATTGGACTAAGATCTGCAAACATGGCGGCATTGCTTATGGTACCCAAACGGGCACCAACAAAGGCATTTATCGGTATGATGATTCCTACGCGCATCTTTCGGGATTTCCGCCGGACCAGGAGGCCTGGGGACAAGTGCAGATCGCCAAACCCGATCCGTCCTGCCATCAGGAGCTCGAGATTCTCTTACGCTGGACAAGCTCAGCCCACAGCACCACCGGATATGAGTGCTTTGCCAGATGTCTGAACGATGATTCTTCTTACCTGCAAATCGTCCGGTGGGAAGGCCCGCTGGGCAAGTTCACGTATCTGGCCGATAAGCGCGGCGCCAACTACGGACTCAAGAATGGCGACACCCTTAAGGCATCCATCGTCGGCAATGTGATCACGGTGTACATCAACGGCGTCGAGAAAGCCCAGGTCAAAGATGATACGCATAAGACGGGAAATCCTGGCATTGGGGCATTTCTGTCCTGCGATGACGGTCGGGGCATTGGATCCAGCACGGACTTTGGATTCAGAAGTTTTACGGCCAGGGGACTTGGGGGAAACCAACGGACGAATCCCGGTCTCGTCAAATCTCAACCGCAATGATCGGAAACCTTGACTGCTTTAGGCAGTTACGAGGTGGCCGAGGCATGGTGGGCGACTGAGACTCCCGTTTTCTCGGAGTTTCCAGCTTGACACACGTTGGCTGGTGCCGGATCCCTCGGCCCGGTCACGCGGGGGCAGTCTCCGGCATGCCGGACGATTATCCAGAGACAATGGCCATGGATTCGAGCGGCTGGAAGGATGGCCAATCGTTCCCGCTGGTGCTGAAGGAGCGCGTTTCTGCCGTCGCCATTCACGTCGTTGGCAAGTCTTCCTTTGGCGATAGCAAGATGCCAAAAGCATTCGCCGCCTGCGTAGAACGACACGGGGCAAACGGACTTGTTGTCCTCGACCTGCCTGCGCAAGCTTTTGGGACTTTGCTTTCTAAAGCTGCGTCTGCAAAGCACTTACGCACGGCAGTTTTCCGATTTCGTCCGATTCACATGGGGTGCGCAACAAGCGCGCAACAGAATCGCCCTTGCGTGATGCCTCGGAAGCGGCCCGAGCACGGTCTACCACGTCCTTTCGAACGGCCAGATAGAACCGATCGGTGGTCTCAATGCTGGCATGTCCAGCCAGTTCCTTGACCTCATGGAGGCTTAGTCCCTGGATGACCCAGTTATTCAAGCAGGTCCGTCGGAGGTCGTGGAAGGTGCTGGCTTTGATACCGGCCCGCTGCCGGATCTTATTGAAGTGATGGCAGAACTTCGATAGAGGTGATCTGCCCTTTTCCACCGTCCATTGCCCCGTTCTGCGGAGTTCCTGGATGCGCTCATATCGAGCCATTGGAACAAAGATGTAAGGATTCCCTTCCGGCTGGGACATCTGGAGTTCGACCAGCGACTTCACCAAGTCGGCAGTCAAGGGAAGCGTTCGACGGTCCGTGTCCTTGATGTACCACTCCCAAGTGTCCTCACAGCCCTTCTTCGACGAGACATCGATGGTCATGTGTGCGAAGTCGATGTCCCGCCACGTGGTGTTCATCAGTTCTCCACGTCGCATGCCAGTACCAAGACACAGGCGGATGAGAAGCTCCCATTTGACGCAAGAGCCTCTCTGTTCGTACTGCCGCGCCGCTTTGCACAGGTCGTGACACTCTTGGTCTGTGAACACGCGAATCTTCCGTCTTGTGACCTTCGGCGGCTTGAGTCTGCGGAGCGGGTGCCGATCCAGTTGCCCTCGATCTTCGGCAAGCTGGAACACCCTTTTCAAGTGTTTCACCTTCTTCGCCACCGTGGCGGCGGAGATGCCCTGGCCCAAGCAGTACTGAACAAACTGCTCTGACCTGCCCCCGAATTATATACCAGTTGTAATTAGAGAGTTGTCTACATCCTCTATCCTGTATTGCTGAGGCTGAGCCGTAGGCGAAGCCGAAGCAATACACCCAGCCGCAAAAGCCGCGGGGGTC
>Ga0315279_10009340_pt1 | contig 11709 bp, 10 predicted proteins | sample YL17G06_20_MG_FD_203694 | JGI IMG/M metagenome (GOLD analysis project Ga0315279, IMG submission 203694) | Sediment microbial communities from Yellowstone Lake, YNP, Wyoming, USA - YL17G06_20 | ecosystem: Environmental > Aquatic > Freshwater > Lake > Sediment | place: USA: Wyoming | collected...
CTTGCAAATCAATTTCCCTCTACTTGTTTGAATGAGTCCTTCTTAAGAACCCTAATATAATAAATGTTGGACAGAACTTCTCTTCAATTTTCATATTCACAACTATTTCATGAAATCCTTAGAAAGGAAACAAATAGCTTTATGCAATACAGAGCAAAGAGTATGTGTGAAGTCCAAGATATGTGTACGTTGGGTCTGTCTATGAAAAGATCTCAGAAAAAACTTAGAAAAAGGAAAAGATTCTTGAAGAGAATGCACAGGAAAGGAAGATATAAGGAATGAAAGATTGTTTCCGTTGACTATGTTTTTTTCAGAGCTGTACTAGATGGTTAATGAGGAGAATAGTAGAGCATTACAGATATAGAAAGGAGAAAAGGGGAGAAAGAGTCTAAGAATCTGGAAGTACGCTCTTCCACTCTCCTCATTCACCAGTATATCTTTTGTGCGATTCTTGGCTTAAAGTTTGCTGTACATCTTATCATTGTAACACAACTTCTACCACATTCTTCTTTCAAATGCTGAATGCATAACATAGTAACTGGCAATAGTTCAATAAGAATCTGTTAGCAATCTTAATCTCACATTCACAATCATTTCATGGAGTCAAGAATGAACAAGAATCTTGTTTACTTTAGCCACTCCATCTCTTATATGACCTAAAACATTTCATAAAGCCCTTAGAAAGAAAACTTCATGGCGGGAAAAGAAAGAAAGGCACGTTTTTGGCTTCTGTGGTTGATGTTTGTCCTAACATGGTCGTAGTCGTTTTAGAGTGCGCGCCAGGGGTGTTACTGCTGTTTTTTCCTTAGCCTGAGACACATTATTGTTGCTGCTACTGTTGTGACGATTAAGAAGCCTGTTATAACTTCCAGCACGTGTATCATCGTTTGTTGGTCCTGATAGGAAGCATTGAGTTTTTGATAGGACTTGTTTAAATCTGCTATTTGGTCTTGAAGGTTCCAAATTTGAACCCTCATGTCGTTGTACGATGGCTTTGGGATGTATAGCATATCGTCAGTTTCGATGAAGCTGTGTTCTTCAATTGTCTGATCACCTTGAATATAAGTGTAGTCTCCGCTTACGTAGATGTTTAGTGGTCCTACGCAGTTCGGTGTGAAATAAACTTCTTTTGCGAAGCCTCCGCCCGATGCCCACGTCAACGGCAGGGTTTGATTATGTGCCAGTGTTACGTTCTGAATCTGAGTGCCGAAGTTGACGTTAAACTCGACTTGAAGGTCTTTCACGTAAATTTCCACGTAGTTCTCCACAGTGATCACAATATCAATTGTGCTATTCACGGCCAGGCCTTCTAGCATTGTGGTGAAGTCTACTCTGACTTCAAGGTTTCGCCCAATATTGCCGTGAAGTCCAGGATAGGCGCTTGCAGCTTTAGCCATGCTGAAGCATGACAGAACACTCAGCAAGAGAACCGGAACTGATTTCTTGTTCATAGTTTATCACCTTTCGATATTAGTCTAAATTCAAATATAAAAGTAGCCAGAAGAATAACGCGCTGTTCATTGCGTCACAATTGTTCTGGTTCTGTCTGGTTTCTGTTTTCTGGTTGTTTCCGAATTTACTATAAGTGTTGATCCATATTTCGGTGCTATCAAGTTTTTCCTGTTGTTATCGCGGGTTCTCCTTTCTCTTGGTTGCATTTATGCGTCTGCCTTTCTCTCGGGGTCTTTGAGGAATTAGGTTAATTGCTAGATTTGTTCTAGCTTTTTTTTATGCTACGTTCTTCTACGTCTCGTTTCAAGCAGTTTTTAGTAGCATTTTCCAACTTTTGATTTCCTAATAACTTGATTCGGTTGTTTTGGTTTTGCTTATAGTAGTTCGCTTTGTTTTCTCGTTGCATTCAGATATCGTTTTCTGACTGTTGGTTTTGTTCGATTAGCTGTTTTCAATTGATCATGGTCTTAGGAAGGGGGTGTGCCTTTTATGGGGGGAACATCGTTCCCACCCACCCAGCATGATGTTTAGACATCAGAAAGGGGGCATAATGATGCCTTATGGCTCACGCTTATGCCGTCGTTGTTGTCGTCGTAGTTGCTGGGTGTTTTGTTTTGTCGGCTTTGCGTACCGATTAGGTGTCGTCGGGGTTTCTCGGAACGTCATGATTATTTTGTTTGGCTCGTTCTGTTGTCTTTGCGTCAATGTGTTTTGTCGTTTTTTGGTTGGTTAGGGTAAAGTTTTATCCTAAACCCCAACTATACTCTTTGGATTCTGAAATGTTCAATCGCTGCAGGACTTATTCTTGTTATAAGATCGAATGTTGCTTCTCTTGCCTTGCGAGCTTGGTCAGCCTCAACAGGAGTGCCATGATGAACAACAGAGTCTCTTAGTTCCCTGACACTATTATCCCATTTTCCATAAGCCTCTGGTTCCAGCTTTGATAAAGGCTCGCCCTTAAGCTCTTTGAATCCTATGCTCAAAACCTCGTTTATACTACGGTTGAGTATCCAGTCAACAGTCTCATTTCTGAGTTTGGTTCTAAGTCCTTCTCCAATATAACCAGCAACATAAAGCTCAAAGGCAGATTCAAGATAGACGATTTCCGATTGAAAATCTTTTCTCAATTGATGTTCTTTTGAACTTGAAAGCAGTTTTCTCCAAATAGGAATTCCTTCTTGCGCGCGGTTTCCAAATGCTATCCAAGTTATTTTTCTCGTTTCACCTTCTGTTCCAGAGTCAGAGCTGAAAATACTAAATCCAGTGCTATTCACATGTCCGGGCATTACATGAGCAAGTTTTTGATAGGGAGTCAAGTAAATTTGGGGTACATCTTCAAAGGGCTTTTGAAACTCGATCCTTTTCAATTGTCCGATCTTGATTTCGGCTTTGCCATTTTCTTGAGAGTTAAATTGAAAGAAATGAATCCAAAAGGGATCATCCATGGAAAATGATTCTTTGACACCTTGTTGCAGACTAAATGTGTATTTGCAGACTCTGCAGTCTATTCTTGTTTCAAAATATCGATTTCCTATTTTATGAAGTTCTTCAAGTGATAACGTCCAACTCTGGAGCGCGTTTTTGTGATCCACGCTTTGCCATTTGGGACACGTAACGACCCACGTCATTACCAACAAACCTACCTGATTTTCAGCCAGATGGAGATACTCGTGTCCATATTCTCAATTCACCCCTAAGAAGCTTTGCGAACAACAATGCTTCCTCATTGATCATGGTTTTAATCTTTGGTTGGTTGGGGTAAAGTTTTATCCTAAGATGATAAGAGCGCGCGCCAGTTGTTGTTTTGGGTTTTTGTGGGTTGGAGCGCGAGCGTGACGCGAGCGCGACATAATGGTTAAGCATGAAATTAGATAGAAAAAGGGGATTTGTGTTTATCTGGGCTTTCTGAACTTCATGTATCCGTCCGGCGTTGTTAGTACGTATTGGAAGTCGTCGTTTAGGAGTTCATCCGCTTTCTTCTGATCTTTTGTCGAAGCTATTATCCAGTCTCCGCTAGCGCCGGCTAGAAGGTGCATGTACTTCTGCGTTGTGTTCAAGTTCTTGTGTCCGACTCTCTGTCTCACGATCTCGCAATTCTGCGTTAGGCGTAGCTGTTTTGTGACGTAGGCGTGTCTGAGGTCATACAGTCGAATTGCTTTTATTGATGGGTCGTTCAGCTTCTTTGCTAGTCTGCATTTGAACCGTCTAAAATGCTCCGAGTATCTTTGACCGTCACCTTTGAAGAGCAAGTCGTTGATCTGTAGGTTGTGTTCTGTTATGTAAGTTCCCAGCTTCATCAATAATCGTTGGGTTATGTGTATCGGTGGTCTCGGGTTACAGCCCTTCGTGTTCCGGCTTGTGATCGTGCATTCGTCGAAGTGTATGTCTTTGACTTTCAAACCTTTGTAACCCTGTACTTCGATTGGTCTCAGTCCTGTCTGTACGCTGATGTCAATCTTTAGCGATAGTTCCGCTCTGGCTGTTGCTACGAGCAGCAAACACTTTTCCGTGTTTGGCGGTTGTATGCTCGCTGGCTCCGGCGTGTACCTCGGCAATTGCCACGGTATCTTATAGTATTTGCAGTAGTGATGATAGACGGAGCATAGCTTCTGTTTGTATGCATTGGTGGCTGGCTGGTTGGTCGGCTGGAATGTCTTTTTGTCTAAGAGCTTGTATCTTGCTATCGCAAGTTCTACGTCTTGGGGAACGTCTAGGTTCGCGCGTTGCGCTAGCTGTTTCATGTCCTTCTCAAACTTGTCTCGGGTTCTCTCGCTTCTGCCTTTGCCTTCTAAGTACAGCTTTACCTCTTCGATTTTCAGAAGAGTTTTAGTATCTATGTTTACTACGTGTTGTTGTCTCAACTGTTTGGGCGTGTAGCTCAGTACGGACAGGCTAGCCTTTTGTTCCTGCGCTGGCGTAGTGGCTGGTGTCGCGGGTAAATGGCTGTCCACGTAGAGAGCACCAGCCTCCTAAGTTGGGGGTCGTGGGTTCAAATCCCACCACGCCCGCCACAGATAAATCGGACGATCTAGCGTCGTTCTGCATAGGCCAAAAACAGGGATCATTTCAGGCAACAGAAAGATTCATGTGTTACTCTGATTCATAGATTTGTGTACACCGGGGATTGGAAACTTTGTTTGAAGAAAGAAGAGGATCTGGCTTGAAAGGGCTTCGAGGCCAGTTGGCTAGAAGGCAAAAGACAATCACACGTACCTTTCGCATCAGAGCAGAGTGGGACTATATTCTTCAAGAGGAAGCTGAGAGGCAGGGAATAAGCGTAAACGTTTTAGTCAATCTTATCCTTCGAAAATATGCTCTTTTTGATAGATGGGCTCGTGGTTACAATGCAATCAGTCTTACACAAAGAACATTCCGTGAACTAATAGATTGCATTCCGGTGGAGAAGCTGGCTTTGGTAGGCGAAAAGAGTGGTTCTTCAGACGCTCAGAATATCCTAGACCTGATAGGGCTACCCCGAAACTATGATTCTTTTGCCTACTTGGTATCAGAACACTTTGGAGGTTCTGACTGGGCGATGTGGTTTAGCTGCTATCGACACTCTCATGGAAACAATGATGTATTTCATTTGCAACACAATCTCGGATCTGGCTGGAGCACCTATCTGCAAAAGTACCTCCTCTCGTTTTTGAAGAGCCTGAAAATTGATGGCGAAGCCAAAATCTACGATTACGCAGTAAACCTCAAGGTTTCCCGGCCACGTTAGTTCGGAATGGCACTGTCAAACACGCTATAGTTGAGGAGCCAAATGATTGGAGAACAGACAAATTGCTGACTTTGCACATGACAAGGAGACTTCTATTTCTCAATTTTCTTCAATGCAGACATCGGATTGGAGATCTTCGCTGTTTTTTCATAGAACCCAAGGACATTGAGGATTACAGCTCCCACATGATCTGCCAGCGACTGGTACTTTTGGATTTTCCTAGGAGTGAACATGTTTCCGCGTGGGTCGTTCATCTGAATTAGACCAATTATATTGCCGTCTGTGTGCATGGGGATTAATGCGACTGATTCGTATCCGCAGTCGTGACACGTGTTTCTCGTTTTGCCGATTTCTTGCCGTTCCTTTTCTGTCAAGCTTTCAAGGAGTAGAGTTGTGCTGTTAGTCCAGAAAGCACCGTCTTTAGTGAAATATGTATACTTTGGGTTGAACCTGCCTCTGAGCACGTTTCCGCACATGCATTCGACGAAGGGAGTGCCGTCGACATCTAAGATGATGCTACCTTTTTTGTCTCTTACGTTAAGCGAATTCTCTTTGTTGATGAAAAATTCTGGAAAACCCTTGTGCAGAAAGTAGGGAAAGTCACCGCCTTTATACAGTCTGATAGAGATGCTTTGACAGCCAGAGAACTCGTGAATTTCGTCAAGAACCTCTTTCAACACGGTTTTGAGAATTTTCAATTCCGAATACTTCTTCGCCAGCTTCAGTCCCTTCTTGTTTTCTTGTTACCATTTGGCTTGTTCATACAAATAAATCGATTGTTTGCACTTGAGTGCAGATTGGTGCACTGTAGACGTACCGCTTAAATTGAAACATCACTTAACCTGATTACACGATACGAAAGGAGAAAAAAGAATGAAAACCAATCTAGTAAAGGCTTCTGGTCTCACTATAGCTCTCTTACTGATCCTTTCAAGCATGTGCTTTGTCTACGCAGTTGCGCCCACCCCAGCCTTTTTGGACCCGAACACCATCCCAAAGTACGCCAACCAACTGGTAGCAGCGATACCTATCTATGAGCCTACAAACGTCACTGACGGTACTGGAAATACAGTTCAGCAAGACTACACAATAAACATGACATACTTTAGAGAACAGATTCTCCCAACAGGTACACCACTAGTCGGAGGCGATGGAAACACAATGGTTTGGGGTTATCAGGGCAAAGTGCGTTTACTGGACGGATCAATACTACCATCATTTGCTAACTCACCATCAGCGTCATTCATAGCGACTCGCGGAATACCCAGCAACGTGACATGGGTAAACAACATAGATATCCCACAATTCTTGCCAGTTGATCCCACAATTCACTGGGCCGATCCGACAAGCCCAACGACAGCAATGAGGATGTGGACTCCACCGTTCCCGACGTTTCCAGGAATATTCACCAACAGCATGACCGGCGCCACGCTAAACGCTCAGACACCTGTACCGTTAGTTCCTCACCTCCACGGAGCGGAAGTCCAATCAATCTCAGACGGCGGACCAAACTCATGGTTCACCTACAATGGACTAGTCGGCCCCACATACAGCACAAACAGTGCGTTTTCAACCAGTCCAGCCAACAATGCAACATACTACTATCCAAATGCTCAGAATCCAACAACCCTATGGTACCACGATCACGCGATGGGCATGACACGGCTCAACGTCATGTCAGGCTTAGCCGGATTCTATCTGCTCAAAGAAGCACCGGCAACGACAACTATCACGACACCCACCGCCAACAACTTTGACCAGTATCTGACACAACATTTCCCGTACGGAATCTCAGAAATTCCAATTGCAATCCAAGACCGCACATTCAAGACTAATGGAGAACTCTGGTTCCCGACTGTTGGCATAAACCCCACAATCCACCCATACTGGATGCCCGAATTCTTCGGCAACACCATAATGGTCAACGGCAAAGTCTGGCCCAACCTAGATGTCACACCAGGATGGTATCGCTTCAGAGTCCTCGACGGCTCCAACGCTCGCTTCTACACTCTGAGTTTCGACAACAAAATGCCCTTCACAGTCATCGGCACCGAAGGTGGCTATCTACAACAAGCAGTTGCATTGAACTCAATCACAATCGCACCAGGCGAAAGAGCAGACATCCTCGTAGACTTCTCAGCAGTGCCAGTTGGAACAAAAATAGTACTGACAAACACCGCCAAAGCTCCATTCCCAGGGGGAGCACCTGCAGACCCACAAACGGTCGGTCAAATAATGCAGTTCACGGTCAAAGCTACCTCAGCAAACCCGGGAGCAGCAACACCAGTCCTGCCCGCTGGACTGAACCCAACGCTTCCGCTCGGCGTCTTCCCCACTCTGCCTGCCCCACCCAACACACAAAAAATAACTAGGACATTGTTCGAGGTTCAAGGTCCAGCCGGACCGCTAATGGTAACGGTCAACGGTCAAGTATTTGACGGCTACCTCTCGGAAACACCGAAGAACGGAACCACCGAAGACTGGATAATCGTTAACCTCACCGCAGATACCCATCCAATCCACACGCACCTTGCATCGTTCCAGCTTGTCAGTCGCCAACCATTCCAAGCTGCTAAGTACATGAAAAACTGGCTCGCAATCAATGCGCCTAATGTACCTCCGTTCGCTCTGAACTATATTCCCACCTCGCTCGATCCAACACCATACCTACAGGGCAAAGCAAAACCCGCACTTACCAATGAAATGGGCTGGAAAGACACCGTGCAAATGAACCCGGGCGAAGTCACCATAATCCGAATAAGATTCCTGCAGCAAGATGGCTCAGCATACCCATTTGACCCAACCCAAGGCCCAGGCTACGTCTGGCACTGCCACATCATAGATCACGAAGACAACGAAATGATGAGACCATATAAAGTTCTGCCTTAACCAACAAGCAGAACCTCCCCTATTTTCTTTGACAAAATGGATTTCCCATAAACAAAATCATGCAAGGAGGTGATACTATGAGCAAAGGCAAAATGAAGATGTTTTCATGCCCAGCATGTGGATGGACAGTCAAGACACCATTTGGAGAAGACGACATAATGGAGCATTCAATGATGCACGCAAAGAAACATCACCCAGAAATGGTAAACACCTCGAAATCTGAACTGAAGAAGATGATAAAAGACGCATAGGAGGAGCTTCAGGCAGAGTTCTCTCTATCGCGCTTCGTTTTCTTTTTCTGGCACTTGCGCGCGAGATCAATTAAGTCAATCATCTTGCACCTATCACCTCGTTCTATGAATTGCAGTGCGTATCATCAAGATGTGCACCAGTAGAAAAAAAGGGAATTGCGGGAGACGTCTCCAATCTAGTGTGCGAACGGGAATTCGTATTACAGGTTTGACAGTTTGCACCATGTTTTTACCATCAGCGCGCGCGGGAGATATCTCCGCTTGGGTCAGGTGCAAATCCCACCACGCCCGTCTACAGCAAACCCCATCCTGTTCTATGGACTTTTTTTAGGGTTGAGTTCCTGAAGACTTCCTCTGTCTTTTTGCGATATTTAATGTAATATGCCCTTTTGTGGGTAACTGCATTAAACTCGTGAAAAGCGGCAACCACGCAATTTTTAAATATTTTAATGCAGTTACCCCTTAAACGGCATACTGCATTAAAAACGTGAAAAGCATGAGGAAAAAAACAGACGAACTTTACGACCTTCTCCTTCCAATGAAAATAGTCAGCTTCGACGATATTGTACAGTCCGCCTTAAAAGTAGTCGCAAGTTCCTCAGACCGCAGGTACATCTATCGGAAATATGTGAATAGACTAGTTGAAACCGGAAGGCTTCAGCCTATTCGGAAGGGATTATATGCCGTACTCAGTCCACTTGAGAAACCCGAGAAACATGAGACAGACAAGCTTCTAGTCGCTTCCAAAATACGAAAGGAATACTATCTCGGCTTTCACACAGCCTTAGAATACTACGGTAGCGCATACTCCGTCTTTAACGAAGCTTATGTGTGCATCCAAGCGAAAGACAGATTTGACTCGTTCCACTACCACCGATTCGCCTTCAAACCAGTATTCACCAAAGACACGGTCTCGCAGATCGTCGAGAAATCTCACGGCCAAAACTTCTTGAGAGTGAGCAGCAAGGAAAGAACCTTCATAGAATGCGTTGACAGAGTGCAATACGCTGGAGGCTGGGAGGAATGCATAAAAAGCCTCGCCGAACTCAGCGGCATTGACTTCCAAAGACTCGTAAACTTGACTCTCGGCCAAAGAAAACAAATACTGTTCAGACGAGTTGGGTACTTCCTAGAATTACTCAGAAACACATCGCCTTTCTATGAGCATATAAGCCAAGACTTTCTCGAAAAACTGAGGACCCGAGTTGAAGGTTCGCCACAGTATCTGGTACGCGGAGAAGTCGGCGAACTCAACGAAAGATGGTGCTTATACATTCCTATGGACTTTGAAGAGAAGCTGAAGGAAATATGAGATGAAGAAAAAATACGACTTCCACGCCTTAGCGCTGGGTTACGGTTTCAACGATAAAGACATGGAAAAGGTTTGTCGGATATCAGACCTGCTTGAAGATATCTCAGCTGTGAAGTTCCTTTCAGACCGACTCTCGCTCTACGGCGGAACCGCCCTCACATTCATTCATTCTCAAGAAATACTACGACTATCAATAGATTTGGACCTCAATTACCGGCATCTGAACACTGCAGATTGGGGACAAGTCAGAGAAGAAATCGACAAGCGACTGAAAGACCTGCTCTACAGACATGGATACGAGAGCACAAACATAGCCATAAACGCAAGCTACCCTCTGACAAGATTTACTGTCAGATATCTCAATGCCTCCAGTTCAGAAGACAATTTCAAAATAGAAATAGGATACATGCGCAGAACCCCCATCCTCAAAGCAGACGTTCAGGCAGAATTCAGACACATAGGCACACAAGAAACATTCAAGACAACAACGCCGACAAAAGAAGAGTTGTTCGCAAACAAATGGTGCACCCTGCTGTACAGAAAAACAGCCCGCGATGTGTTCGACGTCTACAGAATCGTTGACATGAGATTCGACCGCGACACGTTCCGCAAGTGCGCAATAATCGACAGCTTGACTCGAAAACGACCCAAACTATATGAGATTGACCCTAACACAATCAATAAAATTCCATTGGACACCAGCCTGAGAAACCTACTCCAGACAGAGAGACTTCCAGAATTCGACTTGGACGAAATCGCGGGAAAAGTCACGGAATTCACAGGAACGCAGCTTCAAAAACTCACGACCAATGAGAAAGACATGATTGACCAATTCTGGGATAAGAAAATCTTTAGGCCAGAACTAATCGACCCTACAGGCACATTCCACACGAAAATAGCCGAGTACCCGGCAGTACTCTGGACTCTTGAGAAGCTAAAAGGAAAAAAGAGGGAAGCTGCATGAGATTCCGCCACTTAGTGCGGAGTACAAATCCCACCACGCCCACCATAAGGCACGTGCGAAAACTTGAGGGATTGGAAAACGTCAAGTTCTTGGACCTGTTTATTGAATTGAAGGATTAGAGGTTTGGTTGATCACACAATCGTGCATTTTGAGATCCCTGCTGCCGACGTAGAGAAGCTGAGGAAATTCTACAGTGGACTCTTCGGGTAGAGACAGAGAAGATACTAGGGCCGATGGAATACTGGGCCATTGAGACTGTGCCCGTTGACGAGAAAGAAATGACCATACGCACTGGTGTGAACGGTGGAATGATGAAGAAGCAGAACCCAGAGCACAAACCAGAAAACTACATAGCAGTCGAGCCCATAGAAGAATACGCCAGAAAGATTAGGTGTCCTAGGCGCAAAGTTCTCGTTCCTAGAATGGAGGTCCCCCTAGTGGACTGGTGGACACTGACCCTAGACCCAGAGGGAAACCGATTTGCCATCTTCCAAAGCACGTAAAAAAACCGTAAACGCAAACTCCGTTTTTTCCCTCTGCAGCGTTTTATTCCCTTTATGAACAAACGAAAAAAAACGGCTTCCAAGAAGCAATCCATACGCCCAGCGTCATTGATGCTCTCTGATCACCTAAATAGATATATAATCAAAAGCCTATAGATTATTGCATTGGAGAAAGGGAGTTCATGCACATGAATAGACGTGTCTCACCGTCAATTCTGCTAGGGTTTCTGCTCATTTCCTCGATAGTAGTGTTTGTTCCTGTTTCAAGGGTTAAAGCTTCGTCAGGATTGCTGACTGGGAGAATCTTTGATGAAGGAATTGATAAAGATGGTAACGGGCTTTTTGACTTCTTGCAGATTGAAGTGGAAGCCGACATAACCTATGGAGGAAGCTTCACCGTCAGCATTTCTGACCTAACGAATGCAACAGGCGTGCCTTATTCCTACGTGTACGTTTATGATTCCATCACATTTAGTCTTGATGCTGGCGTTCAGAACGTAACTTTGTCTTTCTATGGACCACCCATCCGAGCCTCCGGACAAACAGACCTGGGATTTGTGGCTTACGTTTCCCTATCCACAGGCCCTTACTACGATTCCAAACAGAACGTTTCG
>Ga0315279_10009342_pt1 | contig 11708 bp, 14 predicted proteins | sample YL17G06_20_MG_FD_203694 | JGI IMG/M metagenome (GOLD analysis project Ga0315279, IMG submission 203694) | Sediment microbial communities from Yellowstone Lake, YNP, Wyoming, USA - YL17G06_20 | ecosystem: Environmental > Aquatic > Freshwater > Lake > Sediment | place: USA: Wyoming | collected...
CGCGCTTGGTTGAATCGGTGGGCGCTCGAGAATCTATTGTTGGCGACATGCGTGACGAGAACAGACTCAAACAGGCCGCCCGTGGCGTGCGTGCAATCTACCATATCTGTCCGAACGTCAGCCCAGATGAAATCCCAATTGGTCGTGCAGTCATCGCCGCGGCGCGAGCGGCCGGGGTTGAGCAGTTCGTGTTTCATTCTGTGTTGCATCCGCAAGTCGAGGCGATGCCGCACCACTGGAACAAGTTGCGTGTTGAGGAAGCCTTGTTTGAGTCTGGTCTGGCGTATACGATTCTGCAGCCTGCTTCGTACATGCAGAATGTGCTGGGGGGGTGGCAGGCGATTGTTGAGCGTGGAGTGTACGCGGTGCCGTATTCAGTGGAGGCTCGCATGAGCATGGTTGATCTTGAGGATGTTGCTGAAGCGGCGGCTATTGTCTTGACTGAGCCGGGTCATCCGGGTGTCACGTATGAGCTGGCTGGCCCAGAAGTGCTAACACAGACACAGGTTGCCGAGATCCTAAGCAAACATCTGAAACGCCCCGTACGCGCTGAGCAGGTAACGATTGAGGCATGGACCCGCCAAGCCCAAACCTCAGGTGTGGGGCAATATCAGATTGAGGCACTGGTTAGGATGTTCTGCTACTACGACCGCCATGGCTTCTGGGGCAACCCGCACGCGCTATCTCATCTGCTCGGCCGCACACCCACCAAACTCGAGACATTTGTCGAACGAGTCAAACGACAAATGACTAACCAATGAGACCCACCGCCTGTGAGCGGTTACCACTCTAGCGTTGTGACGGTACGTGAGAAACCGGCGGAGTCCTTGGTTCGACCCTGGATTAGGGTATTGTTTTGATTCCTGCTTTCTTGAAGTGGCTGTCAAACGTGAATGCAGCTTGTAATCCCAGAGACTTCATCAAAACGAATGATGTGCAGTCCGTGAAACTTGCGTCGCGCATGTTTCTGAACAGCTTCCAAGAGGCTTCAAAAGTCGATTCGTCGACACGCAACATCATCGTACGTGGAGACGCCCTTAGCGCTTCCCCCACCTCAATTGCTAGGTCGTGTTTGCGAAGAACGCACTCCACAACAGTGACTGTCTCGTCAAAGACGTAGTCTGAAATGAAGAACTTGGTTACAGGCACCTCACCTGTTAGGAATCTGTTCATGACTTGGCTGGCAGCGTCATGAGAGCTGTCGTCCTTGTTGTAGTAGGCAACCAATGCAGAGGTGTCAAGAAAGATCTTCACTTGCGACGCCTGCCGTACAAGGCCTCGTCAAGCTTCGAAGAGTCGGTTTTCACTCCCGTTCTTGCAGGCTTGAGCTTGAACAGCGGGTCTTCTTCCAGCGGCGTCTGAAGCCCGATCCAGCTCTCAATCGCCTCCCTAACAGCTTCTTTGATAGTCATCCTCCGTTTCCTCACGATGCTCTCCAGAATGCCGTACTCTGACGCATCAACTTCGGTTTGTACAACCTTACCCATAATGGACCCGCACATGCAGAGATTACATGTCCTGCACATTTAACTCTTACATGGCATGAGCTGTGCACTGCCATTATGGCATAGTTATCTTGTCCTCTTCTCTTTGAGCCTGCATACGAACCCGCTATGGCTCTACACAATTGGGCAACTCAAGAGTAAACTCCGCAGAGAAGGCAAGGTATAGCGTTGTATCCACGAAGCTTCTAAGGGGATTCACGCTTGCCAAATCCAGAAAGTGGAGAATGGCAAGCTGGCCTCGTTTGAAGACCCAGATGGAAACGAGATTTACCTCTGGCAATATGATTTCGGCCACAATCGAGCGCCGTGATCTGAACCGTCGGTAGAAGACGTCGACTTGTGTGCGCATCAGCTGACCCGACGACGAGTCGGGAGAGAAATCCTCTAGCAACCGCTCACACGGTATCCCAACTGAACAACGCGAGACCCGTCACGGCCAGGAAAATCATCAAGCTTCTGAACAGTTGGGCTTCCAAACGACAAGGCAACGGGGCAGTCACGTCATTCCGAAGCATCCTCGCACAGAATTGTGGGCAAAATCAGAATTCTAATACGTGTCACGAAGGAGAAGGTCGATGGACAAGGCAGTTCTCACATGCCTACGTGATGAGCCTATCGAGCTGGAAGATCATGGCGGCTACCGTGAATGTGAGAGACCGGAAGAATAGTGGTCCCAACCGGTCGCTGGCAAAATGGAAGTTACGGCATCACATCAGGCCAGGCGATATAGGATATCTGACCCATCTTCACGGCATCACATACGCAAAAGAATACGGCTACGACCAAACATTCGAAGCATATGTTGCTGATGGGCTTGCGGAATTCATTCGATCCTTTAGTCCTGACAAGGATCGGATTTGGCTCGCAGAGACAAACCATCAGATCGTTGGGTCCGTCGCCATTGTTGGGCATTCAAAGGTGGCGGCTCAACTTCGCTGGTTCTTCGTCCACCCCAAATATCGGGGAATCGGTATCGGGAGAAGATTGCTCAATGAAGCGCTTCACTTCTGCAAGGAACGCAAGTACAGAACCGTGTTCCTTTGGACAACAAGCGAACTGAGCAGAGCTCAGCACCTCTACACAGGCGCTGGCTTCGAGAGAACCCAGAAGAAAACGCACCGAATTTGGGGGAGAACGATGACGGAAGAAAGGTATGATCTCGATTTGCGAACCCGGTGATCTGGCGGGCCCGCGGGGATTTGGGCCACCATTATCGCGAGGGTTCAAAATCCGGCAGGTTCTATCCGACAATTGTCATTCAATCGATTTCTAATGTCATGCAATTCGGTTCAAAATCCGGCAGGTCCTGTCCGACAGCTATACGTGTCTCCTCTGGGGAGAGTGTGACGCCGGGCGAGCCTACGGCCATCATCGAAATTGATTACGGTCTAGTTCAGGCAGGCGGAGACCATCGATTGATCAGTTCTCTTATCATCTCTTATCATCTCTCATGTCAATTTGAAACAAGTCTTTCCACAGTGATTTGATTCCGTGAGCAGTTCGGGTGATCTTGCTGGGCTTCTCCTCTAACGAACTCGGCAGAATGGACTCGGGCAAGAATTATGGCGGGCCCTCGAGGACCCGTAACATTTTTGTCGTCAGAGCGAGTTCGCCAATTGGTGGTGTGCAGCGGGCTTGATTTATACCGGTTCCGCCAAAACACCAAATACGAATTGCCATCTTGGTCTACGGAGCGCAGGCGCACACTGATTGGCTGAGGAATTGCTAATAGGCAGATACCACAAGACAATCGTGCCATGAACAAGGCGAAAATCAACCAAGGGAAGTTCACCGTCGTTCTTCGAAAAGAGAAGGAGGGCGGTTACTCCGTTCAATGTCTTGAGCTACCAGGCGCGATCAGCGAGGGCGACACCAAGGAGCAAGCTCTAAGGAACATTAGAGAGGCTGTCCAAGGCTATTTGGAGGCGTTCCCTGAAGAAGCAGAGCGCCTCAAGCTTAGGAAAGAAGTGGTGGAGATTACCCTCTAGAAAGCTGCCTCACATTGGATGGAAGAAGATCATCAAGGCGCTCAACAAGAAGGGGTTCTATGTCATCCACCAACGTGGCAGCCACATCTTTCTAACTGACCAAGATCGAAAGCACAAAGTAACCGTACCAAGGCATGACCCCATAAAGACAGGCACACTGCTATCCATAATTGAACAGGCAGGATTGACGAGAGACGAATTCATTGACCTGCTTGATTAGATGGCTACATGTCCGAAACGTCCCCGCGACATTCTCCTGCAAGAGGGCATTCAAGTAGGACGACGTGAACGGCGGACAGAAATCGTAAAGCCACTTGTGGAAGATGGCGGGCCCGCGGGTTTACCGTCGGGTGATCGAGCGCGAACGCATAGAATGATCAAGGATTCTTAGGGGCCGCTGTGTGGCTCTGGTCTTCGGGGGGCCGCGTCGCTGGTTATCTTCTCTACGATGGATCCATCACCATGTTTAGACAGTCTATGTAATATGCGAGTAGCTGGGGCATTAAGGGTGTCAGGTAGGTTCTACTATGAAGGCCAAAGACGGCCTGCTCTATGGAATCATTCTAGTCGCACTTGGCGTAGTCCTGTACGGTTTCTCTGGTGTCGTCGTCACTGTTTACACTGTAACCGCGGACTCGTATTGGACATACTATGAATTCCAACACAACACACACTTTGAATACCAATGCCTGGAGCTCGGAGTGAGTCCCTTGTGCACCTTCTTCTACTACTTCACACAAGGTGGCGCCGCCGCGCTGTCCTTTGCGGGAGCAGTAATGATGGCAGTCTCGTTCTACAGACTCATTGAAAGCCCTCGCACATCACATGGAATCCTTGACACTCACGAAAGGCGGAGTTGATTGATTATTTGAACCCTCATTGGAGGAGTAGTTGTGTGTGTGGGTAGGCTGGTGCGCCACACAAACTAGACGCCAAACGACGGTTCAAATTCGAGTGTCCGCATGCAACATCACATGAAACCGAGCCGCATAACTAGGATTCGGGGAGAGGCTCAGACTCCTGTTGGATGTATTTGCGTGGGCGCGGCACAATGAATGACGTTCCACGCTTGTACTGCAAGTATTCTTTTCCAAATCGCAATTCCAGCTCTCTTTCTTCAATTACTTTGATGTATATGATGAGCAAAACCGCAATGAGCAAAGTCAAACAGACTGCAAAAGCGGAACCAATCCACACGCCCGCGCCCAGATAGAAAAGGAGAGTTCCAAAGGTCATGGGGTTGCGGCAATAGGAATATGGGCCTAACACCACCAGGCTCCGTGTTGGCATCATCGGGGCTGGGGTTCCCTTGCCTAGCGTAAACTGGGTTTGAATGGACCAGAGAGCAAAAACCAAGCCTATCACAATAAGTGGCAGGCTAACGAACGGATTCATGAGTCCATGGACAAATCGAGGCAGCTGCAAAGTATGGTCGAGATAGGGTGACACAACAACCAAAAAGAACGGCACTGCGATGACGAACAGGATGCCTTGAAAGACCAGAAAGATAGTGCGCTGTTCCGGACTGTACTCACGTTTGGCCCATTCTTGAAATCTACTCATATGGGCCTCCCACGTTCAGATGTCATGTATTGGAACGACCCAGAGAATATATGCGTTCTTCCAGAACCTCTTGGTGCATCTCCTCGTTGGTGTGTGTGTGCACCAGCAGACCCACACACACACTATACCAAGAACGACGACGGATGACGGGTTAGGGGGAAATCCTCTTTCACTACTGACCTTTGGCATTCGAGATACTCGTGTCCGCAAACCCAATAGCAGACGAAGATGGATGGGATCTGACGACAGATAGCGTCGTTGCAGTCGACGATGAGGATCTCTGCATTTGATCGCTAATGACAGAGGTTTCAGTCAGTTTCGGCCAACTGCAATTCTGATGCTGACGGCGCTCTTGCTGGTCCAGCCATTGAGCAGTGTCGACGCCACACAAACACGTAATGAATACTTGGTCGCTGAGTATGGTGCTCAGGTGCTCTCCAGAATCGGTCCCGACGGAGACAGAATAGTGCTCTACAGATTCAAGGAAGGAACTTGGCCACGCAATGTCGCAGTAGACTCTGGGGGCAACTTCATAGTCACGGAGCTTCTCGCAGATGTTCTCTCCAAGATCACTTCAGACGGGTTTAGAACCGTAATATACCAATTCTCCAGAGGTACCATTCCTGACAGTATCGCGATCGATTCTGAAGGCAACTACATCGTCACCGAGAGCGGTGTCAATCTGCTTTCAAGGATCACTCCAAACGGCACCAAGACTATCGTGTACAGGTTTTCAGGATGGACTTGGACTGCGAACATCGTTGTTGATTCTGGAGGAAACTACATAGTCGCGGAGAGCGGCGCTGATGTGCTTTCCAAGATTACCCCGAACGGGACAAGAACCGTCGTGTATAGGTTCGCAGGAGGGTGGGGAGATACGTGGCCTCTTGGCGTCGCGATCGATCGCGCGGGCAACCACATTGTCACAGAATACAACGCCCAAATGCTTTCCAAGATCAGCCCCGATGGCGTGAGAACAGTGATCTATAGATTCGCCGCAGGCACTTATCCTGCCGGCGTTGCCATCGATTCCGAAGGCAACTACGTGGTTGCCGAGCTTCTCGCCAATGTACTCTCTAAGATAACCCCTCTGGGCACTAGGACTGTGATAGCTGCCTTCGCAGCTGGCGCTTCACCATCGAGTGTTGCAGTTCTACGAACAGGGACTTCGAACTGTCCAGTCGAGATGCAATCACCTACAATCTCACTTGAGATTGTAGCATTATGTCTAGCCTTGGTAGGCATTGTTGTCGGTTCGATATTCTACGTCATGAGAAACTCTAGAACTCCTGACAATCTCATGCACACGAAAGCGTCTGTCAATCCCTGCCACTCTTGGCGTGCGTCGTGACTTGATCCTTCGTCTATGGCTTTCCTTCAGGCAATTTGTGTGTGTGCGTTGTGGGTCTCATGGTGCGAGCATCCAAAACCTGAAATCTCTACGGCGCGCAAGACGTGCGCAATATGAGACTGTTTCACAGGCGGGTCATGAGTTGGAGGGAGGAGGCAGAATAGGTTGCACGATCTTGGCTTTTTTGCCCTTTTCCTGATTTGTGGCCTATCAGTCTTTGTCTTCCGAGCTTTCATACCGCAAGAACTCTTGACAATGTATCTCGTCGGCATTTCTATTGTATTCCTACTGTCGGCAATATTGATGCGCCAGAATAATCATCGGAAAAAGTACTTTGATGTTGTCTTTGCCTTCTTCATAGCTGCTTTCGCGAGTGTTCTCCAACAGATCGTTGTATCTGTTGGCTGGTGGTCTGGTTCAACAGTGTCTGATATAGCGACTTCAACGGTTCTCAGCACAGTACTAGTGGTCATTCCTATCATCGTACTAACGAAGATCGCTGGCAGCAATATGGCTTCAATCCATATTGCGAAAGGAAGATTTTGGCTAGGCTTCGCCGTAGGATTGGCAGGTTACATACTTTTCTTCGTGACATCCATAGAAGGCGCGACAACTCTCTTCGCAGGCAAGAATCTAAGCTTGGAACGCGTACTCCCGTGGATGCCTTGGATCATGACGTTTGTGCTCTCAAACGGTTTGAGAGAAGAATTGTGGTTCAGAGGGCTTTTCCTGAAGAAGTTTGAGGCCTTCGTTGGATCTAAGACTGCCAATCTGCTACAGGCATTAGTTTTCTCGTTAGCCCATATCGATGTTCAGTACACCCCCGAGCTCCTATCTTTTCTAGGGATAACCCTCCTCCTCGGGCTGGCGTTCGGGTTTCTCATACAAAAGACGCGCAGCCTGTTAGGTGCAATCCTCTTCCATGCAGGGGCGGATGTTCCCGTAGTCATTGGAATATTCTCGAACCTGTAGATCTCGGCAATGGAACGATGTTACGGTCTAATGGTGTCGAGATGAAAATTCTCGGCGCCTGGAAGCTCTCTTCTAACTAGCTTCTCGATTTGATGTGTGGCCGGCCAAGCCCGAGACGCCCGCTGAGCCGCCTGACGGCTCGTTTGGTGAATGGGCTCAGACTCAGCGACTACTCGAACTGGGCTCCAACGCGTGGAAGCTCGAATTGATGCATGTCGCTGTAGGCCAGCCAAAACACAGGAGGCATACCGAACCCCCATGAATAGTGTAGGATTAGACGTCCATAAAACCCGCTGCGTCGCATGCGTAAAGACGCCAGAGGGAAGAATCCTAGAAGAATTCGCGTTCCAGAACAACCCACACGGCCATGAAGAACTCATCACACACCTCAAAACCTACCCTGAAACCCAAATCGCGATCGAGTCAAGAGGCAACCTCTGGATCCCCATCTACAACCGCCTCGAAGACGAACACATCCACGTCACCCTCGCCAACCCTAAGAAGACCCGAATGATCGCGGAAGCCAAGATCAAAACCGACAAACTCGACGCACGAATACTCGCCGATCTACTACGCGCCAACCTTCTCTCACCAAGCTACATCCCACCCCCAGAGATCCGCGCACAAAGAAGCATCATCCGAGAACGAGCCCGCCTTTCCCGACTCCGCACAATCATCAAAAACCGCATCCACACACTCCTCGACAAACACGCATACAAATCCCCATACACGGACCTCTTCGGCAAACATGGTCTGGAATGGCTACGCAAACTAGACCTGCCACCCACCGATCGAACGCTCCTAGAAGTCAACCTGGAACAAGTCGCAAGCCTGAATCAATCCATCGCTAGACTGACCGAGTTGATCGCAGCATCAGCCATCACGAACCCCGAAGTCAAGTTATTGATGGGATTCACAGGCATCGACTACTACAGCGCCATGCTACTCATCAACGAGATCGGACCAATCGCACGATTCTCATCGCCAAAAAAGCTTGTCAGCTAGGGTCAGAAGCAGCACGGCGATATCATGCAAGTGTTGGCACAGAATTGGCAATTCGAAACACTCCATTCACAATCGTCGGCATCTTGGAGCACTCCGGAGTCAAGAACATTGACACAGCGGTTCTCATGAAGCTCGAAGCGGCTCAGCGGCTGTCAGGACGGAGCGGATCCGTGTCTGCAGTATTGCTCACTGCCAAAGACATCAACATGGTTACTGATCTCTCGGAACAGCTGAGCAGAGAATTCCCGGAGTTTGACGTTATCACTCAGAATGACCTTCTGAAGAACGCTGAGAAGATGATGGAAATGCCGAACAGATTCATGGGCATGATAAGCCTGACAGTACTGATGGTCGCGGTACTCGTTGTCATGAATGTAATGATGATTGCAGTAACAGAGAGAACCAAGGAGATCGGAATCCTACGAGCAATCGGAGCGAAGAAGCGTACGGTTCTCGAAATGATTGTCCTGGAAGCCTCTATCCTGAGCCTCATCGGAGGAGTCCTAGGCGCGCTAATGGTCGTCCCAGCGGCATACATCATGGACTGGACCCGAGTTCTGTCTGTTCAAGAGACTGCGAAGGTCTCACTGCTGGTCGTTGCTGTGGCAGTCTTGGCAAGCATCTATCCTGCATATCGTGCTACCAGAATCGATCCCATTGAGGCGTTGAGAAATGAGTGATAAAATGCTCGTGCAGTTGGAGAGCGTCTGGAAGACATACCAAATGGACGGCGTCCGCGTTGAGGCGGTGAGAGGAGTAACCATGGCAATTGCCTCACGTGAGTTTGTTTCAATCATGGGAGCGTCGGGATCGGGAAAATCGTCATTACTTCATTTGATCGGATGCTTGGACTCGCCGACGAGAGGATCAGTTGCATATGAAGGTGTTCAGGTTTCAGAAATGGCGGAGTCTCAGCTCACCGACATAAGGTGTAGGAAAGTGGGATTCATCTTCCAAGCCTTCAATCTGCTGCCGACCTTGGATGTCAAGAACAACGTCATGCTACCAATGAGGCTCGCCGGGCTCTCGAAGGCTGGTAGTCAGGAAAGGGCTGAACAGCTCTTGGACAGAGTTGGGCTCAAGCAGAGATCGAACCATCTGCCTAAACAACTCAGCGGCGGAGAAAGACAGAGAGTCGCGATTGCGAGAGGACTCGCAAACAAACCTCCTCTTCTCTTGGCTGATGAACCCACAGGCAATCTGGACTCGTCCTCTGGATCGTAGATCGTAGAGCTGCTAGCAAAGCTAAACCGTGAAGGACAGACAGTAGTCATGGTGACTCACAATCCTGACGCCGCCAAGTATTCCTCGCGAATCTTCAGAATGCGGGATGGGAGGCTATCCAATTAGGGAACGAGCTTGTGGAGGGAGACAGGTCGATTTCAACCAAAAACCGGGGCTGTAGAAAACTTGGCGGGTCCGGTGGTACTTGCGCCATTCTAGGTGGGGCATCTGAACGACTGAAGGTCCAGCTAATTTCCTACGAATGCGAAGCCGAAGGCCGTGTCGTTGAGCTTCTGGATCGAACTCCCAAATTCGACCGAACCATGCTCAGACCAACAATCAAAATCAAGGCAGACTCAGCTAAGCGAGTAGGGAAAGCACTGGGGTGGGCACTCAAATACAGCTTGGTTGCAAACTCAATCAAAGCGCCAGTCGTGGTCGAACCAAAGATCGAGAGCCAATCATGATTGAGGTGCCCCTGAAATGAGCCAAGAGGGAGAAGAATTCAATCAAATGCAACACGATTTCGCAGAGCGAATCAACACAGCAAATAACCCGGCTCAGCAGCCTTTGGAGGACGCCTTCCCATGTCTCGTGTGCGACAAGTTGATGCTGCGTTCCGCGCAGATCTCAGAGTGTTCTTTTTGTGGAAAAGCTGAAACGGCAGACTATCGATGTCCGGACGGCCATTACGTTTGTGAGGAGTGCAGACTTTCAACAGCTGAGCAACTCGTCAAGAAGACATGCGAGCGTACGAAGGAGACTGACCCTTCAAAGATCGCTGACTTATTGATGAAGCACCCTGCCATACCGATGTATGGCACTGAACACCACTATCTGGTCAGCTGTGTCACACTGGCTGCCATGAGGAACCTCGGACTTGTCGATATAGGCCCGCGCGAATTCGACAAAGCAGCAGACTTGGCAAAGATCCCGCCATTGGGCTCTTGCGCCCTCTGGGGTGCTTGTGGGGCGGCCATAGGCGTTGGGATAGCCTTCAGTATCGCTATGAGGGTAAACATGATGTCCGGTCAAAACAGGAGCGTTGTTCTAAACTTGGTCTCCGAAACTCTGGGGCAGATTTCAAAGCTTGGAGGACCTGGATGCTGCAAGGGCAGTGTCATATTGGCTTTGGACGTGGCGAAGACGTTTCTTACAGAAACCTATGATGTCAAGTTCGATGAGACAAAGCACCGTTGTGAATTCGCGGATCAAAACCTGACAGACTGCCCTAAAGAGCGGTGTCCGATCTACCACAGGTGAGATGCGGGATAAGTCGCTTGTGAAGGATGCGCCATATCGTAGAATACAGTGCGGATGATGCGAGAATCAATGAGGCTTTCGAAGAAGCGATGCTATTGGCAAGGCATGGAGAGCACGCTCTGGATACGGTTCGCATATGACAAAATAGAAAAACGGTAGTTCTCTCGAGTGATGAGGATGCACGAGCTTCATTGGATGAGGATGCATGCAAGAATAGTCAAGTCATGATTGCCAGAAGAGCATCTGCCGCCGGCAAGACAATGTACCAGGATCAAGGCACTCTAGACCTCACGTACGTAATAGATCAGAAAAGGTTCTTTCCTGATACTCACCCCCAGCTGATCATTGAGAAGCAAGGTCCAACCACCGCCGTCGTCGGACAGACCTTCAGCTACACGATCACCATCCGCAACGCTGGAGGCACCAACGCAACGAACGTAGCGCTGACGGATACCTTGCCCACGGGCCTCTCGTATGTAGACTCCAACCCAACTGCAGACCCACATGACGGCACGGTCACATGGAATGATCTGGGAACGAGTGGACCGGGCTATTTCCATCCTAGCGTAGAAGCCCGCACCCGAAGAATCCGCGATCGTCTCGGGGTTGTATCGGGTTCACAAGATATGACCTGCGACACTAGGAGGATGCTTGGTGAGCCGACCCTTCGCAACGAAAGACAAGGGCTGCTTCAGCATCAAAGGTGCGGCCTTCTCTGCGGAAACTGGTGCAAGCTCCCCCGGGTAAATTGTGCTGTTCGATAACTAGAACATCTAGTCCACTTTTGGCCAAAAGACTAGCTGTGGTCAAACCTCCAAGACCAGCGCCAATAACCAC
>Ga0315279_10009346_pt1 | contig 11706 bp, 8 predicted proteins | sample YL17G06_20_MG_FD_203694 | JGI IMG/M metagenome (GOLD analysis project Ga0315279, IMG submission 203694) | Sediment microbial communities from Yellowstone Lake, YNP, Wyoming, USA - YL17G06_20 | ecosystem: Environmental > Aquatic > Freshwater > Lake > Sediment | place: USA: Wyoming | collected...
AAGAAATAACTGCTGATCACTTATATGACTTTTTCAGTTAAGAGCAGAAATAGTAGAAGTGGAACATGCTTATGAACATTAAATAATTAATCGGGTAATAGATTAAGATGGATTCCCGTTTTCACGGGAATGACAAACCCCGTAGAATGTCATTCCCGTCCCCATGAAAATGGGGAATCCAGAGAAGGCTATCTAGCTTATTACCCGATTATTTTCTTAACCTTCATTAGCTTGTTTTATGAATTTGATTATCAACAGAACAAGCTAGTCAGCATGTTCTACAATACTAACTGAAAAAGTCATATCACTATTTGTTTCCAGAAGTATTATCTGTCTTTGGAGGTGTTATCTGTTTATCTGTTTTCATACCGGATTCATTCATCATTATCTCCACCTGTTTTCTTTGTTCTTCCTGAAGCTGTCGCAATGTATCCCTGTCTTCAGCCTTGTTGATGTCAATAATGTGCGGAGTGATGAGTATCCATAGTTGCGTGTTATCTATAGTATCCTCTGTCTTATTAAACAACCTTCCAACAAATGGAATACTACCAAGAATCGGAAACTTACGCAAGACTTTTTTTGATTCTTTTTTTATCATTCCACCAATGGCGACCTGATCACCATCTTCGACATCCACGTAGGTAGAAAGATCACTATTTGCCGTAACAGGTGCGTTAAAGTCTGTGAATTCAAGGAAGCTACTAACGTTGACTTTGGCGATCTCCAGACCTATGGTGCGTTTTTCGCCTTCCTTCATTACCTTTGATTTCGTGGCATATTTTGCTATGTGCGGGGTTATGTTGAGGGTTATACCAATATCATTTAGAAAGGCATAATCATATATTTCACGACCGTATTGATCTGTCCTAACGCTTTGCAAATAAGGTATATTTTTACCTCTTGTAAGCGTTGTTGGCTCATTATCACGGGTGAGAACAGATGGGGCAGAAAGTACCTCAACTTTATTCTCTTCCATAAGCGTATTTAGAAGGGCTGTGAGATTTTTATTAAAAATCTTATAGGTGAATCCAGTGGTTTCAGCGCTCAAATTAAAATCAGTACCGAGTAGTCCTGATAATCCCTCTTTACCTAGATGATTGCCTTCTTTCCAACTCCACTCAACACCCAATTTATTATTCTCACCAAGAGAGACTTCCAGAATCTTGATCTCCATCCATATCTGACCACGACTTACATCTAACTGCTGAATTATATCCTTCACGGTAACCAAGTTTCTTTCAGCAGTAGTGATGATCAAAGAGTTCGTCTTTGTATCAGCGTTAACCTGAACCTGACCGATTATGGTAGCGGAATCTCTTGCTACAGGAGTTCTTCCTGTCATCATCATCCTGAAGAAATTCATCTGCCCACCGCCTCCGCCTCTGTTCCTTCCTGAACTTGTGCCCTGGTCGGAGAATATACTGTTCAGTAAACTTTGCATATCTGTGGCATCCGAATATTCTAGAGGATAGATGATCGTGCTGTATTTATAATCTGATGGAGTATCTTGATCTAACTGGTCTATAAGTTTTTGGACGATTTCAAAGTTTCTTGCTGATGAAGTGGTAACGATCAGTGAATTGGTTCTTGTATAAGCCTCTACGTTTATAGTGCCTGTAATTACACCCGATCTCTGTGATCCACGGGATGACCTTGGTAAAAAGCCGAAGAAATCATTGCCACCTCTTCCACTTTGATTTCCGCCTTGGTAGACATTATTAATTATATCTGATACGCTTTCTGCATCTGCATGTTTTAATGGGAATATCTTGGTATCAGTCTCAAGATCAGGAACTGTAATGTCTACTTTCGAGATAAGGTCTTCAAGTATTGGGATATTAGCGGAGGCAGTGGATACTACAACAGCATTCAATCTGGTATCTGCAACCAGATTGACAGTTCCCTGTATACCAGTGACTTGTTCTTTTTCACCGCTCATTTGCCTTCGAAACCTCATCTCCGAACGTTGCCACCACGGCATGTTTTGATCTTGCGTTCCCTCGAAAAGATCATTTAAGTTCTGTACAACAGAACTCGCATCGGCGTACTTGAGAGGGAATATCTTGATGACTTCCTGCGGCGCCACTTCCTGGTCTATCTGCTTTATAATGTCATCTATGATTTGGAAATTTTGTGGATCTGATGAAACGATAACCGCATTTAATCGATCATCTGACACAATATTAATATCACCCTGTATGCCTTTTGTTGTAGTTTGTAATTCCTTTGCTCGCCATCGCTCCCATGGTGGAAGGTTTTTTCCGCCGGATCCTTGTAATAAAGTTTCCAATTCCGTTGCTACATCTGCTGATACGGCATAACTAAGAAGGAATATCTTAATCTCTGCTGCAGCAATCTGGCTGGAATCTAGTTCCTCTATGAGTTTTGCGATAATTTCCAGATTTTCTTCAGAGGCAGTTACGATCAGTTTATTTGTGCGGTCGTCACCGCTGATAAGTACCTGCCCTTTAACGACGTCAATTCCACGACCAGGCATTCTCCCTTGCTGTCTAGCTTGATCGAGTATTTTCATCATTTCATCTGGACCTCGCTTGCTCATCTTCTGAAACGCTCTAGCTGTCTCGATTCCCTGACGAAACATGCCATCAAGAGTATCTGCAAGTTGAGTTGCACTAGCATATTTTAATTGAAATATCCTTGTTTTCAATATCCCTGAAGGTTCCATGTCGAGTTGTTTGATTATCAATGCCAATCTGCGTATATTTGCCGAAGTATCAGTGACGACTAAAGAGTTAGTCGTTGTATCTGCAAACATATCAGCGTCTTTTGGTATCAGGTTTTTTAGATTCAGAGCCATTTCAGCGGCATCTGCGGTGCTAAGGGGTATTATCTGAGTGATCATCTCATCCGTAGAATCAATCATATTCGGATCAGAGCCTATCTGCACCCTTAACGGTCTTGTTTTTGCATCAGCAACAGGTACTATAACTATAGTTCTATTGACCCGAACCATTGTAAAGCCTAGTGTGTTTAAAGCAGTTTTAAGAGCTTCCAATGCTTCGTTTACAGAGATACCTTTAAGGTTCACGAGAGTGATTTTCCCTTGTACCTTATCGCTTGCAATAATGGTAAGGTTCGTTTCATCGCTCATAAATTTAAGTATATCACTGATATTAGCGTTTATGACGTTAAAGAACGATATTTTAGAAGCTTTTCCATCCTTATCACGCTCAATGACCCTCATATCCTTCTGTTCAGCCTGACCTCCGCCGGGTGGAGGACCTTGAGGTGGACCCTGGGCTATTGTCACACTCGATAAGGATGCAATAAGTACAAACATCAACAAAACTGACATTAGATGTCGAATGTTGCATAGTCGGTAAATGTCAAATGAAATCCCACAACATCTATCAATAGGTATTTTTGAAGCCCTATAGTTCATTCTTTTCTTCCTCCGACAAAAGAGTATTTATTAAAAGGTTTTAACCCTTTTTTAGTAGCTAATCAACGCAATTAAATAGTTTTCTTTGTAAGCTTTTTAGTTATCCCGTCCACCTTTTCTACCTTGCCCACCTTCTGCTCCTCCACCGCCAAATTTCTGCTGAAACTGCTGTTTAATCTTTTCTCTAAGGTCGGGATTATTCTTAAGGTCCTCTATAGAGATGCCCTGTTGCTCGAGCATCTGTTTTACAAATGGTGGAATATCATCAGGGTTGAAGTTATCCCCTCCAGACACACCGGCAGATTTATCAGTACGGGATTCACCTTTCCTACCACCGGATGAACCTCTTTGACCTTCTCCACCTCCGCCACGAGAACCTTGCATAACGCCACTGCGAGTTCCTTCACCGAGTTTTAGGGTCATCTGTTCACCGGAACGGTTCATTTTGACCTGCCACTCATCAATTTCAGTAACCTTTGTGTCGCCTTCTACTGTTTCCCCCGGAGATACAAAATAGCTTTTCTGACCGCCAGCTTGTTCAATAATAGCTTTGTTATCAGCTTTACTTGAATCGTTGGCGATTACGCCTGTAAGAACGTAAGATGGTTTTTGCTCTTTGCGACCAGACCCCAAAGGCATAAAGAGATTTTTATTTAATATGACGTTAAGGTAACGTTGAATCCCAGAATCGGGGGAAGCTTGTCCTTGAGGTTGATTTTGTTGAGGTTGTGCTGATACTCCGGGTGGTGCAGGAGTTCCTGCTTGTTCTTTGCCCATATTCTGCCCACGCATTTTCTTGTTGGCTTCTGCATCCTTCATTTTCTCCGGCGATAAACCCTCTTTTTGCATCATATCAGGTGATTTCTGTAAACTCTTTACTTCAGATGTTCCCTGTTTTTCAGAGCGTTTATTGGCACGCTTACCACCATTGGCATTAGAATCATTGGCATCTATAATAATAGTTTTGCCGTCATCTGATTTTATGAAGATTTGTGTTTTTTGTGCACCGCCATTCTGTGGACCTTCAACCATAACATCACCATCTATAGTCAGGACAGCGTCCGTTTTTTCGACACGACGGACATTATCTTGAGCAGACACAATAACATAACCAAATACGGTTATACACAAGACTATAAGGATCAAAACGTTTATCCTGAATAACATGACTTTCACATCCTTTCCAAGAAAATCTTTCAATCATAAACTGCTGTTGCTGTCATACTAAGTTCAACACCCAGCAGTGATTTCTGACGATCTGCCATAGTGATCTGTATCCCATCAACTTTTACCCATCTGGCAGAAGTTTGCAGATTATATAACAAACGAATCAATTGACTAATATCACTTTTAAAGACCATTTTAGCAGTAAACCTGCCTGCTTTATCTTCTAGTTTTGCATTTTGAAGCGTACCTAATTTATTTAGTATTCCAACGACTTCAGTCTTCTTTTCCTTAACTCGATCGCCATACGTGATCAATCTTTTCTTTATGCGATTGATTTCTTTTTCATCTTTAATTCCCGATGGACTAACAACTTCGTCAATGTTATCTTTAGTTATTGTCTGCCCATTGTGTGTCTGTACAAACTTGATTAAAGCTTGTTTCGCCTCTTCGGGTATATCTTTTGGGATCATTGGAAATGCTAAACTTTTGGTCGTTGAAGTCTCATCTGGATTATCAGAATCTTTTTTGATCTCTTTGGTTACTTTATTTTCTTCTGTTCTTCCGTTTCTCAGCTCCGCTGAGTCGGGAGGATTCGGCGGAACGAGATCTGTTCTTCCGTTACTCGGCGGAACGAGATCTGTTCTTCCGTTACTCGGTGGAACGAGATCTGGATTATTAACCTTTATCTCTTTTGTTATTGGATTATTATTATCCATTGTTATTTGAGACATATATAGGTTATCAACTGTAGATTTAAGAGTGGCTTGATCAGGCTTTAGATTAGCAAGTGACTTTTTGCTTTTATCAGGTTTGACGTCTAGTTGTTCAATCTCTTTGATCTCTGATTGATTTGCAATTTGAGCCAGTTGTTTCATTATCATCGCATCTGCCGAGTTGCGTTTAAAGCTCACTTGATTATAACCCAACTGGTTTCTCATATTCTTTTCCATTTCAGTTATCGTTGGCTCCATAGCTCTCAGTTGCTCGATAGACTGAAGTTTTTCTTGCTTGGCTTTCAGGTCTGATTTTGACTGATCACTCTTCAGAACCGGCAAGAGGAAAAAGTAAAAAAGTATACCTATAGTTACTAACCCACCAGCACCTATTAAAACTTTTTCACGATTTGTTATCTTTTTCATTTTTCTCGCTCTGTTGTATTGATTCTTTATTCAATGTGCAAGTTATTTGCACCTGAAGTATTGGTTTATTGTCTTTTGTTATTTTCGATACAGCACCATTCTTAACTTCACTGAAAAGGTTTTTGTCGTCTGCCACCTTCATGTCACTAAGTATTTGAACGGTCTCGCCTACATCAGCGTGAGACATAGCCTCAAGGCTGATAACCAATTTTCCGTTTTTGCCTAGATCGAAGCTAGACAGCGATATTCGCTCACGGTTCGGCATTTTTTCGTGCATCTCACGCAGTATCTCAAGAGGTGTCACGTAAGGTACCATTATCTTATCCATCAGAATACTCTTTTCAAGAGCTTCCTTTGCTTGAATTGTAACAACGTCCTTCTCGAGCTTTTGCAGTTTAGCTTCAATGGCTTTATATTGTTCAATTTTAGAATTTCGCCAACTGATAAACAACCAAACAGCACCAACGAGAACCAAAACAGCCATAAAAGAAGATGCTGCAATTAGAATTCTGCGTCGGAGTATTTTAGCTTTTTCAAGAATCTCTAATGGTAACATATTGACGTCAACGGTTGGCGTTCTTTCTTTGCCTGCAAGAGCAATCACACCCAATCCGAGGTTGACAGTCAGACGTCTGTGAGTCATAGAATCCCCATCTTTGATTAGACTGGTTTCTATATTTTGAAATTGATCCAAAAACTTAACTTCTATTCCGAGTTTATTGCTCAGATAATCATCTAATCCGGGGATTTCGCAACTCCCTCCACATAACCACAAAGTGTCAATTCCACCATTTGTTTCTTTTCCTGTGAGAGCACGAATGGACTGGCTTATTTGATTAGCGAGATTTTCAGCCCAATTGAGTGTTAGCGATTCTTCTGCATCGGGGATAAGACTAGCATCGTTACGTTTCAATAACTCAGCATCTTCGTAAGAAATTCCAGAATTCCTTTCAAATAACTGCGTCAGGTTATTTCCACCATAAGTAAAACTTCTTGAAAACGCCAATCTGCCGTGCTGGATAATACAGATGTCAGTTCCTCCTGCACCAATATCTGCAACAGCCATATTCTTGTTTGCAAGGCTATCCTTGAATTGATCAAATATAACTCCATAAGTAGCAAAAGCTGATGGGATAATGAATTTTAATCCTAATCCTGCTTTATCTGCTATATTTAGATACCTGTCAATAGATGTCTTTTTGGCAGCGACTACTTCCAAAGACATATTATCCAGAGATCGCTGACGGTTATAGATACTATAAGTTGCCTCATTAAGAGTAAAAGGAAGCTCTGGTTCCACTTGTATGGGAACCATTTTATCTATATCCTCGTCAGTAGCAGAACCGGGAAGTCCTGATAGACTCTTAACCGTTATCAGTTGTCTTGGAATCGAAAGAGCCACGTCTTTTGTCTTGAAACTATTTTCGCTGATCAATTGAGTCAAGGTATCTATTATCACCTCGTCTGAGACTTTGTCAGACGCTGATGTACGTGGATACGCCTTTTCACCGTGATTCAAGACAAGTAGTCCTGTCTGTGTCAATCCCAGTTGCATAATCTTGACAGAATTTGTGCCAATATCAACTGTTGTAATATGATTCCTTGCCAAAATTGCTCTCCTTTTAACCCACCCCTTAATTCCCTCTCATGAAGGTTAAATAAATAATCGGGTAATAAGCTAGATAACCTTCTTTGGATTCCCACTTTCCCCATTTTCATGGGGACGGGAATGACATCCTACGGGGTTTGTCATTCCCGTGAAAACGGGAATCCATTTTAATCTATTACCCCATTAATTATTTAACTTTCATAAGAGAGGAAACCAAAACTCCCCTCTTGAGAGGGGGTTGGGGGTGTGTACCAATTTTATAATCTCCAACCTAATACTGTTTCCAATACTTAATCTTTACACTGTCTCCACTACGATCAATAATTGCTGTAAAACCACTAACGATCTTTTCGTCTTGAGACTTACCCGTTGACTCGATACGAAAAGTATAAGTGCGATACGTAATAATATCAACTAACTGCCTAAAAGTGTTTTCATCAACTCCTTGAATATCCAGAAGCTTACCAGCATTGTCAAGAGGTCCCCCTTGTTGTTGTCCCGTTTGCACTTGATTACTTGTTTGGGTGCCGGTTGTTCCCGATGCCAGCGTTGTACCCGTCTGACGATAAGCAATTATCGCATTAGCTTTCTGCTCATCCATACCGGGTAACATCTTTAGAATTTCTAAGGGTGCAGTATTGATGTTTATTTTACCCGCCAAAGTTGCATCATCAGTTGTTGTAACTTTGTCTGCAATAGTCTTTATATCTTGAATTGAGATTGCTTTAACCTGTAAAAGACCATCTACATTACTAAACGTATTATTCTGTCTATAATTGATTATACTGTTTGCGATACCATCGTCAATCCGATCACTAAGACTTCGCAACTGATCTGCACTTGCTGAATTAATATTAATTTTCTGTGGTTGGTTCTGACCGCCTTGCTGATTATTCTGCTGCGAGTCTTGAATATCAATCCTGTCTCTTATAGCATCCAAAGTTTGCTGAGAAATAGCAGGTACATTCAAAAGGTCTGTTATGATTTTGTATGTCTGATTAGTAGCCTGTGGATTCTGACCCGAAGTAGCAGTTTGTCCACTCTGATCGGTCTGTCCGCCCGGTGTATTCTGTGCTGTTTGTCCGCCTCCGCCTTGATTATTATTTGATTGGCTTCGGTAATCAACGATCGCTTGAGCTTCTTGTTGTGTTATGACCTGTTGTTGCTGTCCTTGTACATTAACACCTTGCTGTATCTGGTTTGCATCAGCGGAGTTTATATTTATACGTTTCTTGCCATCATTTGATACGTTTTTATCTAACGAAAATACCGTAGTTACATCAAGCAATGGTATAGCCTTTTGTGCTTCATCTGCATTAGTGCTACTCGTATTGGTGTTTTCGTCAGAAGATTCGCTAGTATAGCCATATAAAAGTTCTGGGGTCATACCTTCAGCTTTTGCCACTTCAGCAATAGTTCTGTATGGTCGCTTTGCCACAACGGCTGACGCAAGCTTTTGAGCTTCTGCTGTTATCTCCGATTCTGCCTTATCGTTACCAGTATTCTGACTCGTCAAGCAATATTCTATGACTTTTGTTAGTGTAGCTTCATCTGCGGTGTTGACATTTATCCGTGCCGATTCGTCTATCAGCTTTGCCTCAAAACTGCTGTTGTTGAGTTCACCAATGAATCCTTGCGCCCAATCCTCGTCAAGTGAGTCATAACTCGTCTCATCAACATTCAGATTTGCTATGGCTGTCTCAAAGCCTCCCTTCGCTGAATAATAAGCATTTACCGAATCATTCCAGTTTCTTGACGTCTTAACCTCAAGCTGTAAAGAATACATAAATTCCGATGCCAGAACAGTTAATATAGTTACCATCCATAAAACAGCTATGAGCGATAAACCACGTTTGCTGTTCAGTAATCTGAACAAGTTCTTATATTCGACTATATTTTTAATATTATTAAACATTTCCTTTACCATATTTATCACATTCACGGCGTTTGCGTTTGATTCCCGCCAGTATTTTGACCGCTAGAAGTTTGATCGGAACCGGCTGTTTGATCTGATGACCCGCTAAAAGGAAGAGATACAACTATCGCCTGTGTTATCGCTTTACCTTTGTTTTCAGGGTCCGTCACAGAAAGCGTAATTTCAACCGCTTTTGGAATGGCTTTTTCTTCATCCATGTCCCACGTATCAAGCCAGTCATTTCCATCAAAGTATCTTATATTTAATCCAGCAATGTTATCTACTAATACTGATGACCTTAGTAAGTCTTGCAAATCATCATCAGAAAGAGTCGAAGATGAAGATGAAGAAGAAGAAGAAGATGATGATGATGATGATGATGATGATGATGACGAGGATTGTAACTGAGACATGAGGTCTTGCAATGTTTGAGTATCAATTTCAGAAGTTTCTACTCGCATAAGGCTTTGTATTTCTGGTATTTCTGGGTTTTGCCCGATATAGTATATGACCCTTGCTAGATCGCTTGGAAGCGTATTTTCTGTTGTTTCTTCACCAGTCTCAGTATTTGTAACTGTTCTTGTAGTGTTTTCATCGGATAATGTAGATACGTATTTTTTAAGGTTCGGATTAGTAATTGTAACGAAGCTGATCATATCTTCATCCTTGTCTGTCTCACTGTTAACATTATCTTCTGCCATGAATGTCAATTCTTCATCACTATCGGTGTAAAACATATTGCTAATGTCTTTGGCTATACGATCCAGAGTAGACCTGCACTTTTGAAGCATGATGATTTTTGTTTCATCCTGCTGGTAAACTTTGAGAGATGTTTTGAATGCCGCATAAACTGAGCCAATGATCAGCATAGATATAGCAGTAGCTACCATTATTTCAACAAGCGTAAAACCACGAGAACAAGATGGATTCGGAATCCACGAAGGTATTATTCTCAGGGATACACAAAATTTATGGCATCGAGATATAAAACTTTGCTTTCTTATATTTACCATTAACCTGTCGTCCCTCCTTGCTGTTCCTGTTGTTGGATAGACCTATCAGCCATATAAGTAGAAAGTTGAAGACTTTTCTCTCGACCTTTTTCTTCCCACGTTATTACGACATTTACTTCACGAAGACCATCAGTATCCGTTTCTGTTACCTCAGTTGACCACTTAAATAGTGAATCATTACCAAAATCACCGTCAGTTTTGCCTGTTTCTGGATAACCTGTCATCTCTACCTGTCCCATCTTTAGCCTTAGAAGATAATATGCAGTAGTCTTATTCTCGATCACAGAATAGGTATTTACTCCTTGAGAAAAAGCTTTAAGTAGCGCAGGGAAAGCCAGTGCGGCGATAGTCAACGCCACGACGACTTCTATAAGAGTAAATCCATTCACGTTCCGCCGTGCAACGGAAGAACAGAGCTTAACCTTCATTTTTTTATCCTTTGTCTTTACTAACCGCCAAACCGAGTTGATCTATCTCGTCACTGGTTAATTCTCTTATGCCTACTCTCCCCGTAGATTCTGAAACACTTATAAGCATAATCTTTCCAGATACACTTTGCAGGTATACTTCAAAATCCTCTGCTTTACTGTCGGGATAAAAGTTTACGTAATCAAGATTATCACTTTTACCCGTACTACGAGGTGAGTTTAACTGTACTATTTCGATCCCGGCTGGAAGGTCTTTGGGTATACCTAAAAGCCCGCCAGTACGTGTAGCTTGAACCTCGTTTTGGTTATTACTATTTGCATTTGATGTATTACTAGTACTGCTTGTATTAGTTGTATCATTAGCTTCAGCCTCTGCCGCCTTTTGTTCTTCAAGTGCCGCAAGGCTTTCGGTAAGGTTTGTTCTCGAAGAATCTATAATAGTTCCTTTTGAGTCATCCAGAAGTGCTTTAAGCGAAAGCCAATACTGTCTATTAGTGGGATCGAATAACACAACATATTCAGTCCGTTCGGTTATGGAAGAAGTTCGTGCATAAGACATAAGCCCACTGATACTACGCGCGGCTGTACGAAGCTTTGTGCCGTCTGCAAACATCTTCAGCGAAGGAACTGTTGCTGTAGTCATCAATAACATGATGAATATAACGATCACAATTTCTATAAGAGTAAATCCACTCACGTTCCGCCGTGCAACGGAAGAACAGAGAGAATGTGAATTTTGATTTTGCGATAAAATAGATGAGCTTTTGTTATTTAACATAAATCATCAACTTTTAAGGATCCGTGATTAAATAACTTTCACATTTGCCAGATACTGAAAATGAAAAGCTTTAGCTTGCGATTAGCATGGACTATGTAACAGGCTAATGAAGTTTGACTAAATAATCGGGGAATAAAATTATCGGGGTTTTCTGGATTCCCGTTAATATGTTAAACTATTAACATAAACATGATATAATATCATAACAGACAGGTCAAGCAATATAGAGGACCTGATTCCCGTAGTGTTACGAA
>Ga0315279_10009348_pt1 | contig 11706 bp, 14 predicted proteins | sample YL17G06_20_MG_FD_203694 | JGI IMG/M metagenome (GOLD analysis project Ga0315279, IMG submission 203694) | Sediment microbial communities from Yellowstone Lake, YNP, Wyoming, USA - YL17G06_20 | ecosystem: Environmental > Aquatic > Freshwater > Lake > Sediment | place: USA: Wyoming | collected...
ATGATCTTCATTTCTTGGCCTCCTTGCGCAGTTCGGAGGTGTGCTCATCGATGATCTTCTTGATTATTTTGCGAGTGCCGTTCAGATCGTCCTCGAACTTGCTGAGGCGCACCACCCTCGTTCCCAACCCCCGCTCCCTAAGCTGAGCCTCCAATTTCCTCTCGTCGAACGATTGATCGTAACCGAGGGCGATGATGTCTGGTCTGTGCTCCCGCACCACAGCGAACATGTCATCCTCATGCCCCAGCACCGCTCTGTCCACCGGTTTGAGCGCGTCGACGAGTTCCACTCTCATCCTCTCAGGGGTAATGGGTTCGTGCTTCTTCTTGCGCACAGTGGCATCGGTGGCGATCACTACGATGAGCTCGTCGCCAAGCGCCTTCGCTTTCTGCAAATAATGCAGGTGCCCTGAGTGCAGAATATCGAAAACCCCCGTGGCCATGACAAGGGTCATTTCCCACTCCCCATTCGCGTCCAGGCTTCGATGATGTCCTTTCCCTCCAAGCAGCACAGGTCAAACTTCTTTGCATACTCCATGGCCTTGGCCTTGGGCAAGGCGTTGCCATCATCGCCCATCATCTCGCAGATGGTGGCGGAGGGCGTTAGGCCGGACATTATCAAGAGCGCCGTGCAGAGCTCCGTATGTCCTTTCCTCTTGATCAGGATGCTCTTGGACGCATTGAGCAGATGCACGTGCCCCGGGGCACGGAAATTGCGCCCGAACTGCGCGCGGGCCTCCGCCTCCCCGTTGGCCAAAGCGAACTTGGCCAGCTTGGCGAACTCGGATGTGGTCAGAGCGCGGTCGATATCCGTGATGCCAGTGAACGTCTTCCTGTGGTTGATGGTGATCGAGAAAGCGGACTTGGTGTCATAAGGAATATCGTTGGGGGCCAAGGAAGAAAGCACAGGATACTGCTTGCTGCTGTAGGCCAGGACATCGGCCAAGAAGGGCAATTGCAGCCTCTCGGAAATCTCGCTGGTGGCGGTGGTGCAAATCAATCCACCCGCCTCCTTTCTCATCGTCCTGATCGTGGTTGGGACGACGAACTGCGAGGCGATGACCATGTCTGTCTCCCTTTCCCGGTCGTCGAAATCGTAGACCAGAATGAGCTTGCCTTTCCTCAGGCATTCCAAGGCTTCTTCGACGGAATCGGTCATCGCAGCACTTGCCCAGAAATCCTGAGTTATCATATTATTAATTTTGTAAGTACCATCACTGTGGTAGATGGCTTCGTTTCCCGGCATCGCAGTTCTAGAACGAAGGCCAGAGTTATATCGTGGAAAATGCATCCCTTCCGCATGGCTGCTCCCCTGGACGATGTGGCGCATCTCGCAGAGATCGACAAGGGAAGGATGCTCGAGCAGATGCTCGCCTTTCCGAGGCAGATCGAGGAGGCTCTCCAAAAGGAAGTGACCATCGACGGAAGCGCCGAGAGCGTCTGTCTTTGCGGGATGGGGGGTTCGGCCATCGGTGGGGACATATTGTGTGACTACGCCGCCGCCGTTTCGGAGGTGCCGATCGCTGTCGTGCGCGGCCTGGACCTCCCCAAGTGGGTCGGTCCCGAAACCCTGGTTCTCATGGTCAGCTACTCAGGCAATACCTGGGAGGTCAACGAGCTCTTCGAAAGGGCAAAGGCTACCGGGGCGAGCATCGTGGGCGTAACCTCTGGAGGCGCCCTCCAAGACCGTTGCGAATCGCAAGGCAGCCCGGTGATAAGCGTGCCAAAAGGGCTGCAGCCCAGGGCGGCCTTGGGTTACTTGCTTGGCTCCGCGGGCGTCGCCCTGGATACGGTCAATGTCCTTCCAGCGCGCAGGGACCTGGGGCGAAGCACAGGGGCGGTCGCGGATCTGATGCAGAACCTGTCGCCGGGAGTGCCGACCGATGTCAACATGGCCAAGAAGATCGCGGTGCGCCTGAATGGCAGGCTGCCAGTCATCTATGCCCCCCGAACCATTCGCTCAGTGGCTTTGCGGTGGCAGACCCAGATAAATGAGAACGCCAAGATGATCGCCTTCAGCGGCGAGTATCCCGAGATGAACCACAATCAGATCGTGGGCTGGGTCGAGGGGGAGGTGCGGAAGGAGATGGCGCCGATATTCCTGCGCTCCAGCTCACCCTCTGGCATACTGGCCGAGCGCATGGCCGTAACGGTCGGGCTCATCAAGGAGAGTAAGATCGATCCATTGGTGGTGGAGCTGAGTGGCAGGAGCGTCCTCGAGACGGTCCTCATAGGCATCGCTCTGGGCGATCTAGTCAGCTTCTACCTCGCGGCCTTGAGGGGTGTGGATCCTACACCAGTGAACTCGATCGTGGAGCTGAAAAAGCGCATGCGGTGATACTATCGCCCGAAATGCGATAATTATTAATCAATTGAGCTGTGTTCGTCCAGCATTGGAGGGGGAATCTGAACAAGATAGCAGCGCGCATCGGCCTGTTCTCTGCATTGGCAACATCGATCGCCACCATCGGATCCATCGTGACGCTCTTGATGTTCCCTGCACCGGTTTGGACAGGGCTCAATGACTTCATCACTTCATTCGAGGACCAGTTGGTCCTACCATCCGTCTTCGCCTTCCTGATTACGCTCTTCTTCATCATGTTGGCCTTCTCCATCCTGAAGACCAGGGAGGGGGAGGTTGAGCAGACGCTCGCCTCCATAGGAGTGGGCTTCGGCATCGGCTATGCGATCCTGGCAGGCGGCGTGTACTTCATTCAGTTCACCGCGGTGCGGTGGTTCATGGACTCGGGCACGATCGCAGGGGTGGAGCATTTCATCATCGTCAATCCAACCTCTGTGGCGCTGGCATTGGATAATCTCGGCTATCTTTTCCTGTTCATTTCGGTCATCTTCTTGGCGTTATCCATGGGGGGCGGCCGTTTGGAGGAGGCAGCCAGATATGCGCTGGCCGCCACAAGCATACTGGGCTTCATGGGCGTGATCGGTTATGTGCTCAAGTTCTCCGGGCTTTCGGACCTGCTCGTCGTTTCCGGGGCGGTTTTCTTGGTTGCCACCATCATACTGGCTGTAATCTTCTGGAATATGATGCGGGCGGAGGGTAGCGCCAAGGCTTGAGTCAGGCCATGTCCCAAACCTTTATAGTTTCCTCTTTAATCACGTGCGTCGTGAATCCATGAAAGAGGATGCCTACTGGATTAGGGACCAAGTGAAAGCGCACAACAGGTGGTTCGAGGAATCCATCCCGACCATCGCCTCGGAGAACGTCATGTCCCCGTTGGCCAAGGAGATGATGATCTCCGATTTCCATGATCGTTACGCGGAGGGAATGCCCGGAAAGAGGTATTACCAAGGCAACATCTTCGTGGACAAGGTGGAAATCAAGTGCACCGAGCTGGCCCAGAAAGTGTTCAACTGCCCTTTCGTGGACGTGCGTCCAACCTCGGGAACGGTCGCGAACATGGCCGTCCTTTTTGCCCTCACGCAGCCTGGTGACACCATAACGACCACCGCTTTGGCGAACGGCGCGCACATTTCGACCGCCCAGTTCGGGGCGGTGGGGCTGAGAGGGGTGAAGACGGTCAACTATCCCTGGGACGAGGGTAGTATGACCATAGATGTCGATGGGGCGAAGAAGGTGCTTCTGGAGACGAGGCCGAAGGTGGCGCAGTTCGGGCTATCCCTGTTCCTTTTCCCCGTGCCGCTCAAGGAGCTGAGGGACACCTTCCAGGAGATCGGCTGCACCGTGTGGTACGACGCCGCGCACGTGCTCGGCCTGATCGCCGGCGGTCAATTCCAGGACCCTCTCCACGAGGGCGCGAACGTGGTATCCTCGAGCACGCACAAGACCTTCCCCGGTCCGAATCATGGCATCCTGCTCGGAAATGAGATATCGGAGGATATCGAGAAGCGTCTGCGTCGGGCCGTGTTCCCGGGCGTGACCAGCTCGCACCACCTCCATTCTATGGCCGGTTTGGCCATCACCCTCGCTGAGGAAGATGAGTTCGGCAAGGCGTACGCAAAGCAAATCGTCCGGAACTCGCAGGCCCTAGGCCAGGCGCTGTACGACCTGGGCATGGACGTGCTCTGCCCCGATCTCGGTTTCACGAAATCCCACACCATCGCCGTAAACGTGTCCAAGCACGGGGGAGGGGACCAAGTGGCCAAGGACCTGGAGGCGGCGAACATCATCACCAACAAGAACATGCTGCCTGGCGACGGGTCCTCCATCAGGCCCTCGGGCATCAGAATCGGCACCCAGGAGATGACCCGCTTGGGTATGAAGGAAGGAGAGATGATGGAGGTGGCCAAGCTCATCCATCGGGTGGCGGTGAACAAGGAAACCCCGTCCAAGGTCAAGGAGGACGTCAGGGTCTTCAAGAAAGGGTTCACCAAGGTCCAGTTCTGCTATGAGGCCGGGACCGAGGCATACAAGTACCACGAGCTCGTCTGAGCTCCCCTTTCCCCTCTTATTTCATTCTTTTCACTTCCTCCAGAAGAGCGCAGCTCATGCAGACCTCATTGCTGGTCGGTTCCCCGCATGCACACTCACCGAGCGAAGCGGGCGGGAAGGTCCTCATGAGGGTTGGGCGGATGGAATCGTAGCTGGAGATGATGGCGTGCTTGGTCCCGGGGTGCGCATTCTCCAGTTTCTCGATCAGATCACGGTACTCATTCCTTAGGGCCGCGGCGGCGTACTGGCACTCCGCCTCTGAGAAAGGGATGGCCTTGAGCATGGCGTACAGGAGGCTCTCCTTCTCTGGGATCATACGCAGGGGTTGCATGCGGGGGATGAGACCTGGTTGAACCCGAAGGTGAGGTCCGAGGCGGGCCAGCTTCTCCATGTCACCTCGCGTGAAGTTCATCATGATGGATTGCGCGGTGTCATCCAGGTTCAATCCGGTGGCCAGCACATCCGCCCCGATGTCGCGGGCGACCTTATTCATGCACCTCCTCCTCAGGACGCCGCAATAGGTGCAGGGCGTTCTATCCGCGGTCCTGGAGGCGATCTCGTCCATGGTCATCCCGAACTCGTCCTGGAAACGGATGATGTGGTGCTGCACGCCAAGCTCCCTGGTGAACCGGGCCGCCTTCTCCAAAGTGATGGACCGATAGGGCTCGATGCCCTCGTCGACCGTGATGGCGCTCACCTGGACATCCCGGCGCTCGTTCAGGATGTGGTGCAGGATATGGAGCGCCACCGCGCTGTCCTTTCCTCCGGATAGTGCCACCGCCACCTGCCTTATGCCGTCCAGATCCACCTCCTTACGCACTTCCTTCCGCGCCCTGCGCTCCACGAACTCGCAGAAGTGCTCGGCACAAAGGTGCGCTCCATTATAGCGGATGAAGGTGACCGCCTCGAGGTTGCATTTGATGCAGAAGGGCACGGAAGTCCTGAGGCTCTACCGGTTGTTAAATCTTTCAGGGGCATTCGGGCACCTAAGGCGAAAGTATTTTTCCCTTTAGGCCTTTTAAGCGGCCATATGAAGGAGATGCGGGAGATTTGGATAGAGAAGTACCGACCCAAAATGCTCAAGGACGTGGTCGGTCAAAAGGACATAGTGGACCGCCTGCAGTCCTATGTCAATACCAAGAACCTCCCTCACCTTCTTTTCGCGGGCACACCGGGCACCGGCAAGACGACCTGCGCCCTCGCCTTGGCCAAGGAGCTCTACGGAGAAACCTGGAGGAACAACTTCGTGGAGCTGAACGCCTCGGATGAGAGGGGGATCGATGTGGTCAGGGGCAAGATCAAGGAGTTCGCCCGCACCTCCCCCATCGGAGGGGCGGAGTTCAAGATCATCTTTCTGGACGAGGCGGATGCCCTCACCAATGACGCGCAGGCCGCCCTCAGAAGGACGATGGAACGCTACAGCAAGATATGCCGTTTCGTGCTCTCCTGCAACTTCTCATCCAAGATCATCGAGCCGATCCAATCCCGATGCGCGGTGTTCCGCTTCCGTCCCATCAAGGAGGAGGACATCAAGAAGTACCTGCTCCTGATCGCGAAGACGGAGAAGGTGGATGTCACCGACGAAGCCATGGATGCCTTGGTGCACGTGGCCGGCGGGGACATGAGAAGGGCGGTGAACTCGCTGCAAGTGGCCGCCTCTCTCGGGGACAAGGTGACCATCGAGGTCATCTACCAGACCACTGGCACCGCGAGGCCGGAAGAGGTCAAGAAGCTCCTGGAGACCGCATTGAACGGGGACTTCATCGAGTCCAGGAACCAGCTGGATGAGCTGATGATAACCTATGGCCTTTCGGGAGAGGACGTCATCAAGCAGATCCACAAGTCGTTCTTTGAGCTGAACATCCCGGACATCGAAAAGGTGAAGCTGATCGAGAAGACGGGCGAGGTGGAGTTCCGCATCGTGGAGGGCAGCAACGAGCGCATCCAGCTGGAGTCGCTGCTCGCCTATCTTGTCCTGGTAGGCTCGACCGCTATAAGGAAATAGAGCGGCTGAAGGCGCTAAGTTCGTATTGCCAATCTTTTTATATTTCTTCTATGTTTCCACGGGCGAGGGAGATAATATGGCACGTTTCAAGGAGGCCGACGCGAGGCTCCTTAATAAGATGATCTGCATGAACTGCTACGCGAGGAACGCCCCCAAGGCCACCCGTTGCAGGAAATGCGGTTACGCAAACATGCGCCCGAAGGCGAAGGAAAGCAGGAAGGCGTAAGCCTTCCCCTCAGTTCTTCAACCCCTTCCAACCTCGTTCTTTTATCATCCTCCAATTCGCAAGATTGGAAGGAAGGCTTTTATCTTCAGCCTCTAATTAAGTGGCACCAATGACCGCAGGAGAGGGCAAGTTTGAGGACCGTTCTTATCGTAGACGATAATCCCGACATACTGGAGATCGTCACCGAGCTTGTCGCCGCTAACGGTTACAAGCCGATCACCGCCTCAGGCGGCCGGGAAGCGATCGAGAAAGCCAAAGCGGAGATGCCCGACCTCATCCTCCTGGACATCAATATGCCGGACATCGATGGTTGGAATGTCCTGCGCACCCTCAAGCAGGAGGGCTTGACCGCCAAGATCAAGGTCATGATGCTGACCGCCTATACCGATATCGGCACGGACATTTTTGGGCTGCAGGACGTGGTCTCCGGATACATCAGAAAGCCGTTCCAGAACGCCGAGCTGGGGCAGAAGATCAAGGAGATCCTCGACATCCCTGAGGGCGAAGGGCTGATCTTGGAGCCAGCCCCCCTGGAGAAAAAAGAGGGCCTCTTCTCCCGCATCTTCAAGTCAGGCAAGGGCGCCACGCCCAGCGGCATGGAGAAGGCCAAGCGCACGGCCAAGCGCTATGAACTGCGCAAAGGGTTCGGTTATGTGGTCAAGGAGCTGAAGCCGGAGCGCTCCTTCGAGATGTTCGTGGACCAGGTCACGCACAACATCCAAGGGCTGTGCATCACCCGGGAGCATCCGCAGACCATCCGCAAGAAGTGGGGATTGGAGAAGACGCCTATCATCTGGCTCAGCAATCAATTGGGCAAAGTGTACGTCAACCCGACCAACATCGGCATCCTTAGCGACACCATCATCCGCTTCATCGAGAAGAGCGGGGATTGCGTGGTCATGATCGATGGCATCGAGTTCCTCATCGTCAACAATGACTTCGAGAAAGTGTTGAGGATGGTGCATCATATCGCAGAGGCCACCATGGAGTACAAATCGAGGCTCATCATCAGTGTGGACCCAAGAACGCTGGACACGCGGGAGATGGCGCTTCTAGAGAGGAACATGGAGGTCATCGATGCCATGCCTCCCCAGCAGACGAAACCTATTAGATGACGCATTCGGTTCAACACCCATCCGAAGGTGGAGTCGATAGGCATGTCTTCTAAGATCATCGAGGTTAGGGCTAGGGAGGTCCTGGACAGCCGTGGCAATCCGACCGTGGAGGCGGAGGTGCGCACCTCTGGCCTAAAGGCGAGCGCCATCGCCCCCTCCGGGGCTTCGACCGGCACTCATGAGGTGTTCGAGCTTCGGGACGGCGACGTCCGTTTCGGAGGCAAGGGGGTGCTCAAGGCCGTAAGCAATGTCAATAAGCGCATCTCGCCGAAATTGAAGGGCATGGATGTGGAGGACCTGCATGCCATCGACGAGGCCATGATCAAGCTCGATGGGACGCCCAACAAGTCCGCGCTGGGCGGGAACGCCATCGTGGCCGTGTCCCTCGCCGCGGCCCGGGCGGGAGCGTCTTCGAGGGGGATGGAGCTCTTCGAGCATCTGAAGTCAGGAAGCAAAATCCTCCCCGTCCCCATGATGAACATCATTAACGGCGGCAGGCACGCGGGAACGAACCTCAAGATCCAGGAGTTCATGATCGTGCCGGCCGGCGCCAAGACCTTCGGGGACGCTTTGCGCATCGGCGCAGAGGTCTATCAGAACCTCAGGAGCGTCCTGAAGGAAAAGTACGGCCCGGCCGCCATCAACATCGGCGATGAGGGCGGTTTCGCGCCTCCCTTCGATGATACGCGCGAAGCGCTCGATACCATCATCAAGGGCATCGAGAAGGCCGGATACACGCCAGGGAAGGAGGTTTTCCTGGCCTTGGACTGCGCCGCCAGCGAGTTCTGCAAGAACCAGGTCTACGAGATAGACAAGCGGCGCATCGGGCCCATGGACCTCTTGGACCTCTACTCCGTGCTGGTCCGGGATTATCCATTGGTCAGCATAGAGGACCCCGTGGAGGAGGAGGCCTTCGATACCATGGCTCTCATGACCCTGCGCATGGGCAAGAAATTGCAGATAGTTGGGGACGACATCTTCGTCACCAATGTGGAAAGGATCAAGCTGGCGATCCAAATGAAGGCGGGCAACGCCACCCTCCTGAAGGTCAATCAGATCGGGACGGTGAGCGAGGCCTTCGAGGCGGCGGAGCTGTCGTTCAAGAACGATTATGCGGTGGTCGTGAGCCATCGATCGGGGGAGACCGAGGACACCTCCATCGCCGATATTGCGGTGGCCTTGGAATGCGGTCAGATAAAGACCGGGGCGCCCGCCCGGGGGGAGAGGACCGCTAAGTACAACCGCCTGTTGCGCATCGAGGAGATGCTGGGCTCCAAGGCCAAGTTCCCCGGAACGTCCATGTACAAGAGGATCAAGGGCTGATCTTAGATGGAAAAGGAAAAGGCATTTTACCCCTTGGGCCCATAGCCGCGCAGGAGCATCAGTCAAGCTCGCCCGAGGTGATACCCTGAAGAAGTTCTTCTCCGCCACTGATGAAGAGATCGCAAGAGGGGAAACGACCGATATCTATTTCGTCAGGACCATGGAGATCCTGAAGGCGAAGGGCATGCTTGGTGAGGAAGCCCTGGCCGAAGTGACGGTGGGAGGTCTGCCCCGCGCCTGGCCGTGGGGGGTGCTGTGCGGAGTAGAGGAAGTGGTCAGGCTCTTGGAGGGCAAGAATGTCGACCTCTGGGGAATCCCGGAGGGCACTGTTTTTCGAGCGCGGGACAAGAGGGGGGTCAGGGTCCCTGTGATGACCATCGACGGGGCATACTCCCAGTACTGTGCTTTCGAGACCCCCCTGCTCGGCTTCCTTTGTCACTCATCCGGGGTCGCCACCATGTCGGCCCGCACCAAAAGGGCGGCGGGCGACATGGCCGTCCTGGCATTCGGCATTAGGCGCATGCATCCTTCCCTGGCACCAATGCTGGACCGCTCTTCCTACATCGGCGGCTGCGATTCCGTATCCTCGGTGCTGGGAGCCAAGGCGGCAGGGGTAACTCCATCCGGCACCATGCCCCACGCTCTCATCGTCATGTTCGGGGACCAGAGAAAGGCTTTCAGGGCATTTGATGAAGTGATCGACGCCTCAGTGCCCCGGGTGGCACTGGTGGATACTTACTCGGACGAGAAAGAGGAGGCGATCATGGCCTGTGAATCCATGAAGGACCTGTTTGCTGTAAGGCTAGACACGCCAGCCTCCAGGAAAGGATCATTGCCTGAGCTCATTCGGGAGGTCAAATGGGAGATGACCATCCGCGGTTTCGACGATGTCAAGATCTATGTCTCGGGGGGTCTGGACGAAAAGGCCATCCCCGAGCTGGTGAAGGCTGGGGCTGAAGGGTTCGGTGTGGGCACCAGCATCTCCAATGCCCCTACGATCGACTTCGCACTGGACATAGTGGAAAAGAACTGCAAGCCCGTGGCCAAACGAGGGAAGTATGGAGGGCGCAAGTTCGCCTTCCGCTGCCCGGTCTGCCTTGATTACGAGGTTACCGCCTCCGAGGAGGAAGTGCCGGTCTGCGCGTGCGGGGATGAGATGGAGCGCATGGACATCCCGCTGGTGAGGAAAGGGAAAAGGGTCTATGAGGAGAGAACGCCGGCCCATTTGCGCAAGCATGTACTGGAACAGCTGGAGAGGGTCAAGGATTGAGGGGAGGGCATGGCAGAGGAAGGCATAAAGGAGCAGGAGTTCAAAACCCGGGTCGAGCTCATCGATGGATACAGCTTCAGGGTGGAGTTCCCCGGTGAGATCGGGGATATCCTCACCGACGAACCGGAGCCAGTGGGCAAGGGGGAGTATCCGAACGCCGGCATGCTGCTGGCCGCCGCCGTCGGCAACTGCCTGTGCGCGTCTTTGGCCTTCTGCCTGAGAAAGGCGCGGGTGCAGGTCAAAGGGCTAAGCGCCGAAGTATGCACAAGGCTGCTCCGGAACGAAAAAGGACGTTTGCGAGTGGCATCCATAAAGGTCGTGCTCCATCCAGAAGTGGATGACCTGAACAAGTTCGCTAGGTGCAGTGAGATCTTTGAGGACTTCTGCATCGTTTCGCAGAGCGTGCGGCGCGGGATCGATGTTCAGGTGCAATTGGAACCGCCTCCGGGCGCTGGAAGTACGCCTTCAGAGTAGAGTGCCAATTACAATCGTCGGTCGACCAGATCCTGAGATACGTGTCCATGGCATAGGCCAAGTTCCTCTGGAACTCCTTCAGGGAAGGGCAGATGTTGATGTCCACGCTCCTCTCCGCGTTCTTCTTCAGCATGCCCCGCAGGCGGGAAGGTGACTTGCGCACGTCCCAGAACCGCCAATGCAGATCGCCCTTCCTACCCATTGTTTCGTACATCTGGAGCGTTCTGTCGGAGTCGTAGATGAGCAGGATGTCGATGTCAGCCGGGGACTCCTTAAGCCTCAGGAAGCTGCCGAAAAGGTATACCTCGGTAATGACCATAGGAAGGCGCCCCTCAGCTACCTTCCCCATGATACGTTCCAATTTTCTGAACAGCCAATTCCTTCTATCGGAATTGAACAGGGGGTCCTTGGCCATGGACATCCCGGAGTGATTTAGTTGTACCGATTAGATAGTCTTTTTGATGCCCCTGTCAAACCAAGGTGCCAACCACTGGGAACCTAGATAGAACGTCTTGCTCGTGCGGCGCATCGGCGATGTCCTTGCTCAGATCCCCACCGGCATTATGCATGCCTTGATGCTCGCCGGCCTCCCACAGCGTGCTCATGGTGATATTGTAAACAATGCCGTTGTTGGCGACATAAATGGGCATGCCGTTCTTGCCGTTGTACTTGGCCAGCTCTTCCTTGGTAAATGTCTGCATGACCGCCAGTCGACTTGGCCGATTATAAAGCTTCCTTTCCGGTCGGTGTGGTATCAATGGGAATCGAACGTTCTGAATCACGCTCTAGCACCGGCAAAAATGACCCTTCTGCATACCTCAGAGCAAGATGGGAGGAAATGGACCTTCTTTGTCCGTTTTTGTACTTAAGTCCGACCCATGTC
>Ga0315279_10009351_pt1 | contig 11704 bp, 9 predicted proteins | sample YL17G06_20_MG_FD_203694 | JGI IMG/M metagenome (GOLD analysis project Ga0315279, IMG submission 203694) | Sediment microbial communities from Yellowstone Lake, YNP, Wyoming, USA - YL17G06_20 | ecosystem: Environmental > Aquatic > Freshwater > Lake > Sediment | place: USA: Wyoming | collected...
CGGAAGATGCGCCGATCATGGTGCCCACCGATTTCCGGGATGTGAAAGGCCAGGAGCACGTCAAGCGCGCCTTCGAAGTCGCCGCGGCCGGCGGGCACAACGTCTTGCTTATCGGCCCTCCCGGAGCCGGTAAGACCCTGCTGGCGCGTGCGCTGCCGGGCATCTTGCCGAAGATGACCATTGACGAGGCGCTGGACGTGACCCGCATTTACTCGGTAGCCGACCAGTTGCCACCGGATATGCACATGATCCGCCACCGGCCCTTCCGTGCTCCGCATCATACTATCAGCCACGCCGGGCTGGTGGGCGGGGGGAACTGGCCGCATCCAGGGGAAATCTCGTTGGCCCATCGAGGCGTTCTGTTCCTGGACGAATTCCCCGAATTCGGGATGCGCGTGCTGGAAGTTCTTCGCCAGCCAATCGAAGACAAGGTTGTGACCATCAGCCGCGCCCAGGGATCGCTGACCTTCCCGGCTAATTTTCAACTGGTGGCGGCGATGAACCCCTGCCCGTGCAGATAACAATCAAAACGCGCTGGAGATAACAAAGAGATGGTTGCGCCCATCGCGTGAGTTTGGTAGATAACCAGGGGGATATATCTCTAGCCGTAGAAAAATATTCATTTCATCGTAATCTCATAAGCAGTTACATTTTCCAATGGATATTGAAGAGGCTCATTGAAGAGCTAGTCCAGTGGATACTGCTAGATTGAAGAAATAGCATTGAAAGGAGGAACAATGTGGGTTATATGTTTGTTTCCTGGCTTGTGGTTTTGTGTGATGATGGTAATTATATGGCTTGATGTTTCACCATTTTCTCCTTTCAATAACCAGTGGCAAATTTGTTGACCATACATTCAGACAGCGGGGGTGGCGAAGCACATCGTACCTATAAGGGTATTGCCAGGAAAATGAAAACAGCCGCGAAAGGGGAAACTCTCGCAACTGTTTTCACGCTGATCACCAGTCTTTTAATCAATTTCCACTTCGTCTTTTGACATTGAGGTTAATCGGTGGTCACTTGATGGGGAATCCCGCGTCTTTCCATGCCAGGGTTCCACCCGCGAGGGGGCTGACATTTGTGAAGCCCATGTCCTTGAGCAGCTTGGCGCCCAGGGCAGCCAATTCGCCCGAATAACAGGTGGTAATAATTGGCCGCGAGCGATCCTGTAACTCTGGCGCCTGCCATTCTGGAGGGACCTCGTTGTCTGCCTTGTAGGTGAGGCTGCCGTATGATATATTGATCGCACCGGGGATGATGCCCGTGGCAGGGATGTCAGCGGCGTCGCGGACGTCAATTACCAAAGTATTCGGGTTGTCCTGGATGCGCTGATGTGCCTCGACGGCGCTGATTGCCGGCACCTCTGCCAGGGCTTTTGTAACCATTTGAGAGAAGGTAATGGGCATCGTTGAGTCCTGAACAACGTTGGTGGGGAATCCCGCGTCTTTCCATGCCAGGGTTCCACCGGCGAGGGGGCTGACATTTGTGAAGCCCATGTCCTTGAGCAGCTTGGCGGCCAGGGCAGCTAATTCGCCCGAATAACAGGTGGTAATGATTGGCCGCGCGCGGTCCTCTAACTCTGACGCTCGCCATTCTGGTGGGACCACGTTGTCTGCCATGTAGGTTAGGGAGCCGTATGAGATATTGATTGCACCGGGGATGATGCCCGTGGCAGGGATGCCGGCGGCGTCGCGGACGTCAATTACCAAAGTATTCGGGTTGTCCTGGATGCGCTGATGTGCCTCGACGGCGCTGATTGCCGGCACCTCTGCCAGGGCTTTAGTGACCATTTGAGGGAAGGTAATGGGCATCGTTGACTCCTGAACAACGGGGGTTGGCGTGGCCGGCGCTGTCGGGACGACAGTTGGTTTCGTGGCGCATGCCGGGAGGATCATTGCGAGGCATAAAGCAAAAAACAGGCTGTGTTTCATAATTTTCTCCTTTTACTAAGCTTTGGCGAATTGGTTGACCATACGACCATACAAAAGTAGAATTCAGACATATATGGTGAATACTTTGTATATTAGACCTGAATGTCTTTATCTACATAATGCCGAAAGGGATATAAAAAGGGATACAAAAACAATATGATCACGGAAATCGGCTTCGGGACATGGCTACGTTCCCGCCGCCGTCTATTGGATTTGACCCAACAGGCGCTTGCCGATCAAGCCAGCTGCGCGCGCATTACCGTGCGCCGGATAGAGTCTGGCGCATTGAAGCCATCCAGAGAACTAACGCTTATTTTGTTGGAGAAACTCGCCATCCCTGAGGTCGAGCGGCTCCAATGGACTCTCTTTGCGCGCGGCCTTTCGGGGTTGCCAACAAGAACTGACGCCTCATTCGCAGATAACCCGTTGACAAACTTGCCGGTATTCCTGACTACTTTTATCGGTCGTGAAAAGGAACAGGCGGAAATCATCGAGCTGATTAGCAAGTATCGTCTGGTGACACTGACGGGTTCCGGGGGAGTTGGCAAGACCCGGCTGGCAGTGAAGGTGGGGGAGCAGTTGCTGGCTGATTATGAGAATGGGGTCTGGTTGGCGGAATTGGCATCTCTCAACAACCCGGAGCTTCTGCCGCAAACCGTTGCCGGGCTCTTTGGCCTTGCGGCGCAATCCAATATTCCATCCACCGTAATGCTGGTTAACTTCTTGCGCACGAAAACCCTGCTATTGGTTCTCGACAATTGCGAACACTTGCTTAATTCCTGCGCGTTATTAGCCGATAGCTTGCTGAAGAATTGTCCCAAGCTGAAAATTATTGCCACCAGCCGTGAGGCGCTAGGGATCATGGGAGAAGTTACTTATCGAGTTCCGTCTCTTCAATTAATGGATAGTCAGCAGGCACTTGAAAAAATCAGGGAATACGAATCAATCCGTCTATTTGAGGAACGCAGTCAGCTGGTTCAACCGGATTTCAAGCTGACACTGGAAAATGTTGCTTCCGTTGCTCAAATTTGCAACCGCCTGGACGGGATCCCACTGGCGATTGAGTTAGCCGCCGGGCGCGTCAATATATTCTTACCAGAACAGATCGCCATACAACTGAACGAATGCTTTCGCATTCTCACGGGCGGCAGCCGCACCGCTTTACCACGCCAACAGACCATCCGCGCATCCATGGATTGGAGCTGGAATTTGCTCAACGATTCAGAGCGGATTCTTCTCCAGCGGCTCTCGGTCTTTGCAGGCGGCTGGACACTAGATGCCGCCGAGTTAGTCTGCAATGGCGATGGAATGGAGACGAATCAGGTTTCAGAAGTGATGATCCAACTGGCGGACAAATCGCTGGTGCTTGTGAATCAAGGATCTGGAAACGCAAGGCGTTACTATCTGCTTGAGACAATCCGTCAATATGCACATGAAAAACTCATCGAAACGAGTGCACACGAAAACATCCGCATCCAACACCTGAGGTATTTCCTCGCACTCTCCGAACAGGCCGGACCTGCCCTGAAAGGCCCTGCGCAAATGGAGTGGCTGGCGCGTTTACTCGTTGAGCGCGACAATATCCGCAGCGCGCTGGAGTGGGCCAGCGAAACAAATGTGGAAGCGGGGCTGGCTTTACCCAGTAATCTAGGCGTACGTTTTTGGGAAAGTTTTGACCTGCAGGAGGGCGTGCATTGGTTGACTGAAGTTCTTCATAAGCCAGGATCGCAGGCTTACCCCGGAGCGCGAGCAAAAGCGCTATATCTACAAGGATTCATTCTCGTGCGATTGCAACAATTGGATCAAGCACGTTCGGCGGCAGAGGAGTGCCTGGAGTTATACCGCGCTTGTCAAGATCAACGGGGTGAAATAGATGGTTTGTTGGTTTTATCGTACACTATTTTCATTTCAGGGAATTTAATGCAATCCATAGAACATGCTCAGCAGGCCCTGGCATTGGCTCAATCTCTTGGCGATACCTGGAGAGAAGCGATGTTGCTTTTTCACCTGAGCCGCTACGACCCTGATCTTACACGCGCATTCCCTTATTCAGAGCAGGCGATTTCATTGTTTCGACAATTAAAAGACTGGTCGAGCCTGGCGTTTTGTTTAGGCCGAGCGGGAGAGATAGTCTTGCTACAGGGCCACATCCAATTGGCCGAAAAATATATAACGGAATCCCTATCACTATTCCGGCAGTTGAACTTCAAGGCTGGTTCGATGGATGGACTGACAATTTATGGGCAGATTGCATTTTCACGTGGTGATTTTGAACAGGCGCGCGCCAGTATGCAGGAGAGCATTGCGATCAGCCAGGAAATTGGTAACCGTAATAATTATCTCTGGTCGCGCGCCCGTTTGGGTTATATCATTTTTCACCAGGGTGATATGTCTGAGGCGCGTGCCATTTTTTCTGAAACCGCACAAGACTTTAAAAACGACCATATCGAAATTGGCGTCCTCTACACACTGGAGGGTCTGGCGAGTTTGAGTGTTTTAGCAGGCAATCCTGATAAGGCAACGCGACTGATTGGCTGGGCGGATACAACACGAAAAAAGTTAGGCGATATACGTCCGCCAATTGAGCAAAATGCCGTGGATAAGGACAGCGCGGCATGTCGAATATCGCTGGGCGAAGTAGCATTCTCGAATGCCTATGTGGCAGGCCGGGCGATGACACTCGAGCAGGCAGTCGCATATGCGCTCGAGGAAAATTAAAAAAAAGATTGCTCATTGAGTTTCGGGTATATTGATAGAACCTTGCCGTCAGAAGCGCGCTAGTTGCGCCAAAAAGACTTCTTGACCAAAACCGCATGAGTTTCCCAAAACCTGTTTACTAGCCCGCACCCTTTATTGAAGCTCCCATAAATGCAAGAAGCAGTAGTTATATAGTGAGCACTTCACGAAAAGGCTTATAGTAGGCATTTTCCTGCAAAGTACGCGGGTCGGGTAACGGCTCCGCCGTTCGCGACCGCGGCGTTTTACCAGAAATGCGCGATTATTGTGCACCGATCATCGTCATGTCATGGACAAAAAGCCGCTTACTTCTCGATACCCTTTGTACTGGCCGATAAGGCCAACCTTGAACTTGTTTAGATATCACTTCCCCATTTTACCCCATCCTAATCCGGCGGGTTTTTTTTATACTGTTGTAATAGACCAAACGTCTGCCCGTGCAGATAACAATCAAAACGCGCTAGAGATCACCAGGAATTGGTTGCCTCCTAATAGGAGAATCAGATAGGATATTGGGGTAGCTGCCTTCTTGCAATGGACAGTCGACTTAAACAGCGATTCATAATCTCTCTTCAATACCTCGAAGATACACCTGACTTGCTGGAGCGGGAAACCGCTGCCGTGGTCGATAAATTGCGCGCAGCAGCCGACTGCATCCCAATCAGCCACCTATTGATCGGTTGGCACCTACCTGCCCGGTTGCTTGACGCTTGCCGTATGGAGGCTGAGCACTTGGGGATGCGCTTCCTGCGTTGGCATCCTCTACTGACTGGGGATGATGTCTTCCAACCGAGATCGTCATATCAGGTAATTGGGGCAAGTGGTCACAAGGTACCGGGATATTGCGGTAAGTCAGAGTTCACTTTTGTTTGCCCGAACCATCCGGAGGTACTGGAAGCCGTCTCACGGCGTCTTGAGAACTTGCTGCAGGAAGGCTTGTACCATGGCTTCTTCCTGGATCGTGTGCGCTTCCCTTCCCCAACCATTAATCCACTGGACGATTTGGGATGTTTTTGCGAGCATTGCCGTCTCCGGTCGGCTGCCATCGGACTAGACCTTGAACAGGTGCGGAAGACGATCGTGGGCTTGGATCAGACTGCCCAGGGACGGCTTTCCCTTATGCAGATCCTATTGGGTGGCGTAGCGCCAGCCCTTTCTAAGGAAACAACCGGATTACTATTGGCTTTCCTGAAATTCCGGACTCAGAGTGTGAATGATATTGTTATCATGCTATCCAAGTCCTTGAAGCATGCGGGTGTAGAAATTGGGTTGGATTGTTTTTCACCTAGTTTGGCTGGCATGGTCGGGCAGGACTTAGGCGCTCTTAGCGCCTGTGCTGACTGGATTAAAGTGATGAGCTACGCCCATACACGAGGGTCGGCCGGAATTCCATTTGAACTCTTAGGTTTTTTTGATTATCTCTCCACAATAAACGACCTGGATCCATCTCGCATCCTGGGTTGGATTAGCGACGCTATCGCCATTCCACTGCCAGCCACACGACAAGCACTTGAACAAAAGGGCATATCCTCCATCTCCCTCGAAGAGGAATTGCGACGCAGTGTACAAGCCAGCTTGGCTCCGGTCCTGGCTGGTATTGAACTGGTGCAGATAGAAGGTGTCACAGAGCTGAACGATACACAAATTCTCGCTGACTTGGATGCCGTGCGGCGCGCCGGTGTAGCTGGACTTTCCATTTCATGGGATCTCTGGGATATTCCCTTGGAACGTTTTGACCTGATTTTCCGCATATTTCCTTCGATTTCTACCACGCCTGGACGACCTTAAGCCGCAATAAATTGCATCGGCAATATGGATCGCTAAAGTTTTTGGTTTGAATGAACTATTAATACCGGCAGGGTAGCATACTCTCCCACCACCTTTCTATTGGTAGAGATCAAAAATCCATGCCCGTGTAGTTAATTTTCATAGTGAACTGGAAATAACAAAAAAGTGGTACCAGTATCATTAATTTAATACAATTCAAGAATTGTACTTCCAGCGTTTTATAAAATTCGGCTAAGTTATGCGCTTATAATAAGAATATGATTATAAAAGAAACACAGCCAAAAACTATTCTATCCATATCGAAGGTCTATCCCTATGTCATTAATCCTTACACGGGTTGTCAGCATAATTGTTCGTACTGCTATGCTCGTTTTATGAAAAGATTTTCCGGGCACTCGGAACCTTGGGGCCAATTTGTCGATGTCAAGATTAAAGCCCCCGATTTATTAAGGCTGGAAATGACTAAGAAAAAACCAGGGAGGGTTTGGATAAGTGGAGTATGTGATCCATACCAACCGCTAGAGGCAAAATATAAGCTTACACGCCAATGTTTGGAAATACTTTCACAAAATAACTGGCCGGTTACAGTCCAAACCCGATCTCCTTTAGTTCTGCGAGATATAGATATTCTAAAAAAAGGAAGAAATTTTGAAGTCGGCCTTAGTATCAATACAGCTGATGATAGTATCAGGAAACTATTTGAGCCAAACGCTCCCCCAATAAAGGATAGGGTTAGAGCACTTGATGAATTGCATCGAGCCGGGATAAGGACTTATGTCATGATTGCACCGATGCTTCCCAAGGCAGAAAGTCTCGCGGAAATCCTTACGGGAAAAATTGACTATGTGATGTTTGACAGGATGAACTATCACTATGCTGATTGGGTGTACCGGAAATACGGTCTAGAGGATAAAATGACCGATGATTATTTTTACCGGACGGAACGAACACTTTCCTCGACATTCGCGAAATCGGGAATTAGTTGTAAATAAATGCATGTCCGTGCGGATAACAATCTAAACGTGCTAGAGATTACCAAGAAATGGTTGCGTCCATCGCATAAGTTTGGTAGATAGCTTGGGTGGCGATAAGAGTTGCTGTAGTAATCCCCAATAAATTTTCAACCCAATATCATCTTCAGAAGCATTTTCCATATGGATACCGAAGAAGCTCATCGACGGGCTGGTCCGGTGGATAATGCTGGTCTGTAAATAATATATGATAGAGAGGCCTGATCCATATCCTAAGTTCACCCCGTACAATTTTCACTAGCTATGCTCATTGCCATGCCATCTATTCTGGTAATTGTAAGGTAGCTGTAGAAAAGTCAAATCTAGACTTTATTCACTCTTCAGAAAACACTTTCATCGCTCATCCCCTTGAACAGCAAAGATAAAATGTGTAATAGATGGTAAATTGTGTACGCCGAGTCGTTGGCTGCCCCCCTCAGCAAGCAGCTCGGCTTTCTTAGTGGGAAAGAAATAAGGGCATTCTTTATCCATCCCGCCAGTTACACTTTGCTGGATCGAAGCGAGAAATGTCTGAACTGCATGTTCAAACAAGACACGATAGCGATGCACATCAATACAGTGGATGTCCGGTTGATCCGGAACATCCGGGGCGGACACCTGGCTTTCCAAGCGTGAAGAGAAAACGCATACGCTGCCCGGGCCGGACCGTTTTTCTGGCACCCTGCAGTTGGCGGACTACCCGCGTGGCCGGCGATCGGCTGGTGGCCTGTAACGCGCCCATGCACCCCGTCGGCCTAACCTTAGGGGGAGGACATGACATTTGTCACTTGAAATCGCTCATAGAAAACGCGAGAATATGATTGATTGTGATTGTTATTGACCGATAACGAGCGATTTCAAAGACCCCTGATGAACACCATTCTCTCCGGGCTGGAACGACAAAATCAGATCATGCAGCTCTTGGCATGTAACCAGCGCATCAGAGTGACCGAAATCTGCGAGACTTTCGAGGTTAGCGAGGCAACCGCCCGGCGCGACCTGGAAGCCCTGGCAGTCCATGGCAAACTACAGCGCGTCCACGGGGGAGCCATCCCGGTGGGGCGCGCCGCCCCCGAACTACCCTTACTGGAGCGCTGCCTTGAACAAGCCAGCGAAAAGGAACGTATTGGCAAGGCTGCCGCAGCCATGGTCAACAATAATGAAACCATTCTTCTTGGTTCCGGCACAACCGTGCTGGAGGTGGCCAAAAACATCCGCGAGCACAAGGGACTGACCGTCATCACCAATTCCCTGCCAGTGATCAACACACTATCAGGCCTGCCAGAGATTTCGGTCATCGTGCTAGGTGGGATGCTGCGAGGCAGCGAACTCTCGTTCATCGGTCACATTACCGAGCAGGCGCTGGCTGAGGTGCGCGCTGAAAAAGTATTTATCGGCACGCGCGCCATCAGCCTGGATCAAGGCCTGACCAACGATTACCTGCAGGAGACGATGACCGACCGGGCCATCCTGAAAGCCGGGCGCGAGGTGATCGTCGTAGCCGATCATAGCAAATTTGGTCGCGTCGCCGCTGCCCTGCTGGCTCCCATCGAGAGCGTCCACACCATCGTCACCGACGAAGGCACCCAGCAGGACTTCCTCGACGCCGTGCAGGAACGAGGCTTGCGGGTCGTCACTGCATAGCAGTTTCTCGATGCAGGAGTCCGATGACTCCAACCGTCGGACTCACCTGCCGAAATCAGAGACTTCGAACACCCAAATTATGTTACTCGAAAATTTCCGCCCCCAATCCAAACTCGTCACCAAAGTGACTTCTATCGAGAAGCCGCGCTTCCCGGCCTTCGACGCCCATAACCACCTTGGCGAGGCCTTTGGCGGTGGCTGGGATACGAAATTGCTCAATGAATTGCTCGATCTGCTCGACCAGGCCGGGGTCATCCGCTATGTGGACCTGGATGGCGGCTGGGGCGAGGATATCCTCAACGCCCACCTCGATCACTTCAAGGCTCCCGCCCCTGAACGTTTCCTGGTTTTCGGTGGGGTGGACTGGTCGCAGTGGGCGGAGCGGGGTGAGGCCTTCCCCGACTGGGCAGCCGGCCGGCTCAGGGTTCAAAAAGAACGTGGCGCCGAGGGCCTGAAGATCTGGAAGGGCTTCGGCCTGCACGTCAAGGATCACAAAGGAAGCCTGGTCAATGTCGACGACCCGCGCCTCGATCCCATCTGGCAGGCGGCGGGCGAACTCGGCTTGCCTGTTGTCATCCACGTCGCCGACCCAGTTGCCTTCTTCGACCCGGTGGACGAGACCAACGAGCGCTGGGAGGAACTGGGTAACTACCCCGATTGGCAGTTCCCCAGCCCGCCCTTCCCGTCGTTCCTGCACATCGTCAACGGCCTGGCGAACCTCGTCAGCTGCCATTCAAACACCACCTTCATTGGTGCGCATGTGGGTTGTTACGCCGAAAACCTGGCTTGGGTGGGCGCCCTGCTCGATCGCTGCCCGAACTTCTACGTGGATATCTCCGCCCGCATCGGCGAACTCGGACGCCAGCCCTACACCACCCGGCGTTTCTTCCTGCAGTACGCCGACCGCATCCTATTCGGCTCAGACATGGGTCCCTACCCCGAGGCCTACCGCGTCATCTACTGCTTCCTTGAGACCGACGACGAATACTTCAACTACAATGCCGCCCCCATTCCCTTGCAGGGGCGCTGGCATGTCCACGGTCTGTACCTACCCGACGAGGTGCTCGAAAAAGTCTACTTCCGCAATGCGGAAAGAATTCTGCTCAACTACGGTTAAGCCATGGAAAACGGACAATTTACTCAGCAGGAAATCTTCTCCCAACCCGAAGCTTGGGCCGCCGCGCTCAAAGTGATGGACGAAACCCGCCAGAACATGCTGGACCTGGAACCTACCCGTCGTTACCGGCAGGTTCTCTTCACAGGCTGCGGCTCCACCTATTACCTGTCCCTTGCTGCCGCCTCGCTGATGCAGGAACTGACCGGACTGCCGGTACGCGCTTTTCCCTCCTCCGAACTCTGGCTCTATCCCTGCTCCTCTTATGTGGACGGGAAGTCCCTTCTGGTGGCCGTTTCCCGCTCCGGTGAAACCACCGAGACCCTGCGCGCCTGCGAGGCTTTCCTGGCTGATAAGCACGGCGACTTGCTGACCCTTACCTGCTACAACGATATGCCCCTGGCAAAGATGGGACAGTTGAGCCTTGTCTTTCCATCTGGAAAGGAGCAGTCGGTGGCTCAGACGCGTGCCTTCTCGACCCTTTACCTGGCCACGGTGGCACTCGCCAGTTTGTGGGCCGGGCGCGCCGACCTGTTCAGCTCGCTTGCCCGCCTGCCCGCGGCCGGACAAAAAGTCCTCGAGCAGGTCCTCCCGCTGACCGCTGAATTTGGGCCTGATACGGCCATCGACCGTTTTTACTGGCTTGGCTCGGGTCCGCGTTACGGCCTGGCCTGCGAACTCAGCCTGAAGATGAAAGAGATGTCCCTTAGCCACAGTGAGCCGTTCCATTTCCTGGAGTTCCGCCACGGGCCGAAGAGCATGGTGACAAAATCGTCGTTAGTTGTTGGACTACAGTCTTCAGTAAACGGAAGTCGTGAGGCCGAGGTGCTGGCAGACGTAAAAAATCTCGGTGGTAGAGTCCTTGATATGGCGGAGACTGGCTCAATGGTCCGGTTTGAATCGGGCCTCGACGAGGCCATCCGCAACGTACTCTACCTCCCGGTCGGGCAGTTGATCGCCTTAAAGCGGTCAATATCCAAAGGGTTGAATCCGGATCGCCCGACGAATCTGGACAATGTTGTCAAACTTTCCTGAGAAGGAAGAATTGATGGCATGACCATTAGCGGGTTGAACCAGTACCCGTATGGAAAAAACCTAAGGGAAACTCTTATCATCTCAGAAAGGAGAATAAAATGAAAAAAATCTTGTTTCCCATCTTGATGGTCATCGTCCTGCTGCTGACAGCCTGCGGCGGAAAGACCGGCACCACGGGCGGCGGCCCGGTGACCATCACCTTCAGCGCCTGGGGTGCCCCGGAAGAGTTGGCAGTCTGGAAGCAGATTGTGGCTGACTTTGAAGCCGCCAATCCCAACATCACGGTCAACGTCGAAGTTTCTGACTGGGGCGCCTATTGGGACAAACTCAAGACCCAGTTGGCCGCCAACACGCCGCCCGATATCTTTGCCATGGATGCCCCACTCTTCCTGGATTACCAGAGCCGCGGCGTGCTGCTCAATCTCCAGCCTTACATCGATAAAAAT
>Ga0315279_10009352_pt1 | contig 11704 bp, 4 predicted proteins | sample YL17G06_20_MG_FD_203694 | JGI IMG/M metagenome (GOLD analysis project Ga0315279, IMG submission 203694) | Sediment microbial communities from Yellowstone Lake, YNP, Wyoming, USA - YL17G06_20 | ecosystem: Environmental > Aquatic > Freshwater > Lake > Sediment | place: USA: Wyoming | collected...
TTCAAGAACGTCATGCTTGACGTCGTCTTCACGGACCCCAAGGGCACGCGGAAGACCGTGCCGGCTTTCTGGGCGGGCGGGGACAAGTGGAAAGTTCGCTACGCGTCGCCGGTCGTGGGCACGCACCGCTATCGCACCCAATGCGGCGATGCTGAAGACGCCGGGTTGCACGGGATCGAAGGCGGGATCGAAATCAAGCCCTACACCGGAAAGAATCCACTGTACCGTCACGGTCCCATCCAGGTGGCGCCCGACCATCGGCACTTTGCGCATGCCGACGGCACGCCCTTCTTCTGGCTGGGAGACACTTGGTGGAAATGCCTGTGCAAGCGGATGACCTGGGAAGGTTTTCAGACACTGACCGCCGACCGCAAGGCCAAGGGGTTTACGGTGGTGCAGATCGTCTGCGGCCCGTATCCCGACGAAAGTTTTCTGGAACCGCGTCTGGCGAATGAGGGCGGTCTGCCTTATGAGACGCGGGACTTCACCGTCGTCAACCCGAAGTACTTCGATTATGCGGACAAGCGTATCCAGCACCTTATCGATGCCGGTATTTCTCCAGCGATTGTCGGCGCGTGGGGCCGGAGTGACTGCAACAGTATGGCGGCGATTGGCGTCGAAGGGCTGAAACGGCACTGGAGATACCTGGTGGCGCGGTACGGCGCGTATCCGGTGTTCTGGATTCTGGCCGGCGAGATTCCTGATGCCACGAAATGGGGGCAGGGACCCTGGGCTGAAGTGGCGAAGTCTCTGCGCAGCATTGATCCCTATCATCGTCCGTTGACCTGTCACACGGGCCAGGGGCGTCGCGGCGCCAACGGTGATGTCCATGTGATTGATTACGATATGGTTGGCGGAAATCATGACGAAAGAGTGGCCGTGGCGGCGAAAACGCTTGCCATTCTCACCACTGCCTACGCGAAGAATCCGCCCATGCCTGTGTTGGTTGGAGAGACCTGTTATGCGGGACACATGCAGCAGGGGTTCGGCGATGTGCAGCGCCGCATCTTCTGGATGAACATGCTCAGCGGCGCCGCGGGCCACACCTACGGCGCGGCCGGGATCTGGCATGCCGGCATCGAAGGCAATCCGGGCCATTCAGGTGCCTGGGGCGGCCAGGCCTATGACTGGACGACCTGGAAAGAGGGTATGAACTACCCCGGTTCAGCCCAACTCGGGCTCGGCAAGAAACTACTGGAGAAGTATCCCTGGTCACGGTTCGAGCCGCATCCCGAATGGGTTGAAGAGGGCTGCTTTGCGGCCGGGATTCCCGGCGAACTCCGAATCATCTACATGCCGCGACGCAACATTTATAACTGGAGCGGCCCGACTGTAAAGGATCTTGAGCCGAACATCGACTGGCATGTCTACTATTTCGATCCGGCCACAGGCCGGACATTTGACCAGGGCGTGATCAAAGCTACGGCGAAAGACAAGACGTCCCCCGCCGTTACTTTCAAGAAGAACGTGCCATCGCCGCAGGATTGGGTACTGGTCTTCGAGCGGGCGACACAATGAGATCAAATGCCCCCCGCCCCCCGGCAGGGCCGCCCGGTAAGCCCGAGGGGCCAACGCACAATCAGGTTTCCTATCAGTGGGATGGCGGTCGGCAGAGCGGGTCCGGCTGCCGCTCAGCGCTGATTGCGCCCGCGCGGGGCGCACCGTGTTATCGTAAAGGAGGTTCTCATCCCAAAAACGTGGTCGGAGGATGTCAGGTCTTGCAGGAAGAAACAGAATGCGCTTATCGCTTAAGGCCAACGGCATAGTGAGAAACAGGCCGGTTTTCCCGAAGGAAAACCGCCCGTGCCGTATCCCGATGCGCATCGGCACCATCGCGGCGCTCGGGCCTGCCTGCCGGCAGGCAGGTCGCTCACCGGCGTTGCCCTATCCTCCGCGATGGCAGGCACAATATACCCGTACCTGCCGGTGGCTATAAAGCGTTAAACGCAACACGGTTATTCGGCAGAACCGGCATCTTGTTAACCACGATTCATGGAGGCGGATTCTCACGGGGGCACGAGACTCTTGGCATCAAGTCGCGTTTGACATCATGGACATGGCAAGGTCGTCGGTAAACCGATGGTTTCGGTTTATTCATTGCCGCCCGGAACGTCCGCATGCACCGGAAACCGGAGATATCGAAAGGGATCAACCATGCGAAGCTTGTTTACCGCCGCGACGATGATGAGTGTTCTGCTGACGCTGTCGGCCGCGACTTGGGCCGAGGCGCCGAAGAAACCCCTGAAGGTCTACATCCTGGCCGGACAGTCGAATATGGAGGGGCAGGCCAAGGTCGAGACGTTCGACTACATCGGCGACGACCCGGCCACCGCGCCGTTGCTCAAGGAGATGCGCGGCCCGGACGGCAAGCCGCGGGTCTGCGAGAGGGTGTGGATCTCGTATCTGACCGGCTCGCCTGACAAGAACGCGCTGGGCGAGGGGATCGGCAAATTGACGGCCGGGTACGGCAGTCGCAGCAACCCGGCGGAAGACGGCGGGAAGATCGGCCCGGAGTTCACGTTCGGCATCTATGCGTCCAAGGCGTACGACGGCCCGATTTTGATCATCAAGACCGCCTGGGGCGGCAAGAGCCTGAATACCGATTTCCGCTCGCCCAGCGCCGGGCCGTACGAGTTGCCAAAGGAAACCCAGGAACTTTGGGCAAAGTTTCCCCAGGGGGCCCACGGCATTCCCAAAGCCGAGGAGCGGCCCCAATGGCAGGCCGAAAAGGCCGCAAAGGCCGGGGTCTACTACCGCCTGATGATCGATCACATCAAGAAGGTGCTGGCCGACCCGAAACGCGTCTGTCCAGCCTCTGATCCAGCGGACGGCTACGAGATCGCCGGCTTCGTCTGGTTCCAGGGCTGGAATGACATGTGCGACGGGCACACGTATCCGAATCGAAACCAACCGGGCGGATATGCCGAGTACAGCAGGCTGATGGCCTGTTTCATTCGCGACGTGCGCAAGGAACTGGCTGCGCCGAAGATGCCCTTTGTGATCGGCGTCATCGGGGTGCACGGCGACAAGGCCACCGGCGGACTAACCAATATACGCCCGGCGATGGCGGCCCCGGCCCAGATGCCGGAGTTCAAAGGCAATGTCGCCGCCGTGCAGACGGCGAAGTTCTGGGACGAACACCTGCAAGCCATCGAAGACAAAATGGCCCAAGTCCACCAGATGGGCTATTTCCTGCGGACAGAAGACAAGGGCCACGCCAACAAGGACGGCAAGATGACCAAGGAGCAGCAACAAGCCTATGTCAAAGACTTCGAGGCCAAGCTGCTCACCCCTGAGGACAGGGCGCTTTGGAAGCGCGGCGCTTCCCACCAGGCGTACCACTACTTCGGCTCGGCCAAGATACTGGGCCAGATCGGCAAGGCCTTTGCCGAGGCCATGGTGGAGATGGAGAAGAAGTAAACGGCGCCGCAAGGATTTCAGCAGGAACCAGTTCCAGGAAAGGAACACGATATGACTACTCGAAAGAACGAACGTAAGGGCCAAACAGTGGGTCTGTGGGTGATGGTCCTCATGCTGCAAAGCATGGCGCTTGTCCCTGCGGCGGCGGCCGCCCAGAAGCCATCGGAATACTATACGGAGCCGCAGGTATACGAGAGTCGTCCCAATCCCAATGATGAGTATAGGGAGCCTCAGCTTATCGGGGTTAGCGGCATCATGGCGCGTATCGATAAGGGCGTCATTGTTACCGTCGAAGAGACGCAGCCGAACACCCCGGCCGCGGGCAAGCTCAACAAAGGCGACATTATCGTTGCCGTCAACGGCGTGCAGCTCAAAGGCAAGCACCCCTGGGTAGTGCTGGGCACGGCGCTGACGGAGGCCGAGGCAAAAGACGGCAAACTTGTCTTCGATATTACAGCGGGAAAGACAGGCCCGGCAAAGAAGGTAACGATCAATATCCCGGTCCTGGGCGCCTACAGCAAGACCTTCCCGTTGAAGTGCGACAAATCGAAAACGATCATCAAACACGCGGCCGAGTTCTACTTAGCCAAAGACAGATTGAAACATCACAATCTCCCCAGTGCCCTGGTGTGCCTGTTTCTTCTCTCAACCGGCGATGACAAGTATGTGCCCCGCGTAAAGGAGTATTTCGCGCAGTTCTTGAAGGACCCCAAGAGTGCAGGCCGGAATAACTGGTTCAATGGCTATAACGGCATTGCTGCCGCGGAGTATTACCTGCGTACCGGCGATAAGTCCATACTGCCGCTTCTGCAATACTATTGCGATGACGCCAAAGCCCTGCAGGCCTATGGCATCGGCTGGGGCCATTGGTACTGTGGGGATACGGGTAACGCGGCCTATGAGGCCGGTGGCGGCATGCAGAACAGTGCCGGTAACCAGGTGCTGCTTACGCTGGCACTCGGCAAAGTGTGCGGCGTCAATGTGGATGAAAAGACGCTGCTGGGCGCATTGAAACACTGGTACCGCTTTGCCGGTCATGGTGCGATCCCTGTTTCTGATACGCGCTGCTGGAGCGTCTTCACATCCTGCGGCAGAGACGGGGCCACTGCCGCCGTGATGCACGTTGCCAGCCTGGCCCAGGGCGATGTCTCTATCTACAAGCAGGCCAAAGAATACCTCTCCATGTCCGAGCTCACCAGTTGGCCAAGCCGTCTTAAGAATTTCGATATACCATGGAACAGTCTGGCCAGTGCATTCACGCTCGAATACAATCCGGCCATGTATTACCAGACCCAGCAGCGCTTTCGCTGGTTCTATGATCTGAATCGGCAGGCATCGGGTGCCTTCTGGAGCGGCCTGCATTCCACTTTTGATCCTGCTGACAGCGGCGCCATGTACGCATTGGCTTATACCGCGCCGCTGAAGACCCTGTGCATCACCGGCGCTCCGCGCTCGAAGTATGCCAAAGACTTCTCGCTGCCCGAGCATCTCTGGGGCAATGAGGCGGATCGGGCCTTTCTGTCTTCAAAGAACAATCCGGATTTCTACAAGTACGGCCAAGACGAGGAGATCGTCATTCCGTTCTGGCAACTACCTACCAGGCTCCAGTATCAGCCGGGGGACGTGAAAGGGCTCCCGCTCAACACGATGCTTAAGAATGTGCGTCACTGGCGCTGTGAGGTCCGCATGGCGGCGGCCAAGGCCCTGCAGTTTAACAAACAATATGGCGAATTGGAGAAGCTGTTGCGTGATCCGGATGCGCGTCTGCGCCGGGCCGCGTTGGATGGCATTAACGACTACCACGCGTGGTTCGGAGAGCCCGCGGTGGGGAAGCTCGCCCTCAAGCCCGAAGCGTATACCCCCGCCATGACCAAGGCCATCACAAAGATACTGAGCGATCCCAAAGAAGCGTGGTCTGTAACGGACGGGGCCCTGCTCGCCCTGAACCACGCCCCGATCGAAGCGATCGCGACGAATATACCCAACATCCTGCGCTGGACAACCCATGAGGACTGGTGGCTTCGTGAATCCGCGTTCATGGCGCTGCTCGGACTGCAGAAGGATGACAAGCTCTTCGTCAAATACCTGCCGACCATGATCGATATGATGGTCAAGGCGTACCGGTATAATCCGGCACAGCAGATGCGCAGTCAACTGATAGCGGTATTGAAGCAAAAAGGCAACGACAGTGCGGCGGGCAGATTGATCGTTGCGGGCCTTGTGCGCACCGCCGAAGAGACGACAATCCTTCCCATTTCCAAGGCGGGCCAGTATAATCGTGCTATCGAGGGGGCCTTTAATGCTGTTGCGGCCGCCCAGGCCGTCGTCCAACAGGCGCCCGGGGCCGCATTGGAGGCCGCGGAAGCCCTCAAGTCCAGACTGGCTCTTCTCAGTACCGAAGAGCTTCTCAGGGTTGTGGCGGCACCAAACGCATATCGAGGTGACTTGTCACTGGGCCCGTGGAAGAATATTCTTGCCTATGGACATAAATCTAACCTTTATGGGGGCTTTTGTACTGAACTGGAAAAGCTGGACGCGAAGAAGAAGGAGCGGTTGATCGACATTCTGTACACGAATTATCGTGCCGAGTTCATTAAGCGCAACAATGCCGGGATTGATAACGACATCAATGATAAGCGTGTGCGAAATACGGTCGTGGATCTCGTCAAACTCAAGAGGGATATACGCGGCTGGCAGGGGATCGGAACGCCCGCGCCGGAGAAACGCGTCTGGCGTTACGTTTCGTTCGATCCGCAAACGGGCAAGGATAAGGTAGACCCGCGCGAGCACAAGCGATTTCGCGATAGCGCGAATATCACATTGCCGGCGGGACTCAAAGGCTGGTACAAACCCGAGTTTGACGATAGTGCATGGAAGAGCGGCAGGGCGCCAATCGGTTCGGGCGAGTTCAAACATCCGCTAGGACTGTACAGTATCCCGAATAACTCCGACTGGGGAGCGGGTGAGTTTCTGCTGGCGCGCACCACGTTTACGGTTACGGATGCCGAACTCAAACATGACTATTACAACTTGGCGGTACTGGCGCCTAACGGGTATGAAATCTACCTGAATGGCCATAAGATCGAGGGATGGGTATGGTTTCAGGATAATCCGTTCTATCGCCAGATAAGGCTGGAGGGGAAAGTCCTCGGATATTTGAAGAAAGGCGCCAATACGCTGGCTGTGTACGCCAACGCGGAATACACAGGCGCGAAACCGGCCGAAGCGGGGCGCATCCCCAAGCGAGCACAGATGGACTGTTTCATTGAAAGTTTACAATGGAAAGATGTCGAGAAATGACGCATCGTAACGCACGAGCCATCATCACGGCAGAAAGGGAGCAGAAGATGAAGACGGCATTGGTGAGTGTAATAGCAGGGATAATGTTGTTGGCTGCAAATAGCGCCATGGGTGCCGGCAAACCCCTGAAGGTTTACATTCTTTCGGGCCAGTCCAACATGGAGGGGCAGGCCAGGATCGAGACGTTCGACTACATCGGCGAGGACCCGGCCACAGCGCCGATGCTCAAGGACATGCGCGGCCCTGACGGCAAGCCGCGCGTCTGCGAGCGGGTGTGGATCTCTTATCTGACCGGGTCCCCCGACAAGGGCACGCTGGGCGAGGGGTTCGGCAAGTTGACGGCCGGGTACGGCAGTCGCAGCAACCCGGCTGAAGACGGCGGGAAGATCGGCCCGGAGTTCACGTTCGGCATCTATGCGTCCAAGGCCTACGACGGCCCGATCCTGATCATCAAGACCGCCTGGGGCGGCAAGAGCCTGAATACCGACTTCCGCCCGCCGAGCGCCGGGCCGTACAAATTCAATGATGCGCAGTTGGAAGGCCTCAAGAAGCAGGGCAAGGATATTGAAACGATCAAAGCCGACAAGGTGAAAGCCACGGGGCGCTATTACCGGCTGATGATCGATCACGTAAAGAAGGTGCTGGCCGACCCCAAGCGCGTCGTGCCGGACTACGATCCCAAGGCCGGCTACGAGATCGCCGGGTTCGGCTGGTTCCAGGGCTGGAACGACATGTGCGATGGTGGCACGTATCCCAACAGCAGCAAGCCCGGCGGATACGCCAAGTACAGCGAGTGGATGGCGGACTTCATTCGCGACGTCCGCAAGGACCTGGGCGCCCCGAAGATGCCCTTTGTGATCGGCGTCATCGGCGTGAACGGCGATAAGGCAACTGGCGGGTTAGCCAATCTCCGGCCGGCCATGGCGGCCCCGGCGGAGATGCCCGAGTTCAAAGGCAATGTCGCCGCCGTCCAGACGGCGCCATACTGGGACACGGCTCTGGGGGCCATCGAACAGAAGCGCGGACAGGTCACGCAAATGGGCTACTTCCTGCGGACACAACACAAGGAGCACGCCAACAAAGACGGCAAGATGACCCCCCAGCAGCAGCAGGCCTGGCTCAAGGAGTATCAATCCAAGCTCATCACCCCCCAGGAGGAAGCACTGTGGAAACGCGGCGCCTCGAACGCCGGTTACCACTACCTCGGCTGCGCCAAGACCCTGGCGCTGATCGGCAAGGCGCTTGCCGAGGCCACGCTGGCGATGGAAAAGAAGTGAGCGGTGTCGCAAGGATTACAGCAGAAGTCGCTTCCAGGAAAGGACCAAGACATGACTACTCGGAAGAACGAACGTAAAGGCCAGACAGCGGGTTTGTGGGTGATGGTCCTCTTGCTGCAAAGCATGACGCTTGTCCCTACAGCGGCAGCCGCCCAGAATCCATCTGAGTATTATACGGAGCCGCAGATCTATGGCATGCGACCCAATCCAATCCAGGAGTATGACTTTGGGCCGATCGGCGTCACCGGCATCGAGGCCCGGATCTACCCGGGCGTCACGGTTACCGTGGAAGCCACCCAGCCCAACACCCCGGCCGCCGGCAAGTTCAACAAGGGCGACATCATTGTGGGTGTCAACGGCGTGTCGCTTAAGGGCAAAGATCCCTTTGTGACACTGGGCACGGCGCTGACGGAGGCCGAGGCCACGGATGGCGTGTTGGCCTTCGACGTCAAGCCGGGGAAAGAAGGCCAAGTCAAGAAGGTCGCCATCAAGATCCCGGTATTGGGAGCCTACAGCAAGACCTTCCCGCTGAAATGTGCAAAATCGAACAAAATCATCAAGCAGGCTGCCGAGTTCTATTCGGGCAAGGACCGCCTGAAGAGATACGGTTTCTTCAACGCGCTTGCGTGTCTGTTCCTGCTGTCAACCGGCGATGACCAATATGTCCCGCGCGTAAAAGAGTATTTCTCCCAATTCCTGACCGGCGACGGCCGCGTCAAAGGCATCGGCGAAATGACATGGGACAACGGCTATAACGGCATCGCCTGTGCGGAGTACTACCTGCGCACCGGTGACAAGTCTGTATTGCCGATCCTCCAGTACTATTGTGATGATGCGAAGAATCGGCAGTACTGGAACAAGGGCTGGAATCATTGGGGTCAGGGTATCAATCCTGCATATGAGGGCGCGGGCGGTTTGATGAATTGCGCCGGTACGCAGGTTCTGACCACTCTGCTGATGGGCAAGGCGTGCGGTGTTAATGTAGATGAGAAGACCCTTCTGGGCGCATTGAAGTTCTGGTACCGTTTCGCGGGACATGGAGCGATCCCTGTCTCCGATAATCGCAACTGGTTCGTGTTGAGATCCGGCGGAAGAGACGGGTCAACCGCCGCGGCCATGCAGATCGCCTCCGGCGCACAGGGGGATGTCTCTATCTACAGGCAGGCCAAAGAATACCTGTCCATGTCCGCACTCACGAGCTGGCCGGCCAGGGAGTATAACTGGGAGGTCATTTGGCACAGTCTGTCCGGCGCGTTCATGCTCGAATACGATCCTGATATGTATTATCAGACGCAACAGAGATTTCGCTGGTCTTATGACCTGCACCGGCAGGTCTCGGGGGGCTTTTACTTTCCTCCGGGCCACGATTCCCTGAATGAAACTGATGCGGGCATTTCGCTGGCCCTGGGCTATACGGCGCCGCTGAAGACCCTGCGCATCACCGGCGCTCCGCGTTCCAAGTATGCCAAAGACTTCACGCTGCCGGAGCATCTGTGGGGAACGGATGCGGACAGGGCCTTTCTGTCGTCCAAGAACAACCCGGATTTCCACAAGTATGGCCAGGACGAAGAGATCTATATTCCGTTCCGCCAGTTACCCATCCGGCTCCAGTATCGACCGCAGGATGTGGCGCAGCTTCCGCTGAACACAATGCTCAAGGATGTGCGCCACGCGCGCTATGTAATTCGCGTGGGCGCCGCCAAAGCCCTGCGTATGAACAAGCAGTTCGGCGAATTGGAAAAGCTCCTGCGTGATCCGGACCCGCGTGTGCGCCGGGCCGGCTTGGATGGTATTATCGACTACAAGCCGTGGTGCTCGTCGCTCGTATGGGGGACCTACGCACTCAAGGCCCAAGAGTACACGCCCGGTATGATCAAGGCGATTACGGACATACTCGCGAACCCCAAAGAGGCGTGGTACGTGACGGATGGGGCGCTGCTGGCGCTGTACAATGCCCCGGTAGACGCCATCAAGCCGAACATACCCAAGATCCTGCCCTGGACGACGCATGAGGAGTGGTGGCTCCGTGAGTCCTCGTTCTCGGCATTAATGGGCCTGGAGAAGGATGACGCCTTGTTCCTGAAATACCTGCCGACGCTCGTCGACATGTATGTGAAGGAGTATTACGCCAACCCGAACATCAACATGAGGACGATGTTCGTTGAGGCATTGCAGCAGAAGAAGAACGACAGCCCGGCGGGCAAATTGATCATTGCCGGCCTCGTGCGCGCCGTTCTGGAGAGCACGGTTCTGCCGGATGTGGGTAAGAACCGGCGTTCTCAAGAGGGAGCGTTTAACGTCATTCAAGCAGCTCTGGCGTGTAGTAAGCTTGCGCCTGAGGCCGCGGCGGAGCTTGCGGAGGCGATCGCCAAAGGAGGCCGGCTGGCGACGTTGGACACAGCCAACATTCTGAGCATCCTGACTGCCGCGGACGGGAAAGTGCAGGACCGCTATGTCGGGTTGTATCCTGCCCTGCAAACTGTGGACCCGCAGCAGAAGAAGCAGTTGGCTGACATCCTCTTCGACAGCTTCCGTCCTGAGTTGATCAAACGCCTCGATGCGGTCGACGAGAAGGACAGAAGTCAGTTGATCGATATGGTTGTCGATTTAACGAAGCTGAAGAAACAGATCGGGGGTTGGCAGGCCGTGGGTTCGCCCACACCAACCGAACGCATTTGGCGCTATCACTCATTCGATCCGCCGACGGAAAAGGACAGGCTGCATCCGCGAGTTGAAAAACGCTTTCGAGATGTTACGCTGCCGGCAGACATGGACAAGTGGTATATGCCTGGGTTCGATGACAGCAAGTGGAAAACCGGGACCGCTCCGATCGGCGTGGGTGTGTTCAAGGCGCATAGCCACGGTGTTATGTGGACGGCTACCCCCAACCGCAGCTTCAAGAACAATTCTGACTGGGGTGATGGGGAGTTTCTCCTGATGCGTACGACCTTTGACGTGACCGACCTCGACTACGACTATTATCGCATCAGGATACTGTCGGATCAGGGATATCATATCTATTTGAATGGGAAGAAGATCCATTCCTTTGGCTGGTTCCAGCATTTTCCCAGGTATGAGGAGATCGTGCTTAGTGATGTGATAAGAAAGAATCTGAAGAAAGGCCCCAACACGTTGGCCGTCTACTGCAATGTACGCTACGAACAGGACAAGAAAACCGGGGACTACCATCCCGTCGGGCAAATGGATCTCTGGATTGAAGGTCTGAAGAAGAATGAATTGGGGCTCAAGAAATAGAGCATGCGACTCTGAAGCACGTAGGTTCGGTCCACCGATTGTGAGGTCCTTCGATGCCTGACGCAGCCTCCATTATCGAGATGGCCAACGCCTTCTGTTCGTCCGAGATTCTTTTCACCGGTTCTGACCTGGGAATCTTCGCTTTTCTTTCCAAGTCGCCAGGCAGCACGGTGGAGGAGATCGCCGCCGGGTGCGCTCTGAATCCGCGCGCCGCCCGGCTCCTGCTGGACGCCTGCGTTGCCGTGGGGCTGCTGGCCAAGAAGGGCGGGCGGTATCGCAACAGCGAGCATGCCGAGCGTTTCCTCGTTCCCGGTTCGCCGACGGACCTGTCGGCCGCGATCCGGTACAACCGGGATGTCTACCAGGCATGGGGCAAGCTGTCGCAGTTCGTCCGCAGCGGCAAGCCGGTGGAACGGCCCGAGATTCATCTCGGAGAAGACCCCGACCGGACC
>Ga0315279_10009353_pt1 | contig 11703 bp, 10 predicted proteins | sample YL17G06_20_MG_FD_203694 | JGI IMG/M metagenome (GOLD analysis project Ga0315279, IMG submission 203694) | Sediment microbial communities from Yellowstone Lake, YNP, Wyoming, USA - YL17G06_20 | ecosystem: Environmental > Aquatic > Freshwater > Lake > Sediment | place: USA: Wyoming | collected...
ATATGATTTATAGATCGTTCATTAGGAGTAAAATATTCAGAAGTAGTAATAACAACTCCTGAACCATCACTCAAATTAAAGACTTGCTGAACAACGCCTTTACCAAAGGTCTTTTCACCTAATAATTTTCCTCTTTTAGAATCCTGAATTGCTCCAGACACAATTTCAGAAGCACTTGCACTTCCTTCGTTAATCAGCACAATTAGAGGCCATTGGGGATAATTATTTCCTTTGGATTGTATAGTAACTTTTACTCCTTCTCTGTCTTTAATATGAACAATTGGTCCTTCTTTTATGAATTCGCTAGCTACCTCAATTGCACTATCTAAAAGCCCCCCTGGATTATTACGTAAATCAAGTATAATTCCTTGAATATTACTATCTTTATTAAATCCACCTAAAACTTCTTCTAATTCTGGCTTAGTATTTACATTAAAGGTGGTAATTCTTATATAGCCAATATTATTTTTCTCACCTATTATCTTTTGCTTTACCGCTTGCACCTCAATAATATCTCGTATTATGTTAAATTTTAAAATATCCTCTACCTTCTCTCTTTTAATCCCTATGGTAACTTCAGTATCTTTTTCTCCTCTTAAAATATTAACTGCATCATCTAATCCCATTCCTTCTGTTGATTTTCCATCTATTTCTATTATCTTATCCCCAGCTTTTATTCCTGCCTTATAGGCTGGAGTATCTTCAATAGGAGAAATTATAGTTATTTGATCATCTTTTACAGAGATTATCACCCCTAATCCGCCAAAATACCCTAAAAACATATCCTCCTGTTCCCTTTTAAATGCTTGAGGATCCATATAACGAGTATAAGGGTCATCAAGGGCTTTAAGCATACCTTTAATAGCTCCCTGGATTATTTTGTTTAGGTCTAGATCTTTTTCTATAAATTCATTTCTTATGAGATTTAAAGATTCAAAGAAAGGTTCTATATTGTTAAATAAAACCTCCTTATTATTCTCCTCTGCTTTATTGACCTTATAAAACAAAAAACCACTTATTATAAAAACTACTACAAAAATCGAAATTAAAGTAATTATTTTCTTTCTTTTTATCAAATTATTCACCACCGAATCTTAAAAATATTTATATTTACAACCAATCCATAGGGTCAGTAGGTTTACCTTCTACTCTAACCTCAAAATGTAATCTGGGAGAAGGAACGCCACCACTATCACCTACTTGACCTATAATTTGATCCTTTTTTACTTTATCTCCAATCGCTATTAAAATTTTAGAAAGATGAGCATATAGAGTAGTAACTCTACCTCCATGATCAATAATTATTATCTGTCCGTAACCCTTTATCCCTCCAGCATAAATTACCTCCCCTGAACCAGACGCATGAACTACCTCTCCTAGAGGGGCACTAATATCAATCCCCGAATTAAAAGTGTAAGTATTAAAATCAGTATTTTTTTGTCTTCCATATTTAGAAATTAATTCTCCCTGGATAGGTAAGCTTAGAATTCCTTTTTTAGGTTTTAGAGTAACCACTAAACTTTCTTTGGTGGGAGTTTTTTTAGAGGCCTCTTTCTGTTCCTTATAAACTCTTTCAATTATATTTTTTATATTTAGAGAAGATTGTTCTAATTCTTTCAAGGACTTTAAATATGCTTCTTTTTGAGAATCTATTTGTTGAATTATAGATTTTTTGGATTCAATGGAAAATTGTATATTTTCTCTCTCTTTTTCTACTTCTTTTTTTAATAAACTTAATATTTCTTCTCTATTTTCCAAGCTCATTTTTTTATCGTTTATTTTTTTTATCTGCTGGCGAATATCATTAATAATTTGAGCATCAAACGATAAAACATTTTTTACATATCTATAACGAGTAATAAAATCAGAAAAGCTTTGACTAGTAAATAGAATTACTAAAACATCAACTCTATTGTATTTATATATTTCTCTTAGTATATTTTCTAATACTTTGGTATTTTTCTTTAGTTTATCTTTTTCAAGAACAAATTCATCCTCAGCAATTTTTATCTCTTTTTGAGCAAGCTCTAAATCTTTCTCTATGGTTTGCATTTCTTTCTCGGTGTCTTGTAATAGTTTTTCTATTTTGTGAAGTGCTTCTAAATAACCACTTTCTTTTTTTTGTAAATTATTAATTTCATTTTTAACACTTTTAATCTGTTCATCTATCTTTTTTAATCTCTCGTTTTCCTCTATTATCTTTTGATTATAGTTTTCACTCTCCCCATATCCAAATAAAACAGCAAATAAAATAAAGATTAAAATTAATATCAAAGTAGAAAATATTTTTTTATTCCTCTCAAAAACTAATCTCTTCTTAAACATTTAAATATTTTCCTACTGAAAGCATACTTCCCAAAATTCCTACTAAACTCCCCAACAACACAATTGCTATGCCTAGGGGTAATAAATCCATTTTATTCCCTACCATTGGCAAAAAAGGAATGACTTGATGTACTTTATTTATCGCAAAAAAATAAAAGTTATATAAAATTATTATAGATAAAATGGCAGAGATAAAACCCTGTAGAAAACCCTCAATTATAAAGGGCCATCTAATAAATTGGGGAGTAGCTCCAACTAAGCTCATTATCTCAATTTCTTGTCTCCTCGCATACACAGTAATTCTCATTATATTCGATATAATTAAAATTGAAGCAAAGACTAAAAGTACTAATATTAAAACTCCAGCTCTTCTAAATATATAAGTAAAATTTAACAATCTTTCCGCAGTCTCCTGACCATAATCTACTTCTTCTACTTTTTTTAATTTAGTTACTCGATTAGCAATTTGTTCAATCGTCTTAGGGTCCTTTACCTTTATCTCAAAAGAGGCTGGAAGAGGATTTACTTCTATAGCAGTAAATATATCTTTTTGATCTCCCAAATCTTTTAATAAACGCTGATAAGCCTCCTCTTTAGATATAAATTTTACTTCTTTTATTCCGTCTACTGAAACAATAGTATTTTTTAAATTGTCTAACTCAGTCTTAGAAATATCATCTTCTAAATATACTACAATCTCTAACTGAGATTCTATATTTTTTAGAAAAAGATTAGAATTTAGGGAAATCAATAGAAATACTCCGACCACCATTAAAATAGTAGTAATACTTATAATAGCTGCCAGACTCATTAAAGTACTTCTCCTAAAACTAAGCAAGGCCTCTTTAAAATAAAATCCCATATTCTCAAAAATCATCTTAATATATCCCTCTTTGTGTATCTTCTATTATTTTTCCTCCCTCAACTCTAACCACTCGCTTTTTAGCTTTATCTACCATAAGTTTATTATGAGAAGCCATTATGATAGTAGTCCCTCGTATATTGATATGAAATAAGAGCTGCATAATCTCCCAGGAAGTATCAGGGTCTAAATTACCGGTAGGTTCATCGGTCAGCAATATTAATGGTTCATTTGCAATAGCCCTGGCAATACATAGTTTCTGTTGCTCTCCTCCTGAAAGAAATTGAGGTTTAACATTCTTTTTATGTTCTAGCCCCATTAAATTAAGAACTTTCTTAACCTGTTGTCTTATCTCAAAGTTAGTTGCTCCAATGGCTTTTAATCCAAAGGAAATATTTTCATATACCGTCCTATTATATAATAATTTAAAATCTTGAAAGACAATACCAATATTACGTCTTAAATAAGGTATATAACTGAGTTTAAGTCGAGATATATTTATACCATCAATAATTACCTGTCCCTTAGTGGGAATAATTTCTCGGTAAATCAACTTTAAAAAAGTGCTCTTTCCGGCTCCGGTAGGACCCACTAAAAAAACAAACTCACCCTTTCTTATATGGATATTAACATCTATTAAAGCCTGAATTTTATGGCGATAAGTTTTATAGACATGAAACATCCTGATCATATCAAATAATAACCTCAATAGTTAAATCTTTAAAAGTTTAAAAACCAAATTATTATTAATTAGAGCTTTTTCTTTTAAATCCTTTACTTTTTCGGATAAAATCTCTTTTATTCTATCCTTATTTTCTCTAATATATTCTATTTTTTCTTGAATTTTTTCTAAAGAAACATTATCTAATTCTAATAATAACTCAGATAAGCCCAACTCCACTACAAAATTTTTAACTTTAGGATCATATTTAAAAGCAATAAAAGGAAGGTTAGCCATACTGGAAAATATAATAGAATGAAGTCTAACTCCAATCATCAAAGAAAATTGAGATAGAATAGAAATTAACTCTTCCGGTTCAAGTTTTATTTTCAAGATATCAGCCTGGTTTTTCATCAAAGATAATATCTCTTCACTAACCTGCACATCACCATCAAATTTAAAGGGAAGAAAAACAATTTTTACTTTATATTTTTCGATTAAATAATCAGCCAATTGGGCAAACATTATTTTTAAATCTGACCTATTACCCTTATATTCTCTGACCGATACTCCGATTATCGGACGGTTATCTGAATTCATTAATTCCTGAATATGAGGGTAATTATCTAAAATACAGTTAATATTTTTTTTATTTAATAAAAAGGATGGATCAGAATTTACATATATTGAAGGTTTTACTACTCCTAAATTTTCTAACAATTCTTTAGAGAAATTATCTCTTACTGTAATTAAGTCAACCTTATTTAAAATCCATCTCATTAATTTCTTATTAATTTGTTGGTTAATCGGGCCGATACCCTGAGCATAAATCATAACTGGTACCCTGATTATTTTTGCTCCTAATATCAACCCGAGATAATACAATATACTCCAACCTTTTCCAGTTGAATCTTGAAGTAATCCTCCTCCCCCACTAATAAAAAGATTTGTATCTCGCAAACAGTTCAAAATGCTAATTAAATGCAGTCGATTTATAGCCTTTACCTGGTAAGTCTGAGAGGTCTTTAAAGGATTCTGGGAAAGAACTAATATTTTTATTTGAGGTATCTTTTCTTTAAAGGCTCTAACCATAGATTTAAGAATAGCCTCATCACCGAAATTATTAAAACCATAATAACCAGAAATCATTATCTTTACTATGGTTTTAGACTTTTTCATAATTGATTTTTTTCCTAAATATTTTTAACAGATAATAAAATATAGTAATTACTATTAATCCTAACCCTAAACCTAACCATACTCCATTAAAAGTACGTAACATTGAAAATAAAAAGGGAGTATGAATATGACAGAAGGTATTAATTAAAGTGACTGGAGCGATAGTCCCGATTATGATTATCGGAATTTTAAATTCTTTTACCTTTAAAAAATTCATACTCATTGCCAATAATAGAGCTGGGTAACCGATTAAAAATTCTTTATTTCTAGGTCGGGCAATCAAAGTCTTTTCTAAAAAAATTCTTATCTTCTCCTCAATATTTAAAACAGGGAGAAAAGAGAAATTACCTGAACGAGAAATATAAATTACTAAAAATACTGCAAAGAACACCATTATAATCACCTGTTCAATTAAGATAGGTTTCTTAATATTTTTTAAAATCATTAATTTACCTTCATTCATTTTTAACCACATTATTACTAAAACTAAAAAAAGAGGGATTAGATAAGATATCTTTATCCCACTGAATTGTTCTATTCCCAGCATAAATTTATTATTACTTAACAGAGCTGCTATTAATAGAGCACCGGAAAAGGTAATTAAAATAACTCTAAAGAAGCCAGACAAAACTTCTTTTATCATTAGAATAAATCCGGGATTATTCTTAGGAAAAGCTGTACTATTTTCTAAATTAAGATTATTCTTTTCCAAGAAATATTTTTCATTACTGAGGATAGCTAAAGTAGGAAATATTAAAGCTGCCAGTAAGGCCATCAATTTTATTAAAAAGATTTCTTGATTTAAAAAGAGGAGAAAGAGAGAAAATAATATTCCTAAAAATAGCAGAGAATATTCTTGATATTTTTTTAAGTTAAAAATATTTTTCAATAGAATTAATCCACCTGAAATAACTCCCAAGATCAATAAAAGAACAAATATCTTTGATTCTTGATAGGTGGCAGAAAGTAAACTGGCTTTTCCTGTGCTAAAACCACTCGCTTTTAAATTCTCCTTTATAGCTCTAATATAAGATAAATTCTCCTCGATAATATCAGAGTCAGACTTCATAAAAGGTTTGATATAAAAGATTCTAACCTTTCTTTCTTTAGCTGCTCTAATCCATCTATCTATGGCTTCCTGTTTGGGAATAATCTCCATTTCCTCTTTGGTAATACTATGAACTCTAACTGCTAATTCGCTTGCTGATTGGGCAATTGTTTCAATTCCTTTCTGACCGGCAAATTCGATAATTCCGAATGGATATCCTTTTGTTTTTAGAATTTTTGCAGTAAAAATTAAATTTTCTTGGAAAGGGTAACCCAAAGCTGTTTCACCATCAAAAATTATCCCTGAAATCTTTCCTGCTTCATCGCTCTCTTTAAATTTAAAATTTATATCTTCCTTATTTATTGGAGAGAAATTTTTTAAACGTAAGATAACCTGAAAGCCTAAATTTCTTACTAATACAATATCTTCTTCAGAAAACCCTAAACTTAAATCAGCGAGTTTTTCTTCACTCCCTTTTACCTTTAAACCTTTATAAGGAAAAATGGTAAGATCTCTTACTAAATTCTCCCCTAATTGTCTTTGTAGATTATCTTTTATACGAAAATAATCGTTTTTGTCTTTAAATATAATATAAGTTTCCCCTGGTGAAGACTGATATTTTTCAAATAGATCAATCGATTTTAAAAAGAAATTTAATTTATTAAACTCTTGGCCAGAAAAATAAAGTATTTTTTCGGATAAGGCAAGACTTTCCAGAGTATCTTCGTGAATCGCTATAGAATTAATCCCAGAATTTTCTATTTTAACTAACAATTCATTTTCATCATAACCTTCCTGGTAACACAATTCTCTCAATTCGTTTAGACTCATCACCAATTCTACTTGTTTAAAATCACTTTCCATTTTGGAACGATGAAAATTAACCACTCCGGAAACTATTAAAGCTAGAATAATAAAGAGAATTAATAAGGAATAAGATTTTTTTAGCAAGATACCTATCCTCTATTTTATATTTTAATAAAACTTAAGATATTTTATCATATTTAGAAATATAAGTAAAAACTTTAAACGAAAATCTAAAAACTATAATTCAAAATTCAAAACCTTTTTTCGTATATCGTATATAGTATATCGAAAAGAATAATAATATATCGTGAATTATAGATTGTAAAGAATTCAGAAGTCAGGAGCCAGAAGTCAGAATAAAATAGTATTTCGTTGATAGTATATTGTGTTTAGTGTAGAGTAGATAATTTAAAGGTGCTTTACGAAATACGCAATACGCAATACGAATTAGTTTTATTTCAATAAAGCTAACATTACTCCAGCAGCAACCGCAGTTCCTATTACTCCTGCCACATTAGGGCCCATAGCATGCATTAATAAAAAGTTTTTTGGATTTGCTTCTTGACCGACTTTCTGAACCACTCTTGCGGTCATAGGTACTGCAGATACTCCGGCAGAACCAATTAAAGGATTAATCTTTCCGCCAGTAATTTTATTTAATAACTCCCCAAACAAAACTCCCCCCGCTGCACTAAAAGCAAAGGCAATTAAACCTAAAATTATTATTTTAATAGTCTGAAAGGTTAAAAAATATTTGGCTTGCATTGTAGCTCCAACACAGGTAACCAAAAATATAGTAACAATATTAATCAATTCATTCTGAGCCGTATTCGACAATCTATTCACTACTAAACTCTCTCTAAATAAATTTCCTAACATTAACATACCAATAATGGGAATCGAAGGTGGTAATAAAAGACCAATTAAAACGGTCGAAATAATGGGAAAGAGTATCCTTTAAGGAAATATTTCATGATTTATCCCAAATGAGATAAAATATAAAAGACCTCCTTCCTCCATTAACCCAGCTAAAGGTAAATTCACTAATATTGCTCCAAAGCCGATGGGCAGAAGAAGCAAAGGCTCAAACTTCTTTGCTATAGCAAGATATAATAATACTCCTCCCACTAGAAGCATTATTATATTACCTTTAGTAAGTGCGGCAAAACCAGAAAGAGTAAATAAAGAAAGGATTTTCATTAAAAAATTCATTTAAATTCTCCTTTCTATCCTAATCTATCACCATCAAGATATCGCCTGTATCAACCATATCATTTACTGCTACATTTATCTTTTTTACATTTCCAGAGGTATCAGCTACAATTTCATTTTCCATCTTCATTGCCTCTAAGATTAATAAAGTATCCCCTACTTTTACACTATCTCCTTCCGATACTTTTAACTGGAGTATCTTACCCGGCAAAGGCGCTAATACTTCTTCTCCAGCTACCGCTGCAGTTGGTGCGTTAGAGGAAGCTGGGCTATCTGAAACCTTAGCCGGTTTTAATTTTACCGTTTCTTCCTTTACTTTTGTTATTATAGGCAGGGGGGCAAAAGTAGTTCCCTCTGATGATTTGTTTTCTCCTACTTCTTCTACCTCAACATCGTATACTTTTCCTTCCACCTTAATTATAAATTTTCTCATTCTATTTATAGTCCTTCTCTTTCCTCAATATTTTATATTTTTACCTAACATTAATTCTTGTCTCCCCAGGGTAGTCCAGGGAGAAATAACAGATGGTTTATATTTCTTAATGTGTAATATTTTAATTTCACTTTTCGGTTTTTCTAAATATGAAGCTACCGCTGCAGTAATTACTGCTGCTAATTTACCTTCAACTTTCTCATTTTCTTTTATTGAATCAGTACTGATTACTGGAGGAACAATTTTGGTTTCTTTAAGTATCTTCTTTGTTTCTTTAATTTCGACGATATTTTTTAACAATACCATAACTAAAGCTAATCCTCCTAGAATTAAAAATACTAAAGTCATATCTATAACTGATAGTTGTAGAGCACCACCAATTCCTTCGAACATATTTTCTTTCCTCCTTCTTATTAGTCGTTAGTTGGTTAAATTAATATCTATCGAAAAATATCTAACAAATAATTTATTACTGGTAAATTGTCAAACTAGGTAACCAGCTAACCAAGTAACTAAGTAACTATATATTAATTACACTGGAAAATTACCGTGTTTCTTTGCTGGTCTACTTTCCCTTTTGGTAGATAACATTTCTAAAGTTGTAATCAAACGTGGTCTGGTTTCCCGAGGGTCGATGACCATATCTACATAACCCCGTTTTGCTGCTTCATAGGGATTGGAAAATTTTTGCTTAAATTCTTCAATTTTTTCTTGACGAACTTTTTCAGGATTTTCCGCTTTCATTATTTCCTTTCTAAATATAATATTAGTTGCCCCCTGGGAACCCATTACCGCAATCTCGGCAGTAGGCCAGGCGATTACCTGATCTGCTCTTAAATCTCTACTACACATTGCCAGATAAGCCCCTCCGTAAGATTTACGAACAATCAAAGTAATTTTGGGAACAGTAGCTTCAGAATAAGCGTATAATAATTTCGCTCCATGTCGAATAATTCCTCCGTATTCCTGAGCAGTTCCTGGTAGAAATCCTGGAACATCAACAAAAGTTAAAATAGGAATATTGAAAGCATCACAAAATCTGATAAAACGAGAGGCTTTATCGGAGGCATTAATATCTAAACAGCCAGCTAATATTTTTGGTTGATTAGCAATAATACCTATAGAATGACCATTTAATCTGGCAAATCCAGTAATGATATTTGTTGCGAAATAAAATTGGGATTCAAAAAAGTCCCCTTCATCTACAATATATCTTATTAAATCTTTCATTTCATAAGGTTTATTAGGATCTACAGGCACAATATTTAATAAAGCCTCTTCCATTCGATTAGGATCATCCTTACTTTCTACTATCGGAGGATTTTCTATATTATTAGAAGAGATAAAACTGATCAATTTTCTTACCATCTGATAAACTTCTTCTTCATTCTCAGCAGCAAAGTGAGCTACTCCACTCTTTATATTATGAGTCATTGCTCCCCCTAACTGCTCTGAGCTTACTACCTCACCGGTAACTGCCTTTATAACTTCTGGTCCAGTAATATGCATTATCCCTATATTCTTTACCATAAATACAAAATCCATTAGAGCAGGAGAATAAACTGCTCCTCCGGCAGCCGGCCCAACAATTATGGATATTTGGGGAATTACTCCTGAGGCAATAGTATTTCGATAAAATATTTGCCCATAGCCACTTAAAGAATCCACTCCCTCTTGAATACGAGCACCACCAGAATCATTAATACCGATACAAGGTGCCCCCATCTTCATAGCCATATCCATTATTTTGCATATCTTTTTAGCATGCATTTCTCCTAAGGAACCACCAATAACCGTGAAATCTTGAGCAAAGACATAGACCAACCTTCCATCAATAGTCCCATAACCAGTTACTACCCCTTCTCCAGGAGCTTCTACTTTATCCATATCAAAATTAATGCATCTATGCTCAACTAAAAGGTCCTGCTCTACAAAACTATCTTTATCTAAAAGGAAGCCAATCCTTTCTCGAGCAGTAAGTTTACCTTTTTCATGCTGAACTTTTATTCTTTTCTCTCCACCACCTGCCTTTACCTTTTCTTCTTTTTCTCTTAAAGTTTTCATTAAATCATTAATTGAAACTTCCATTAAATTATCTTACCACCTTTCTCCAGTATTTTTAAAACTAATCAAGTATCCAGAATTCAGGAGTCAGAAGTCAGAATAATTTTTAATACACCTTCTGGCTTCTGGATTCTGACTACTGACTTCAATTTTCTTCACGATTCATTAAATACGAGATACGAATTAGGCTACTGACTTCTCTTTTCTTCACTCATTTCTTTCGCTTAATTCAATAAGAATTCCATTAGTACTCTTAGGGTGTAAAAATGCTATCTTAGTTCCGCCTCCACCATATCTTGGCTTTTCATCGATCAATCTAACTCCATCTTCTTTCAGTTTTTCTAATATCTTTTCAAGATTATCCACTCTAAAAGCGATATGTTGAATTCCTTCCCCCTTTTTTTCGATAAATCTCGCCACAGGACCATCAGGTGAAGTAGATTCTAATAATTCTAACTCACTATCTCCTAAGGGTAAAAAGGCAACTTTAACCCTTTGTTCTTCTATAATTTCTTCTCCGGTAACTTTTAGACCAAGTATATTGCTAAAAAGCTCACTGGTCTTTTCAATACTTTTTACAGCAATTCCAATATGATCTATCTTTTTAATCATTTATTCATACCTCCTTGAGTATAAGAATGTATTAATATATTTGATAGTTTTTTTACTGCCGTATATGGATCTTCTTCACGTTTTACTATCCTAGCTGCTATCTTATTTAAAAATCCATTATCAATCGAAGAAGAAAGTATTTCCTTCCATTTTTCCTGGATAAGGTCAAATACCTCTTTCTTAGCACTCTCCTGACGTCTTTGTTCTAACTCTCCACTTTCATTTAGATATTTTATATGATTATTAATTTCCTGCAAAAGTTCTTGTATTCCGATATTATCTATAGCTATAGTCTTTAAAACAGGTGGACGCCATCTGTTTTTTGGGGTGAAATCCAACATCATTTCTATTTCGGTCACCAAACGTTCACAATCTTCTTTATCAGCTTTATTAACTACCAAGATATCTCCAATTTCCATTATCCCGGCTTTTATTATTTGAATGTCATCTCCCATCCCTGGCATGGTAATTAGTACTACCATATCAGCTACTTTAACTAT
>Ga0315279_10009355_pt1 | contig 11702 bp, 9 predicted proteins | sample YL17G06_20_MG_FD_203694 | JGI IMG/M metagenome (GOLD analysis project Ga0315279, IMG submission 203694) | Sediment microbial communities from Yellowstone Lake, YNP, Wyoming, USA - YL17G06_20 | ecosystem: Environmental > Aquatic > Freshwater > Lake > Sediment | place: USA: Wyoming | collected...
TGGGGGGTTTCTTTGCGGGCTTCGCGTGCTTTGCGGTTAAACTGCACTGTTTGGGCTCAACGCAAAGAGAAACACGAGAGCCCTGGGAATACGCCTTCCCAGGGCTCTGTGTTCTTTTTCGCTTCCTAGCTTCCCAGCCTTCTCGCGTTCCAGCCGTTTTACCTCACCGCATCCTTCAGGGCTTTTCCCGCCTTGAACTTCGGCACCTTCGTCGCCTTGATCTTGATCGTCTCGCCCGTCTGAGGATTCCGCCCGTTCCGGGCGGCCCGGCGGCCGACCGCGAAAGTGCCGAATCCGACAAGGCTCACTCGCTTCCCCTTCCGCAATGAGTCCCGCACGCTCGCCATGAAGCTGTTCAATGCCGCCTCGGCCGCCCTCTTGCTGATCTTGGCATCCTTGGCCATCCGCTCCACCAGCTCCGCCTTCGTCATGGGGTCCCTCCTCTCTTGCCTGCGGCAACATGAAAGACGAGAATGAATGGGAATTCTGCCAGTACGCCTGTGGCTCTTATCAAAGGCGCACAACCAGTGTCAAGACAAAAAACCGAATGGTCAGGATGAGAGACAGCGATCATGGGTCGAGGGGAACGGGAGCGGATACCGTCAGCTCCGACGGCGCCACGCGGCCAGGCGCTTGCGGATCTCCGCCTCCAGGCCGCGGTCGGTGGGCCGGTAGTATACGCGGCCCCGAAGGCTCTCGGGCAGGTAGTCCTGTTCCGCGTAGGCCCCCTCGTAGTCGTGGGCGTACTTGTAGCCCTCGCTGTAGCCCAGCTCCTTCATCAATGGGGTCGGGGCATTCCGGATGTGGAGCGGCACCGGCTCGGCCGGGGCGGAAGCCACGTCGGCCTGCGCCTCGCCGAAGGCGGCATACACGGCGTTACTCTTGGGCGCCGTGGCCAGGTAGGTCACGCACTGGGCCAGGGCCAGCTCCCCCTCCGGGGTTCCGAGAAAGTGGTAGGCCTCCTTGGCCGCGACGGCCAGCGAGAGCGCCTGGGGATCGGCGTTGCCGATGTCCTCGGAGGCGAAACGGATCAGGCGCCGGGCGATGTAGAGCGGATCCTCACCCGAGGCCAGCATGCGCGCCAGCCAGTACAGGGCCGCGTCAGGATCGCTGCCCCGCAGGCTCTTGTGGAGGGCCGAGATGATGTTGTAATGCTCCTCGCCTGCCTTGTCGTAGAGGAGGCTCCGCTTCTGCGCCGCTTCCTGGACGACGGCCAGGCTGATGACACCGGGCTGATCCGACGCCCCGGCCAGCCGGGCCGAGAGGTCCAGGAGATTCAGGGCGGCCCGGGCGTCCCCGTTGGCCCAGCCGGTGATGGCGGCCAGGGCGTCCTCGGGCACTTGCAGCCGGATCTTCCCCAATCCCCGCTCGGGGTCCGTGAGGGCGCGGTCCAGGATCAGCCGGATTTCGGCTTCGGAGAGCGGGTGTAGCACAAGGACCTTTGTCCGGGAGAGCAGGGGGGCGATCACCTCGAAGGAAGGATTCTCGGTGGTGGCGCCGATCAGGGTGATGGTGCCGCGCTCGACGTGGGGGAGGAAGGCGTCCTGCTGCGCCTTGTTGAAGCGGTGGATCTCGTCCACGAAGAGGATGGTGCGATGGCCCGCACCGCGAAGCCTGCGATCCGCCTCGCCGATGACCTCTTTGATCTCCTTGATACCCGAGGTGACCGCCGAGAATGGCGTGAAGGCGGCCTGCACGTGACTCGCGACGAGCATGGCCAGGGACGTCTTGCCTGTGCCGGGCGGCCCCCAGAGGATCAGGGACGGGATCTCTCCTTGCTCCAGGGCCACCCGGAGAACCTTGCCCTCGGCCAAAAGATGCGCCTGGCCGATAAACTCCTCCAGCGTGCGGGGACGCATCCGGTCGGCCAGCGGCGCCGCCTTTCGGGGCGGCGGGGATTCGCGGGGGAAGAGATCCAGGGTCATCGTCAATGCCTGGTGTCAGTCTCTCAAGTCACATGCTTGGGACTCGCGGCCTCGGGGGCAGCCCAAGGCGTCGGACCGTGCGATGAGCCGCGGGTTCGGTCGCCGTGGTGGGCCAACGGCCCATCCGCGGCGCGGAGGAGCGCGCCCCGCGCGACGACCCGGAGCAAGCGGCTCTACCCTGCCCGCCGAGGGCGGGGTTTCGTCGCGGGCCGGCTCCGCCGGGCTGTCCCCGAGGGCGGCCCACTCTGCGAATCTCCAGGACAAGACATCAGAACCGGACGGTGGCGATGAAATCCATGCAGCGCTGAAACTGCTCGGGCGCCAGGCGTCCCACGTCCCGGAGATACGCCAGGACGGCGGAGATCCGTAATGCGCTGTGGAGCGCGTATCCTTTCTCCTTCAGCTTGTCGGCGCCACCCTGCTCCCGATCCAGGAAGATCACGAAGTCCCGCACCGTGAGCCCCGCCTCGAGGAGAGGCGCCGCCGCCTCGAACTTGCTGGCCCCGTCGGTGATCACGTCGTCGATCGGCACGATCACGTCGCCCGGGGCGAAGGCGCCCTCGATGGCCCGGCGGGTGCCGTGCTCCTTCACCTCTTTCCGGGCGTAGAGCATGGGAAGGTTCCCCGCCAGCGAGACGGCCGTGGCGATGGGCAGGCCGGCGTACGGGATGCCGGCGATCCGGTCAAAGCGAAGAGGCCGCAGGACCTCCAGGATGCGGAGGGCGACCGCCTGGAGGATGGGCGGATGGGCGATGATGCCGCGCAAGTCCACGTAGAAGGGGGAAAGCACGCCGGACTTCAGGCGGAATTCGCCGAACTTCAGGGCCTGAATGGCGGTGAGATCGTCCACCAGCTTCTTGTCGGCATCAGTCATCATATGTCCCTCGGCTCCCTATCGCTGTCCCTGTCACTGTCCCTGTCGGTTCACGCCGCCTGGCATTCCTCCGCAATCCGTTGCGCCGCCTCGACGGGGTCCTTTGCGGCGAGGATCGGGCGCCCCACGACCACGTAGTCCGCGCCCGCCCGGATGGCCTCCCGAGGCGTCATCACCCGGCGCTGGTCGCCCCGGTCTGCGTCGGCCGGACGTACTCCCGGCGTCACTACGAGGAAAGCGGGACCACAAGCTTGGCGAATGTCAACGATCTCGTGGGGCGAGGCCACGACCCCGTCCAGTCCGGCAGCCTGCGCCTGTCGCGCCAGGTGCTGCACCTGCTCGCGCAGTGTCCGGGTGGTTCCAAGGATCGCCTGGAGGGCCGCCTCGTCCAGGCTGGTCAGGACGGTGACGCCCAGGATGAGGGGGCGTCCGTCCGGTGCAGCCGCCGCGGCCGCCTTCGCGGCCTCGGCCATCATGACGGCGCCGCCGCTGCAGTGGACGTTCAGCATCCAGACGCCCAGGTTCCTTGCCGATGCCACGGCCCCCGCGACGGTGTTGGGGATGTCGTGGAACTTCAAGTCGAGAAAGACGCGCAGGCCCAGGTCGCGCATGGCGTGGACGGCGCGGGGCCCCTCGGCCGTGAAGAGCTGGCTGCCGATCTTGACAGCCGCGACGTGAGGGGCAAGCCGCCGGGCCAGATCAGCGGCCTCGGGCAGGGTTGCGACATCCAGGGCGACGATCACGCGGCTGTTCGGCTCTGCCATGCTCCACTCCGTTCCAATCAGCCCGATCCAATCTTGCACGTGCGGACGCGTACTCCGGCGGACGGCGAGAGATCCGGCGGAAGCGAGCGCATCGCTTCTCCTCAACGTTGCGAATGCGCCAGCCCTCCGTTCCGGGGCCGGAGCATAGCGCAATGGGGGTCAATTCCCCACACGATTTCCGGGAGAGCCGATCTTGATCGCGGCTTCTTCTGCCCCATAGACAGCTTGCAGGATCTCCCCCGGCTTGGAGGCGTCACCGATCACATAGAGTTCCGGCACCTTTCCCTCAAGGTCTTTGGCAATACGGTCGTCCGGTTTCGAGCCCACGGCCAACACGATGGTGTCGAATCCCCCGATCTTTCGTGTTCCTGAGGCGTCCTCCACCAGAGCGTACCCCTTTCCCAACTCCTTCACCTTGGTGGAGGTGAGGACGGTAACCCCCTTTTCCGCGAGCCGATGCGAAAGGTAATGTTTCAAGTGGATCACGAAATCCGAGGCGATCTCTCCCAACATCTCGACCACGGTGACCTCTTTTCCCATCTCCGACAAGTAATCAGCCGTCTCCGTTCCAATCCCACTCCCCCCAACCACCAGAACCCGCTTTCCCACGGTTCCTTCCCCAGCGAAGAGGGCTTCGGCGGAAATGGCCCCGCTCTCCTGCATCCCCTTCCAATCGGGAACGAGCGGACGTGCTCCGGACGCCACGATAACCGCATCCGGCTTCCCAGCTCCCACCATTTCGGCGGTGAGCTCCTTCCCCATCTCCAGAGTCACCTCCAGCCCCTTGACTCTCCGTTCGAGATAACCCAGATACTCATTCAGGACGGCCTTCTTTGGAGGGAGGGCGGCGAATATCATCCTCCCACCCAGCTTATGGTCCCTTTCAAAGAGCGTCACCTCGTGTCCTCTCAAAGTTGCGATTTCGGCCGCCTTGAGACCACCAGGGCCCCCACCAACGACCCAGACCTTCTTTGGTTGATCGCTCTTCGAGAATCTGAATTGATCTTCATTGCCCGCCTCTGGATTGACAGCACATCGAGTCGAGTCCTTTCTCAGGCTCTGGATGCATCGATTGCACGAAAGGCAGGGAATGATGTCTTCAAGTCGCCCCTCTTCAGCTTTTTTCGGCAGGTAGGGGTCTGCAATCAACGCCCTGCCCATAGAGACAAAGTCGGCCTTTCCATCCCGAACAATCTGGTCAGCCATGACCGGATTTCTAATTCTCCCGACCGTGATCACGGGGATGTGTACCACCGACTTGATGGCCTCGGCAAGATGGACGAAGACACCTTCTTCCACATAGTAAGGCGGCTGGTTTAGGTAACCCGAGGCGGCGTTACACGCCGACACGTGAAGGGCATCGGCTCCTTCCTTCTCCAAGATCTGAGCAATCTGTTTCGTTTCCTCTATTCTCAGCCCCCCGTCCACATACTCGTCGGCGCTCATCCTGCAAACGATGGGGAAATCAGGACCGACCCGGTTTCGCACCGAATTCAGGACGTTCCGGGCAAATCGAGTCCGCCCTTCGAGATCCCCTCCGTATCGGTCGCTTCTTCGGTTGGAGAAGGGGGACAGAAAAGCGCAGATAAGATATCCATGGGCCATATGCAGTTCAACCCCGTCGGCACCCGCGTTCTTGACTCTCTGCGCTGCCATGGAGAACGCCTCGGTAATCTCCTCGATTTCACCTACCGTAAGTTCCCTCGGGATTTCGTTTCTTGTCGGACAGGAGATGGGGGAGGGGCCAACAATGGGCGAGCCCGTTATCGCGGATGATGTTTGCCTCCCCGCATGATTGATTTGGACGACGATCTTTCCCCCTACTCGGTGGACGGCTTCAATCAGCCTCCCGATTCCCGAGGCGTGTTCGTCGGAACTGATGAGGAGCATCTTCGGACTTGCCTTGCCCTGCTGGAGAATGCCGGTGTGCTCGACCGTGATATATCCCACGCCCCCTCTTGCGCGCTCCACATAGTAGGCGATCTGCCGATCTGTCACAAAGCCATCCGGCGAGGCGTAATTTGTCGCCATAGGGGGCATCACAATCCGGTTCTTCGTCTTCAACGTCCCAATGGAAAAAGGACTGAAAAGCTTATCCAGGCTCATTCGTATGCCTCCTCTGAATAGGTTTGTTTGTATGAAGCCCAACTCCACACGCGGCATTTCCTCTTCTTGGGGGTGACCCCCAACATAGAGTTCCCCCGTCTGGTCTAGACCCTGTTGCCGCATCGAGTTCTGCGTTCGCGATCATTGCACCCGTGCCAATTGAGGGGCCGAGTTTAACTCAATGTCATACGCTGGGTCACTCCAAAAGGCGGCTCTTAAGGTGAGGCGATTGGGGTGATGGGAATCTGCCTTTCCGGCGGGGTGCGTCCTCGATCGATCCCGGGGGCCGCGAGGCGCGCGCGGGGCGGCCCTGGCCCCGCCAAGCCACACCCCGATCGGTCGCGAGCATCCTGCGGCCCTGGCGGACTTGTCAAGTAGAAATCACAAGCACGCTCGCGCCGGCGCGATCGTGGGGCTGTAGAATGGGGGCCGGGATGCGTGGCGGCGCCGCCAGCGCCCGGAGCCGAGCGCTTTGCACGGTCTGAGAGATTGGGCAGCAATGGATGCCGGGAGGAAAGGGAGCCGCTCACCGCAAGGACTGCCTCAGCCGTCCTGACACTCTTGCCTGACAGGCCAGCGAGGCAGATCCTGGGGAAAGGACCGAGAGCAGAAGGACGCCATTCCGGAAGCGTTGACATCGGGCCGGGCGTCGGCATAGAGTGGCGGCATGTTGCGCAGCCGCTGGATCCTCCTTCTCACGATCTCACTCTGCGTCGCCGCGTCCGGAGCGTTCGCTTTTCACACCGTGCCCGAGGTCCGGGCCGGGATGCTCCAGGCGACCGACCTGATGCTGAACCTCGACGCGGACGCAGCCGAGGGAGAGTGCCAGCGCCTGCTGGCGCTGCCCCAGGGCGAGGCGGCCGGCCGATTCTGCCTGGCCATGGTGACGCTGACTCGGGCAGAGGACAAGGACGATCCCGCGCCCGATCTGGACCGCTTCCTCGTGCAAATGGGAGAAGCCATCTCGACGGCCGAGGCGCTGGAGCGATCCCAGCCGACCGATGCCGAGGTGAAACTGCTGCTGGGCCTTGCCCAGGGGAGCAAGGCGCTGGTGGACGGTGGGCGCAAGAACTACCTGGCGGCCTTCCAGGCCATCCGCGAGGCGCACCGCCGCTTCGAGGAGGCGCTCCGGCTCGACCCGAATCTCATAGATGCCTACTACGGTCTCGGGGTCTATAACTATGCCCTGGGGCGGCTGCCGGCCCTGCTGAAGCCGCTGGTCAGCATCGCGTTGCCGGCTGGAGATGGCACCCACGGGCTTGAAGAGATGGAACGGGTGGCGGAGCAGGGGGCCTATCTCAAGATGACGGCGCGGGTGGCCCTGCTTCACCTGTATGCGGGGACGGAGCAGAAGTACGCAGAGGCCGTGCGGCTGGGCCGGGATCTCCTCTCGCGGTATCCCGGCAACGTGGACCTGTACTTCGCCACGGCCAACGCCGCATCGGAGCTCGGGCGGACGACCGAGGCCCTGGAGATCGCGCGGCGCATCGCGCACAATATGGGCGAGGGTCGTCCGCACTTCGGTGCCGATCTCGCGGCGCGGTACAACCAGCTCCTGGGGAAGATCTACATGGACCACGGCGAGTATGCCACGGCCCTGACCTTCTTCAAGCGGGCCATCGAGACCCCCGCGCCCCGGCGATACCGCTGGGTCACCGCCTGGGCCTGGACCCGCTCGGGGATGATTCACGATCTCCAGGGGGAGCGCGAGGAGGCCGTGCGACGGTACCGCAAGGCGCTGGCCGTGGAGGGCGAGGGGATCGCCAAGGACGTGGCCCGGCGCTACCTCGACGAGCCGTATCGCGGGCGCCCCCAGCCCGCGTCGTGATTGAATTCTTTCGCCATCACGAAAGGACGCTCTGCGAATGGTCAAGCGATCGTCTCACCGCCACGAGCATCACGAGGAAAAATCCGTCTCCCGCGGGCCCGGAGCGCACCCCTGGCTGCTCCATGCGGTGGTCTTCGTGTGCGGCGCCGTCCTCATGGGTCTGGAGATCGTGGGGAGCCGCATCCTGGCCCCCTACTTCGGCAACTCCATCTTCGTGTGGGGGAGCCTGATCAGCGTCGTCCTGGCGGCGCTGAGCCTGGGCTACTGGCTGGGCGGGATCGTGGCCGACCGCTGGCCGCGCCTGTCCGTCCTGGGCGTGCTCATCGCCCTTCCGGGGATCATGATCGCGCTACTTCCCTTCGCCTATCCGCCCCTCAACCAGGCCATCGCGATCGGTGAAATGGGGGCGCGACTGGGCCCCCTGGTCTCCAGCCTGGTCCTGTTCCTCGTCCCCAGCGTGTTCCTGGGGACGATCTCGCCCTTTGCGGTGCGGCTGCAGGCCCGGGCGGTCGCCTCGGTCGGGACGACCGCGGGGGGATTGTACGCGGTCTCCACGGCCGGGAGCATCGCCGGGACCCTGCTCACCGCGTTCTACCTCATCGTGGTGATCGGGGTGGCGAATATCGTGCATGGCCTGGGCCTCACGTTGCTCCTCACGGCGGCGGCGGTGTTCCTGGGGGGCCGGCGGGCCGGACGGGCCAGCCTGGCGCTCGTCTGCATGGGCGTCCTGCTCCTGGGCGTGGTCTGGCAGGCACGAACACGGGCGGCAGAGCCGGGGCTCTTGCTGGACATGGACTCCTTCTACAACCACATCCGCGTGGCGGAGGACGGCAGGACGCGCTACATGGACTTCGACAACCTGCGGCAGAGCGCCATGCTGCTGGATGACCCGTGGGAGCTTCGCCTGCGCTACACCCGATTCCTGGCGCTGGCGCTGGCCTTCCAGCCCGAGCCCAAGCGCGTCCTGATCCTGGGCCTGGGCGGGGGCTCCTTCCCCAAGCGGCTGCACCGGGACTTCCCCCAGGTCGTGGTGGACGTGGCGGACATCGATCCCGAGGTCATCGGCATCGCCAAGCGGTACTTCCAGGTGCCGGAGGATTCCCGGCTGCGGCTTCATCGTCGGGACGGCCGCCGCTTCGTCCAGGAGACAACCGAGAAGTACGATCTGATCTTCCTGGACGCCTACAACTCCGACACCATTCCGTTCCATCTCACGACACGGGAGTTCTACCGGCAGCTGGAGGCGCACCTCGCCCCCGGAGGCTTCGTGGTTTCCAACATCATCGGGACCCTGCGCGGGCCCCAGAGCGCATTCTTCCGGGCCATGTACCGGACGCTGGCTGACGCCTTTCCCACAGTGTACGTGGTCCCGACGTACGACGGCGGAGGGGCCTTTGTGCTGGGTGAGATCAATATCCTGCTGTTCGCCACGCGCGATGGGACGCGCCTCAGCCGGGCGGAACTGATGGCGCGGGTGGGCCGGGTCGGGGGGAAGCTCGTCCCCGCCTCGGACCTGGTGGAGTACGCCTCGCATCTCTTCGAACTGCCTATCCCGGTGTCGGATGTTCCCATCCTGACGGACGACTACGCGCCGGTGGAGATCCTCCGGGCCTCCTAGCCTCAATCCGAAGCAAACCGCAAACCGCCAATCCCGCCATCGGCGGGACAAGAACATCCAGGCCGAAGTGCCTCATTGGGGGAAACGGACGGAACTGCTGAAGACCCCATGACCGTGCAATTCCGGCCCCGCAATTTTTCCCGCAATTTTTCCTTGACGGGCCTTCCGGACTCTGGTATAAACAACGTGCCTTTTAAGCGGGTTCTGTGAAGCCCGCAAGGGAGCCGTCGGTGGTGCCTGCAATAACACTTGGGACATTCGAAAGCCTCCTCGCCCGCAAGGGCGAGGAGGCTTTTTTGTGCCCGGAGGCCGTATGAGCCAACGACGCGAGAAAGCCCAGATCCTGGACGAGGCGGGAATCTCCCGCGCCATCACGCGTGTCGCCCACGAGATCGCAGAGCGCAACAAGGGCGTGCAGGACATCCTCCTGGTCGGCCTGCGGAGCCGCGGCGTGGGTCTGGCGCACCGGATCGCCAGCAAGCTGGAGGAGATCGAGGGGGCCAAGGTCCCCGTGGGGGCGCTGGACATCACCCTGTATCGGGATGACCTGGGACGGGCCGTGACCCAGCCCGTAATCCAGCGGACCGAGATCCCATTCCCCATCAACGACAAGAAGGTGGTCCTCGTGGACGACGTGCTGTACACGGGCCGCACCTGCCGGGCGGCCATGGACGCCCTCATGGACCTGGGGCGACCGTGCCTGATCCAGCTGGCGGTGCTGGTGGATCGCGGTCACCGGGAGCTGCCGATCCGGGCCGACTACGTGGGGAAGAACGTGCCGACCTCGCAGCAGGAAGAGGTCCAGGTGTTGCTGGCCGAGGAGGACGGCGTCGACCGCGTCGTCATCCTGGACCGCATGGGGACCTGAGCGGGACCCCAGAAAATTGCCGTGGTGTTCGCCGTTCCGGAGAAGGGAAGGAGGTCAATCCGTTCATGAGTATCAGTGAGCTTGCCAGATCGATTGCCGAGTCGCCGACCCTGCGGCTCAACGAGGAAGCCAGGCTCTTGCGAGAGAAGGGGCTGCCCGTCACCCATCTGGGTGGGGGGGAGCCCAAGAACAAGACCCCCATCGCGGCCATCCTGAGTTCGGCGGTGAAGCTCGTGAGCGGCGACACCAAGTACGTGCCGACGGACGGGGTCCCCTCGCTCAAGAAGGCCATCATCCGCTACACCGAGGAAAACTACGAGCACATGGTGCAGCCGGAAAACGTGATCGTCTCCTCCGGGGCGAAGCAGGCCGTGTACAATGTGCTGTTCAGCATCCTCAACCCCCAGGACGAGGTCCTCGTCCTGGCCCCATACTGGGTGAGCTATCCGGAAATGATCCGGATGGTCTACGGGGTTCCCGTCGTGGTCACGCCCGAGGACGGGCGCTACCTGCCGCGGATGGCGGACATCGAGCAGGCCGTCAGCCCGGCCACCCGGGCCATCATCGTGAACAGCCCGAACAACCCGTCCGGCCTCCTGTACCCCGAGGATCTCGTGGCGGAGATCGTCCAGTTCTGCGAGCGCAAGAGCCTCTACCTGATCATGGACGACATCTACCACAAGCTGGTCTTCGACGGGAAGAAGGCCCCCTCCGCCTACAAGTACGCGTCCAAGGACATCGAGTCCTCGAAGCTGATCGTCATCAACGGGATCTCCAAGCTGTACGGCATGACCGGCTTCCGGATCGGCTGGACCATCGCCAACCGGAAGTTGGTCGAGGTCCTGAACAATGTGCAGGCCCAGACCACGTCGTGCGCGTCCCCGATCTCGCAGGCGGCGGCCGAGGGCGCGCTGACGGGGCTGCAAAGCATCGTGGAGGGCCTGCGCCTGACGATCGAGAACAACCGCAGCGTGATGGTGGAGGAGCTGCGATCCTTCACCGGCGTGAAGGTGGCCAAGCCGGACGGCACATTCTACTGCTTCCCCGATTTCCGGGCGTACAGCGCGAACTCGGTGGAGCTCTCCAATTTCCTGCTGAAGAAGGCCCTGGTGGTCACGGTGCCGGGCCGGGAATTCGGCATGGAGGGCCACCTGCGCCTGACCTACGCCGGATCGGTCAAGGATATCACCGAGGGGGTATCCCGCATGAAGTGGGCCCTGGACCCCAACGCGCCCAACGAAATCTACATTGGCGACCGCAAACTGGTCAGGGACTGGCTATGACAAACATCCTGGACATCAAGACGCCCGCGCAAGGCGAGGCACGAGCGCTCAAGAGTGATTACGGGCTGGACAATCATGGCCTGACGAACCTGCAGCAGGTGTACTGGAACTTGCCGACGGAGGCGCTGTACGAGGAGGTCATCTTCCGCCGCGAGGGCCGGATCACCCAGATGGGCCCATTGGTGGTCAACACGGGCAAGCATACGGCCCGCTCGGCCAACGACAAGTTCATCGTCAGGGAGGCCACCACCGAGGACCACGTCTGGTGGGGGCAGTACAATCGGCCCTTCGCCCCGGACAAGTTCAACGAGCTGGTCAGCCGGCTGCAGGGCTTCTTCCAGGGCCGGGACGCGTTCGTGCAGGACTGTTACGTGGGCGCGGATCCGGAGTACCGGATGCCGGTGCGCATCATCACCGAGTACGCGTGGCACAGCCT